>Ga0306921_10002116_pt1 | contig 19849 bp, 20 predicted proteins | sample sta12Cox44000080_FD_203760 | JGI IMG/M metagenome (GOLD analysis project Ga0306921, IMG submission 203760) | Lab enrichment of tropical soil microbial communities from Luquillo Experimental Forest, Puerto Rico - statoxic.12C.oxic.44.000.080 (v2)... | ecosystem: Environmental > Terrestrial >... | reverse complement strand
ACCAATCCGGCCGACGAGCCGGTCGGCGTCCCCTACTCCGAGCGCGGGCCAGCCTCGATCGAGACCGTCGCCAGCTTCGGCTTCTGGCTATTCCTGCTGAGCGACGTCGTGATGTTCTCGGCCCTGTTCGCGGCCTACGCCGTGCTGCAGGACCACGTTGCCGGCGGGCCGGACGGCCTGAAGCTCTTCAATCGCGGCTACGTCCTTGCCGAGACCATGTGCCTGCTGGTCTCGAGCTTCACCTGCGGGCTCATGGCGCTTGCCATCGAGCGGCGCGCCACGGCCGCGTTCTATGTCTGGGGTGTCATCACCTTCGTTCTGGGCGCGTCCTTCATCGGGCTCGAGATCTCGGAGTTCCTGCGCATGATCCGCGAGGGCGCAGCGCCCGAGCGCAGCGCCTTCCTGTCGGCCTTCTTCACCCTGGTCGGCTGTCACGGCCTGCACGTCTCGCTGGGGCTCGCCTGGCTTGCCACCATGATGGCGCAGGTCGGCACGCTCGGCTTCCGGCCGCAGATCGTGCGCCGCCTGCTCTGCTTCACGCTCTTCTGGCACGCCCTCGACATCGTGTGGATCGGCGTGTTCACCATCGTCTACCTGGGAGCCCGCTGGTGACCGACCTTACCGAACAACCGACCCACGAACCGCAGGGCCGTCCGCCCGGCGTCGAGCGCGGCGGCCATGGCAGCGTGCTCACTTACCTGACGGGGCTGGGCTTCGCCATCGTGCTGACCTTGGCCTCCTTCTGGGCAGCCGGCACTCACCTGGTGTGGCAGCCCGCCGTGCCGGTGTTGCTGGCGGCGTTGGCTGTCGGCCAGATGGGCGTGCACGTAGTGTTCTTCTTCAACATCGGCAGCGGCCCCGACAGCACCAACAACTTCCTGGCGCTCGCCTTCGGCGTGTTCGTGGTCGGGCTGGTGGTGTTCGGCTCCCTGCTGATCATGGCTAACCTCGACGCCAACATGATGCCGTCGATGGACCAGCTGATGAAGATGCAGCGCTGATCTAGAGAAACGACATCCCGCCGCTGAGCGCGACCGTCTGGCCGGTCATGTAGGCGTTGCCGATCAGCATCATCACCACCTCAGCGCATTCTTCCGAGGTGCCGAAGCGGCCGAGCGGAATGCGCGCCGCCGCCGAGGCCAGGCCCGAGCGCACCATGTCGGTCTCGATCAGCGACGGCGCCACGGCGTTCACGGTAATGCCCTCCTTGACCAGCCGCGCCGCATAGCCACGCGTCATTCCCTCCATGCCGGCCTTCGAGGCGTTGTAGTGCGGCCCCACGCCGCCGGCCCCGCGCGCCGCCCCGGAGGAAATGTTGACGATGCGGCCCCATTTCTTGGCGCGCATGCCGGGCAGCACCGCCTGCGTGCAAAGGAAGACCGATTTCAGGTTCACCGCGATGGTGAGATCGAAGTCGGCCTCGGTGAGTTCGTCGACATTGCGCACCAGGCCGACGCCGGCATTGTTGACCAGCACGTCTACCGGCCCCAGCTCGCGCGCCACCGCGGCAACCATGTCGGCGACCGCCGCCGACTGCGAGACGTCGGCCGCCACCGGCATCGCGCGGCCGCCGGACTTGGTGATCGCCTCGACCACGGACGCTGCCTCTTTCGCTCTTTCGCGATAGTTGACCGCCACGGCGGCGCCGGCTTCGGCCAGCGAAACTGCTATGGCGCGGCCGATCCCGCGCGATCCGCCGGTCACCAAGGCCACTTTTCCTGCCAGCGCTGCCATGTCCGTCTCCAAGGTCGACCCCGTCGCCCGGCCATGTTAGGCCTTTTTCGACGATAGGAGGCTTCCATGGCGCGTCTCGGTTTCGGCGCATTCCTCGCCCCGCACCATCCGATCGGTGAAAACCCGCTGCTGCAGTTCCGGCGCGACATCGCGTTCGTGAAGCACCTCGACGAGCTCGGCTATGACGAGTTCTGGTGCGGCGAGCATCATTCGTCGGGCTGGGAGATGATCGCCTCGCCCGAGATGTTCCTGGCCGCCGCGGCCGAGCACACCAAGCGCATCAAGCTCGCCACCGGCGTGGTTTCGTTGCCCTACCACCATCCCTTCAACGTCGCCCAGCGCATGGTCCAGCTCGACTGGATGAGCGGCGGCCGCGCCATCTTCGGCTCGGGCCCGGGCGCGCTGCCGTCCGACGCCTACACGCTCAACATCGACCCGATGACCCAGCGCGACCGCCAGGACGAGGCGATCGGCGTCATCCGCCGCCTGATGAAGGGCGAGCGCGTCACCCACAAGAGCGACTGGTTCACCCTGCAGGACGCGGCCCTTCAGCTCCTGCCTCTGCAAGAGGACATGCCCTTCGCCGTCGCCTCGCAGATCTCGCCGTCGGGCATGACCCTGGCCGGCAAGTACGGCATCGGCATCATCTCGCTGGGCTCGATGGCCCCGGAGGGCCTGACCGCGCTGCCGACCCAGTGGGGCTTCGCCGAGAGCGCCGCCAAGAAGGCCGGCACGACCGTCGACCGGAAGAACTGGCGCGTGCTCCTGAGCTGGCACATCGCCGAGACACGCGAGAAGGCGCGCGAGGAGGCTCGTCGCGGCCTCATGCACTGGCACAATCGCTACAATGTGGCGACGCTGCAGCGGGCTGGCGCCGTCGCTTTCAAGTCGGAGGACGAGGCGATCGAAAAGACCACGGCTGCCGGGCCGGGGGGCTCGACCTCTGTGATCGGCACGCCAGACGACCTCGTGAACATGATCAAGAACGTCTACGCCAGCAGCGGCGGCTTCGGCACCATTGTGGGCTTCGTGCACGACTGGGCGAATCCGGAGAACACCTTCCGCAGCTGGGACCTGGTGGCGCGCTACGTCGTCCCCGAGATCAACGGTTATGTCGCCAAATTGCGCGAATCGGAGCACCACCTGCAGACCAATCGCGCCGTGTTCGACCGCGCCGGCCAGGCCATCATGGCCAAGATCATGGAAAACAAGGACGCCGCCGAGGCGCTCAAGGTCACCGAGGGGCCGCGCTTCGCTGCCGCAGGCGCGCAGGTGCCGAAGGGGCTGGGAAAGAAGCAGGAAGCGGCGGAATAGCCGTCAGCGCTTGACGATCAACTCGACCCGGCAGCCGTCCGGGTCGCTGACGAACAACGAGACGCCGTCGCTGCGCTTGACCGGCGGCTTGGCCACCGCGATGCCGGCTCGGGCCAATGCCAGCAGCAGCTCGTCGATCGAGGCGCTCTCCACCTCCAGACAGAAATGGTCGAGGCCAGGTGGATCGCCAGCGCTGGCGCCAGCGGCAAAATCCGGATTGGAGAACAGGTTCATCTCCTGATCGCCCACCCGCAGCACCGCCGAGGCGACGCCCGGTCCCTTGTTGGAGCGGCGCAGGAGTTCGAGCCCCAGGCCGTCGCAGTAGAAGCGGAGGCTCTTGTCCATGTCGGTGACTTTCAGGCCGACGTGATCGAGTGCCCTTGGCTTCAGCATCCCGTTACTTGTAGATTCCGCTCTGCTGGCAGAGCCCCTCGACAGTAGCGCGCTGCTTGGCGAGCGAGCCGATCTCGACCACGACGAACTCGGGCGCGCCGGGCCGGCCCATCAGCGCGCCGACGAAGGGCGATTTGGAAATCATGACGCCGGCCGAGTTGCGGCCACTCACATCGCCGCACACGGTGACGACGCCGTAACGGTTCTTGGCGCCGTTGATGCCGGCGAACGACACCGAAGCCGGATCCTTCATCCACTTCATGACGCCGTCGACCACCGCCTCGAGCTGGCGCTGGTCGAGCTTGACCGGCATGCCCGGCTCGATGGTCTTCTCGGGCCACGGATCAGGCCGGTCGCGGTAAGGTGACTCCAGACTCACGGGCGTGTTGGGGAGATCGGGCGGCGCACACGCCGCCACGATCGCGCTCAAGCAGATGGCGAGCAACAACTGGCCCCGCATTTGGATGAACCTGCCCCCGATAATACGGTTGAACGTTAAACCAGCCGACGCGCGCAATCCACTTCAGGCTCTCGATACTTTCACAGCGAAGTAATGAATCGGTCAGGATTGGTCCACGCCGAACGCCTGGCGCATCGCCTTCACGCCTTCTTGATGCGGCCCCCATAGTCGGCCGCCGACCACACCGCCATCGACCACGAGGTCGTGGCCATTGATGAAGGTCGAATCGTCGGAGGCGAGGAACACGGCGGCATGCGCGATGTCGTCGGTGAGGCCGGCGCGCGGAATCGGCTGCAGGGATTTCATGCTGGCCTTCACGGCCTCTGCGTAGCCGTCGGCCTTGTCCGGCGGCAGGCCCAGCGCCTTGGCGAAGATGCCGGTGGCGATGCCGCCCGGCGAGATCGAGTTTACCCGCACATTCTTCTCGCCGAGCTGCATGGCGCTGCACACGGTGAGGTGAATCACCGCAGCCTTGGCCGCGCCGTAGATCATCGAGGTCGGGTAGCCAGCGCGCCGGCCAGCCACGCTGCCGTTGTTGATGATGCTGCCCGAACCCTGCTTCATCATGATCGGCGCGGCGTGCTTCATGCCCAGCATCACCGAGCGCACCAGCGTGGCCATCGCCGCATCGAAGCCCTCGACCGGCACCGTCTCGATGCCGCCCACCGGTGCGGGCCCGCCGGCATTGTTGAACAGGCAGTCGACGCGGCCCCACCTGGCGAGGCAGGCCTCGAACATCGCCGTCACGTCGGACTCCTTCGTCGCGTCGGCCTGCAGGAAGATGCAGTTGTCCTTGCCGAGCGACGCCTCGAGCGAACGGCCGAGCTCCTGGCGGCGCCCGGTCGCCACGACCTTGGCGCCTTCTTTTACGAAGATCTCGACGGTGCGCCGGCCGATGCCGCTGGTCGCGCCGGTCACGATGGTGATCTTGCCGTCGAGTTTGCCCATGATCTCTCCCTTTTGGCCGTTCGGGATGATACACCAACGCCAACCTGGAGAAGCGAATGACGGTGTTGGGCGTGATAGGCGGCAGCGGCCTTTACGAGATGGCCGGCCTCAAGAACGCGGCGTGGCGCAAGGTCGCATCGCCGTTCGGCGAGACCTCGGACGAGTTCCTGTTCGGCGTGCTCGACGGCCTCGATGTCGTGTTCGTGCCGCGCCACGGCCGCGGTCACCGCCATTCACCGACCTCGATCAACTACCGCGCCAACATCGATGCGCTGAAGCGCAGCGGCGTGACGGATATCCTGTCGCTGTCGGCGTGCGGCTCGCTGCGCGAGGACCTGCCGCCCGGTCATTTCGTGGTGGTCGACCAGTTCATCGATCGCACCTTCGCACGCGACAAGAGCTTCTTCGGCGAGGGCATGGTCGCGCACGTGTCGATGGCCCATCCGACCTGCAGCCGACTGGCTGAGGCGGTCCATGACTGCGCCCGTACCGCGGCGTTTCCGGTCAAGCTCGGCGGTACCTATCTGGTGATGGAAGGCCCGCAGTTCTCGAGCCTCGCCGAGTCCAAGCTCTATCGCAGCTGGGGCTGCGACGTAATCGGCATGACCAACATGCCGGAAGCCAAGCTCGCCCGCGAAGCGGAGATTTGCTACATCACCGTCGCCATGGTCACCGACTTCGACTGCTGGCATCCCGACCACGATCACGTGCAGGTCGCCGACATCGTGCGCGTGCTGGGCGAGAATGCCGAGAAGGCCAAGACCCTGGTCGCCATGATCGCGCCGCGTCTGCGCGACAAGCGGCCGGTGCCCTGCCCCGCCGGCTGCGACAGGGCGCTCGAATACGCCCTCATCACCGCGCCGGACAAGCGCTCGGGCGGCGTGCTGGGCAAGCTCGACGCGGTCGCCGGCCGAATGCTCAAATGACCGGCGCCAGCCGGTGCGCCACCAGCGACGCATAACGCGCCGCCACGGGCAGGAAGGCGCGGAAGTCGAGATGGCTCGAGCGGCCGGCAAGGTCGCTCAGGCAGCGCACGTTGACGAACGGGATGTCATCGCCCCAGCGCCGCGCCACCTGGGCCACGGCACCGCCTTCCATCTCAACCGCCTTGGCCGCGAATTCCTTGTGCAGGCGCTGCCGGTGGTCTTCAGCGTTGATGAAGCAGTCGCCGGTCAGGATCGTGCCGAAATGCACGGAGGGTGTTCGAGAGCCGGCGCCCACCTCCTCCGGCAGCGGATCGAGCGCAATGCCCTCGGCCGCTCCGCGCAACCGGGCGATCAGCGCCTGGGCTTCGGGATAGCCGGGAAGCCAGTCGGTACCGCCGCGTGACGGGCGGCTGCCGGGCTGGATCGTCATGAAGTATCCCTCGCGGTGCGTGCCGTAGTCGTGCTGCACATGGCTGGTGCCGACCACGATGTCGCCGACGCCCAGCGCCGGATCGAGTCCGCCCGCCACGCCGCACAGCAAGAGAGACCGACAATCGAAGCGGTCGAGCAGCAGCGAGGTCGCCACGCCGGCATTGACCTTGCCGGCGCCCGACTCGACGAAGACCGCCTCGCGGCCGGCAATCTCGCCGCGCCAGAAGCTCCGGCCGCCGATCAGGTGAGCCGGGCCCGACTGGTCCGAGAGATGAGCGAATTCCTCGGGCAAGGCAGATATGACGCCCAAAAGCCTGTTTGCCATGGGTGAATGGGCTATAAGGTCGCCGCTCGAATGTCCACGGCCCTCCCCGATCGCGCCGCGTTGCGCCGCGCCTGCACCGACTTCGCCCGCCATGCCGCCCGGGAAATCATGCGCATCTATGCCGGCGACCTGGGCGAGCGCGCCAAGGCCGACAAAAGCCCGGTCACCGACGCCGACCATGCCGCCGAGGCGATCATCGTCGCAGGCTTGCGGGCGCTGACACCCGACCGCCCGGTGGTGGCCGAAGAGGAGATGGCGGCAGGCCGCGTGCCGACGCTGGATGGCGGGCCGTTCTGGCTGGTCGACCCGCTCGACGGCACCAAGGAGTTCATCAAGAGGAACGGCGAGTTCACGGTCAACATCGCGCTGATCGAGCATGGCCGGCCGACCCTCGGCATCGTGCTGGCGCCGGCGACCGACACACTGTGGCGCGGTGACCGCGAGCTCGGCGCCGACAAGAGTGACAAAGGTGGCGCCTTCGCCGCCATCGGGACGCGCACGCCGCCGACCGGCGGGCTGGTCGCCTGCGCCAGCCGCAGCCATGCGATCTACAGCGATCTCGACATCTGGTTCCGCAACAACGGTCTCACGGTGGCGGATCGGATCCAGGCGGGCTCATCGCTCAAGTTCTGCCTGATCGCCGAAGGCAAGGCCGACATCTATCCGCGCTTCGGCCCAACCAACGAATGGGACACCGCGGCCGGCCAAGGTGTGCTCGAAGCGGCGGGCGGCGAGGTGGTGACGACCGACGGCCGGCCGCTGCTCTACGGCAAGCCCGGCTTCGGCAACCCGCACTTCATCGCCCGTTGCAAAGGAGCAAAATGATCGTCGAGCCGACGGCCGCGACCATCGCCGAGGCCGCGGAGCTCTTGTGCAAAGGCGAGCTGGTCGCCTTCCCCACCGAGACGGTTTACGGCCTGGGCGGCGACGCCACCAACGAGCGCGCGGTGGCGGCGATCTTCGAGGTCAAGGGACGGCCGCAGTTCAATCCACTGATCAGCCATGTGCTCGATGCCGAGCAGGCGCAGCGCTATGTGCAATGGAGCGCTACTGCCGACAAGCTCGCGAAACGCTTCTGGCCCGGACCGCTGACGCTGGTGCTGCCGCGCATAAAGAACTCGGCGATCGCGCTGTTGGCCACCGCCGGCCTCGACACGGCGGCGGTCCGCGTGCCGTCGCATTCGGTGGCGCAAGGGCTGATCCGCGCCGCCGGCCGGCCGATCGCCGGACCGTCGGCCAATCGCAGCGGCGCCGTCAGCCCGACATCGGCCGAGCACGTGGCGATGTCGCTCGGTGATCGGGTGACGCTGATCCTCGACGGCGGGCCGTGCCTGGTTGGCCTCGAGTCCACGGTGCTCGATCTCACCAGCGAATGGCCCACCCTGCTGCGCCCAGGCGGTGCGACGCGCGAGGCGATCGAGGCGGTGATCGGAACGATTGCCGTCAGCGACGCCCTCCCGTCGGGCGATACCGCGCGCAAATCGCCCGGCCAGCTCAAGAGCCACTACGCGCCCGGCCGGCCAGTGCGGCTCAATGCCACCACCGTTGGTGCCGACGAAGGCCTGCTCGCGTTCGGTCCCAAGCCGCCGGCCGGCGCGATGCTGACCTACAATCTCAGCCCGACCGGCGATCTCGGCGAAGCGGCGGCCAACCTGTTCGCGCAGCTGCGCGCGCTGGACCGGCCGGGCATCGGCCGCATAGCGGTCATGCCGATTCCGGAAAGCGGCCTGGGGCTTGCGATCAACGATCGCCTGCGCCGCGCGGCCGCGGATGACGGGACTGGCGACGGCGGCTAATCTCGCCGCAAAGCCCGAGGAAACGATGCCCGACAACGTCATTCAGCCGCCGATTCCCACGACACCCGTCACGTCCCAGGTGATGGATGCGCTGCGCGCCCTCGTGGGCGAGAGAGGGCTGATCACGGGCGAGCAGGACAAGCAGACCTTCGTCACCGACTGGCGCGGCTCGCGCATCGGCACGGCGTCGGTCGTGGTGCGGCCGGCCACCGTCGAGGAGACCTCCAAGGTCGTGAAGCTCTGCTACGACCATGGCATCGCCATCGTGCCGCAGGCCGGCAACACCGGCCTGATGGGCGGCGCCACGCCCTGGCCGACGCATCAAGGGATCGTGCTGTCGGTCGGCCGCATGAACAAGGTGCTGGAGGTCGATTCGGTCGGCTACTCGATGACGGTCGAGGCAGGCTGCATCCTGCAAACCCTGCAGGAGACGGCGGCGGCGCACGATCGGTTCTTTCCGCTCAGCCTCGGCGCGCAGGGCTCGTGCATGATTGGCGGCAACCTCTCGACCAATGCCGGCGGCGTGCAGGTGCTGCGTTACGGCAACGCCCGCAACCTGGTGCTCGGCCTCGAGGTCGTACTGCCCAACGGCGACATCTGGAACGGCCTGCGCTCGCTCAAGAAGGACAACACCGGCTACGACCTGAAACACCTGTTCATGGGCGCCGAGGGCACGCTCGGCATCATCACCAAGGCGGTGCTGAAGCTGTGGCCCGCCGCCAAGGACGTTGCTACGGCCTGGATGGCCATCCGCGACCCGCAGGCCGCCATCGAGATCCTGTCGGAGGCGCATTCGGCATCCGAGGACAATGTCGAATCATGCGAGCTGATGTGCCGCGAAGTGACCGAAATGGTGCTGCGCCACATTCCGGGTGTGCAGGACCCGCTCAAGGCCGACACGCCCTGGTACCTGCTGATGCTGTGGTCGTCGTCGCGTCCCAGGGCCGAGGGCGCCGAGGGCATGGCGGAGAAGATGGAGCAGTTCCTCGCCGAGCAGATGGAAAAGGGCCGCGTGCTCGACGCCGTGCTCGCCCAGAGCGAAGCGCAAACTCAAAATATGTGGAAGATCCGAGAGAGCGTGGCCGAAGCCGGTCGCGCCGAAGGAGCTGGTCTCAGCTACGACATCTCCGTGTCGATCTCGAAGATCCCGGAGTTCATCGACAAGGGTATCAAGGCAGCGCTCGAGATCCTGCCCAGCCTGCGGCCGCACCCGCTGGGCCATATCGGCGATGGCAACGTGCATTTCGGCTTCGGGGCGCCCACGGGCATGGACAAGGCGACCTTGCAGCAATACGCGCCGGCGATCACGCGGGCGGTCAACGACCTCATCACCTCGATGGCCGGCTCGATCTCGGCCGAGCACGGCATCGGCATCGAGAAGCTCGATGAGCTGGCGCACTACCGCTCGCGGACCGAGCTCGACACCATGCGCACCATCAAGCGAGCGCTTGATCCCAAGAACATCATGAACCCGGGCAAGGTGCTGCGTTTGTGAGCGCGTTCGTCGACAAGCTTCGTTCGATCGTCGGCGACAAGGGCCTAATCCTCGACGATCAGGGCAAGCACCCTTACTTGACCGATTGGCGCGAAAATTACCTGGGGTCGGCGCTCGCTATCGTGCGGCCGGCGACGACCGAGGAAGTGGCGTCAGTCGTGAAGCTCTGCGCGGCCGAGAAGGTCGCCATCGTGCCGCAGGGCGGCAATACCGGCATGTCGGGCGGCGGCACGCCGCACGAAGCCGGACGAGAGATCGTGCTGTCGCTCACCCGCATGAGCCGCATCCTCGAGGTCGACACGATCGGCTACAGCATGACAGTCGAGGCAGGCGTGGTCCTGAAGACCATCCAGGAGGCCGCTGCCGAGCACGACCGGCTGTTCCCGCTCAGCCTCGGTGCTGAGGGCAGCTGCACCATCGGCGGCAACCTCTCGACCAATGCCGGCGGCGTGCAGGTGCTGCATTACGGCAACACGCGCAACCTCGTGCTCGGGCTCGAGGTGGTGCTGCCCTCGGGCGACATCTGGGACGGCCTGCGTGCGCTCAAGAAGGACAATACCGGCTACGACCTGCGCGACCTCTATCTCGGCGCCGAAGGCACGCTCGGCATCATCACCCGAGCGGTGCTAAAGCTGTGGCCCAAACCCAAGGATCACGCCACGTCATGGTCGGCGATCGCCTCGCCGCAGGCCGCCGTCGAACTGCTGAGCGGCGCCTATGCCGCGTCCGAGGACAATGTCACCTCGTGCGAGCTGATGGGCCGGCAGGGCATCGACCTGGTGCTAAAACACATCCCCGGCACGACCGATCCGCTGGCCGACAAGCACGACTGGTATGTGCTGATGGAATGGTCGTCGACCCGGCCGGCCCGCGAGGGCGCCAATGCCGGCGGCCTGCGTGACAAGATGGAGGCCTATCTCGGCGAGGCGATGGAAAAGGGCCTGGTGCTCGATGCCGTGATTGCGCAGACCGAGGCACAGTCCAAGAGCCTGTGGGCGCTGCGCGAGAACCACTCAGAGGCTTCGAAGAAGGAAGGCCCGTCGATCAAGTTCGACATCTCGGTGGCCGTGAGCAAGATCCCGGCTTTCACGACCGTGGGCCTGGCGGCGATGAGGAAGGCTCTGCCGGAATGCCGACCGCTGCCCTTCGGGCATGTCGGCGACGGCAACCTGCACTTCAACTGTCAGGCGCCCGCCGGCTGGGACAAGGCCCGGTTCACGCCGCACATCGAGACGATCAGCAGCGCGATCTACGATCTGGTGGTGGAATATGGCGGCTCGATCTCGGCCGAGCACGGCATCGGCCGCATCAAGGTCGAGGAGCTCGAGCATTATCGCGGCAAGGTCGAGCTCGACACCATGCGTGCCCTCAAACGCGCGCTCGACCCGCAAAACATCATGAACCCCGGCAAGGTGATCCGGGTTTGAGCGGGTGCTAGGCTCTCCCGTCTCTTTGGGGGAACCAGAATGACAACAGCTTCAGCTTCGCTCGGAGTGCCGGCGTCAGCCCAGAGTCGCCGCGCGGTCACGGCCGCGGTCATCGGCAATGTGCTGGAATGGTACGACTTCGCGGTCTACGGCTATGTCGCGGCCATCATCGGCAGGAACTTCTTTCCAGGAACCGACGAGACCACCGAGCTCCTCAAGGCCTTCCTGACCTTCGGTCTGGGCTTCGTGGCGCGTCCGATCGGCGGCATCGTGATCGGCCGTATGGGCGACACCCACGGCCGCAAGGCCGCGCTGCTGCTGACCATCTTCCTGATGGCCGTCGGCACGGTGCTGATCGGCATCCTGCCGACCTACGCCAGCATCGGCTTCGCCGCCCCCGCCCTGCTGCTGCTGGCGCGCCTGATGCAGGGCTTCTCGACCGGCGGCGAATGGGGCGGCTCGACGGCCTTCATCGTCGAATGGGCGCCCAAGGGCCGGCGCGGCCTGTTCGGCAGCTTCCAGCAAATGAGCGTGGTGGCGGGCCTGCTGCTGGGTTCGGCCTTCGCCGCCCTGCTCAACACTGTATTGACGCCGGCGCAGATGGGCGACTGGGGTTGGCGCATCCCCTTCCTGGTCGGTGGCCTCTTGGGCCCGATCGGCATCTACATGCGCCGCACCATCGATGAGACGCCGGCCTACGCCAAGGTGGTCTCGGTCTCGACGGCGCCGGAGACCGGCCCGAGCGGCCTGGCGCTCGCCGCCCGCGCCTTCGGCTTCACCATCGTCTGGACGGTGTGCTTCTATGTGCTGCTCACCTACATGCCGAGCTGGACGGCGAAGTACATGAACCTGACGCCGGCCGCGGCACTGTGGTCGAACAGTATCGGGCTGATCGCCCTGATCATCGGCATTCCGATCTTCGGACACCTGTCGGACCGCGTCGGCCGGCGACCGCTGCTGCTCACCTGTTGCATCGCCTTCGTCATCCTGCCGTGGCCGTTGTTCGTTTTTCTCTCCTCGGGCAACGTTCCCTACGTGGTGTTGGTCCTGATCCAGATCGCAATCGCACTCCTGATCTCCCTCTACTCCGGCGCGGGACCCGCGGCGATCGCCGAGATCTTCCCGACGCGCCGCCGCTCGACCTGGATGACCACGGGCTATGCGCTTTCGGTGGCGATCTTCGGCGGCTCGGCGCCCTACCTCTCGATCTGGATGATCCAAAGGTTCGGCACGCCCATCGCGCCGGTCTACTACCTGATCGTCGCCGCGGTCATCTCGACCGCGGTGATCTGGAGCCTGAAGGAAACCGCCTTCGACGATCTCGCCTGATGCAGATCCGATTCGACGGCAAGAACGTCATCGTGGCCGGCGCCGCGCGCGGCATCGGCCGGGCGATCACGCGCGCCTTTGCCGCCGACGGCGGCAACGTCTTCGCCTGCGATCGACTGGTCAATGAAATCGAGGCTGGCGAGCGCGTGAAGGCGCTCGCCGTCGACGTCACCGACGCCAAGAGCATCGAAGCAGTCGTCGCGGCGGCCGGCGGCAAGGTCGACGTGTTGGTTTACGTCGCGGGCGGCATCCTCGGCCAGGTTCCGAAGCCTTTGGAAGAGGTGCAGCCCGAGGAATTCGCCGGCATCGTCGACGTCAACCTCAAAGGCTGCTTCCTGTTCGCGCGCGCCGTGGCGCCCGGCATGAAGAAGGCGGGCGGCGGCCGCATCGTCACCATCTCGAGCCGCGCCGGCCTATCCACCAGCCTGACCGGCATCCAGGCCTACGCCTCGGCCAAGCACGGCCAGGTCGGGCTGGTGAAGCAGCTCGCCCAGGAGCTGGGGCCGTTCGGTATCACCGTCAATTCCGTAGCGCCGGGCTTCATGGCGACCAGCCCTGACTACGAACGGCAGTGGAATTCCTATTCCGAGGAGTTCCGGCGGACATTCCCGGAACGCATTGCCATGCGCCGCATGGGCAAGCCCGAGGACATCGCCGATGCGGTACTGTTCTTCGCTTCGGATTATGCGTCCTGGATCACCGGCCAGACACTGCCGGTGACCGGCTCGCCCCTCGCTTGAGATTTCAGGAGGTCATCATGCCCGACACCCATGCCCCGCAGCAGCTCGAGCCCTGGCAGTGGCCGGAGGCGCACTGGCGCAAGCTGGTCAACCAGGTGCGCGCCGGCCGCGCGTACCGGCCGAGGAGCTGGAAGGGCGGTGCGCGCTGCGCTGTGGCCCTGAGCTTCGACAGCGACCATGAGACCAATGAGCTGCGTGACGGCGGCAAGTCGATCGGCCGCATGGCCTGGGGCCAGTCGGGCAACCGCGTCGGCATCCCGCGCATCCGCAAGCTCCTGGAAAAGCACGACGTGAAGGCCACGTTCTACGTGCCCGCCGTGACGGCGCTCATCTATCCCGACGAGCAGCGCGCGCTGGTGGCCGAGGGCCACGAGATCGGCATCCATGGCTGGATCCACGAGCTCAATTCGGTGCTGCCGCTCGAGGCCGAACGCGACCTGCTGTTCCGCTCGTCCGACGTACTCGAGAAAGTCACCGGCAAGCGGCCGGTCGGCATGAGGACGCCGTCGTGGGACTTCAGCCCCAATACGCTCGCGCTCGAGCAGGAACTCGGCCTGTTCTACGATTCGTCGCTGATGGCCGACGATGACTGCTATGAACTCCTGCTGCATGGCGAGCCGTGCAGCGTGATGGAACTGCCGGTCGAGTGGGTGCGCGACGACGCGGTCTATTTCGCCATGAACCGCTTCTCGGCGCTCAGGCCCTACACGCCGCCGACCGATGTGTTCGATATCTTCCGCCGCGAACTGGATGCGGCGTGGGAGGATGGCGGTATCTTCCAGCTCACCATGCACCCGCACCACATCCACTACCGCTCGCGCATCTGGATCATCGAAGAACTGATCCGCCACGCCAAATCGAAGGGCAGCGTGTGGTTCGCAACCCACGAAGAGGTCGCCCGCTGGGCAAAGGCGCACGCGGCATGAGCAAGACGGCGCCAAGAACAGCGATCGTTACTGGCGGAGCGCGCGGCATCGGCCGCGGCTGCGCGCTCGAACTGGCGGCGCGCGGCTACGACGTCGCCCTTGTGGATCTGCTCGAGCCCGAGATGGCGCGCACCAAGGGTGAGATCGAGGCCAAGGGCCGCAAGGCGCTGACCTACAAGGCCGACGTGTCGGTCTTTGCCCGCGCGCACGAGGTCGTGGCCGACGTGGCCAAGCAGTGGGGCCACATCGACTTCCTGCTGAACGATGCCGGGGCGTCGAACGCCAAGGGCATCCTCGAGATCAAGGAGGACGAGTTCGACCGCACCATCGCCGTCAACCTGAAAAGCTGTTTCAACTACATCCACGCCACGGCGCCGATCATGCTGAAGCAGGAGGATGGCGGCCGCATCGCCTCGATGTCGTCGCTCAATGCCCTGTCGGGCGGCGTCACCTCGGCCGTCAGCAAGCACTCCTACGCCGCGGCCAAGGCCGGCATCCTCGGCCTCACCCGCTCGCTCGCCAAGGAGCTCGGGCCCAAGATCATGATCAATGCGATCTGCCCGGGCGTGATCGAGACCGAGCTCGGCAACAGCCTGACCCGCTCGCGCGGCGAGGAGATGAAGAAGGGCATCATGCTCAATCGCCTGGGCAAGCCCGCCGACGTGGCCCAGCTCGTGGCGTTCCTCGCCACCGCCGAGCCCTGCTTCATCACCGGCCAGCACTTCGTGATCGACGGCTTCCAGTGGTCGTGCTGACTTAGGGGCGGCGCTCGTCGTCCTTCTTGTCGACGATCTCGTACTGAACGTCGATGACCCGACGGTCGCTGCGGGCCGGCGGCATCGGCCGGCCGGAGAACAGTGCCGCCAGCCAGGCGCGCAGGCGGTACAGCAACAGGATCACCACGGCGATCGCAACGAGGCCGGCGATCACCGCGAAACCCAGCACGGCCAGCACAGCCAGGACGATCAGGCCAAGTGCCGCCTGCAGCCAGATGCGCGGCGGCAGCCGGGAGACGAACTCCAGGAAGCTCGGCCGGTTGCCGTTCACGGCTGCGCCCACTTCTTCTCGAAGTCCCACACCTCGGCAAAGCCCATCAGCTCGTGCATGCCGCGATATTGTGGCACGTTCATGCCGTTGCTGGTGCCCTGCACCTTGAGATGCTCCCAGGCCTGGCGCATTGCTTCGGCGGCGACGCTGAAGCCGAGCCCCGGATAGATCGCAAGATCGAAGCCCCACTGCTTGAGCTTGCCGGCTTCGACGCGCGGTGTCTTGCCGAACTCGACCATGTTGGCGAGCAGCGGCTTCTCGACCTCGCGGCCGATGCGTTCGAGCTCGGCCTCGCTTTCCGGCGATTCGACGAAGATCACATCGGCGCCGGCTTTCTCATAGAGCTTGGCGCGGCGCAGCGCCTCGTCCAGCCCGTGCCCGGTGCGGGCGTCGGTGCGGGCGACGATCAGGGTGGCGGGATCGCGCCGCGCCTCGGCGGCGACCTTGATCTTGAGCACCATGTCCTCGGCCGGCACGACCCGGCGGCCAGGCGTGTGGCCGCATTTCTTGGGCATCTCCTGGTCCTCGATCTGGATCGCCGCCACGCCCGCGGCCTCGTAGCCGCGCACCGTGCGCTGCACGTTCAGGAGCCCGCCGTAGCCGGTGTCGGCGTCGGCGATCAGCGGTGTGTCGATCACCGAGCAGATCATCTCGGCGCGGCCGACCATGTCCGAATAGGTGGCGAGCCCGGCATCGGGCAGGCCGAGCATCGAGGCGGTGGCGCCGTAGCCCGTCATGTAGAGCGCCGGAAAGCCCATCTTGTCGGCGACTCGCGCCGAGATGCCGTCATAGATGCCCGGCGCCAGGATGAACTCGCCCTTGGCGAGCCGCTCGCGCAACGCGCGCGCCTTCACATTGTCGGTCATGTCGGTCCTCTAGCGCGTGAGGTTGATGGTGCAGACCCGGCCGCCGCTGTTCTGCTCCGGCGCGGTCCCGGTAATAATACCGTTTTCGAACCGCGCGAGCATGGTGCCGGTCGTGAATACGCCGACCTGGTTGAGGGGCGAATAGACGCGCGAGACGTTCACCTGCGAGCCACTGATCCTGACGGTCAGGGACTGGTTGCCGGCCGTGTTCGGCCCGGACCCTGGCCGGGTCCAGGTGCCGGTCCCACCGGCGACCGTCATCTGCACGTGCATGGTGAAATCGCCGCCATGGCGCGACGCCGTGCAATGGTAGGTGCCGCGCCACAGGCCGTCGGTGCCGGTCACTGGACCCGATGGTGTTGGCGGCGGCGCGACAGCGGCCTGTTGCTGCGACGGCGGTGCAGCCACTGGTGGCGGCGGGGGCTGGACGGGCCTGACCCGCGCCTCCTCGAGCTTGCGCTGGTCCTCGTCGTACTTGGCGAGCGCTGGCGCCGCCTCGCGCAGCAGCGCCTGGTGCTGGATGCCGGTCAGGAAGCCGGTGGCCGGATAGTTCTTGGCGCGCTGCCAGCTCGTGATCATCTCGCGCGTCCGCGGGTTGAACACGCCGTCGATGCCGCCGGTGTCGAATCCCAGCGCCGTGAGCGCCGCTTGCACGCGTTGGCGCTCCGGCGGCAGCAACCGCAGGTTCGTCTCGGCTCCTTCGGCTTGCCGGCGGGCTTCGTCCTCGAGGCGCTTCTTTTCAGCGAGCTCGGCTTCGAGCTTCTTGCGCGTCTCCTCCTCGACCTGGCGCCGCAGCGCGGCTTCCTGATCGGCCTTCTCGCGGGCCGCCGCATCGGCGCGCAGCTTCGCCAGCTCCTGGCGCTCCTGCTCGGCCTTCTGCTCGGCGGCCTTGTGGTCGGGGTCGGCGACGACGGTCGGCGCGGAGGATTTGGTAGCGAAGTAGTAGCCGCCGCCCGCCAGCAGCAGGACAGCCGCCGATATGCCGAGCCACAGCCCGATGCCGCGCTTGGCGGGCGGCGCCGGCTTGGCGGTGGACACCGGCGGCTTGGCCGCGGCCGGCGTCGGGCGGCTGAGGGCGACGGTCGCCTGGGCGTCGGACCCGCCGGCCTGGCTCAGCAGCGGCCGCCAGCCGGCGATGGTCTGCGGCCGGTCGGTCGCGCGTATGGCGAGGCCGGCATCGATGCCGATCAGCAGCCCGGGCGCAAAACCCGCCGGCATCAGCTTGGCGAGCGGCTCGTAGGCATCCTCGAGCATGCGGTCGAAGGCGCTGGGCGGCGCAGCGCCGGTGATGGCGTGATAGAGCGTCGCCGAAAGGCCGTAGATGTCGGTCCACGGCCCCTGCCTGGCCGAGGTCATCTGCTCGGCCGCGGCATAGCCCGGGGTGAAGATCGCCGTCATCGCCACGCTGCGGCCGGCCATCGCCGCGCGTGACGCGCCAAAATCGATCAAGGTCGGGTTGCCCTCGGCATCGAGCAGCATGTTCGCGGGCTTGATGTCGCGGTGCAGGAAGCCGGCATTGTGCACCTGCTCGAGCCCGTCGAGCAGCGGCGACAGAATGCGGTCGATCTCGTCGGGGCCGAGCTTGCCCGTGCTCTTCAGCCGGGCCTCGAGCGTCTCGCCCGGCGCCAGCTCCATGATGATGTAGGCGGTGCCGTTGGCTTCGAGGAAGTCGAACACCCGCACGATCGCCGGCGCGCGCTGCAGGGTGGCGAGCGTGCGGCCCTCCTCGACGAAGCGCTGGCGGCCCCAGGTGAAATCGTCGGCGAGCTTGGTCGTGCGCGGTAGCACCGTGATGCCGTCCTGGCGCACCGCCAGGGCAGACGGCAGGTACTCCTTGATCGCGACCTCGCGATTGAGCTGGGCATCGCGAGCCTTATAGGTGATGCCGAAGCCGCCTTGGCCCAGAATCGCCACGATTTCGTAGCGACCGATCGTCTGCCCCGGTTGGAGGGCGACGAAGTCGACGTCAGGGACTTGGCCTTGGCTGGTGACGTTGGTCGTCATGCGGGTCGATAGACCCGCAAGCGTGCCACGCGGCCCCGAGGCCGGCAATGATTAGCGCCGGTTCGGCTGGTGTGGAACCGCGTTCGATTCCACACCGACCGGACGAAATGTGTCTAGACCGAGACCGGCTTCAGCTCGGTTGAACCCGCAGACTGACAGAAAGTCGTGGTCTCAGTGTTGGTCTGGCCATTTTTGGTGGCCGTGAGCTCGATCGGCCGGCAGGTGCTGCCATCCGACTTGGTCGTCGCCGCGCCGACCGGCTTGGCCGACACGACAGTCGGCTGGGCCGATCCGGTCGTGGTGTTGGTGGCCGTGGCGCTGCCCGACGCCGTGCCGCCGGACCGCTCGACCGTATAGGTGGTCGGCTGGTTGGTCGGCGCGGTGAAGGCCTGTTGCGTCGCCTGGGCGAGCCGCGCCCGCTCCTGGTTGTCGAGCGCACGGCCGACGAGATTGCCGGCCAACGCACCGACCAGCGCGCCGCCTACGACGCCGCCGACCGAACCGAAGGCGAGGCCACCGATCGCGCCGCCGGCGACGGCGCCGAGCACGGTGCCGGTGGTCTGGTTCGACGGCTGTCCGCGATCGTCGTAGCACCCCGTGGCAAGGCTGAGGGCAGCCGTCGCCGCTGCAAGCGTCATGGCAGTCCTGGCAATTTGCGCAAAGCGCGACGTTCCAACGGCAATCGCAGAGCTCATTTGGCACACCTCCGTTTGTAGTCGTCGACCTTTACTCTACCCCACAGCGACTGCCCGCGACCACGGGCTTCGTCCTCTGCGTCGGCGTAGGCGCGCGGCGCGTCGCACGAGGCGAGCACCAGGCCGTTGCGCACCAGCGCCAGTGCGAGATCGACCCGTTCGCTGTCGGGAACCTGGTCGAGCGGCGCTTTGGCGTTGAGTGGCGTGATCAGACAGCGGTAAAGCGGCGTGCCATCGGTCAGACGATCGGTCTGGCGGCACTTCAGATGGCGCGGCTGGCTCGCCAGGGCATTGACGCCGAGCTGGCGCAGGCCCGGATCGTCGACGATATCGACGCCTTGCAGGTGGACCTCGTCAGGGCGGCCAGCGAGCCCGATCAGCAGCAATGTTCGGCCGAAGTGATCAAAGTTGCCGGCGACGAACTCGGTGGCTTTGCGCTTGGCCTCGGCCTCATCCGCGGCCTTGCGCTGGGCCTCTTCATCGGCACGCTTCTTCTCGGCTTCCGCCTTCTGCTGCTCGGCCTCGAGCTTCTTCTGCCGCTCGATCTCGGCCGCCGCTTGCGCCGCCTTGGCTTGCTGGTCGCGAAGAGCGGCGGCTTCCTGCTCGGCTTTCTGCCTCGCCTCTTCGGCTGCTTTCGCTACCGCCTGCGCCTTCAGCGTCTCGGAATCGGGTCCACGCATCGCCGTCAGGTAGTAGCCGCCTCCGCCCAGCAGTGCGAGCACTATCACTGCCGCCGCTATCCAAATGCCGACGCGATTTTTCTTCGCCGCCACCGGAGTTGTCGAAGATGTGACTTTACCGGCGTCGCCTTTGCCGATGACGACCGTGGCGGCCGCCGCGGGCGCCTGCGTCATGCCGAGGATCGGCCGCCAGCCGGCGATGGACTGCGGGCGCGAGATCGACACCACCGTCAGGCCGGCGTCGATGCCGGCGCACAGGCCGCGTGAAAATCCGGCCGGCGCGAGCTGCGCCAGCGGCTGGTACTTGTCCTC
>Ga0306921_10002115_pt1 | contig 19850 bp, 16 predicted proteins | sample sta12Cox44000080_FD_203760 | JGI IMG/M metagenome (GOLD analysis project Ga0306921, IMG submission 203760) | Lab enrichment of tropical soil microbial communities from Luquillo Experimental Forest, Puerto Rico - statoxic.12C.oxic.44.000.080 (v2)... | ecosystem: Environmental > Terrestrial >... | reverse complement strand
CTTAGGGCAGTGTCACAACCTGTTCTAGTAATGGCTGCTAGTCTTATAGGTCCGGGTAGACCCTAACAGTTAGAGTCGTAGTTGGCTCTACTAAGCCTCTTAGCCTGTTGCTCATAGGTTGGCCTCCTTATCAACTTATGTAAGGGTTCTGTTAGCTGGTTAGGGAAAAGACATTGTGGCTCCGGAAGAGACGAAGAACCTAGCAGGGGAAAGGCCTCCGCCTGATTCAGATCCGTTGAACGGCCCCGACTTTAGAAAAAATTACGTCTGCATGTCAAAGTAATTCGCCGCAAGAGCGAATCACCGATTCAAGTTCTAAAAAACGCAGTCAGCCTTTCATTCGCGTTCACAACGAGACGCTTTTCGTCACGAGCCGCGTCAGCAATCCAGATCGTCCGCGCCTCGGCAATTTTGAGCGGAACGCTCACGGAACGTGTCCATGAAACGAAACCGCAATGACAATGCCAATGAGGAGGTAAAACATGAGTCAAGAGACAAAAGCAGTATTGGATGACCTAAAACACGCAGGGGAATTTACCAAGATCGAGAACGCAGCAATCGTTTATGTCCTTCGTGGTTGGTTTGGAAGCCTGTCGGCAATACCCGGCGCGTTGGAAGCCGGAGACGACGCTTGGGCGTTTACCACGCTTCAAGAACATTTCGACAGCAAACTCAATCCCGACCCGACCAAGCGAACCCCGGAACAGGTGAACATCCTTGGGAAGTTACAGAAAAAAGCGAAAGAAGCGCAAGATCGGGTAGACGAAATTTTGGGAGCCAAATCCGACGAGGACGAGCGGATCAACAAACTCGTGGATGCATTTGTTGGGCAGCTTATGAAGAACCCATCGGAACGCACAGCTCCGGCAACGTGATCGACCTGCCTGAGGCCGGCTTGATACGCGCGCTTGTGTCAAGGTAAGCGGACAGTAAGCCGCAGTGATGGAACTTTAGGCTTGATAATTGCACGCCACGGAGTCAAACCGGCACTCGTTATGAAGACGCTATCGGGAAGATTCTGGTTTGTTGTATTCGGCATAATCGTGATTGTTGCTGTCGGCAGCTGCTGCTGCACTATTCCATTGATCAAGGACGCACACTTCGTGATCACAGATAAAAAATCGTTTGTCGAACTTGGACAGCTGCGAGGGATATACGTTGAGTGGAAAAGCCAGCATAAGTTCGACGAAGCGTTGAAACAGGTCTGTGAGCATCACGGGACGTATTGCATCTACACCGATGCTGACCCACAACATCCATACCAACCTACTAACCCAGCTTCTAACTGTACCAATTGCAGTCCGAAAAAGATCAGGACTGTTAAGGTCACAAAATCCAAGGCCGCGGACAAGATAGCGGCTGGCGAGTCTGTTGTTAACGATCCAAATGTTATGCACAGGGTTCAATCTCCTGATCCAGGTGACATAATCAATGTTCTCAACGCGCTCAAACCAGCAGGGCCATAATGTAGGTCGCTTCTGAAAACTTGGATGGGTCTTCGCCAAAAGTATGCGCATGCGGCGGGGCTTACCCTGCATTGTTTGTTGATCGTTTCGATTTCCTGTCGCGACACGTTGCGGGTTGTCGCGGAGGGACCAACTATCCTTCCGATTTCATTTAAAAATTTCTTCCAGAAAGCGGAGACGGCTCGTTCCGTTGCGCTCGGCCAAAAGCTGCTCCCGTTGAATCCGGTGCTCGAGGCGCTCAACACGTATGTGCAGCTCGCCGGGATTGAAACCGGTTACGGATATTTTGCGCCAAACGTGCCGGGCGGTTACGCGCTCGTTTTCGAGTTGCACTATCCTGACGGCCGAGTGGAATACGAGTTGCCGTCGGTCCGCAGCGCAGCCGCCGGACTGCGCATAGCCGGCTTGCTGGATAGCATCGGGCGCACTCCTTACGACCCTTTGCGGGAAATTTTGGTAAAGACGCTGGCGCAGTCGATCTGGCGCCAGCATCCTGACGTTGAGAGTGTTCGCGCGATAGTTGGATCGATCAGGTTGCCGACCGCACGTGAATTCACGGAGGGAAAACGAGAATCGTATGAGTTCCTATACGCGTACGATTTCAGTCTCGACAAAGCGCCTGCCAAAACGAGCAATCGGTAAGCCAAATGCAACGCATCAAGACCCGAGTGCTCGAATTTTTGTTTCCAGCCGAAACGGATAGTTGGCTAACTGTCTTACGGATTGGACTCGGTCTTCAGGTAACGCTCTACTCCCTCTCGCTTCGAAATGATTGGGCTTATCTGTTTTCGGGAACCACGCGCAAAGTCGCGGAAGCACTCCTTTCTCTGGAAGGCCACGTGATACCGAGATTCGGGTGGTTCGTTGCTCTGGCGGCACGACTCGGCGTGCGCGAAGAGAGGATACTCTTTCTGGCGTGGCTCTGTTTGTTTGTTTCTTGTTGCGCCCTGCTTGTCGGAATCACCTCCCGCGTGTCGGCCATCGCGGCCTGGTTTTTACACCTGTGTGCCGCGAAAAGCGGTGGGTTCGTCTCCTATGGCATGGATAATTTTATGACCATCGGCCTCTTTTACTTGATGTTGTCGCCGCTACCGGATCGGTTTTCCCTCGACTGGCGACTACGAGAATTGCGACCGAAAAATCCGCAGCTCCTTGGATTCTGGCGGCGGGTCCTTCAGCTCCACTTGAGCATCATCTACTTTTTCAGCGGCCTAACGAAATGCCTCGGCCCCGGCTGGTGGAATGGATCGAGTGTATGGCGCGCGCTGATCCGACCGCCCTTCAACATTGTCGATCCGGAGATACTCGTAAGATGGAAATACCTGTTCCCAGTTGCAGGAATATTTATTTGCCTCTTGGAAATCACATATCCATTTTTTATCTGGAACAGCAAGACGAGAAAGATTTGGCTGATTTGCATTTGTGCAATGCACGTCGGGATTGGCGTTACGATGGGAATGTATCTTTTCGCCCTCATCATGATCGTTCTCAACGTCGCGGCGTTCGGGCCGGGATGTTTCGCGCAGAGGACAAAAAGATCAGTTTACAACCGCAGAGAGCTGCTTCCTGATGTAATGAGCAGTTGAGGCTGCCTCGTGCGTCGAATTTGTTCATTTGAACATGTAACGCCATTACTCGACCTCCGCTTGTCCTAGAGTTGACATCTTAAACGTTCGACAGCCACGCGGTGAGGTGGCAACTTAGCCCGAGCAAATGCAACCCGCTTTGCCACAAGGTTCGACCTGCCCGAACTGTGGCGGCCTGCTCGAGAAAACACCGAGTGGCGGACTCGGTTGCATGTCTTGTTTGTTACGCGAGCGAATCGGCAGCGAAGAAGAAACACTGCACGATTCAATGCCGAACGCTCTTGAAGACAGCCTGCGCTTTGGTGTCTATGAAATCGATTGTCGCGAAGATGGAAGGCTTTACGAGCTTGGCCGTGGAGCGATGGGCGTCACGTATCGCGCCACCGACACGTCGCTTCAGCGCAAAGTGGCCTTAAAGATCATAAAGACCGATATCGCTGACCGAAGCGCAGACGCCCGTGAACGCTTTATGCGCGAAGCTCGTGCAGCGGCAGCACTGCGACACGAAAACATCGCCACCGTCTACCAATTCGGGATGGGCCTTGAGACAGGACAATATTTTTACGCGATGGAATTAATCGAGGGCGAGACCCTTGAGGAACGCGTTCGCCGCGCCGGGCCGCTCGATGCGCGTACCACTATCGAGATTGCACAGCAAGTCACCTCAGCCCTGGCCGCCGCTGAAAAGCACGGGTTAGTCCACCGCGATTTGAAGCCAGCAAATCTGATGCTCGTCTCGCCCGATGGCGAAACTAGCAACAACAAAAAACTGCTGGTGAAAATAATCGATTTTGGTCTGGCCAAGGCAATTCACACGGCAACGGATCCGAAGTCGCTGACCCACGACAAATTTGTGGGTACTCCGGCATTCGCCAGTCCAGAACAGTTTGAACATTCAGCGCTGGACGTCCGCTCCGATATCTACTCGCTCGGCGAAACGCTCTGGTTTGCGCTTACCGGAAAAACGGCATTTGCCGACCGTAGCCTTTCGGAAATCCACTGCGCTCAAAAATCAAATGTGCTTCCCCTCGAACAACTCAAAGCAGCGCATGTCCCGCACCGTCTGAAATCGCTGCTTGAATCGATGCTCGCATTCGAACCGGCGTCGCGGCCCGGCACTAGCGAATTGGCCGCGCGCCTAAAGCGGTGCTCCCCAGAGGCACGCAGCGTGCGACGCACGCGCGTTACTCTTGCAGCGGCAGCCCTCCTAATTCTCGGTGCATCTGCAGCCATCATCTTCCTTTGGATGCGCGCCCAGAATTCAATTTCGAATCTGGGGACACCGGAGAAAAGCATTGCAGTGCTTCCGTTTGAAAACCGTAGCGAAGACAAAGCGAATGCGTACTTTGCTGACGGCATTCAGGATGAAATTCTGACCCGCTTAGCTAATATTGCGGATTTAAAGGTAATTTCGCGCACTTCCACGCGGCAATATCAGAACAAACCTGCGAATCTCCGTGAGATCGCTAAGCAGCTCGGTGTGGCGAACATTCTTGAGGGTAGCGTGCAAAAAGTAGCTGATCAGGTGCGGGTCAATGTGCAGTTGATTAACGCGCAAACCGATTCCCACCTATGGGCAGACATCTACGACCGAAAATTGACTGACATCTTCGGTGTCGAGACCGAGATCGCCAAACGAATAGCAGAGTCATTGCAGGCAAAGCTGACCGGTCGCGAGGAGCAGGCGTTAGCAGTTAAACCAACAAACAATCCGGAAGCGTACGATGCGTATCTGCGGGGCCTCGCTTTTGACGCACGCTACTCCTCCTCCTACTCTCCCGATCTCATGCGGAAAGCCACGGCTTTTTACGAGCGGGCGGTGCAGCTGGATCCCAATTTTGCGCTTGCTTGGGCGCGGCTTTCTCGAGCGAACGGCCGAATCTACTTTAACTGCGACGACACTACTTGCATGGCACGGCGCGAGGCTGCGAAACGTGCTTTGGAGAACGCGCAAAAACTGGAGCCGAACTCGCCTGAAACCCTGCTCGCCCTGGGTTATTATCAATACTCCGTGTTGCGTGATTACGGCCCTGCCAAGGCCACGTTCGAGCGCGTCAGCAAGATGTTACCAAGCAGCAGCGAGGTGCCAAATGCGCTCGCAATAGTTAGCCGGCGCAAGGGCCAGTGGGATGAAAGCGTTGCCTACTGGGAGCGGGCTCTCGCCCTGGATCCACGTAATATGGAATTACTCATGCCCGCGGCAGAAACTTACGACATGCTTCGACAATTTCCGGCGGCACTAAGGCTCTACGATCGGGCACTAGACATTACTCCAAACAATTCGGATGTGATCGTGGCAAAAGCTAGCGTTTATCAGGCCCAGGGCGATCTACAGGAAGCCGCCAGGTTACTATCCGGGATAAACGAAAACACTTCTAGTGACAGCGATGTTATCGTCAAGATCAACCAGTTGCGACTTGAACGAAGGAACACTGAGGCCATTGGACTACTGCAAGCCCGACTGGCTCAATTCCATTTTGATTCTGAGTTCTACAAGGGCATTGTCCAGGTCAACTTGGCTTTCGCTCAATACCTTGCAGGTGATAGGGCTGGCGCTAAGATTACCGCTGAACGAGCGCGCAATACACTCGATCAGTTCCGTAAAAATCAACCAGACAACGCCTACCTTGCGCGAGTCTTGTCTATAGCCAATGCCACGCTCGGAGAGAAGGACTCGGCCTTGAAGGAAGCGGAGCGAGCAATCATGCTTGAGCCTCGCGCTCAAGACGCGATTAGCGGACCTGGCTTCGAAGAGAATCTGGCGCTAATTCAGACGATCTTCGGCGAGAATAGCCGTGCGATCCCAACTCTGACCCAGTTGCTACAAACGCCCTATATGGAGGGAGGGGTTTACGGAATGCCGATTACACCGGCCCTTCTCAGGTTCGATCCCATATGGGACCCTTTGCGCTCCGATCCCGCTTTCCAAAAACTCTGCGAGCAAAAGCAGCACTGAATACGCACCACTTCCTAGGCGAACCAAAGCCTTAAATCCCTGAACCCCTATCGCTTGCGATCTTGGCTACAGAATGGTCGGGTAGCACCAGTTATTAAAGCGGTCCTTGCCTAAATCACCGGCGGAGAAATCGTAGAACCGACGCGGGGCCCCTCGCGACCTAAACCGTGATTGTAGCTTCGCGGGGTGTGCCGTGGGGTCAAACGTGAATAGCAGACCGGACATGCATGCTTTGCTCGTTGACGAGTCTCCCTAAGTCTTTCATCAAACCCATAACAGCGGACTGGTCGGCGGCAAAGGCTCAGGCTACCAGCAGCAGCCTTAGGGCAGTGTCACAACCTGTTCTAGTAATGGCTGCTAGTCTTATAGGTCCGGGTAGACCCTAACAGTTAGAGTCGTAGTTGGCTCTACTAAGCCTCCTAGCCTGTTGCTCATAGGTTGGCCTTTTTATCAACTTATGTAAGGGTTCTGTTAGCTGGTCAGGGAAAAGACATTGCGTACTTGTCACAAGCACCGGTACAAAGCAGCTGACTCCGCGGTTGGGCGTTTCCCGTTGCGCGACTTACTCCGCGCGCAAGGCAATCATCGGCTCGACGCGACTAGCTCTGCGCGCCGGGACCCAGCAGGCGAGAAGAGCGATGCTCAATAAGAGCAAGGCGACACACGTAAAGGTGATGGGATCGGAAGTGCTGACACCATAAAGCAGGGTCTTCATCATGCGCGCGCCGCCCAAAGCAACGACTAATCCGCATACGGAACCGATCGCGGCAAGAAACATTCCTTGTTTCAGAATCAGCTTTTGCACATCGGAGAGCTGTGCGCCGAGCGCCATACGCAATCCGATCTCGCGCGTCCGTCCCGCGACCACGTGCGACATGACACCGTAGATCCCGACCGCGGCGAGAATCAGCGCGAGCACACCGAAACCTCCGAGCGCGATTGCGGCCATGCGCGCGGGGAAAAGTGATGTTCCCATGTGTTCCTTCAGCGTCTTTGCGGCATAAACGGAAATCGACGGATCGAGCTTTTGCACTTCGCCGCGTAACGCGGCCAGCACCTGCTGCGCATCGCCGCGTGTGCGGGCGACGAGCGTAATCTGCCCGCTGTAATCACGATATAGCGGCGTATAGACCGCGGGCTTGGGATCTTCGCCTAACGAGTTGTATTTTCCGTCGGGCACGATGCCAACAATCTCGAAGAACGGATCCTTAGGCCCATACCAGTTGAAGCGCCGGCCGATCGGGCTCTGTCCGTTGAAGAATTTTTTCGCGAACGTCTCGTTCACGATCGCGACGCGGCTTTCCTTTTTGTTTTCGTCGTCGCGAAAATCACGGCCGTGTAGTGGAATGCCCATCACGTCGAAGTAACCGGGGCCGCTCTCGATTGGGATCACGATTGGCAATGTGCCCGCGCCTTTGAACTCCGTTCCTTCGATGTAAATCGTGTTGTCGTTGTAATTAAGACCAAGCGGGAGGTAATCAGTCAGCGCGGCGTTTTCGATTTGTGGCAGCGCCTGGGCACGCTCGAGCACTTGCTTCTGAAACGCGCGACCGCGTTGCTCGTTATAGCCTTGCAAGCTGACGTCGAACGAAATCGCGACCGCGTTTTCAGGATTGAAACCAGGACGCATCTTCTGAGCGGCTTGAAGACTGCGCACAATGAGGCCGGCGCTGATCAGCAGGACTAACGAGAGACTGACTTGCGCGATAACGAGCAAGTTGCGCAAACGTGAGCGACGGAAGCCGGCCATCGATGATTCGTCTTTCAACGCGGGCACGAGCTGCGGTTTCGACGATTGCAGCGCGGGAATGAGGCTGAAAAGAATTCCTGTTGCGATCGAGAGCAGCAGCGCGAACGTGAGCACACGCCAGTCCGTTCGCAGATCGAAGAGCAAAGTAACGTCGCTCGGCAGGCGAATGCCGCGCACAGCGCTATTGATTGCGGCAGCGAGGAATACGCCGACTGCGCCACCGCTGAGTGAAATGAGAAGACTCTCAGTGAGCAGTTGCCTAACGAGTCGTTGCCGGCTTGCGCCGACCGCGAGCCGCACGGCAATTTCTCGCCGGCGTTCCGTTGCACGCGCGAGCAGCAGATTGGCAAGATTCACGCACGCGAGCAAAATCACCAGCCCACCCACGGCCGCGAGCAGTGCGGCGAAGGCAAAGACAGAGTTCGCAATATCCGGAATGAACAAGCCGGGTTTGCCCAGCCGAATACCGCGGCCGACGTTCTCCGGATAATCCTGCGCGAGTTTCGCGGTCAGCGTCTCGAGCTCGGCCCTTGCTCGCGCGAACGACACGCCGGGCTTCAACCGGCCGACGGTGAAGAGATTGTTCGAGTCGCGTTTGTCGAGCCACCTGCTCCCGGGCTCGATCGTCTTCGCCATCATTACCGGAATGAACATCTCCGGATCGTAGGCGACTTCGGTGCCAATAAATCCTTTCGGCGCGACGCCGATAATAACGAACGGGTGGCTGTTGAACTCAACGGTCTTCCCCACGATCTGCGGATCGCCGCCGAAGCGGTGTTGCCAGCAGTTATAACTAATCACGGCAACGGGATGTGAATCAGGCGTCTGATCTTCTTCGGGCAAAAATGCGCGTCCGAGCATCGGCTTCACGCCTAGAACGTCGAAGTAGTTTCCGGAAACGAGATAACCCCAGACGCGCTGACTGGAGTTGTTGACTGTCAGACTGCTGACGGTGACGCGATAAACGAACAGACCGGAAAAGACGGTGTTACGATCGCGGTAATCTTTGTAATTCAGATACGACTGCAGCGACCAATCCGCGCCGTTGTGCAAGGTGCCGTAAAGCTCGACCAACTGCGAAGGCTCCTTCACCGCGAGTGGCCGCAGCAAAGCTGTATCGACTAAGCTAAAGATCGAAGTATTGGCTCCGATGCCGAGCGCCAGGGAAATGATGGCGAGCGCGGCGAAGCCGGGTTGTTTCATGAGTTGCCGAAAACCGAACCGAATATCCTGGAGAAGTGTTTCCATAAGCGCGCGATCCTCTGCATTGTGAGATGCAGCGCAGGTGCGGTTTGGATTCAGGAAATTCGCCACGCGCGAATTCTCTTGCGCACGATGAGGGCGAGCTGCGGGGATTTGCGCGGGCAAGTCGGAAGAAGAGCGAACTAATCAACCTTTCATCATAAGCCGCTTACGATGCATGCTGACTTCTACGTTGGAGTTGGGGTGCTCCGGTAACCCCATTTGTTATTCGGAGGACACCTCGCTACAATCGCTCGTGCTGAGAACCACCGTCACCGCAGCCGGCTTTTTCCTGGCAACCAACAGCGTCTTCGCTCAAGCAGATGAAACCAGCCGGAGCTGGAACAAACCGGTAACACCATTCCGGATCGCCGGAAACTTGTACTATGTTGGGGCCGTCGAAATCACGTCTTACCTGATCACGACTCCAGAAGGTCATTTCCTTCTCGATGGCGGATTTGTCGAGACCGCGCCGCAGATCGAGCGCAATATCGCCGAACTGGGCTTCAAATTGACGGATGTAAAATTCCTGTTGAACAGCCACGCGCATTACGATCACGCCGGCGGATTGGCTGAGCTCAAGAAAGTGACCGGCGCAAAAATTCGTGGCCAGCGAACGCGATGCTCCCCTGCTCCGCAGCGGCGGGCATGGCGATTTTCGGTTCGGCGATACCCTCACCTTCCCGCCGATCGAGCCTGATCAAATCGTGCACGACGGCGGAGCCATCCAGCTTGGCAATCAAACAATGACCGCGCACCTGACGCCAGGCCATACCAAAGGCTGCACTACTTGGACGACGAGGATCCGTGACGGAAACAAAATCTACAACGTCGTGTTCGTCGGCAGCCAGAGCGCACTCGATTACAAATTCGTGGGCCAGGAAAGTTACCCCGGTATCGCGCGCGACTTCGAAACGTCTTTCGCATTACTCAACCATTTGCCTTGTGACATTTTTCTGGCGGCGCACGGGAGCTTCTTCCATTTCATGAAGAAACACGAACGCTTCCTCCGCGGTGACGCGAACGCGTTCATCGATCCCGACGGCTACAAAAGCTATTTGCGCGAGAGCGAGCAGGAGTTTCGGAACAAGCTCGCCCAGCAAAAAGCCGCACAAAAATAAACTCCTCACAGAACACGCTCCGCACCTAGTTATGATCAGGTGTCAGCTGCTTGAGAACTTTTTTCCGCGCCGCGACGAATCTGCGAAACTAAAAACGCGACGGCGAATCACGATCGACCCAACTTCGGAAAAACGAGAAAGGAGGATTGAGAAGCAACTGGCTTCTGACTATTGCTTTGCGCTTGCTTTCTTCAGTGTCTGCTCCACCGCCTTCCGGATTTCACTGCGCCTCTCTTCGGTATCGGACCACGATGAGGCGGGCGCTGCATGCGAATCGAGTAGTGCTAGGGCTTTTTGCGCGTGCTCGCGCGCCATGTCTTTTTCGCCATTCGCCATGTATGCGTCCGCCAGATCGTTTTGCACGTCCGCCGATTGTGGGTACGCGAGCTCCAGCAATTTGAAGACTTCCAGCGCGGTCTTGGTATCGCCCTCGCGCTCGTAATCTTCGCCGATACTGTCGGCCGAAACCTCGGGGAACAACTGCGCTTGCGGATCTTTCTTCCGGGCTTCGACCAGTTGCTGCTTCACTTCCGCGATGCCCGCGATGCCGCCGAAGTTAAGCTGATTCAGCACCTGCGCCGAGGCCAAAGTATCCACGAGTGGCGGTGCCGGCGTCCCCAGCAGCGTGCTCTTAAACCAGTGAACGATGGTCCCCGGCAGTTCCGGATGCGGCTTGAACATGTCGGTTCCGTGCCCGCCCTTCGCCGGAACTTTGCCGTTATCAAGAAAAGTCTCGTACCACAGCCAGGGAGCGTCTTCGGCGTGCGAGTAATGCACCAGTTGTTTCATGGGGCTCGAGGCGGTGATGTAGAGCATCTTCATCTCCTCTTGCGTCGGTGGATACTCATCGTTGTCGTCCATTACATACAGCTCCGGCAATTGCGAAGCCTGATGCAGAAATTCCATGCCGGGACGTTCCGTTTCACCGGAAAGTAATACCAGCGATTTCACCTGGGCTGGATGACGCCGCGCAGTTTCAATGGCGCTTTCGACGCCCTGGTTGCCGGCCCCGCCCGCGCCAATCGTCTCGCGATTGACGCCCGCCTGTGAACTCAAGTATTGAAACGCCGCATCCAGATCGCTGGGCCACCAAGTCTTCCAGTACGCGGCGCGGTTGGCTTCGTTGTCGTACTTGCCGCCGCTTTCGCCGTGTGCGCGGCTATCCAGGGTGAGCACGTGAATTCCGGCCGCCGCGAGCTGCGCCGCTAGCTCGTCCCACGATTTCCGCGTGCGATTGCTTTGATGAAACAGCAACACGCCGGGGCCTGGTTTCGCTGCTGCGAAGTACGTTCCTTTCAAAATGGTGCCGTCACCTGATTTAAGATCGACATCGCGTGCGACGTTTTTCGTCGGTGTCGCTAAAGCGATCATCCCGGATAGAGCCGCTGAAAAAAGAAAGACGTGTAGTGGTTTCATTCTGACTGCTTCTGCTGAATATCATTTCTAATCACTTCGCCGCCTTTCATCACGAATCGAACTCGTTCGATCTCGGTGATGTCAGCGATTGGATCACCAGCGACAGCAACAAGATCGGCGAATTTGCCGAGATCAATTGTGCCGATGCGGTCCTGCCAACCTAACATTTCAGCGGCGTTGCTCGTAATCGCCCGAATCACGTCAAGCGAGGGCATCCCGGCCTTATGCAAGGTCGGAAACCTCGATACCGTGTTTTGTCCGCGTGTTTTTCCCGGAAAGTACCAGTCCATGTCGGACCCAGCCGCAAACTTTACGCCCGATTTCAGGACCCGTTGAACCAAGCCTTTGTACTGCCGATCGTAGCGTTCGCTAGACTCATCCGGAAGCGGCGCTCCCTTCAGAATCTGCTGAGCCAGATCGCGGTACCACTGCCGGGTACGCTCATCGGAACCGAGACGTTCAGGGAGCAGCGTCAAAGACTGCGCAATGGTTGCGTCGTATCTCCTGGTAAAAAAGTCGCCATAGGAAGTGGGTGTGAGGTCGATAAACATCCCCTTGTTCCGCATCTGCTTGAGTTGCTCGTCGCTTGCCTCGTCGCCGTGCTCGATAGAATCTGCGCCTCCGTCAATCGCAGTTTGAATGCTGCCATGGGTAACAGCGTGGACAGCGACCTTCACATTTTGGCGGTGAGCCTCCTCAACGATCGCTTTCATTTCCGCGACTGAGGTGTCGTCCTCAACGGTGACCTTTATGACGTCAACGGCATACAAAAGGTTCTTTTGTGCTGCCTGCCTTGCCTGGTCGGGGCCATCAAACGACAGAAATTCCTGCTGCAGGATTGCATCGGCAAGCGCCGGATTGAGATTCTGGACGTATCCATTTTTCTCTTGCTGCGCAAGTTTGCGCGCCGACGCAAGAATCCTTGGGCCCACCAAGCGTCCCTCATTGATCGCATCCCGCAGGGCAACATCCCCGTCAATCCCGGAGTGCCCAACATTGCGCACAGTGGTGATACCACTCTCCAGATCTTCCCGAGCCATCTGCGCGCCGACCAACACTCGTTTGCTTTGCGATTCGACAATCGCCAGCAATTGCGCCGGCACATAGCTGCCGTTGTACCGACGCGCTCGCTCGGCTTCCGTCACCACAACAATGTCGTCCATCAGCAAGTGGGTGTGACTGTCGATCAAGCCGGGCAGCAAGGTTGCGCTGCCCAAATCAATGGTCTTGGCGCCGGCTGGCGCATGCGGTTGCACTCGAGCAGGCGGCCCCACTTCTTTGATCTTGCCGTTTTCAACCAGGACGGCTGCGGGCGAAAGAACATTCCCGGAGCGCGGATCGAGCAGGCGACCAGCTTTTATCAGCGTTTTAGGTGAAGGCGATTGGGCGGCCAGTTGTGTAGCAGCAAATATTCCGACTGCGAGCGGAAAGATTCGGCCTATGCTCATATGTTCGTTTCGGATGAGATGCATCAGAATCATTATTGTTCCCGCGCCCGAAAAAATTTTAGCAACCTTCCCGCCCGCCATGTGGCAGATCTTTGCTTGTTAGCGGGAACAAATGCGCGGCTGAGGACTCCCACACTGGGATGACCGGCGAGATGTCCGCCGATCTGGAGTTTGAAGATCTCGTGAAACTTTACTACGGCGATCTGTACCGGTTTGGTTTGAGTTTGACCGGAAGCGAAGCCGACGCGGCCGATCTGACGCAAGAGACTTTCTACATTTGGGCCAACAAAGGTCATCAGCTCCAGAAAGCGGCGAGCGTGAAAGGTTGGCTTTTCACGACGTTGCACCGCGAGTTCCTTAAGACGTGTCGCCGCCGAAATCGTTTTTTAAATGAATCAATTGACGAAAGCACAGCGGATTTGCCGAACATGCCGCCGGACTGCGCGGAGCGAGTGGATTCCCGAACGTTGCTTCGCATTCTCCGCGAAATCGCCGAAGATTTTCGCGCGCCGCTTGTCCTTTATTACATGGAACATCTATCTTATAAAGAAATCGCCGATGTCCTGGCGCTTCCGCTCGGGACAGTGCAGTCGCGTATCTCGCGCGCGAAAATTCAGCTCTTGCGCCGGTTGAGTGAAAGCAAATTGCCGCTTGAGCAGGCCAAATGAACACGCGCGAAGCCAAAGAAATCCTGCTTCTCTACCGCGGACGGATCGACGACTCCAATCCGCAATTTCACGGGGCTTTGGAGTACGCCAAAAGCGATCCGGAGCTTGGCGAATGGTTACAAGAGCAAACTAAATGTTACGATACAATCCGGGCAAAGCTTCGCGGAATTGAACCGCCGCTCGGGCTGTCAGAGAAAATCCTGCGTAGCCAGCCGATTCCGTTTCCGCGCGATTGGTCGCGCATTGGTCAGCTCGCTGCGGCCATCCTGATCTCGGTCAGTGTCACCGCGCTGCTAATGAAATGGTCAGAGCATGGAAACCGTCCTGTCGCGGGTCCGCAGGAAATTCTGGTGACTGGCGAAGTGCTCGATCTGACTTGCTACATCGCCTCCAATTTGAGCGGTCCCGATCACGCCGAATGCGCGAAAGTGTGCATTCGGAGGGGTTTGCCAGCAGGGATCAAGACGAAAAGCGGCAAGGTGTACCTGTTAACTGGCAAGCCCGGCGACTCCATCAATGCTGAACTGGCCGATTACGCCGCCAAGATTGTTACAATTAGAGGAAAGGAAACTGCGCGCGACGGCTTCGCGCAACTTCAAGTCGAAGAAATTCGGAAATTGTGATGGACGCTCGCGGCGACTTGGTATTTCTACTTCATAATTGAAACTCGCTCGTTGCCCGCATTGACTCATGGCCTCCCGCCCCATTCGACGTCTCGGTTTTCCTCTCTATGTCGCGCGCGCCCAGCGGCTCCATTCATTCGCTGTTACCCTCGCAGCTTTACCTTCTATGTCGCTTGTCGCTCGCTCCATTCTTCCCTCTTATTTCTTAATTCTTACTTCGTTCACGGGATAGTTTTCGATTAAGGGATTCGCTCCGTTTTGCCTCCGCCGCACGGTGTAACCTTTCATCAAGGAGCTACGTAAAACTACGATCGGCAAGATTCAGAAATATATTCTGAGAGCGGAACGGCCTGCGATCGCTCCGCAGTGAGTGAAAGCGTGCACCTAGTTCTCAACGACTAGTAGGAACCTGAAAATTGTAGACGAACGTAACCCGAACGGAGGTATCCAATGGCAACTAAATATGATGCGATCGTGATTGGCACTGGACAGGCAGGACCGTCGCTTGCGGTTCGACTGGCAGGCACCGGAATGAGGGTGGCAATTATTGAGCGCAAGCGCTTCGGCGGCACCTGTGTCAATAACGGCTGCATCCCAACGAAGACACTAATAGCGAGTGCACGCACAGCTCATGTCGCACGGCGGGCCGCCGATTATGGCGTAACGATTCGCAGCCCGATCGCCGTTGACATGAAAAAAGTCAAAGCGCGTAAGGACGCAGTGGTCCGTAAGAGCAGCGAGGGCTTGCAGAAATGGCTAAAGGATACTCAGAACCTCACCGTTATTGAAGGCCACGGGCGCTTTGCCGACGCGCATCGGGTTCGTGTCGGCGACGAAACTCTCGAGGCAGACAAAATTTTTATCAACGTTGGTGGACGTGCGTCTATTCCTCCGCTCCGTGGCATCGATCAGGTGAGCTATTTGGACAATTCAACGATGATGGATGTGGACTTTCTGCCCGAGCACCTGATCGTCATCGGCGGTAGCTACGTGGGGTTAGAGTTTGCTCAGATGTATCGCCGCTTCGGCAGCGAGGTGACCGTTGTGGAGATGGCTCCGCGACTGGTTAAGCGCGAAAACGAAGACGTTTCCGAAAACATCAAAACGATTCTCGAAGGCGAAGGCGTCAAGATCCGTCTGAATGCTGAATGCATCGGCTTTGAAAAACGCGGCGACAAAGTGGCTGTGCAGGTTGATTGCAGCAGCGGCGATAAGACTGTCATTGGCTCGCATACCCTTCTCGCAGTCGGTCGTGTGCCGAACACTAACGACCTCGGTGTGGAACAGGCCGGGATTGAGATGGACAAGCGTGCTTACATCCAGGTTGACGATCAACTTCGCACCAATGTGCCTGGCATTTATGCGCTCGGTGATTGCAACGGACGCGGCGCCTTCACTCATACCGCATACAACGATTATGAAATTGTCGCCGCTAATCTCTTAGACGGCGACCACCGCCGCGTGAGCGACCGGATCACGGCTTACGCCCTTTACATTGATCCGCCACTGGGCAGAGCAGGAATGACTGAGGCGGAAGTGCGAAACTCAGGACGGAAAGCTTTGATTGGAAAGCTTCAGATGACGCAAGTCGGCCGTGCCAGGGAGAAAGGCGAGACGGACGGATTCATGAAAATTTTGGTAGACGCCGAAACAAAAAAGATCCTTGGAGCATCGCTCCTGGGGATCGAATGCGATGAGGTAATTCATTCCATTCTCGACGTGATGTACGCCAACGCACCATACACCGTGATTCAGCGCGCCATGCATATTCATCCGACTGTCACGGAATTGATTCCGACCATGCTCGGTGAGTTGAAGCCGCTGGAGTGAACGAGCTCAAGAAAATTTGAGAGCACAACGCCCTGCCATCGCTCCGCAGTGAGTCAACTTTCCTGCGTTGTTTTGCGTGTGAGGTCGCGCACGTTGGGCGTTTTTCCGCTTTTGCTCGTCTCTTGGTCACTCTTCACCGTTTTTCGGACGTTCGCTTCGCTCGACGAAACCAATTCCGCCCGCGCGCGGCGCAGACCGCTGGTCAGTCCGATCTTTGAGAAACTCCAAATCAACCATTTCGTCGGGTCCCACTGCCATGGCTTCACTCCGTTACGATAATCGTGCTGAAACTCGTGGTGATAATTATGGTAGCCTTCGCCAAAGGTAAACAGCGCCATGAAAAACGAGTCGCGCGCGCTGCACCGGGTCGAGTACGGCTGACGCCCAATGGTGTGACAGGCTGAGTTGATCAGAAACGTGCCGTGTTGAAGTACGACCACTTTGGCCACGCCGCCGATAAGAAAACCACCGAGCGCGCCGATCCAGCCGTCCCAGAGCGCGCCGAGCAAAGTCGGCAAAACAAAACTCACCAGCACGGCCAGCGAATGAATATGTCGATGTTGCCACATCACCAACGGATCTTTTTTTAGATCGGCTACGTTATCGAACGGCGGTTGCGGCCAGAGTTTGAACAGAAGCCAGCCAATGTGGGCGTGAAAAAATCCTTTGCTGATATCGTACGGATCCTCGTCATGATCGACATGTTTATGATGCCGGCGATGATCGCTCGCCCACATTAGGACAGAATTTTCGAACGCCGCCGCGCCGAAGATGAGGGTGAACAAGCGCACGGGCAACCGTGCGCGAAATGTCGCGTGCGAAAATAGCCGGTGGTAACCGAGCGTGATACTGAATCCAGTCGCAACCAGTAACACTGCGAAGGTCGCGAAGTGAAACCAATCAACCCCGAAATACCATAGGTAAAGAGGGACCGCGGTCAGCGCTAAAACGAAAGTGCCGATCAGGAACGCGCTCGTGGTCCAATTAATGCGATCGATCGGGATACGGAAAATCAAGGGAGAAATGTCGTCGGCCGGTTCTTAAATCAGTTAGGCAACCATCCTTCCGAGCACAACGTCTGCCTTTGTCCAGCTGTGGACAGCGCCGCAATGCGCGCAGGTAAATTTTTGCGGCTTCATTTTTGCGGCCGGCCAGCGTTTCTGTTCAATTGTGCGACCGGTATCTGTGAGTTTCGAGGTCGAGGGACAACGCACCAGCAAGCTTTTCAAATCGGCGCCGACCTTTTTCGGTCGCCGTCGCGGCGGTTCGAAATAGAATCGTCTTGCCATGTCAGAGCCGGTAAACAATCCGCGCTTTGGCAGTATCGTAGGGTGACATCTGCATCCTCACGCGATCGCCCACCGTCAGGCGAATGAAACGTTTGCGCATTTTGCCTGAAATATGGGCAAGAACGAGATGATCGTTCGCGAGCGCCACCCGAAACATCGTTCCGGGCAACACACTCATGATCGTTCCCTCCAGCTCGAGCGCCTTTTCCGAGTCCGTCATTGTCGATTTATAGATTGCGAAAACTTGGTGCAAACAGCGCGGCGCTCGCCTGAGCGCCGGCTGCAAGATCAACTCTGGATTTACCGGCGATTATTCGCGAACGAGCGCCGACCGCCGCCGCCGTAAGGACGCGGACGTTCCTCGCGAGGACGCGCTTCATTTACGGTTAGCGCGCGGCCATTGAGTTCGTGGCCGTTGAGCGCGCTCATGGCGGCAGTAGCTTGCGCGTTGTCATTCATGGTAACGAACGCGAAGCCGCGCGATTTGCCGGTCATACGGTCCATCATGAGGCGGACTTCATTGACCTGGCCATGTTGTTCGAACAGATCCTGAAGATCGTTCTCGGTGGTCTCAAAAGAGAGATTACCTACATACAGTTTCATTGTGTTTGAATTTGGAAAAACTAAGGAGCTACATAGCCGTTCCCGGGAATCGGGTTTCAAACCACCAATGAGCAATGCTCACCTGACGATCTACCGTGCCGTGAAGTTAAACAGAGTAATCCAATAAGTGGGCACTATCGTATCGATTGGGCAGAACACAAACGATCATTTCAGGGAATGTTCGGAAGCGTTTGTATATCGAAGCTGTGATCCACCGTACATCATAAAGCCGCTTACGATGCATGCTGCTAACTTCGACGTTTCGCGTTCCGTGTAGCCGCAGGCGTGTCACCTGCGATCTCGCCAATCGCCTGGCAAGGCCGTCTCGTCGAGCCGTAGCTTCAGCGATGGTTGAAGCCTTGCGACGGCGAAACGATTGGATTACGTCCGCGACAGCGCAAATGTTAAAAGTTTAGATCTTACCCCGATTTTCCCGTGATCACCCAGCGGGGGATGCGCAACGAAAGCACCCTGCTTGGTTGCCACATCTTACGCCGCTTCAATGTCGCAACGAGGCAGTACGGCCGAACGACGGGCTCCTCCCTGTCCCAGCAAAAACCGCGCACGCCGATGCTGCCCCAATCCGCAAAGCATCTTAGCGCAAATCGGACTGAGGCCTTTTCAACTTCCTGGTCCCGGTTCTTAGTGTACCTTCATTCAAAATCGTCTTGTGTTCGCAGCCTAACGAAAAAGAGATAAGTCACGGCAGGGTGTCGTGGCAAATAAACCGGACTTGTTTCGTAAATGGGGCCAGCCTGCTCGCGAGCGCTTTCGGAGTTGGCTGAGTCGGTTTGTTAGAACACCTTACCGTCTTTTATATAAGGCGACGCCCTACAGACGAAAGCGCAACTTGGACTGACTCTCGGTTCTGTGGAATCGATTCTGTAACAAGAAAGTCTCATCAATGTAACAAGAAAGCCTCATCAATGTAACAAGAAATTCGCATCAATGTAATGAGAAAGTCACAGTAATTTTATTGCGCGCCAATTTTAGCGGCATCAGAGTTTGTTCGAAATCAAAAAGGATTCGAAGAAAACAACTCTATGAAAAAACAACAACATAATTCTACCAACGCTTGGGCGCTCCAAATCGCCCTTTCGGTTACTCTGTTATCTGTTTCGGCGGTCTTACTGGCCTCCAGTTTCAACTCCGCTCCGGGACAAGCCAACAAGGCGCCCATGAGTAACCACCACCATCACGATTGCGATAATGATCCCGACAATTGCAACACGGTAACGCCTATCAAGCATGTAATTGTTCTGATCGGTGAGAACTGGACCTTCGACAGTATCTTTGCGACCTACCAACCGAGGGGGAACCAGTCAGTTGGCAATTTGCTGTCGCGCGGCTACGTGACGGCTTCCGGGGCACCCGGACCGGACTTCGCCGATTCGCAGCAATTCGTGATCAATCAACCGTACCCGCCGACCTACTTCATCGACGCGCAGTCGACAGCCGGCAAGACAACGTATCAGCAGGCCCCCGGTACGCCCAGCTTCCCGCCGCCAAACACGGCCTACATCCCCCCAGCGCCGGGCGGCCTCGACCAGGGACAAGCCCCCTTCGATCCCACACTCGTGCCGGACTCGCTTCTGCCGACGATCGAGCCGTCGCTCGAGAGACACGATCTGGGGCTGCTGCGCACCGGTGCCAGTGGACTACCCATGTTCACGACCGATACGCGCGTTCCCAATGCGACGACATTGCCGAACGGCCTTTTCCCCGGCACCAGTGCCACCCGGCCGTACGACAGCTATGTCGGCGACATGGTGCACCGGCTGTTCCATATGTGGCAGCAATCGGACTGCAACGTGATGAATGCGACTCCGGACAACCCTTCCGGCTGCCTCAA
>Ga0306921_10002112_pt1 | contig 19871 bp, 18 predicted proteins | sample sta12Cox44000080_FD_203760 | JGI IMG/M metagenome (GOLD analysis project Ga0306921, IMG submission 203760) | Lab enrichment of tropical soil microbial communities from Luquillo Experimental Forest, Puerto Rico - statoxic.12C.oxic.44.000.080 (v2)... | ecosystem: Environmental > Terrestrial >... | reverse complement strand
AGGCGGATGGTGATTCTACTCTGCCGCTTGATGCGCGCGCTCCGCCACCTTGATATCGACGAGCTGCAAGGGCGAGGCGGTCTCTTCCAGCATGCCCCAGCTCTTCAGCCAGTCGTAGGTGCGCTGCATCTCGTCGAGCGGGATCGGCGCCGGATCGCAGACCACAAGCCGGCTCTCGCGCAAATCCTCGACCTTCAGTGCCGCGATCTCCGGATCCTTCTTGGCGTAATAGTCGATGAAGTAGTGCATGTAGGCTTTCTTGTTGGCGTTGATCCGGCACACCGCCTCGCGCACGGCGCGGTTGAACGCCGCATAGGTCTCGGCGTCGACCCGATCGGAGGCGACCTCGGTGCCGTGGAACAGCGACGAGCAGATGACGCGGCAGCCCTTCTTCTCGGCGAGCGTGATGTGCGGCTCGGTCAGCGTGGTGGCGTCGATCTCGCCCTTCATCATGGCGTCGAGCCGATAACGCGAGCCGTTGGGCGCGCGGCACAGCTTGATCATCTCGCGCGGCAGGAAGCCTTCGAGCAGGTGCAGCGCGATGTAATGGGTGCCGAAATAGAACGGCACCCCGATGGTCTTGTTGGCGAGCTGCTGCGGCGTGTACACGTCCGAGTGCGGCGGCACCACGATGGCCGAATAGGCGACGATGGCGCGGCGGCCGAGCTGCCGGCTGCCCTGGCCGGTGTCCTGCACGCGGCAGTAATTGCCCCATTCGCAGGCGTTATACATGTCGGCCTTGCCCTGTTCCAAAAGCTTGCCGTGGCTGGCGAATGGATCGACGCCCTTCGGCGAGGTGACGTCTGCTTCGACCTTCTTCTCGACGCCGGCTTCGCGGTCGGCCCATTCGATGTCGAGGCCTTCCTTGGCGAACAGGCCTTCGTCGTAGGCGACGAGCTCCGGCAGGCCTTGGAACGGCGCGGTGGTTTCGAGCACGAGCTTCTTCATGGGGGCGATCCTCCTGCCGCCAATATAGCAAGAATCCGCCTGGCGCGACAGCGCGGCGGGCCGCGTCCTAGTTCGGCGCTGCGCTCGTCCGCAGCCGATAATGTCCGTTTTTGTCGGGATCGACGCCGACGCAATTCGACCCGACCTCGTCGCCGCAGATCACGACCTTTTGCACGGCGGTATCGGCGCGTGAACCTCCCGCGAGGTTCTGCGCCACCAGCGCCAGGAGAGCGGCGGCAATAATCGTCAGAACGACCTTGGTATAGCGGTCGATCATTGTCTCCTCCGTATGTAGAGGTTTCGGTCCCGCGCGACGCCTTACGGCGACACTTCCTCCAACACGCGGTGCCGGGTCTCGATCATGAAGGTCGCGGCGATGCAGCCGATGACGGCGAAGATCGAGAACGTCAGGAACACGCCGGAAATGCCGTAGCGCGGCAGCACGAAGCCGACGATCGGCGGGCCGACGGTCGCGGCGGCACGCAGCCAGAAACTCGCCCAGCTCACGCCGAGCGCCCGCATCCGCGTCGGATAGATTTCCGCGGTGTAGAGGAAGATCGTCATGTTCATGGAGCCGAGCCACATCGAGACGAACATGAAGCCGAACAGCATCCCCAACGCGGTCTCGGCGCCGAACGCCCACAGCCAAAGGAGCCCAGCCGCGGTGAGGAAGAACGCCGCGACGAACCAGTAGCGGCGGCCGGTCGCGTCGATCACGAACGCGCAAATTAACGAGCCGACCAGGCTGCCCACCGGCGCGAAGATCGCATAGTTGAGCGACTGCTGCAGGGTGAGGTGATAGACCTCGCGATAAAGCGTCGGAATCCAGCCCTGCAGTCCGTAGGAGATGATGTAGCTCGACGCCCACAGCACCCAGACCAGAAGCGTGCGCGAGAGATAGCGACCCTCGAACAATTCCTGCCAACGCGTCCTGCCGCTCGGCTGCACTTTGATTTCCGGCACCGGCGGCAGCGGCACCGTGCCGTTGCGCGACACCGCGCGCTCGATGTCGGTGACGATGGCGTCGGCCTCGCCGAGCCGGCCTTTTGCCGCGAGCCAGCGCGGCGATTCCGGGCAGTAGCGTTGCATGATGAGCGCGACGATGCCGGGCAGGGCGCCGATGATGAACATCCATTGCCAGCCGAACCTCGGCACCACGAGAGCGCCGATCACGCCGGACATTAGGAGCCCGACCGGGAAGATGATCTGATAGGAGAGAAAGCGCGCGCCGCGGCGGTCGGCGCGCAAAATTTCGCTGATATAGGTCGAGGCCACCGGAATCTCGCCGCCGAGCCCGATGCCCTGGAGGAAGCGGCAGACGAACAGCTGCTCGTAGTTCTGCGTGAACGCGCAGGCGAGGCTCATCACGGCGAATAAGGCGATGGCGATGCGCGCCGTGGTGACGCGGCCGATGCGCTCGGCGAGCCAGCCGCAGGTCAGCGCGCCCAGCGCCTGGCCGAGATTGGCGATGCCGATCAGTGCGCCGATGCTGCCCGGTGCAATGTGCCAGTCGCGCACCAGCGCCGGCAGCACATAGGCGATGGCCAGCGAGTCGAACGAGTCGAAGAAGATGGCGACGCCGAGCACGACTGTGACGGTGACGTGCCAGCGCGAATAGGGCAGCCGCTCGATCCGCGCGGCGATGGATTGCTCGTTGAGCGGCGAGGCGTCCGCCATTGTGTTCCCCCGAAGCCGTCCGCGGCGCGGTTTAGGTTTTCTCGCGCCGCGGTCTTAGGCGTTGGATTTGCAGTTGCGCCAGGAACGGCGCCAGCGGATGGGCGCCCATCTTTACCATCGAGGGCAGGTCGAGCTTGATCAGCGCCTCGCGCTGGTCCGGGGGCAGATGGAAGCGGTCGGCGAAGGCGCCGGCGTCGGCGACATATTGGGCGCGCATCTCGGCGTTATGGGCGAGGCCGTGCAACGCCGAGGTGAGCTCCACCAGCTCCGGCTTAATCGACGGATAATGCGCGGCATGCGCGTGTTCGGTGTCGCCACTGCCGCCGATCCAGGCGAGCGACGCGTAGTTGTGATGCCAGCTCGGATCCATCGATACGATGTCCGGCTTGCGCTCGCCCAAGGCACCGGCGGCGCAGGCCCAGCAGCGCAGCTCGATATTGCCGGTATCGTCGAGCTCGGTCTCGTTGTAGCCGATCAGCGATTTCAAGTTGCCGGCGGCGAGCTTTTCCAGCACGCGCTTGTCCCAGGCGAGCTCCGGATTGGAATAGCGGGCGGTGCCCGGAAAATGCGACATGCCGCCGCTCGACAGGATCACGGTCTTGAGACCAAGCGCGGTGACGGTGCGCGCCACCGCCTGGCCGAACTGGTAGCAGCGCTCCATGGTCGGCTGCGGCGGCAGGTAGGCGTTGACATAGATCGGCAGCACCGGGCTGGCGTGGCCGAGGTGCGTGAGCGGAATACCGATGGCGTAGTCGATCTTCGCCGTCGAGGTAAAGGCCGGATCGAAGTTCTGCCGGTAGAGCTGGCGCACCAGTTCGAAGCCGATCTCGCTCGGGATCTTCCAGTGGAATTTCCGCCCGGCGAATTCGCCGGTCGCCTCGCCACCGACATGGACGGTGAACGGCGGCGCCGCGGTGTGGAAGAACTGCTCAGCGTGGTCGTTGGAGAAGATGATCCAGAGGTCGGGATTGAGCGCGCGCAGCCGCTGACCGACGTCGGCGGCGACCTCGCGCACTTTCGCCACCACCGCCTTGTCCTCGGTCTCCGGCATGGTGAAGAATTGCGGCGCATGGGGCAGCATGGCGCCGCCGATCACGGTTGACATCATGGCGTTTCTCCTCGGCGGCAAGGCTATCGCGCGCGGGGAGTAGCGACAAGCGCACGCATCCTCGCACACTGATCGGCCGGCCGCCATGCGCCCAGCGCAAACTCAATGATCCATTGCGTCGCCTTCACAGGTGCGAGCGAAGCCGATAGCTTTCCCGGCGCTTGGAGGTCTCCTTATGGTCGAAATCCCCGTCACCATCGCCTGCGGCAATTACGATCGCACCGAAGCGATCAGGGACGGCCGGGTGAAGGTCGAAGGCTGCGCGGTCACCTATCTGCCGCTCTATCCGGAGGAGATCTTCCACCGCGTCTTCAAGTTCCAGGAATTTGACATCTCGGAAATGTCGTTCTCGAGCTACATTCGCACCGTGGCGGCGGGCACGTCGGCCTACACCGCGGTGCCCGCCTTCGTGTCGCGCATTTTCCGCCACTCCGGCATCTATATCCGCAAAGGCGCCGGCATCGAGAAGCCGGAAGATTTGCGCGGCAAGCGCATCGGCGTGCCGGAATATCAGATCACCGCCGTGGTCTGGATGCGCGGCATGATGCAGCACCAGTACGGCGTGCCGCCGTCCGAGATCAGTTGGCGCAGCGGCGGCCAGGAGCAGGCCGGCCGCCACGAGCGCACGCCGCTGAAGCCTATTCCCGGCCTCGATCTGAAGCCGATCCCCGAGGATAGGACGCTGGTCGGCATGCTGCGCGACGGCGAGCTCGACGCCTTGTTCACGGCGCGGGCGCCGTCGTCGTTCCTCAATCGCGAGCCGCATATCGCGCGACTATTTCCCAACACCCGCGCCGCCGAGCAGGCCTATTACAAAAAGACCAAGCTGTTCCCGATCATGCACCTGATCGGCATCAGGAAATTGCTGACGGAGAAATATCCGTGGCTCGCGACGAGCGTGTACAAGGCGTTCTGCGAGGCTAAGGCCTTGGCGATGATCAACCTGCGCGACGTCAACGCACTGATGGTGACGTTGCCCTGGCTCGAAGCCGAGACCCATGAGACCGCGGCGATCATGGGTGAGGATTTCTGGAAATACGGCATCGCCGAGAATCTTCCGGAGATCGAAGCCTTGACAAAGTATATTCACGAGCAAGGCCTCGCCGACCGCAGGGTCAAGGTTGAGGAGCTGTTCCATCCCTCAGTCTTCGACATTTCGAAAGTGTGAGCGCGACCATGACGGCAAACGACGATCGCGTGATTGTGGCGGGCTGCGGGCCGGTCGGCGCGGTGATGACCTTGGCGCTGGTCCGGAAGGGCATCCCGGTGACGCTGATCGAGCAGCTGCCGGACGCCGCCGAAGACCAGCGCGCCGCCACTATCCATCCGCCGACGGTTAAGATGCTGGTCGATCTCGGCCTGGAGAAGGAGATGTTCTCCACCGCGCCGACCGGCGGCATGGAGGCACCGCTGTTTCATTTCCGCGACCGCGCCACCAACAAGCTAATCGCGGTGTTCGATATCAGCCTGCTGAAAGGCGAAGTGCCGTACCCCTATGTGGTGCAATGGGAGCAGTACAAACTCGTCCACGCCGCGCTGCCGCACATCCGGGCAAACGGCATCGGCGAGGTGCGGTTCTCGACCAAGATCACCGGATTGGCGCAGACCGACGACCGCATCGAAGCGACCGTTACCAATGCGGCCGGCGAAAGCGAGACGCTCCGCGGCAAATATCTGATCGGCACCGACGGCGGCTCGAGCACCGTGCGCCGGCTCGCCGACATCGCCTTCGAAGGCTTCACCTGGCCCGAGCGCTTCATCAAGATCGGCACCAGCTTCGATTTCGGCGAAACCGGGCAGGGCTACTGCACGCGCAACTACTTCTCCGATCCCGACGAGTGGATCAATCTGTTCAAGGTCAAGGGCAAGGGCCCGCCCGGTATCTGGCGCGGCGTGTTTCCGGTGCCGGAGCACGAGAGCGACGAGGCTGCGCTGAGCATGGCCGGCATCCAGGGCCGCCTCCAGGGCATCCACAACAAGAGCGGCGACTACGACATTCCCTATTACGCGCTCTACGCCGTCCACCAGCGCGTCGCCGCGACCTTCAACAAGGGCCGCGCGCTGCTCGCCGGCGACTGCGCCCACGTCAACAACCCGATCGGCGGCATGGGCATGAACGGCGGCATCCACGACGCGATCAATCTCGCCGACAAGCTCACCGACGTGTGGTTCGATCGCGCCGAGCCGAGCGTGCTCGACCGCTACACGCGGCAGCGCCGCAAGGCCCAGGTCGATTACGTCCAGGCGCAGACGATTCAGAACAAGAAGTCGCTGGAGGAGAAGGACCCGAAGATCCGCTGGCAGCATTTGGACGAGCTGCGCCGCACGTCGGAGGACGTGGCGCTGCACAAGAAGTTTTTGTATCGCGCCTCGCTGATCGACAGCCTGAATTCAGCGAATGCGGTGGAGTGATCGTAAGGTGGGTTAAGCGCAGCGAAACCCACCATTGGGTGCTGAGGCTACCTGATGGGTTTCGCAACGCTCAACCCATCCTACAAAACCTTCCCCCACTTCGCCTCGATCTCCCGCGCCTCCTCCGGCGATAGCGCCGAGGTCGGCGGAAATTTTTCGCGCCAGGAAAACGGCCGGGTGGCGTCGATGATCGCCTTAGAGTGCGCGGTGACGCCGCGCGCTTTGTCGTCCGGCGAAATGCGCGGATCGAGCGCCGAGCTCCAGGCGTTGCGCACGATGTCGATGCCTTCGGATGGCTCGCAGCGCGTCGCGATCGCCCACATCACGTCGGCCAGGTTCGATGGATCGACGTCGTCGTCGACCGTGACGACGAGGCGCGCCATGTAGCTGTGCGCGGCGGCGACGAGACCGGCGCGCTTTGAATGGCCGTCGTAGCGCGTGCGCAGCGCGACCACGGTCATCAGTTGCGACAAGTGCTGCCAGGCGCCGACCACGTCGGTGACGCCGGCGGCCTCCAGATTGCTCCAGATGGTCGCGGCGCGAAATGGTAGACCGAAATGAAAGCGCGGCGGCTTCAGCGGCGGCGAGCCGAGCAGGATCGGATCGTTGCGATGATGCACCGCGGTGACCTCCATCACCGGGCCGGGCCGCGCCTCGGCGGCGTAGTAGCCGGTGAACTCGCCGAACGGACCTTCGGGCAGCGTCATCTCGCGCTTCGGCAGCAAGCGGCCTTCGAACACGATCTCGGAAAAGGTGGGAATCGGCAGGCCGGTCTGCGGCCCCGGGAAAATTTCGATCGGCGCACCCTTAATGGCGCCGGCGAACTCGTATTCCGAGCTGCCGTCGGGGAGATATTCGAAGCCCGCGATGAACAGTGCCGGGTCCTCGCCGTGCACGATTGCCGCCGGGCAGCTCTCGCCGCGGTCCCAATATTTTTTGGCGATGATGGCGCCGTGGCGGCCGCCGTGGTCGAACTGCACCGTGACCCTGTTGGGTCCATGCACCTGCACGCGATAGATCGAGGCATTGATCCAGCCGGTATCGGGATCGCGCATCACCACCAGCGAGCCCGAGCCGATGAACGGCCCGCCGTCGTGGCGGTGCCAGGTCGGCGCCGGAAAGCGCGCGATATCGACGCCGGTTCCCGTGACGCTATTTTCCAGAAACGCGGCGGCCTTGACGGTAACTGGCAGCTGCATTCGCAAACCCTTGCGCTTCTCCATCCAGGCTTTGAGCGCGTCGAGCGGCCGCAGCGCTGGATCGAGTCCAAGCGCTACACTCGCGCGTTGCACATTGGTTGTGGCGTTGGTGAAGATGCGAAAGCCGCGCGGGAAACCCTTGATGGCGTCGAACAGCAGCGCTGGGCAGTCACGCCGGCCGGCGGCGACTTCGGTGATACCGCCGATCTCGAAGCGCGGATCGGCGCCTTCGATGCGCCGCAACGCGCCGAGCTTGTCGACGCGGGCGATGAAGTCCCGCAAGTCCCTGTACATCAAGTTGCTGTCCATGGCGTCGCACCCGCGCTCGCGGTGCAAACCCAGCCCCGGCTGCGCGACACCAAGGAGGGAAGTCAAGGAGTTCTCTTTTGGCTCGAACTCAGTATAAGTGAGCGGTACGCCGGGACCACAGCCTTCATGCCCTCCATTGCCCATCTCATTCACGAATACGGCCTGTTCGTCGTCGCCGCCGTCATCGGCCTCGAGGGTATCGGCTTTCCGGTCCCGGGCGAGACCGCGCTGATCGTCGCCTCGGTCATCGCTGGCCACACCCACGAGATCAGCATCGTTGCCGTGATCCTCACTGCGACCGCAGCCTCGTTCGTCGGCCGTTCGCTCGGCTATGTGATCGGCCGCGGCTTCGGTTATTGGGTGCTCATTCACTACGGCGGCTACATCTGGATCACCGAGGCGCGGATCAAGCTCGGCCAGTATTTGTTTCTGCGCCATGGCGGCAAGATCGTCATGGTCGCCCAGTTCGTCCCGGTGCTGCGCACGCTCGCCGGCATTCTGGCCGGCGCCAACCGCATGCCGCAGACGCAGTTCGTCTTGGCCAATATCGTCGGCGCCTTCGCCTGGGCGCTGTTCTTCGGCGTCGCCGCGTACATGCTCGGCCGCCAGTTTGAGAAACTGGCCGGCTCGGCGGTGGTCATCCTCGGCCTCGTCGCGGTGGCCGCGATCGTCGCCGGCGCCCATTTCGTGCGCGGCCACGAAGCGCAGCTCTCCGCCAAGGCCGAGCAGGCACTGCCCGGCCCGCTGCAGTTGCCTTGACGCGCCCACCGCGCCGGTGCCGATAATGGCCAAAGGCCTTTGGGCTAAAGGTCTTGGGGACTGACACCGTGACCGCATCCTGGTCGACGATCGATTGCGACGTGCACGTCAACGTGCCGAGCATGCAGGCATTGCTGCCGCATCTCGACGATCATTGGCGGGACCACGTGGTCGATCGCGGCATGAATTCGCTGGAGTCGATGAATTATCCGCCCAATGCGCCGTTGACCGCGCGGCCGGACTGGCGCGGCAAGACCGGCGCGCCGGCCGATACGCTCGAAGCGTTGCAGAGCCATGCGCTCGACCGCTGGTCGATCGACGTCGCCATCTGCAATTGTCTCTACGGCGTGCAGCTCCTCTACAGCGAGGATATGGCGGCGGCGTTCGCCAAGGCGGTCAACGACTTCGTCGCCAAGGAATGGCTCGACCGCGACCCGCGGCTGCGCGCCTCCATCGTGGTGCCGATGCAGAACACCGCATTCGCCGTCGCCGAGATCGAGCGCTGCGCTACCGACCAGCGCTTCGTCCAGGTGCTGGTGCTCGCCATGGGCGAGATGCCGCTCGGCCGCCGGCAATACTGGCCGGTCTATGCCGTGGCCGAGCGCCACGGCCTGCCGCTCGGCATCCATGCCGGGTCGAGCTTTCGCCATCCGGTGACCTCGCTCGGCTGGCCGTCGTGGTACGCCGAGGATTACGCCGCCCAGTCTCAGGGCTTTCAGACCCAGGTCGCGAGCCTCGTCTGCGAAGGCGTGTTCGTGAAATATCCGAAGTTGAAAGTGGTGCTGCTCGAGTCCGGCGTCACTTGGCTGCCGGCGTTCCTGTGGCGGCTGTCGAAATTCTGGCGCGGCGTGCGGCTCGAAGTGCCGTGGCTCGAGCGCTCGCCGGCCGATATCGTGCGCGATCACGTGCGGCTCACCATCCAGCCGTTCGATGCGCCTGACGATCCGGCCGAAGTCGCGCGCCTGATCGAGCACATACGTTCCGACGACATGCTGCTGTTCTCGTCGGACTTTCCGCACTGGCATTTCGACGGCGACGACGTTTTTCCGGCCGGCATTCCGCAAACGCTGCACGGCAAGATCCGGCGCGACAATGCACTTGCGACCTATAGCCGGCTCGCGGCGCAGGCTGCATAAGACGCGCTATGGCGAAACACGTCATTGCCAGCGTGCGCGAGTTTCCCGCCGACACCCGCAAGCTGGTCGAGGTGAAGGGCCGGCAGATCGCCGTGTTCAACATCAAGGGCGAGTTCTTCGCGCTCGCCAACCGCTGCCCGCACCAGGGCGGCAGCCTGTGCGAGGGGCGCCTGACGGGCTTGGTGGAGGCGAGCGAGCCCGGCCAATACCGCTATTCGCGGCGTGGCGAGATCATCCGCTGCCCGTGGCACGGCTGGGAGTTCGACGTACGCACTGGAAAATCCTATTGCGATCCGGCGCGCATCCGGGCGCGGCAGTTCACGGTCTCGGTCGCGCCCGGCGCCGCGCTGATCGAAGGGCCTTACGTGGCGGAGACGTTTGTCGTGAGCGTCGAAGACGATTACCTCGTGGTGGATGTTTGAGGCGAGTAGGGTGGACTTGAGAATGGCGCAGGGACGATTGCGGCTGGCGGCGGATATCGGTGGCACCTTTACCGACATCGCGGTGTTCGACGAAAAAATCGGCAAGCTCACTTTCGGCAAGGCGTTGTCGACGCCGCAGCATCTGGTCGAAGGCATTTCCGCGGGCGTCGCCAAGGCCGGCAGCGACTATCGCTCCGCCGGCCTGTTCCTGCACGGCTCGACCATCGCCATCAACACGATGCTCGAGCGCACCGGCGCCAAGACTGCGCTTCTCATCACCGAAGGCTTTCGCGACATCTACGAGATCGGCCGCATCAACCGGCCCGACGCCTATAACCTGTTCTTCCAGAAGCACGTACCGCTGATTGAGCGGGCGCTGCGCTTCGAAGTGCACGAGCGCATGCTCGCCGACGGCGAGATTGACAAGCCGCTCGACGACGACGAGATCGCGGCGCTCGGCCGCCACATCGAGGGGCTCGGCGTCGAAGCCGCCGCAATCCTGTTTCTGAACTGCTACGCCAATGCCGATCACGAGCGGCAGGCGAAAGCGATTTTGGAACGGCACCATCCGTCGCTGTTCGTGTCGGCGTCGTACGAGCTGTCCCAGGAGTACCGCGAGTTCGAGCGCTGCGCGACGGTGGCGGCCAACGCCTACATCGGTCCGAAGGTGCGGCGCTATATCGGCGAGATCGACGCGTACATGCGCAAGGCAGGCTTTGCCGGCTCGTTCCTCGTGGTGCAATCGACCGGCGGCCTCTACGAGGCCGAGCAGGCGCAGGATCAGTGCGTGCGCATGCTGGAATCCGGCCCTGCCGCCGGCGTCATCGGCACGCAGGCCCTGTGCCGCGCGCTCAAGATCGACAACGCCATCGCCTTCGACATGGGCGGCACCACGGCGAAAGCCGGCGTCATTCATCACGGCGAGGCCTTGACCACCGGTGCGGCGCTGATCGGCGGCTACGAGCAGGCGCTGCCGGTGCAGATCGCCATGATGGATATTTTCGAAGTGAGCGCCGGCGGCGGCTCGATCGCCCGCGTCGTCGACGCCGCGCTGCGGCTGGGCCCGCAGAGCGCCGGCGCTTCGCCCGGTCCCGCGTGCTACGGCCTCGGCGGCACCGAGCCGACGGTGACCGACGCCAACCTCGTGCTCGGCCGGCTCGGCGCCGATCGCTTCCTCGGCGGCGAGATGAAGCTCGACGTCGCCGCCGCCGAGCATGCGCTGAAGGGCAAGGTCGGCGATCCGCTCGGCATGAGCGCGGTCGAAGCCGCCGAGGGAATTTTGCGCATCGCCGCCACCGCCATGTCCTATGCGGTGAAGGGCGTCACCACCGAGCGCGGCCTCGATGCCGGCGATTTCGTGCTGTTCGCCTATGGCGGCGCCGGTCCGCTGCACGCCGTCGAGGTGGCGCGCGAGATCGGCATGACCAAGGTTATCGTGCCGTTCGCGCCCGGCGTGTTCTCCGCCTTCGGCATGCTGTTCGCCGACCTGCGCTACGATTTCGTGCGCACCTGGTACACCTCGCTCGACGAAGTCTCCTTCGGCGAAATGGAAAGGGTCTATCGCGCGCTGGAAAAACAGGGCCGCGATGCCATCGCTGGCACTTCAATCAAGCCGCAGCAGATCGCGGTCAAGCGCTCCGCCGACATGCGCTATGTCGGCCAGGAGCACGCGGTCACCGTCGACCTGCCGATGGCCGTGTTCGCCAGCAAGGACCGCGACGCCATCAAGCGGCACTTCGATTCCACCCACGCGCAGCGCTACGGCACCTCGGCGCCGGCCGAGCGCGCCGAGATCGTCAGCCTGCGCTCGACCGTCACCGGCCTGATGCGCAAGCCGCCGCAAACGAAAATCAGCCGCGGTAGCGCGGCGCCAGCCAAGACTGCGCCCACCGGCAAGCGCAAGGTGTTTTACGGCGGCCGCTTCCATCAGACACCGACCTACCGGCGCGACGCGCTCGCCGCCGGCAATCGCATCAAGGGTCCGGCTCTGATCGAGGAGTACGCCTCGACCACGGTGCTGATGCCGGGCGATGTCATGACCGTCGACGCGCTCGGCAATCTCGTGATCGCGGTCGGAGGACGGTGACGCCATGAAGCTTCCCCGCCGCGAATTCCTGCGTCTCGCCGCCGCGGCGACGACGTTGCCGGCCGTGCCGCGGATTGCGCGCGCCGACACTTATCCTTCGCATCCGGTCCGCATCGTCGTCGGCTTTGCGGCCGGCAGCACCACCGACACTTTGGCGCGCCTGATGGCGCAATGGCTGTCGCAGCGGCTCGGCCAGCAATTCATCGTCGAGAACCGGCCCGGCGCCGCCGGCAATATCGGCGCCGAGGCCGTGGTGAAGGCGGAGCCCGACGGTTACACGCTGCTCATGGTGCCGCCGGCAGTCGCGGCCAACGGCGCGCTCTACACGCATCTGAATTTCGATTTTGTCCGCGACATCGCCCCGGTCGCTGGCATGGTGCGCCTGCCTAATGTCGCCGAGGTTCACCCGTCGCTGCCGGTGCACAGCATTCCCGAGCTGGTCGCTTACGCCAAAGCCAATCCGGGACTCAGCTATGCGTCGGCCGGCATCGGCACGCCGAGCCATCTCGCCGGCCAATTGTTCAACGTCATGACCGGCGCCAACCTCACGAACGTGCCATATCGCGGCGACGGGCCCGCCATGGCCGATCTGATCGCCGGCCAAATCCGGGTCGCGTTTGCCACCTCGATCGCCTCGATCGAGCACATCCGTGCCGGCGAATTGCGGCCGCTGGCGGTGACCACGGCGAAGCGCTCCGAGTTGCTGCCGGAGCTGCCGAGCGTCAGCGAATTCGTGCCGGGCTACGAGACGAGCTCGTGGTTCGGCATGGGCGCCCCGAAGGGCACGCCCGCCGACGTCATCGCAACGCTGAACCGCGAGGCCAATGCCGGACTCGCCGACGTCGCGCTCAAGACGCGGCTCTCCAATATGGGCTGCATGGTGCTGCCCGGCTCGGCCGCCGAATTCGGCGCGCTGATCGTGAGCGAAACGAACAAATGGGGCAAAGTCATCCGCGATGCCGGCATCAAGGCGGAATAAGACAATCAAGGTCTGACATGAAACGCAAAGCCAAGACGAAGCCCGCGCGCAAGAGGAACGGCAAGATCGATCCGGTCGTGACCGAGATCGTGCGCAACGGCGTCATCGCGGTGACCGAGGAAATGAAGACCAACCTCATGCGCACCGCCTACAACATCATCATCTACGAGGCGCTGGATTTCACCACCGGCCTCTTCACCCCCGATGGCGAGACGGTATCGATCGGCATCGGCCTCCCGATGTTCATCCGCGGCATGGCCGAGACCGTGAAGGCCAAGATCAAGCATTTCGGCCGCGACACGATGCAGCCCGGCGACATCTACGTCACCAACGACTCCTATCTCACGGGCAGTCATCTCAATCACGTCACACTGACGCTACCGATCTTCCACAAGGGCAAGCTGGTCGGCTTCTCGTGCTGCATGGCGCACTGGCTCGATATCGGCGGCACGCTTGGCAGCATCACCACCGACATCTTTGCCGAAGGCCTGCAGATCCCGATCCTGAAACTGCACGACCGCGGCAAGGTCAACGAGACCCTGGTCGAGGTGATCAAACAGAACATGCGGCTGCCGAGCCGCGCCATGGGCGATCTGCGTGCGCAAGTGACCGCGGTGAAGACCGGCGAGCGGCGCTTCCTTGAGCTGGTCGAGCGCTACGGCCGCGAACAGGTGTTGGGCGCGATCAAGGCGATCATGGATCACTCCGAGGCCATGGCGCGCGCGCGCACCCGCACCATCCCGGACGGTCTCTATGAGGCGGAGTCCTACATGGACGACGACGGTATTGAGGTCGGCAAGAAAGTGCCGATCAAGGTGCGGGTCATCGTCAAGGGCGACGAGATGACGGTCGATCTCACCGATGTTTCGCGCCAGGTCCGCGGCTCGTTCAATTCCGGCATCACCACCGGCTATGCCTGCTCGCAGGTCGCCTACAAGTGCCTGACCTCGCCGACCGACTATCCAATCAACGACGGCTCGTTCCGCAGCCTCAAGGCCATCGTGCCGCCAGGCCGTATCGTCAGCGCGGTGCGGCCGGCGCCGATGCGCTGGTGGATGACGTATCCGATGACCATCGTCGACACCGTGTTCAAGGCGCTTGCACCAGTCATTCCCGATCGCGTCATCGCCGGCCATCACGCCGATCTGGTGATCGCCGCCACCCACGGCATCAATCCACATACCAGCGAGTTTTTCCTCGCAAATTTCGGCCCGCTCGGCGGCGGCTGGGGTGCCAAGCGCAGCGAGGACGGCGTCTCGGCCACCGTCTGCATCAACGACGGCGACACCCACAACTCGCCGAGCGAACAGTCCGAGGTGAAGTTTCCGCTGGTGGTCGAGCGCTACGAGCTCATCACCGATTCCGGCGGCGCCGGCCGCCATCGCGGCGGCCTCGGGCTCGAGCGCGTGGTGCGTGCGCGGGTGCCGATGACGTTCAACAGCCACGTCGAGCGGGCCCACTGCAAGCCGTGGGGGCTCGACGGCGGCGGCGATGCCACCGGCAACGAGGTGGCGATCCGCATCGACGGCAAGTGGAAGACCGACTTTCCCAACGCGAAAGTTTTGGTCGCGCATCTCAAGGCCGGCGACGCCTTCCGCATGCGCTCGGGCGGTGGCGGCGGTTACGGCTCGCCGCTCAATCGCCCCGCAGAGGACGTCGCCGCCGACGCCAAGCAGGGCTACATCTCGCTCGCGGCGGTGAAGGAGCTTTACGGCGTCGTGCTCGACCGGGAGAGCTTCGCGGTCGACGTCGCGGCAACGCAGCGGCTGCGCGCGGCGATGCGGCAGGCGCAGGCGGCATCACGGAGCGCCGCCAGCTGACGGTTAACAGCGGGCGAATTCCCCATAGCCGGCGGTTTTTGCCCCGCTTCCCCGGTTCTTGAACGCCGAGTTCCACCCCGCCATATTACCAACACCGCCCGGAAGGCTTCCGGACGGCCTAGGGGTGCCATCACGGGCCCCACAAAGTCGCTGCAAGGGACTTTGAATCATGTCCAGGGTTTCGTCGCTCTCAAGCCCGTTTCTGCTCGGCTTCGACGAGATCGAGCGCCTGCTCGACCGCGTCGGCAAGGGGGCGGACGGCTATCCTCCCTACAACATCGAGCGAATTGCACGCACCGGGAACACCCCGGAGCGGCTCCGCATTACCTTAGCGGTGGCGGGTTTTACCCGCGACCAACTCGATGTCAGCATCGAGGAAAGCCAGCTCGTCATCCGCGGTCGGCAGCAGGACGACAAAAGCCGGCAATACATCCATCGCGGCATCGCCGCGCGTCAATTCCAGCGCACTTTCGTGCTGGCCGACGGTATGGAGGTATTGGGTGCGGACCTGAAGAACGGATTGCTGTCGATAGATCTGGTGCGTCCGCAGCCCGAGCGCATTGTTAAATCGATCGCAATCAATGAGTGCGACTAATTGAAGCCTTTAAGGACTCGACAGCAAAGGAGTCGAGGGCCATGTCTAGTAACATGTCTTCTGAGACGGACCGTACCGATCACGAAATGACGCCGGAAGCGCTCGCGGATCTCGGCGGCGGCCGCCTCGCCTATGTCAAGGCGATCCGTTCCGAGGATGTCGCGGCCCTGTTCCCGCAGATGCAAGTGCCGAAGCTCGCGCCCGGGATCACGCTGTTTGCGCTGCACGCCGCCGACGGCACGCCGATCATGCTCACCGACAGCCGCGAGGCGGCGATAGCTAACGCCTGGAGCCAGGAGCTCGAGACGGTCAGCTTGCACTGAACAGGTATCATAGTAGCAGGACGGGGCCGGCGCATGCGGGCCCCGTTTCGCTTTGTCTCTTGATTGCCGATGCCCGATTTCCTGATCCCTCGCTTCCGCCGCTCAAGCGGCGGAAGCGGACGGCATCGCCAGCACCGCATAAAGCGATTCCGCATCGTGCGAGGCGCGCAGCTTGTGGGTGATGCCAGGATCCCGCAGCAGCCGCGCGATGCGCGCCAAGGCTTTGAGGTGGTCGGCGCCGGCGCCTTCGGGCGCCAGCAGCAAAAAGATCAGATCGACCGGCTGGCCGTCGAGCGCTTCGAAATCGATCGGGCGGTCGAGCCGCGCAAATAGACCGAACAGCCGCGTCAGGCTCGGCATCTTGCCGTGCGGAATGGCGACGCCGGCGCCGATTGCGGTCGAGCCCAGCTTCTCGCGCTGCATCAGGATCTCGAAAATTGCCTTCTCGCTGTGACCGGACAGCACGGCGGCGCGCGCCGCCAGCTCCTGCAGCGCCTGCTTTTTGTTGTTGACCTTGAGCGCGGGCAGGATCGCGTTCGGCGCTACGAGATCGGTAAGCGGCATGAATCTGACCTGGAAAGCGTCGCTGCAGTGCGGCGGCGCGTGCGTTATCGATGGCGTTAGAACCAGACCCTAACGTCGTGGCGCATGAATGTTTTCCCGAAAATCGCTGCCCGTTTTCGGCTCATGCTCGGTGAGGGCGGCGGACCATAGGGAGGAGCCGAACCGGCGTCAATGGCCCTCTGCGGCGGCCGCCGCCGGTGGATCGATCCAGCCGAAATGGCCGTCGGCGCGGCGATAAACGACGTTGATGCGGCCGTGCTTTGCGTGGTGGAACACCACGACTGGCGCCCCGGTCATATCGAGCTCTGTCACCGCGTCGCTGACCGAGAGCTGCCTCAGCTTTGTGGTCGATTCGGCGATGATCACCGGGGTGAAGCCGTCGATTGTGGGCTCTTCGTCCGCCTCCGGCGCGGCGATCACATAGCTCGTCGCGTCGATGGCAGCCCGCTCGGCGGCATGTTCGGCACGATGATCCTTGAGCCGGCGGTGGTAGCGGCGCAGCCGCTTCTCGATACGCAACGCGGCCTGGTCGGCGCTCGCATAGGCGTCAGGCGCCATGCCCTCGGCGTGCAGCGTGATCTTGGAATCGAGATGAATGGCGCACTCGGCGCGAAAACCGAAGCCATCGCGCGCGAGCGTCAGGTGCCCGGAATAGCCGCCGTCGAAATACTTCGACATCGCCTCGGCGATGCGCGCGCCGATGCGGTCGCGGAGCGCCGCGCCGACATCGAGATTCTGACCGGAAATGCGAAACGACATGCCAGCCTCCGTCTTGACCCCGGTCTATTCGACGTAGGAATTCGCGGCGCCGGTTGCAACGCGCCGCAACGGCGGGATCAGCCTGCGGCGGCGCTCTGCTTCTCGCGCCGGCGTTGCACCGACGACGGTATCCGCATCGCCTCGCGGTATTTGGCGACAGTGCGGCGCGCGATATCGATGCCGGCCTCGCGCAGCTTGTCGACGATGGTGTCGTCGGACAGGACGTCGTCGGCCGGTTCGCCGTCGATCAATTGCTTGATGCGGTGACGCACCGCTTCCGCCGAATGGGCCTCGCCGCCGTGCGCGGCGGCGATCGCCGAGGTGAAGAAATACTTCAGTTCGAAGATGCCGCGGCTGGTCGCCATGTATTTGCTGGCGGTGACTCGCGATACCGTCGATTCATGCATGCCGATCGCCTCGGCCACGGTCTTCAGGTTAAGCGGCCGCAGATGCTCGACGCCGCGAGCGAAGAATGCGTCCTGCTGGCGGACGATCTCGTTCGACACTTTGAGGATGGTGCGGGCGCGCTGATCGAGCGCGCGCACGAGCCAGGTGGCGCTTTGCAGGCAATCGTTGAGGTAGGACTTCTCCGTATCGCGCTTGGACGTTGCCGACACTTCGGCATAGTAGCTTTGATTGACCAGCACCTTCGGCAGCGTGTCGGAATTGAGCTCCACGATCCAACCGCCGTCGGGCGACGGCCGCACGAAGACGTCCGGCACGATCGGCTGCACCACTGCCGAGCCGAAAGCCAGACCCGGCTTCGGGTTGAGGCGGCGCACCTCGGCGATCATCTCGGTGAGATCCTCGTCGCCGACGCCGCAGATTCTTCTCAGCGCCGCCTGATCGCGCCGTGCCAACAGGTCGAGCCGGGCGAGCAGCGCCTGCATCGCCGGGTCGTAGCGATTGCGTTCCTTGAGCTGCAGCGCCAGGCATTCTGCGAGATCGCGGGCAAACACGCCGGGTGGATCGAAACCTTGCAGGATGCCGAGCACCGCTTCGATCTCGGGCGTGCCGGTGCCGAGCTTCTCCGCGACGGCGGCGAGGTCGGCGGTCAGATAACCGGCCTCGTCGACCAGATCGATCAGATATTGGCCGATCATGCGCCGCACCGGATCGACGATGGCGAGCGTGAGTTGCTCGCGCAGCCAGTCGGCGAGCGTGGTTTCGGCGGAGACGAAGGCCTCGAGATTGAAGTCGCCGTCGTGGCGGCTGCCCGCGCCGACGCCAGCCCATTCCGAATAGCCGGCCGGGATTTCGGCACTGCGTGGACGGCCCGGCTCGAAATCGTCGGGTGAGGTGTCGTCGATATGGTCCTCGGCCCGCTCCGCCGTGGCGGCGCCGGCGCTTTCGGCCGCGCCGGCCTCGACCGGCCGGTCGGGCGCCGCGGCGCTATTGGCCTCGCCGGGCGGGGGATCGTCCTCGGCAGCAGCGCGGTCGAGCAGCGGATTGCGCTCGAGCTCGGCCTCCACATAGGCGACCAGGTCGAGGTTGGAGAGCTGCAGCAGCTTGATGGCTTGCATCAGCTGCGGCGTCATCACCAGGGCCTGGCTCTGGCGGAGCTGAAGTCTTTGGGTCAGCGCCATGAAGGCTAAATTGGTCCGATTCTTGCTTGTCCAGGGCTTCTATAACAAGCAAGCGGCGCTGTCGCCAGCCAATTCGCCGGACGCTTAAGAGCGTGCTTACAGCCGGAACTCCTCGCCGAGATAGAGCCGCCGCACGTCTGGATTGTTGACGATGTCGTCGGGCCGGCCCTCCATCAGCACCTCGCCCGAATAGATGATGTAGGCGCGGTCGGTCAGCCCGAGCGTCTCGCGTACATTGTGGTCAGTGATCAGCACGCCAATTCCGCGGTTGGTGAGGTGGCGGACCAGCGACTGAATGTCGCCGACCGCGATCGGGTCGATGCCGGCGAATGGCTCGTCGAGCAGCATGTAGCTCGGCCGCGTCGCCAGCGCCCGCGCGATCTCGACCCTGCGGCGCTCGCCGCCCGACAGCGCGATGGTCGGCGTCTTGCGCAGCCGCGCGATGTTGAATTCCTCGAGCAGCGAGTTGAGGTCGTGAGCGCGCCGCTTGGCGCTGGGCTCGATCACTTCGAGCACGGCGCGGATGTTCTCCTCGACATTGAGGCCGCGGAAGATCGAGGCTTCCTGCGGCAGATAGCCGATGCCGAGGCGTGCGCGCTGATACATCGGCAATTTGGTGACGTCGCGGCCGTCGAGATCGATGCGGCCTTTGTCGGCCTTGATCAGGCCGGTGATCATGTAGAACACGGTGGTCTTGCCGGCACCGTTGGGGCCGAGGAGTCCGACCGCCTCGCCCTTGCGCACGTAGAGGCTGACGCCTTTGACCACCATTCGGCCGACGAAGCTTTTCTGCACCGTATGAACCGATAGCACGCCTTTGCGGTCCATGGCGGCTGCGCCATTGCCGTCGCTGCGACGGCGCAGGCGCGGCGGCGGCCGCGACTCGCGCTGTGGCGCCGGCGGCCGCTCGGGCTGGCGCGTCGGCACTCGCTCGGCGCGTTCCAGGTCGCGCTCCGAGTCATGATCCAAGTTACGATCCAGGTCGCGCTCCGCCTCCCGCTCCGGCTGGCGCTCGGGCAGACGCTCAGGCGCGCGCTCGCGCGGCGGCCGGTCCGGTGCCCTGCTGCGGGTCTTCTTCTCGGGCTTCCCGGGCGGCGACACGCTTGCGATGTCAAGATAGGTGCTGTTGATCTCGCCGCCCATGGTCTGGAGATCGATGGCGATATCATCGTCCGCCGCCAGCTTCGGC
>Ga0306921_10002106_pt1 | contig 19891 bp, 14 predicted proteins | sample sta12Cox44000080_FD_203760 | JGI IMG/M metagenome (GOLD analysis project Ga0306921, IMG submission 203760) | Lab enrichment of tropical soil microbial communities from Luquillo Experimental Forest, Puerto Rico - statoxic.12C.oxic.44.000.080 (v2)... | ecosystem: Environmental > Terrestrial >... | reverse complement strand
CCCGCAAGGGGAGAGGGTGTCGGAGCTTGCTGCTCAGGCGGAGTTCCTAACAGAGTGCGCGCTTAGCGCGCGTGCACCAACGTCCGGCATCGCCTATAAGGGCACGATGAACGAAGCCTCGCCCATAGCTGATGCGGCAACGACCTCGCCGGTCGCAGCCGAACCGGCACCGGCCAAGATCGGCGTCCTGTTAGTCAATCTCGGCACGCCCGATGCCGCCGATGCGGCGGCCGTGCGCCGCTATCTCAAGGAATTTCTCACCGATCGCCGGGTCATCGAGGACCAGGGGCCGTTGTGGACCATGATTCTCAACAGCGCGATCCTGCCGTTTCGGCCGCGGCGCAAGGCGCGCGATTACGCCAGGATCTGGAATCGAGACAAGAACGAATCGCCGCTCAAGACGATCACCCGCTCCCAGGCGCAAAAGCTGCGCGCCAGCCTCGAGCCGCTCGGCCAGCAAATCCTGGTCGACTGGGCGATGCGCTACGGCAGTCCGTCGATTGCATCGAAGTTCAGCCGGCTCAGCGCGCGCGGCTGCGAGCGCATCCTGATCGTGCCGCTCTATCCGCAATACTGCGCGGCGACCACCGCGACGGTTGTCGACGAAGTCTTCCGCGTGCTTTTCGGCATGCGCCACCAACCCGCCGTGCGCATTGCGCCGCCCTATTACGACGACCGGGTCTATATCGAGGCGCTGGCATCCTCGATCGGCGCGGCGCTCTCGCGCCTGGACTTCGAGCCGGAGATCATTCTCGCCTCCTTCCACGGCGTGCCCAAGTCGTATGTCGAGAAGGGCGATCCGTATTACGCCCATTGCCTCGAGACCGTGCGGCTCTTGCGGGAGGCGCTCAAGCTCGACGAGGCGCGGCTGATGATGACGTTTCAGTCGCGCTTCGGCCGCGAACAATGGCTCGAGCCCGCGACCGATCGGACCGTGCGCCAGCTCGCCCGGCGTGGCGTCAAGAGCATCGCAGTGATCACGCCGGGCTTTTCCGCCGACTGTCTGGAGACACTGGAGGAGATCGCGATCGAGAACGCGCACGCGTTCAAGAAATACGGCGGCGACAATTTCGTGGCGATTCCCTGTCTCAACGACAGCCCGTCCGGCATGCTGGTGATCCGCCAGCTCGCGCTGCGCGAGCTGAAGGGATGGATTTGATCCGCACTCCGGTTGATCAAGTCGGGTGTCATTCCGGCCGAGCGAGCCTAAAGCGCGTTTACGCGCGTCTTCGACGCGCTATGGCGACCGAGAGCCGGAATCCAGTAACCACCGAATCGCCGTCGTTTGGGCAGTCGTGCAGACTGCACCGCCGGCATTTACTGGGTCCCGCTTTCGCGGGGACGACAGCCCGATTGTGACTGATCACGCCACGCCGGCGCGCAGGAGATCGTGGAAATGGATGATGCCGACCGGCTTGCCGGCGTCCGCCACGATCAGCGCCGTGATTTTCGACGAGTTGATGATTTCCAGCGCTTCGCTGGCGAGCTGGTCCGGCTGCACGGTTTTCGGTGAGCGGGTCATCACGTCCTCGACCCGCGCCTCGAGCAGATCCCGGCGCATATGACGGCGCAGGTCGCCGTCGGTGATGATGCCGATCAGGAAACCGCTTGCATCGACGATGCCCACGCATCCGAATCCCTTGCTCGACATTTCGACGACCGCGTCGGCCATGCGGGCGCCGGCCGCGATGCGCGGGACCGCTTCGCCCGCGTGCATGATGTCGCGCACGAATTTCAGCATCGCGCCAAGCCGCCCGCCCGGATGCAGCCGGCTGAAGTCGACCGCGGTGAAGCCGCGGCTCTCGAGCAGCGCGATCGCCAGCGCATCGCCGAGCGCGGCCTGCATCAGCGTCGAGGTGGTGGGAGCGAGATTGTGCGGGCATGCCTCGCGCGCCTGCGGCACGACCAGCGCCACGTCGGCCGCGTGTCCCAGCGTGCTGTCGGCGACCGCGGTAATCGCGATCAGCCCGATGCGGAACCGGCGCGAATAGTCGATCAGGTGTTTGAGCTCGACGGTCTCGCCCGACCATGACAGCGCCATGATGACGTCGTCGGGCGTGATCATGCCGAGGTCGCCGTGGCTCGCCTCGCTCGGATGTACGAAGAACGCGGGCGTACCCGTCGATGCGAAGCTCGCCGCAATCTTGCGCGCCACATGCCCGGATTTGCCCATGCCGGTGACGATCAGCCGCCCGCGCGCGCCGGAAATGAGTTCGACCGCCGCCGTGAAGCTCTTGCCGAGTCCGTCGTGAATAGCGGCTGCCAGCGTGGTGATGCCGCTCGCCTCGGTGGTCAGCGTGCGCACCGCCGAGGCGATCAGATCGCCCGCGCGCGCGTCGCTCGCCCGTTCACTGCTCAGCGGCTTCGACATGACCGTATGCTGCCCCAGGGCTGAGCGATCGAATAGCACGAAATCCGTTAGGAAACGACCTCAACCCAATCAGGAGGGACGTCATGGGCGGGCTTGGCCCGGCCATCCACGTCTTTGCCTGACCAAGAAAGACGTGGATGCCCGGCACAAGGCCGGGCATGACGGACCTCTTAGTCGGGTGATCACTTCTTCCCGAGCAGCTGCTCGAGCTCGGCCCGCACGGCCGGCGCGATGTCCTCGCGGGCGAGCGCATAGGCGATATTGGCCGCGATAAATCCCACCTTGGCACCGCAATCGAAAGCGCGCCCCTTAAATTGCAGCCCGTAGAACGGCTGCGTTCGGGAAAGCTCGATCATCGCATCGGTCAGTTGGATCTCGCCGCCCGCCCCGCGCTTCTCGGCCGCGAGAATGTCGAAGATCTCCGGCTGCAGAATGTAGCGGCCGGTGATGATGAGGTTCGACGGCGCCTTTTCCGCCGTCGGTTTTTCCACCATTCCGTTGATGGAAAACAGCTTGCCGCGCTGCGCGCCGACGCCGACCACCCCGTACAAATGAATGCGCTCGCGCGGCATTTCCTCGACCGCAATGATGTTCGCGCGCTCGACATCGCGCGCCGCCTCGATCATCTGGGCGAGGCAGCCGGGATTGTGCTGCACCAGCACGTCCGGCAATAGCAGCGCGAACGGCTCGTTGCCCACCAGTTCGCGCGCGCACCACACGGCGTGACCGAGGCCGAGCGGCAGTTGCTGGCGGGTGAAGCTGGCGGTGCCCGGACCGGGCAGATCGCGCGCCAATTCCTCGAGGTCCTTATGCCGCTGGCGCTCGATCAGCGTGTGCTCGAGCTCGAACTGCCGGTCGAAGTGGTCCTCGATCACGCCCTTGTTGCGGCCGGTGACGAAGATGAAGTGCTGGATGCCGGCATCGCGCGCCTCGTCGACGACGTGCTGGATCAGCGGCCGGTCGAGCACCGGCAGCATCTCTTTGGGCATGGCCTTGGTCGCCGGCAGGAACCGGGTGCCCAGCCCGGCCACGGGGAAAACAGCCTTACGAACAGGTTTCATCAATTGGGCTAGTGTCCCGATTCCGAAGTTCGCAAACCCTTGCGGCACCCTCTGATGCGAACTTCGGAATCAAAGGGACACTAGCAACGTCATGATTCTAGTGCCGCTTTTGAACCCGAAGTTCGCAAACACCTTGCCGCCCGATCGTGCGAACTTCGGGTTCGCGGCACTAGAAGCTGCCGGCGCAACCGATCGCGTCGAATCGTCTCGGTATTGCCGAAGTTTGAATGTGTAACGTCCTGCGGCTCGCGGCCATCCGGCGCGGCAACCATATAGATGAACGATAACGGGCGATGCAACAAATCGCTCTGAGATGAGCCGCCATGGCGCGATTAAGGTCGCCGGTTCCACTTTTTGCCGCGGCTGTTTTGTCGGTAGCCGTACTCGCCGGGCCGGTTCGCGGCCAGGGATTCGATCTTCGTTCGCTCTTCAACCTGCCAGGCCCGGGTTCCGGCCCCGCTAGTCCGCCTTCCGACGCATCGGGCGCCCCGGAATGGAGCGGCGAATCTGGGGCGTCGGGCCACCCGCTGATGACCGCTGACGCCATTCGCGCCGCGGCGGCCAATTTCCGCGCCTGCCTCGAAGCGCTGCGGCCGCAGGCGCAACGCCGCGGCGTGAGCCGCGCGGTGTTCGACGCGCAAACCGCCGATCTCACACCCGACCTGCGGATCATGGATCTGCTCGACGTGCAGCCGGAGTTCACCAAATCGATCTGGGATTATCTCGACATTCTCGTCAACGAGGACCGCATCCAGAATGGCCGCGCGATTCTCGCGCGCTATCGCAGCATCTTCGATGCGGTCGAAAAGGCCTACGGCGTCGATCGCTATGTCATTGCCGCCATCTGGGGCATCGAATCGAACTACGGAACGCAGATCGGCGACCGCTCGGTGATCCGCTCCACGGCGACGCTTGCCTGCATCGGCCGCCGGCGCGATTTCTTCCGTGAGGAATTTCTCTCCGCGCTGGAAATCCTCGCGCGCGGCGACGTGCGCGCCGATCATCTCAGGGGATCGTGGGCGGGTGCGTTCGGCCCGACCCAGTTCATGCCCACCGCGTTCAAGCGCTACGCGGTCGATTTCGACCGCGACGGCCGGCGCGACGTGGTCGACTCGGTGCCCGATGTGATCGCCTCGACCGCCAACAATCTCAAGCTCGACGGCTGGGTGAGCGGTCAGACCTGGGGCTACGAGGTCGTGCTGCCGCCGGATTTCAATTTCCTGCTCGCGGATCGCGCGCGCATGCTGACCATACGCGAATGGGAACGCGCCGGCATTCGCCGCGCCGGCGGCAAGCCGTTTCCGCGCGCCGACGATCGCGCGTTTCTGCTGGCGCCCGCGGGTGCGCGGGGGCCGGCGTTCCTGATGCTGCAGAATTTCCGCGTGATCATGAAATACAATCCGGCCGAAGCTTATGCGCTCGCGATCGGCTATCTCGCCGACCGGCTGCGCGGCGGCGCGCCGTTGGTGCAGGCCTGGCCCCGGCATGAGCGCGTGCTCACGCGCGCGGAACGCTACGAGCTGCAGGAGCATCTCGCGCGGCGCGGCTTCGACGTGGGGGAACCGGATGGCCGCCTCGGCGGCAAGACCCGCAATGCGCTACGCGAGTTCCAAGCCGCGGTCGGGGAGGCGCCGGACGGCTTCGCCTCGGCCAGCATCCTGGAGCGCCTGCGCGCGGGGAACTGAGCGTGACGCGCGCCGCAAACTCGGTGCGCTCCCTCCCCTGCTTGCAGGGGAGGGTTGGGGAGGGGGAACGAATGCACGGACTTCGGACTGCGGCGCCCCCTCCCTGTCCCTCCCCCAGCACCAGCGTGTTTACGCGCGTCTTCGACGCGCTATGCGGGGGAGGGGACGATGTGGCACTGCCCGCCGCCCTCTCACACGATAGGTTGTGGCGATCGCTGGCTCGCCTGAGCCTATCTTCAAGTTGACATTTTTGGCGTATGATTAGGCCCTGAAATTAGCGGCACGTCGCGGCGATCCACGATGGCACCACGATTACATCCCCGAGCGCTTGCGGCCGCGGCAGCGGCCTCCATCACGCTCGCGCTGCTGCTGCCGGCCCAGGCGCAGTTCTGGGGCGATTGGGGCGGTCGCCCGCAGCGGCAGCAGCGTTACGACAATCCGTGGGGCGGGGGCGGGGGCGGGTGGTTTTCCGGTCCGCGTTGGGGCTACGAGCGCGAGCGTGACGTCGACTATTCGCACGCGCCCGCGCCCGCGCAGAAGAAGCCCGACGCCACCACCACCATCTTGGTGCTGGGCGACGCCAACGGCGACTGGCTGGGCTACGGCCTGGAAGATGCGTTCTCGGAGAAGCCCGAGATCGCAATCGTACGCAAGCAGCGCACCGATTCCGGCCTTATCCGCTACGACCAGCGCCGCGACAGCACCGAGTGGCCGCAGGTCGCGCGCGAGATCATCGCGGCGGAGAAGCCGAAGTTCATCGTCATGATGATCGGCAACAACGACCGCCAGCAGATCCGGGAAAAAGCGCCGCCGGTCGCGCGACCGGGCACACAGAAGCCGGCAGCGCCTGCCACGTCGAGCACGCCGTCAGCCCCGCCGGCAGTGCCCGCCGATTCGGAGCAGCAACCGGAACACGCAGCCGAGCCGCCCGCCAACATGACGCCGGAGCAAGCGCGCCAGGCCGCCTACGGTCCTTGGGAGTTCCACACGGAGAAGTGGGAGCTCGCCTACATCAGGCGCGTCGATGCCACGATCGCCGCGCTCAAGAGCGCCGGCGTGCCGGTGTTGTGGATCGGCTTGCCGTCGCAGCGCGGTACCAAGGCGAGCGCCGATTCCGCGTACCTCAACGAGATCTATCGCAGCCGCGCCGAGAAGGCCGGCATCGCCTATGTCGACATTTGGGATGGATTCGTCGACGAGGCCGGCCGCTTCTCGCCGCAAGGTCCCGATTACGAAGGGCAGATTCGCCGGCTGCGCAGCGCCGATGGCGTCTATTACACCAAGTATGGCGCGCGCAAGGTGGCCCATTACGTCGAGCGCGAGATTCAGCGCATCATCACCAACCGTGGGATTCCAGTGGCGCTGCCGGTTCCGGTGGAGCAGGGGCCGCAGGCGCCGAATGCGAAGCCGGGCGGTCCCGCCCAGCGGCCGAACGCGGGACCGGTGTTGCCGCTGACCGCGACCAATGCCGGCAGCGACGAATTGCTCGGCAGCTCGCGTTCGCCGCGCACGCCGGCGACCGAGCCATCCGCCGGCCGGGTTCTCACCAGGGGCGAGCCGCTCGCGGCGCCGACCGGCCGCGCCGATGATTTCAGCTGGCCGCGCGGCACCGCTGCGACCGAGCCGCTCGGCAACGAGCCGGCCGAGGCGGCGGGCACGAGCACAAGCGCGGCCAAGGCTATCGCGACCGGCGGGCAGCGCGCCGGAGTGGATGAACCTCAGAACGGCCAGGCCGCAGCGGGCGAGCCGAAACGCCAGCGCCGCGCGCCGCGGTCGAATGCGCCGCGGCCGTTCTCGTTCCAGGGCATGTTCCGCTGGTAGCGGCGTTCGCGGCTTCCGAGCCACACCGTCATGGCCGGGCTTGTCCCGGCCATCCATGTCTTTACGACGTCAAGAAAGACGTGGATGCCCGGCCTCGTGCCGGGCATGACGAGTTGAGGATCACCCGCTGCTGTAAGCCTTGAACGACAGGAAGCCGCCAATCACCAGCAGCACGATGCCCGCAACGGTGATCAGCCCCGTGTTCTGACCGAACCCGGCCGCCATCTCTGCAAGCCGCGTCGGCAACAGTATTCGAATCAGCCCGCCGATAAGCGCGAGCCACCCCAGGATCGTCACCAGCGCCGGCCAGCCGCCGCTCCAGACATTGTGTACGCGCACGATCGCCAGCCCGGCGACGAACAGCAGCACGCCGGAGAGAAAGATCAGCGCGGGCTCGCGCGAAACTTGCTCCGCCAGTGCCGGAAAGGCGCCGAGGTTGAGCAGCATTCCGAGCGCAATCGCGGCGAGCGTGGGGCCGATCAGTCCGGCGATGGTTTTGGAGGTTGGCATGTTGGCCTCCTATCTTATTGCTTGGACGAAGCGGAGCGGTCTGTCCTTATCAGGCACTCAGCCGTTTCTGCATCGCAACGATCTCTTCTCCGGCCATTTTCTCACCTGGATCGTCCCAGGGCGCTTGCTCATATCCAAGTCGAGAATAGAACCCAACAGCATCGATAGCAGCATTGGTGACAACCCGGCTGCGGCCCGCCGTCGAAATGAATCGTTCGGCAACTGCGATCATCGCGCGGCCTATTCCGCGACGCTGAAAACGCGGCTCTATCGCGACCAATCGCAACACGGCCGTTTCGCAACCTAGAAAATCCACGCGCAAGGTGCCCAGTAGCTCGCCGCCCTGCCAGAAGCCCATGAAATGGTTGGCCGCCGATCGATCGTCGGGATGATGACGATCATAGCCACTTCGGCCACGCCCATTGAAGAGAACAGCGTCTCGCAGGTCGTGCATCGCTGCGAGTTCGAACAGATCTCGAGGGGGTCTTAGTTCGGCCAATCCAGCCCTCGTGTTGCGATTAGTGCGCGATCGGCAGCATGCTGTTGATCAGCGGCTCCCTAGCGCCGGTTCACCGGAGCATGCAGCGCCCGCACCCCAATGGAATGTCCATGACCACTCCAACAGAAATTCTGATTTGTACCAAGCAGGACTACAACCAAATACTCGATGACCTACATGAATTCTGGGGTGCGCGGGATATCCGTCACCTGCACCACCCGTTCCTGATTCACGAGTTTGGAAACTCGGCGTTCGTGATTCGCAGGGAAGCCCAGGTCGTCGCGTACTTGTTTGGTTTCATTTCGCAGACCGAGCCGGTGGGATACGTGCATGCGGTTGCCGTCCGAATGTCCGCGCGCCGGCAAGGCTTGGCGCACCGGCTTTTCCACCACTTCGTGCAGTTTGCTCAGCAGCGCGGTTGCAGGCATGTCAAGGCGATAACCACGCCGAAAAATTTGGACTCTATTGCATTCCATGAGAGCCTCGGCATGCAGCTGCTCGGCGAACCGAACATCGATGGAATCCCGATGATTCCCGACTATGCGGGACGCGGCGCGCCGCGCGTGGTTTTTTTGGAAGTCGATCTAACGCACAACGCCTTCACGTTCCGGCTTCACTCCGTCGCGCCACGAATGTCCCATTGGGCTGATGGAAGATCAGTTCGTCGACCGTGCCGTCCGGCCCGCGCCGAAACTCGACGCGGAATCCCGCCAACTCGACGATCGTGAAGGTGCCGCCCTGGTAGGGACGCAGCCGATAGGTCGGCTGATTCGAAGGTTTCAGCGTGAGCTCGCCATTGGCATCGAGCGCTACCACGTGGGTCGTCGCTCCATGGCTGAACGTGCCGGTGCAGGCTGCGCGGAAGCCTGCATCCATGCAGTCGCCGGCGGGAACGCGAGTGAACACGATGTCTTTGACCAGCAGTTCGAACGGGGCGGAGAGGCTCGCGATGTTGCCTTCGCGGTCGGTCGCAAACGAGATCGCGAGCCGATCCGGCAGTAGGCGCCCCGCCGCCTCCGGCAGTTCGAACGTGTCGTAGTGCCGATGCGCGAGCGGCGCGGAAAGGCCGCGATATGCCCAGTGCAGGCCGTCGCCCGCCTGGGTAATGACGATGCGGCCGTAACCGGGATGCTCGTATTCACCGGCATACTCGCCGAGATCATGGCTCGGCCGCGTGCCTGCCCGGTGCAGCGTTTTTCGCGCCTGCCGATCGATATCCAACTGCGCCACGGCCTTGCCGCGTCGCTCGCGAAAGAGCTCGAGCCACGGTACCGGTTCCTTGCCGCAAACCCGGTCGAACACGAAGTTGGTCACAATATCCGTGACCGGGCTTGGATCGCGATTGGTGAACACGGCGACGCCGATGCCGCGCTCCGGCAGCATGCTCATCAGCGTGCCCCAGCCGAGCCAGCCGCCGCCGTGCGCGACGGCGCGCTCGCCGCGGTAGCTGTAGACGCTGTGGCCGAGGCCGTAATGCACGTCGCCGACCTCGGCGAACTCGGAAGTCGCGACATGCACGCGCGGCTTCTGCATTTCCCGGATCAGGGCGGGCGACAGCAACCGCTGCCCGTTAAATTCGCCCTTGTCGAGATGAAAGCGGAGCCAGTTCGCGATGCCGGCAATGGAAGCATTGATCGCGCCTGCGGGCTTGGTGCTGATCGGCCAGAGTTGCGTGCGCTGGCGCGTATCGCCATCCATCGCATAAGCCGCCGCCGCGTCGGGGGCTTGCGCCAGAGCCTCGGCCGTAAAGCTGACTGTCATGTCCAGTTTGTCGGTGAGGCGCGCGCGGGTGAATTCCTCCCAGCTCAGGCCGCTGATGCGCTCTGCCACCATGCCCGCCGCCAGGTAGCCGAGATTCTGGTATTGGAACGCGTTGCGGATGTCCTCGCTCGGCTCGAGGTGGCGCAGCGCCGCCAGCATCTGCGCGGCGGAAAAGTCGCCCGGCATATGGATCCAATCATGGCGCGGCAAACCCCAATGGTGGCACAGCAGGTCGCGCACGCTGACCCGATCCGTCGCCACCGGATCATGCAGGCGAAATTCCGGAAGGTAGTCGCGGACCGGCTTGCTCCAGTCCAACCGCCGCTCGTCCACCAAGAGAGCCAACCCCGTGGCCGTGAAGGTTTTCGTGATCGAGCAGATCATGAACTGGGTGTCGGTGGTTGCCGGCAAACCGGCTTCGACGTCGCGCTGGCCGAATGCCTTGAGCAACGCCACCTCGCCGTTCTGCACGACCGCGATGGCCAGGCCGGGAATCTTCCACGTGCCCATCGCCTCGGCGATGAGGGCTTCGAGTTCAGGAATGAAGGCGGCAAGCGGCACGCTATTCGCGGCGGATTGGTCGGCCATGGAGGGATTCCTCGACTGGAGCGGCAATATCTTTACGATTGCGAAGGCACTGCGCACATGAGCACGGGATTCTGTACGTTCTGAAGCAGGCCATGGATTACGACAAGACGGACATGGCGGCCGCGTAAGATGCGGGCCGGAGCTACGCGCCGGCCGCGCTCGCGCAGTGGCTTGACGTTATTCACTGACAGCCGATATGCGCGCCAACCGCTCCGCGGTCGGTGATCGGCTAACCCGCCGGCACCGAAGACAGCCACCATCCGTCGCCGATCAGAACCGCGCTGGCGTCGGGTTCGTCATCGCGAACGAGCGAGCGCGCCTTCCAAAGCTCTCCGGAATGGAATGCCGCAGTGACGTGCGCTGCTTCGCCAGCGTCCCACGCGCCCCGGCACGGAATGAATCCGCAATAGCCGAGCACCTTCGCGGTGAACGAACCGTTGCGCCGCGTAATCAGCAGGCTGACACCGGCGCCCTGGGAGCCGGTCAGCGGAAGCAACAGCTTGCCGCCCTCGCGCAACGCGTCGAGCCAACCGGCGGCGGGCCGCGACGCACCGGCATTGACATAAATCGCGTCGCAGCGGGGCAGGTCGTTCCCGACGCCCGACGCGGCGCGCACCTCCACATTGTCCCAAGGCTTCAGGTTTGCTGCGGCGCGCCGCGCCAGCTCCGGCTCTATCTCATAGGCAATGACTTTGCCGGACGGCCCCACCAGCAACGCGAGAATCGCCGTGTAGTATCCGGTTCCGCAGCCGATATGCAGCACGGTATTTCCGCGCGCCGGAGCCAGCGCGCCGAGCAATTGCCCGTGCAGGCATGGCTCGCCGTTGTTAATGTGCTTGCCCCGGTCGAGCGCAAACAGCACGTTTTGATAAACGTGGATCGGATCATCGCTTGGCGTCGGCACCTGGCCGCCGATGGGCGATACCGCGAGCCAGGGTCCTGGCCCTAAGAAATATTCGCGCGGCACCAGCTCGAACGCGCGTTCCAGGTCGTCGCGCAGCGCGCCGCCGCCGGCAGCCGCGAGCTTGGCGTAGAACTCGCGGCAGGCAGCCAGACGATCGTGCTTTTTCTGCTTCATTCGGACATTTCTAGCGCGTAGCCCGGATGGAGCCCCGCGCAGCGGGCAAAATCCGGGGCAGTTGTGCTGCAAGGCGAGATCGATCCCGGATGTCGCTTTGCTCCATCCGGGGTACGAGCCGGCGGGAGGATACGCGCGGAACTTCAGCCGTATTGATTTGCATCAGCACCCGTCGCGCGTGTGATGTGTATGAGGATGGCGGCCGCGCTTTGTTCGGGACTTAATCTCGTCACGTCGAGCGTCAAGGTGGTCGGTGTCTTTGGGTCGAGCACGACGTGGCGTCGGCTTTTGTTGATCGCGTCGGCGGGATCGATGCATTTGAACTGGCCGACGCGTTCGGGCAATTGGATGCGGCGTACCAATTCGGCCTCTTCGCACAACAGGCGCACCGGGATGAAGCTCGCGCCGCGCCGCGCCGCCGCCTCGCGAACGCGGTGAAATATCGCCTCGTCGATGGGATCTCCCTCCACGAGTTCCTGGGTCAGGATGAAGTTCGTCTCCGGCTTTACCAGGGTTGCGATCGTTTCGAGCACCGCGTCGCGTACTTTGGCAACCTGGCTCCAAACGGCATCCGGCAGGGGCGTCATGCCATCCGCGTCGATGAGGCCGAAAATGGGATTATTGATCCAGTGATTGTCGACCACTTTGGCGCCAATCCGGCGGGCAAGGGCGCGTGCGATTGTGAGTTTGCCGGTGCCGGCGAAACCCACGAGGTAGACCACGAGATTGCTCACTGAAGAATGGGTCGCCATTGAGCGCCGCAAGAATAGTCTTAGTTGGCCATGTTGGCACGAATTTCCGTGTTGCTCATCAGCTTGGCGATCTTGCCCTGCAAATAGCGAAGCGTGATCGCGTGGTGCTCCGCCTCGTAGGAGCCGACGCATTCGCGCGCCAGCACGACGGGCAAATCGCGCTGGTAGGCGTCGATCGCGGTCATGCGCACGCAGGAATGGGTGTTGATTCCCGCAATGATGATTGGGTCGGGCTTTAGCTCGTGCAGCATCCGGTCGAGATCGGTCCCGAAGAACGCGCTGTATCGTTTCTTCACCAGTACGATGTCGGACGCAGCAACCTGCAGCTCCGGGACAATCTGGCAGCCCGGCGTACCTTTGATCGTAACCCGAGTGTTGTTGGCGCGCATCTCGGGAAACGCATCGCTCAAGTCGGGCTCGAATTCCTGACGGACCCAGATGATGGGATTGCCGCGGCTGCGCATCATCGCGACAAGCTCGTTCGTGGATTGAACGAGCGTTTCACGTGCGTGAGCCGGCCAGCGGTCGAGAAAATCGCGCAACATATCGACCACGATCAGCACCGGCCGTTGCATGCCGCGAAGCGTAACGGAACCGCGCAAGAGCACAAAGCGCGTAGCCCGGATGGAGCCCGCGCAGCGGGCGAAATCCGGGGCAAGTCGCGCCGTACGGTGAGGCGGGCCCCGGATTTCATCCGGGCTACACGTCGCCCCCGTAAACACGATTCACGCCATTACTGGGTCAAGCGTTTTTTCGACTACGAACCTAAATAATTCTCTTGACTACGAAATGCGCTTATGCTGGAGAGAATTGGGTGAACCAATTCTCAGGGCTGTTTGACAGGTGAATACGGTGGCTTCGACTCCGGCGCGGATTGCGTTCGGGTCGCGGCGGCGCGTTGCCTTCACCGCGGCAGCGTGGTTGCGCCCATGAGAAATTTGTCGACGGCGTGCGCGGCTTGGCGGCCTTCGCGGATCGCCCACACCACCAGCGACTGGCCGCGCCGCATGTCTCCCGCGGCGAACACCTTCGGATTGGAGCTTTGATAGGAGACGGTGTCGGCCTTGACGTTGCCGCGCGCGTCGAGCTCGAGGGATAGCTCCTTGATCATGCCTTCGTGCACGGGATGCACGAAGCCCATGGCGAGCAGCACGAGATCGGCGTCGAGCTCGAATTCGGTCCCCGGCATCGGCTTGATCTTTCCGTCGACGCGTGCGCAGTGCAGCTTCTTGACCACGCCGTCGGCTCCGGAAAATTTCGTGGTCATCACCGCGAAATCGCGCTCAGCGCCTTCCTCGTGGCTCGCCGAGGTGCGCAGCTTCAACGGCCAATCCGGCCAGGTCAGCAGCTTGTTCTCCTTGAGCGGCGGCTGCGGCAAAATCTCGAAATTCACCACCGACACCGCGCCCTGGCGGAACGCGGTACCAATGCAGTCGGAGCCGGTATCGCCCCCGCCAATGACGATGACCCGCTTGCCGCCGGCGAGAATCGGCGCGCTCTCGTCCTGCGGCTCGCCGCTCACGCGCCGGTTCTGCTGCGGCAGGTAATCCATGGCGAAATGGATGCCGTTAAGCTCGCGCCCCGGAATCGGCAGGTCGCGCGCGTGCTCGGCGCCGCCGGCGAGCACCACCGCGTCGTAGTCGTCGAGAAGTTTGCCGGCCGGCACGTTGACGCCGACATGGGCGCCAAAATGGAACGTGACCCCTTCCGCCTCCATCTGCACGATACGCCGCGCGACGATGTGCTTCTCCATCTTGAAGTCGGGAATACCGTAGGTCAGCAATCCGCCGGCCTTGGCATATTTCTCGAACACATGAACGTCATGCCCGGCACGGGCGAGCTGCTGCGCGCAGGCGAGGCCCGCAGGGCCTGAGCCGACGATGGCAACCTTCTTTCCGGTCTTCACTGACGGCGGTTCCGGTCTGACCCAGCCTGCGGCGAAGGCGCGGTCGGCGATCGCGCATTCGATGGTCTTGATCGTCACCGGATTGTCGTCGAGGTTGAGCGTGCACGAGGCTTCGCACGGCGCCGGGCACACTCGGCCGGTCACCTCGGGGAAATTGTTGGTGCTGTGGAGATTGCGCGCAGCCTCGTGCCAGTTGCCGCGATAGACTAGATCGTTCCAGTCCGGAATCTGATTGTTCACCGGGCAGCCCCGCGGCGCGCCGGTAACGTCGGTGTGGCCGTGGCAATACGGGATGCCGCAGTCCATGCAGCGCGCCGCCTGCGTCCTGGTTTCTTCTTCCGGCAGCGGCAGGACGAATTCGCGCCAATGCTTGATGCGCTCTTCGACCGGCTGGTAGTGACGGTCGTTGCGCTCGAACTCGAGAAATCCGGTGACCTTGCCCATCCGCTATTCGGCGGCCTGCATCGTGCCCGCCTTCTCCATCTCGGCGAGCGCACGGCGGAATTCCAGCGGCATCACCTTGCGGAACATCGGGCAGTAGCGCTTCCAGTCGGCGAGAATTTCCGCCGCGCGCGCGGAGCCGGTCAGCTTGGCGTGGCGCGTGATCAGAAGGTGCAGGCGCTCGGCGTCATAGCGGGTCATGTCTTCCAGCACCTCGACCAGGCCGTGCGATTCGAGATGCTGGTGATAGATGCGCTCTGAGACCTCCTCTTCCGCCGGCATCGGCTCTAGCTCGATCATCGCCATGTTGCAGCGCGTCTTGAACGTGCCGTCCTCGTCGAGCACGTAGGCGATGCCGCCGGACATGCCAGCGGCGAAATTGCGGCCGGTGCGGCCGAGCACCACCACGATGCCGCCGGTCATGTATTCGCAGCAATGGTCGCCGGCGCCCTCGATGACCGCGATGGCGCCGGAATTGCGTACCGCGAAGCGCTCGCCGGCAACGCCGCGGAAATAGCATTCCCCCTCGATCGCGCCGTAGAGCACCGTGTTGCCGATGATGATCGAGCGCTCCGGCACGATGCCGGCGTCCGCGGTCGGTCGCACGATGATGCGCCCGCCGGAAAGCCCCTTGCCCACGTAATCGTTGGCGTCGCCTTCGAGCTCGAAGGTAATGCCGCGCGCGAGCCAGGCGCCGAAACTCTGGCCCGCGGTGCCGGTGAATTTCACCTGAATCGTGTCGTCGGGCAGCCCGGCATGATCGTAGCGCTTGGCCACCTCACCTGACAGCATGCCGCCAACGGCGCGGTCGGTATTTCTGATTGCACTCGAGATTCGCACCGGCGCGCCCTGCTCGAGCGCCGGCCGCGCTTCCGCAATCAGCTTGCGATCGAGGATGTCGTGGATCTTATGATCCTGCGGCTCGCAGTTATAGACGTTCACGCCTTGCGGTGCGTCCGGCTTGTGGAACAGCTTCGAGAAGTCCAGTCCCTTGGCCTTCCAGTGCTCGACCACGTGGCGTTTGTCGAGCATCTGCATCTCGCCGATCATCTCGTTGAAGGTGCGATAGCCCATAGCGGCCATCAGCTCGCGCACCTCTTCGGCGACGAAGAAGAAATAATTGATGACGTGCTCGGGCTGGCCGACGAAGCGCTTGCGCAGCACCGGATCCTGGGTGGCGACGCCGACCGGGCAGGTGTTGAGGTGGCACACGCGCATCATGATGCAGCCCGCCGCGATCAGCGGCGCGGTGGAGAAGCCGAACTCATCGGCGCCGAGCAGCGCCCCGACCACGACGTCGCGGCCGGTGCGCATGCCGCCGTCGACCTGCACCGCGATGCGCCCGCGCAGCCGGTTGGCCACCAAGGTCTGGTGCGTCTCGGCGAGGCCGATCTCCCAGGGTGAGCCTGCGTGCTTGATCGAGGTGAGCGGCGAAGCGCCGGTGCCGCCTTCAAAGCCGGCGATGGTGACGTGGTCGGCGCGCGCCTTGGACACACCGGCCGCGACCGTGCCGACACCTACCTCCGACACGAGCTTCACCGAGACGAGCCCATCGGGGTTGACGTTCTTGAGATCGAAGATGAGCTGCGCCAGGTCCTCGATCGAATAGATGTCGTGGTGCGGCGGCGGCGAGATGAGCCCAACGCCGGGCGTCGAGTGGCGCACGCGCGCGATGATCGTATCGACCTTGTGCCCGGGCAGCTGGCCCCCTTCGCCGGGCTTGGCGCCCTGCGCCATCTTGATCTGCATCATGTCGGAATTGACGAGGTATTCCGTCGTGACGCCGAAGCGCCCGGATGCGACCTGCTTGATCGCCGAGCGCATGGAATCGCCGTTCGGCAGCGGCTTGAAGCGGTCGGCCTCCTCGCCGCCCTCGCCGGTGTTCGACTTGCCGCCAATGCGGTTCATCGCGATCGCGAGGGTGGTGTGCGCCTCGCGCGAGATCGACCCGAACGACATGGCGCCGGTCGAGAAGCGGCGCACGATGTTCTTCGCCGGCTCGACTTCGTCGATCCGGATCGGCTGGCGCCCGTCCTCGCTCGCGGATTTGAGGCGGAACAGGCCGCGGATGGTGAGCAGCCGCTCGGACTGCTCGTTCGAGACCTTGGCGTAGGCGCGGTATTCGTCCGGCAGATTGCCGCGCACCGCGTGCTGGAGCGCCGAAACCGTGGCCGCGTTCCAGGCATGATCTTCGCCACGCACCCGGAACTGATACTCGCCGCCCACATCGAGGGCGTGGCGGTAGATCGGTGCGTCGCTGAACGCATCGCAATGCCGGCGCACCGTCTCCTCGGCGATCTCCGCGAGCGCCACGCCTTCGATGCGGGTCGCCGTGCCGGTGAAATATTCCGCGACGAAATCCGATTTCAGCCCGACGGCGTCGAAAATCTGTGCGCCGCAATAGGACTGGTACGTGGAGATGCCCATCTTGGACATCACCTTGAGGATGCCCTTGTCGATCGACTTGATGTAGCGCTTGACGAGTTCCGTCTCGTCGAGCTTTTGCGGGAGATCGTCCTTCATCGCGATCAGCGTCTCGAAGGCGAGGTAAGGGTTGATCGCCTCCGCACCGTAGCCGGCCAGGCAGCAGAAGTGGTGCACCTCGCGCGGCTCGCCCGACTCGACCACAAGGCCGACCGAGGTGCGCAGCCCCTGGCGGATCAGGTGATGGTGCACGGCCGCGCAGGCGAGCAGCGACGGCATCGGCACGTTCTCGGCGCCGGCGCGGCGGTCCGACAGAATGATGATGTTGATGCCCTCGCGCACGGCGGCCTCGGCGCGCACGCAGAGCCGGTCGAGCGCCTCTTTGAGGCCGCCGGCGCCCTGCTCGGCGGGCCAGCTGGTGTCGAGGGTGCGCGACTTGAAATGTCCGTCGCCGACTGCGGAAATGGCGCGGATCTTTTCCAGATCGGCGTTGGTAAGGATCGGCTGGCGCACTTCCAGCCGCTTGAGACGCGAGCTGCCTTCGAGATCGAACAGGTTCGGCCGCGGCCCGATGATCGAGACCAGACTCATGACCAGCTCTTCGCGGATCGGATCAATCGGCGGATTGGTGACCTGCGCGAAATTCTGCTTGAAATAGGTGAACAGCAGTTTGGGCTTATCCGACAGCGCCGATATCGGCGTGTCGTTGCCCATCGAGCCCACGGCTTCCTCGCCCTGAACCGCCATCGGCGCCATCAGGATGCGCAGGTCTTCCTGCGTGTAGCCGAAGGCCTGCTGGCGATCGAGCAGCTCGAGATTGGACAGCGCGGCTTTCTCCGGCACCGCCGGCAGATCCTCGAGCACGATCTGGGTGTGCGCGAGCCATTGCTGATACGGATGACTCTTTGCCAGCGTCCTTTTCAGCTCCTCGTCGGGGATGACGCGGCCCTCATCGAGATCCACCAGCAGCATCTTGCCCGGCTGCAGCCGCCACTTCTCGACGATCTCGCTCTCCGGAATCGGCAGCACGCCCACTTCCGATGCCATGATGATGCGCTCGTCGCGGGTGACGAAGTAGCGCGCGGGGCGCAAGCCGTTGCGGTCGAGGGTGGCGCCGATCTGGCGGCCGTTGGTGAAGGCGATTGCCGCCGGGCCGTCCCACGGCTCCATCAGCGCGGCGTTGTATTCGTAGAAGGCGCGCCGCTCCTCGTCCATGAGCGGATTGCCCGCCCATGCTTCGGGAATCATCATCATCATGGCGTGGGCGAGCGAGTAGCCGCCCTGCACGAGAAACTCGAGGGCATTGTCGAAGCAGGCAGTGTCCGACTGGCCCTCATAGGAAATCGGCCAGAGCTTGTTGATGTCGTCGCCGAACAGGTCCGAGGCGACCGACGCCTGGCGCGCCGCCATCCAGTTCACGTTGCCGCGCAGCGTGTTGATCTCGCCGTTGTGGGCGATCATGCGGTAGGGATGCGCGAGCGACCAGGTGGGGAACGTATTGGTGGAGAAGCGCTGGTGCACCAGCGCGAGCGCGGTCTCGAAATCCTTGTCGTGCAAGTCGGGATAATAGGTGTCGAGCTGATCGGCCAGGAACATGCCTTTGTAGATGACGGTGCGGCAGGAAATCGACACTGGGTAATAGCCCGAGAGCCTGCGCTCCTTGCGCGTATAGATCGCGTGCGAAATCGACTTGCGCAGGATATAGAGGCGCCGCTCGAACTCGGCCTCGCTCTTGATCTTTTTGCCGCGGCCGATGAACACCTGCAGATGCACCGGCTCAGTCGGCTTGACCGATTCACCAAGCGTCGAATTGTCGGTCGGCACCTCGCGCCAGCCGATGAGCGTCATGCCCTCGCGCTTGACCACCTGCGAATAGATGTCGCGAATGACCTGCCGCCAGTCGCGATCGCGCGGCATGAACAGCGCGCCGACCGCATACTCGCCGGGTTTCGGCAGGTTGAATCCGAGTCGCGCCGCCTTCTTGGCGAAAAACTTGTGCGGGATCTGCACCAGAATTCCGGCGCCGTCGCCGGCGCGCGGATCGGCGCCGACGGCGCCGCGATGCTCGAGATTGCGCAGGATCGCGAGCGCATCCTCGGCCAGCTTGTGCGATTTGCGGCCCTTGATGTCGGCGATGAAGCCGACCCCGCAGGAATCCTTCTCGAGCGCCGGATCGTAAAGCCCTTGCGCTGCGCCGCTGGTGCTCGGCGCAGCCTCGTAGCCCTGTCCGTTCGCGCGATGAGGTGCCGCGCCCATACGCATCCTCGCGTTTCCCACCGGCAGGAGCGCCGATGCGGAAGTTGGCGCACCTTTGGCATCGCGGCGCCGACCGGCGACGCGGCTGCACCCAGCAGCGCTGGTCATTGGCGGCCTTTTCGCCCCTAACAGGTTCAAGCGCGTGGCCGCTCGTGTTCGGCGATTCCGCGATGCCGTCGGCGCAGGCCGATCGGCCTCCGTTTCCGATGCGGACCAGCTAAGGCCAGTCCGAACCGGTGGAACCGCAACTGGGACAGCAATGCTGTCCTACTTTACCCTGCCAAATTCTACCCGTGAACGCAAGGCTTCGCCTATCGGGAAATGCCGTCTTCCCGTGGAAGTTTCCACATCGGCGGCAGTAATTGGCTCGCCGCCCGATTTCCTCGGCGCGTGTAGGGTGGCAAGGCGTACTCGTCTGCCGCGACCTCACGAGAGAGCATAATGAATTTCGCCAGCGACAACGCGGCCGGGATCGCACCGGAAATTTTAGCCGCCATCGCACGCGCGAGCGAAGGGGCTGCGCTCGCCTACGGGCGCGATTCCTGGACCGCGCGCGCGGAGCAACGCTTTGCCGAAATCTTCGAGCGTGAGGTTGCCGTGTTCCTGGTGGCAACGGGGACCGCGGCCAATGCGCTTGCGCTCGCCCATCTCGCTCCGCCCTGGGGCGCGGTGCTGTGCCATCGCGAAGCGCACATCGCCACCGACGAATGCGGCGCGCCCGAGTTCTATGGCGGCGGG
>Ga0306921_10002103_pt1 | contig 19897 bp, 17 predicted proteins | sample sta12Cox44000080_FD_203760 | JGI IMG/M metagenome (GOLD analysis project Ga0306921, IMG submission 203760) | Lab enrichment of tropical soil microbial communities from Luquillo Experimental Forest, Puerto Rico - statoxic.12C.oxic.44.000.080 (v2)... | ecosystem: Environmental > Terrestrial >... | reverse complement strand
CGCAAGGATCCACTGCAGAAGTACACCGTCGATTTCCTGACCTGCAAGGGGGCGACGGTCCTGGGCGCTACCTTCCTCTACGGCTATACCGAATTGCCGCCCAAGCTCGCGGCTAAGACCGGCCATCAAACGCTCGTGATCGTCGCCGGCAAGGACGAGAGGGTGCCCGGTCTCGCCGAGAAGCTGCCGTCCGAGGTCAAGCCCGTCGTCATTGATGGCGCGAGCCACTTCTTCCCCGACCTCTACGGCGAGGAAGCCGCCGACCTGATCGTCAAGTTCCTGAAGGCCGATCAGCCCGCGGCGACGAAGTAGGGCAGCGTCACCTCCTTGGTGACGGGCTCGAAGGCGAGCCGCACCGGCGCGCCGATCTTGAGCTCGCTTTCGGCGATGCCGCGCAGCGGCGCGTTCACCCGCACGCCCGCATCCATGTCGACCAGGGCCACGATGTAGGGCGCCATCTGCTTGAAGAAGAAATTGAACGGATGGTGGCACACCGTCCAGGTGTGGACCTTGCCGCTGAGCGGCGCCGCTTCCCAGCGGGTCTCCATCGAAAAGCAGTGCGGGCAGACCGGCCGCGGATAGTGCCGCACCTTGCCGCACGCGGCACAATGCTGGAGCACGAACCTGCCCTCGCGCAGGCCATCCCAGTAGGGCTGGCTGTCGCGCGTCGGCGCCGGCATCGGCCGTTCAGGCGCGGGGGCTGTCGTGCTCATGCCGCCCTCCGCAGGATGGCGAGCGAGCCGTCACCCATGTCGCCGTAGCCGGTGACCAGGCCGACCTCGGCATCCTTGACCTGGGCCTTGCCGGCTTCGCGGCGCAACTGGCGGGTCAGCTCGATGACGTGATTGAGGCCGACGACATGGCCCTGGCTCAGCAGGCCGCCATGGGTGTTGACCGGCAGGTCGCCGCCCAGCGCAATGCGGCCACCCATAATGAACGGCCCACCCTCGCCCTTCTTGCAGAAGCCCAAGAGCTCGAGCTGGTTGATCACCGTGAAGGTGAAGCAGTCGTAGATCTCGGCGACGTCGATGTCCTTGGGTCCGACACCCGCCATCGGGTAGGCGCGCGCCGCCGCCTTGGCGAGGCCGAACTCCAGCAGATCGGGGCGCTGGGCGATCGACGCCGGTGATTCGGGATGGCCCTCGGCCACGCCCATCACCGTCACCAGTGGCTTCTTGAGATCGCGCGCCCGCTCGGCCGCGCTGACGATGATCGCGGCACCACCGTCGCTCTCCAGGCTGCAGTCGAACAGCCGGAACGGATCGGCGATCATGCGCGAGGCGTGATGCTCCTCGACTGTCAGCGGTTTGTTCATCACCACGTTGCCGTTGAGGATGGCGTGCTGGCGTGTCACCACCGCGACTTCGGCGAAGTGACGCTCCGTGGTGCCGTAGAGCTGCATGTGGCGGCGCGCGCCCTGGGCATAGAGCTGGGCCGGCGCGAACATACCGATCGGCGCCTCGAACTCGGCAGCCAAAGCGAATTGCGGGAACTGCTGCAGGCGGGTGCTGACCCGCGCGCCGGAGTAGCCGGTGCGGCCGACCGAAATCAGCACGTTCTTGCAGACGCCGGTCGCCACCGCCATCGCCGCGCTCTGGATCGCCGCCACGCAGGTGGCGCCGCCCATCGGCACGAACAGCGACAGCGTGAGATCGGGCAGGCCGAGATTGGCAACGAAGTCCTCGGCAATGCCGCCGCCGGGGAAATAGGGAATGAGGCCGTCGATGTCGCGGGGCTCCAGCCCGGCATCGTCGATCGCCTTGAGGCTCGCCTCGAGCTGCAGCGCGAGCCCCGACTTGGTGGTGCCGCGCGTGTAAGCCGTGTCGCCGACGCCGCTGATCGCGGCCTTTTCGCGGAGCGCATGGACCATGTGTTCCCTCCGCCTCGCATCTTGCCTGCCGGACTGTAAATGCCAAGCGGCATGGGGCAACATGCGCGCCGGACTGCGAAACGACTGGAATTGCGATGGATTTCGATCTCGTTGTGCGAGACGTGCGGCTTCCCGACAGCAAGCCGGATCAACCGACGACGGATATCGGCGTCAAGGATGGCCGCATTGCCGACCTCGCCCCCAGGCTCGGCAGCGGCGCCAAGGAAGAGATGAAAGGCGGCGGACGCCTCGTCTGCTCGGGCTTCGTCGACACCCACATCCATCTCGACAAGTCGTGCATCCTCGGCCGCTGCGAGCACACGACCAAGCGCAACCCGCATCTCGCGATGGAGCGCGTCTCGGCGGTCAAGCGCACCTTCACGGTCGAGGACGTGATCGAGCGCGCCTCGGGCACGATCGAGAAATGCATCGGCCACGGCGCCACCCGCATGCGCACCCATGCCGAGGTCGATCCCAAGGTCGGGCTGCGCGGCGTCGAAGGCGTCAAGGCGCTGATCGACAAGTACAAGTGGGCGATCGACCTCGAGGTCTGCGTCATGCCGCAGGAGGGCCTGACCAACAATCCCGGCACCGACGAGCTGATGGTCGCCGCCCTCAAGAACGGCGCGAAGGTCGTCGGCGCGGCGCCGAACTACGACACCGACTGGGCGGCGCAGATCCGCCGCATCTTCGAGATGGCGCGCGAGTTCGACGTCGACATCGACATGCATCTCGACAGCGGCACCTCGGCCGAGGAGCTGCACACGCTGCTGGTCTGCGACCTCACCGAGAAATACAGATGGGGCGGCCGCGTCGCGGTCGGCCATGTCGGCAAGCTCGCCACGATGCCGTTCAAGGACCTCGACAAGGTCGCCAGGCGCATGGCCGACACCGGCGTCGCGGCAACGGTGCTGACGGCGACCGACCTCTATCTCGGCGGCCGCCACACCGACCACAACGTGCCGCGCAACGTGGTCGACTTGAACTACCTCACCGAGCGCGGCGTGACCTGCTCGGTCGGCTCCAACAACATCCTCAACCCGTTCACGCCGTTCGGCGATGGCCAGCTACTGCGCCAGGTCAACATGCACGCGATCGTCACGCAGCGCGGCAACGACGACGAGGTGCAGACGCTCTGGGACATGACGACCAAGGCCGCAGCTCGGCTGATGCGGCTCAAGGACTACGGCATCGCCGTCGGCGCGCCGGCAGACCTGGTGGTCCTGGATGCGCCGGACGCCGTCACCGCCCTGCGCACGGTGGCGCCGGTGCTCGCTGCCTACAAGCGCGGCCGGCGCACCGTAACCCGCGAGCCGGTCAAACTGCACAGACCTTAAAGAAGAGGAAAAAATGTCCAATCGCGAACTGGTAAGGCTCTCATCCGTCGAGTTGCGCCGCCGCATCGGCACCAAGGAGATCTCGCCGGTCGAACTGCTCGAGGCCTGCCTGCGCCGCATCGAGGAGATCAACCCCGCCGTCAACGCCGTGACGGCGATGTGCGTGGCCCGCGCCCGCAAGGAGGCCAAGGCGGCCGAGACAGCGGTGCGCCGCGGCGAGGACCTGCCGCTGCTGCACGGTCTGCCCGCCGGCATCAAGGATCTCGAAGAGACCAAGGACCTGCTCACTACCTACGGCTCGCCGCTCTATCGCGACTTCGTGCCCAACCACGACAACGTCATGGTCGGCCGCGTACGCGCCGCGGGCGCGGTCGTGGTCGGCAAGACCAACGTGCCGGAGTTCGGTGCCGGCTCGAACAGCCGCAATCCGGTGTGGGGTGCCACCGGCAATCCGTTCAACCCGCTGCTCAATCCCGGTGGCTCGTCGGGCGGCTCGGCCGTGGCGTTGGCCACCGACATGCTGCCGGTCTGCACCGGCTCCGACACCGGCGGTTCGTTGCGCAATCCCGCCTCGTTCTGCGGCATTGTTGGCTTCCGGCCGTCGCCCGGCATGGTCGCGGTCGAGCGCCGCGCCATGGGCTGGACGCCGATCTCGGTGCTGGGTCCGATGGGCCGCAACGTCGCTGATGTCTGCCTGCTCTATGCCACGCAGATCGGCCAGCACGACATGGACCCGCTCTCCTTCCCGCTTGAGGCGGCAGCCTATGCCGAGCCGTGGCCGGTCGATCTCGGCAGCCTGCGCGTCGCCTACACCGAGGACTTCGGCGGCGCGCCGGTCGAGAAGGGCATCCGCCAGACCTTCCGTGCCAAGCTCAAGGCGATGAAGCATCTGTTCCGCTCGCTCGATCACGTCGAGGTCGATTACGGCAGCGCCGACCGCTGCTTCGACGTGGTGCGTGCGGTCTCCTTCCTGTCGCGCTACCACGACGCCTACACCAAGAACCGCAAGATGCTCGGGCCCAACATCATCGCCAACTACGAGATCGGCGCGAAGCTCACCCTCGCCGACTTCGCCTGGGCGCATGGCGAGCAGACGCGTTTGTTCCGCGCCTTCCAGGAGATCTACAAGGACTACGACCTGGTGATCGGGCCGACCGTGGGCTTCACCCCGTTCCCGTGGAAGCAGCTCTACCTCTCGGAGATGGACGGCAAGAAACTCGGCACCTACTACCACTGGATGGCGACCAAGTACTTCATCTCGCTGGTCACCAACCCCGCGGTGTCGCTGCCCTGCGGCCTCGACCACAAGAAGATGCCGTTCGGCCTGCAGGTGATCGGCCGCTTCCGCGGCGACGGCGAGGTGCTGGGCGCCGCCCATGCCATGGAGCAGGTCTTCAGCAGCATCCCCGAGCTCAGCCGGCCGCGGCCCAACCTCGACAAGCTGCGCAAGCCGGTGCCCGAGCTGAAGTCGATCGTCACTCATCCGCCGGTGCTGAATGCCAAACCGACGCGCGGGCCGGCGCCGGGCGCCTTGTAAGCGCCCCAGGGCTCTCCTCGGTACGCCGACCGACGTGCTTCACGGACAAGTGAGGCACGGCGTTTTTGTTGCCGCAATTGCGACGCCGCTCGACCGCAATTCGCTTCGTATCCCCTGCAGTGGGAAGGACCCGGCAACAAGGGCTCCCCTGGAGGCAAAGATGTTCAGGAAAGCAGAATGGCTCGTCGCGGCGGCGCTGGTGCTGCCCCTGGCGGCCTGTGTCGAGACGATGGATTCGGGCTACGGCTACAGCCAACCGTCCTACGGCTACGGCTACGGTTACGGCAACGGCTACTCCGGCGGCTACTACCCGTCGCAGGCCTATTACGCGCCGCCGGTGGTCTACAGCCAGACGCGCTATGTGCCGGTGCCGACGCCGGTCCCCGTGCCGCAGCGCCAGGCTGACCGCGACCACCGCTGGGACGGCCATCACGACCAGCAGCGCCATGACGAGCCGCGCCACGTCGACCGGCAACCCACCCCCACGCCGCCGCCGGCGACGACGCACACCAACACCTCGTCAGGCAGCCATCACGACACCAATCGTCACGATGGCAGCCGCGATCACGACGGCGACCGCCGCAGCTAGGACAGGCGGTTAGTCGGCCGCCTTGTCGGCGCCCTTCGGCTTGCGCTTCTTGAGTTCCGCGTCGTGCTGGCCGAGCGTCGGCGCGGCGCGGCGCAGGCCGCCCGGCGTGGCAGACAGCTTGAGCGGCACACCGAGCGTCTTTTGCTTGCCGGCCTTGGCGTGTTCGACCTCGCCCACCATGCCGCGCGCCAGGACCTGCGGGTCGGCGAACACCTCGTCGTGATGCAGCACCGGCCCGGCGGGTATGCCGGCCGCCTCGAAGGAGGCCAGCCACTCGGCGTTGCTCTTCTTGGCCAACTCGGCCTGCAGCACGGCGACGATCGCGTCGTTGTTCTTGACGCGCAGCGCATTGGTCGTGAAGCGCGGATCGTCGGCCAGCTCGGCCTGGCCGATCATCTCGCAAAGCTTGCGGAAGAAGTTCTGCTGCGCCGCGCCAATGGTGAGCCAGCCGTCCTTGGTCTGGAACACCTGGTAGGGCGAGGAGCCGCGATGGCCCTGGCCGAGCTTCTCGGGCCGCACACCGGTGGCGAAGTAGTTGGCCGCTTCGTAGACGCCGAGCGACACCGTCGCCTCCAACAACGACGTCTCGACCCACTGCCCCTGCCCGGTCTTGTGACGCGCCTGCAAGGCCGACAGCACGCCGATGGTGAGGTAGAGCCCGGCGCCGACGTCGGAGATGGCGAGCGGAATGCGGTAGGGCGGCCCGTCCTTCGGCCCGGTGACCGACATCAGGCCCGACATGGCCTGGATGACCAGATCGAAGCCGCCGCGTTTGCCGTAGGGTCCGGTTTGGCCGAAACCCGAGATCGACCCCAGGATCAGCCGCGGATTGCGCGCATGCAGCGCCGTCCAGCCGATGCCGAGCTTGTCCATGACGCCGGGCCGGAAGTTCTCCAGCACCACGTCGGCCCCGTCGACCAGGTCCCAGAAGATCGCGAGATCGTCGGCCGCCTTGAGATCGAGCACGATGCCGCGCTTGTTGCGGTTCCACAGCATGAAGGGCGCGCCCTCGCCTTCGACGAAGGGCGGCGCGCCGCGCATCGAATCGCCCTGCGGGCTTTCGATCTTGATGACGTCGGCGCCGAGATCGCCGAGTTGCATGCCGCAGAACGGGCCCGACAAGTGCGTTGTCAGGTCGAGAACGACCAGCCCGTCGAGTGCACTCGCCATGATCTCACCCCAGCACGTTGCGGAGCGCCCGCAGCGCGCGCTCCCATTGATCGGCGCCGGCCACGTTGAATACGAGCTTGCCCTTGGAGACGATCAGGAAGCGCGGCGTGCCGCTTTTACGCGGGATCTGGTCGAGCACCGCCTTGAGGTCGCCCGGCCAGTAGCGCTCCTGGTAGGACTCGTGCAGATGCGGAGGGTCGATCTCGGTCCAGGTGACCTGCTGGAACTCTGGCGAAGCGAGCCACTGGGCCTTGTACTTGTTCTGCCACAGCGTGCAGTAGGGACAATCCTGACCGCCGACATAGATCACTTCGACGTCGGATGCAGCGTGCGCGAGCGGCGCGGCCATCGGCACGAGCAGGCTCGCAAAAAGAAAGGCGCGGCGATTCATGTCGGCTAATCTAGGCCGGTATGCCGGCAGCCAACAAACCCTCTCTCGTCACCCTGGGCGATTTCTTCCGGTTTGCAGAGCGGCGATTCCGGGCGGCACGGCTCGCCTACGGTCACGGCACGGCCAATGCCCGCGACGAGGCGGCGTTCCTCGTGCTGGAGGCGCTGCGGCTGCCCGTCCATGACATTGGGCCGTGGCTGGCGCTGAAGCCCACCGCCGCCGAGCGCGCCCGCCTCGTCACCCTGATCGATGCCAGGGTAAGCCTGCGCCTGCCCGCTCCCTATCTGGTGGGCGCGGCCTACATGCATGGCGTGCGCTTCCATGTCGACCGCCGCGCGCTGATCCCGCGTTCCTTCATCGGCGACATGCTGGCGGATGGTGCCCTGCCGATCGGCGATCCGCGGCGGATCCGCCGCATCCTCGATCTCTGTACCGGCTCCGGTTGCCTCGCCGTGCTGGCAGCACTCGCCTTCCCGAGCGCCCACGTCGATGCCGTCGATCTTTCCGCCGGAGCGCTGGCGCTGGCGCGGCGCAACGTGGCGACGCATCGGCTGGGCGACCGCATAACGCTCCATCGCGGCGATCTCTTCTCGCCCGTCGCCCGGCAGCGCTATGACTTGATCATCAGCAACCCGCCCTATGTCGATGCCGGCGGCATGGCGAAGTTGCCACCCGAATACCGCCACGAGCCGCGGATGGCGCTGGCCGCCGGCAAGGACGGCCTCGACCTGGTGCGGCGCATCGTCGATCAGGCGCCGCGGCACCTCACGAAGAACGGCGGCCTGCTGTGCGAGGTCGGCCGCGGCCGCCATGCGCTCGAGAAAGCCTATCCGCGCCTGCCCTTCATCTGGCTCGACACCGAGCAGAGCGAGGGCGAGGTGTTCTGGATCGCGAACGCCTCTCTCTAGGCCGAGTCACCGAGACAGATCCCGAGCGCCCGCGCGGTGCGGATCAGCGCGCCGTCGGGATCGAGCGTGCGCGAGCGGCCAACCACCTTTTCCAGCGGTACGTCGATCACGGTGCGGTTCCACCAGCCGACCATGCGGTCGGCCTTGCCGGCGGCCAGCAGATCGACCGCGCGCACGCCGAGCGCGGAGGCGAGCAGCCGGTCCTCGGCCGTCGGCATGGCGCCGCGCTGGACATGGCCCAGGATGGTGGCACGCGCCTCCGCCCCGGTGGCCGCCATCAGCCGGTGGGCCAGCCAGTCGCCGACGCCGGCACGGTCTGCCGCATCGCCGGCTGCGTCGGGCGCCTCGTCGGATTGCCATGCAGACTCGGCGACCACGACCAGCGCCGAGGTGCGCCCGGTATGGCGCAGGCTGGCGATGCGTTGCACGACATTGGCGAGCCGCCAATGTACCTCGGGCAGCAAGACGACGTCGGCGCCACCGGCGATGCCCGCCGCAATGGCGATATGGCCGGCGTCGCGGCCCATCACCTCCAGCACCATGACGCGGTCGTGGCTGGCGCCGGTCGGCTGAAGCCGATCGAGCGCCTCGGTGGCGATCGCCACCGCCGTCGAATAGCCGATGGCGCGCTCGGTGCGGCCGACATCGTTGTCGATGGTCTTCGGGACTCCGATGAAGGGCAGGCCGGTCGGCGCCAGCAGCCGGCGCAGGATGTCGAGGCTGCCGTCGCCGCCGACGCCGATCAGGCCGTCGAGATGGAGCTCGCGCAGCCCCTCGTGCATCTCGGCCGAGCGATCCTTCAAGGTGCCGTCCGGCATCGGGTAGGCGAACGGATCGCCGCGGTTGGTACTGCCGAGGAAGGTGCCGCCCTGGCGTGCCAGCGCCGCGTCGAGCCTGGCCGGATCGAGTGGCTCGGCGGCCACCGGCCGATGCAGCAACCCCAGGGTGCCGTGGCTGATACCGACCGTCTTCCAGCCGTAACCATGATGCGCACGCAACGCCACCGCTCGGATGGTGGCGTTGAGGCCGGCGCAATCACCACCGCTGGTCAGGATGCCGATGAGCTTGGTCATGAACCGCCTCCACGCCTAGTGTAACGCATGGCAAGCAAACTCAAGCAGCCGACATTTGAAACCGACCGGTTGCGCCTGCGACCATTCCGGGCGAACGACGCCAAGGCGCTGCACGCCCTCTATGGCGACGCCGAAAACCTGCGCTACTGGGGCACCGACCCCAGCCCGGACCTCGACAGCACACGCAAGGCGCTGCGCTGGCATATCTCCTTCCATCCGTTCCAGTACGCGCTGTGGGCGATCGAGGAGAAGAAGAGCCGCAAGCTGATCGGCATGATCAACTACCACCGCCGCGACCGGCGCGAGCGCCGTGTCGACGTCGGCTGGCTGATCCTGCCCGCGCAGCAAGGCAAGGGCTACATGACCGAGGCCGGGCGCGTCCTGATCGGTCACCTGGTCGGCAAGCTCAAGGTCCACAAGGTCGAGGCGTTGATCCGCGCCGACAACAAGCCCTCGATCGCGCTCGCCAAGCGCCTGGGATTTCGCCTGGAGGGCGGGCCGATTCGCGATCGCTGGCTGAAGGACGGCACCTGGCATAGCGTCATGCTCTACGGCTTGATCGCTGGAGAGGAACGATAAGGGGAGGAACGCTGATGCGGCCCGTGTTCGATCCCAGTGCGGTTCATCATCTAAAGCATCGCGGCGCCGTCGACGCCGACGGGCATCTTCTGGAAGACGCCGCGCTCTGGCAGCACTACATCGAGGCCAAGCACAAGGACCGTGCGCTTTGCATAAAGCGCGACGAGAACGGTCTCGAATATCTCGAGATCGGCGGCAGGCCCAGCAAGCGCACCCGCCGCGGCTATCCGGCGACGCTCGGCCGCATGGGCCAGAAGGATCTGGAAGCCTTCACGCCGCATCCCGACAAGACCTACGCCGCCAACATGCCGTTCGGCGCCTGCAATGGCGATGAGCGACTGAAGCTGCTCGACGCCGAAGGGCTGGAGGCCGCCGTGCTCTATCCCACGCTCGGCATCCTGTGGGAGAGCGAACTCGCCGACGTCGAGCTGAGCCAAGCCTATTGCCGCGCCTACAACCGCTGGGTTGCCGATTTCTGCCGCAGCTCCAACGGCCGGCTGATCCCGATCGCCCATCTGTCACTCGGCGACCCTGTTGCGGCGGCGGCCGAACTCGAGCGCGCGGTCAAGGATGGCTGCCGCGGCGCCTTCGTCGTGCCTTTCACCTGGACCCACAAGGCGCATGGCGATCCGGTGCACGACCCGGTCTATGCCAAGGCGGTCGAGCTCGACGTGCCGATCGCCATCCATCCCGCCTTCGAGCCGTTCGAGCTGCGCTCGCCGCGCTTCGAGAACGGCCATCGGCTGTCGCTGCTCGCCTCGGTGACGGCGGGCGAAGGCGTCCGCCAGGCCTTCACCACCTTCTTCGACTTCGCGACGTTCGACCGCTTCCCCAAGCTCAAGCTGGTGCTGCTGGAATGCGGCGCCGGCTGGATCGGCTATTGGCTCGACCGGCTCGACGGCGTGTCGACGGCGACCCATCTCGGCAACCGCGCGCCGCTCGAACACAAGCCCAGCGACTACTTCCGCCGTCAGGTCTGGGTGTCGGGCGATCCCGATGAGCGCACCTTGCCGGCCATGATGGCGACCTACGGCGCCGACCGTTTCTTCTGGGCGTCGGACTATCCGCATCCCGACCACACCGGCGACTACCTGCAAGCGCTCGAAGAGATGGTCGACGCCGTGCCGGCGCCGGCGCGCGCTGGCTTGCTGGGCGGCAATGTGCGCACGGCCTTTGGCTTCTGACGCTCGACAGAAAATTTCACAGCGCTTGCTGCGAGACCGGCCCTGACCTAGTCTCCACTGCAAATTGTTGGGTGGGGTATCTTTTGGGGGGCATTCAGGCGCGTAGCCTGCTTGGGCTGCTGGTTTTGACCGGCCTCCTGACCTTCGGCTTCGCCGAGCCCGCCCAGGCGGATTGCGTCCTCAACGGCACCCTGGTGATCTGCAGCGGCGCCTCGCCCAACGGCTTCACGGCCGGCGGCGGGCAGAACGGGCTCAGCGTCAACGTCCAGTCGGGCGCCACTGTCGGCAACGGCACGACCAACAACATCACGCTGAACGACAACAACACGGTGATGAACTTCGGAAGCATCACCGTCGGCACTTCGACGGCGGGCATCCTCGCCGGCAACAACAACTCGGTCAGCAACTTCGGCACCATCACGGCAGGCGACTTCGGCGCCGGCATCGCGGTCACCAGCGGCTCGATCTTCAATGCCGGCACCGTCATCGTCGGCGCCGGCAGCAGCGCCGGCCTCAACGGCCCGAATGCCACCAACACCGGCTTGATCCAGGCCGGCGATGGCGGCATCGGCGTCGCCACCACCGCGGACTCCGGCACCGCCATCAATCGCGGCACGATCATCGTGGGCGACGGCGGCCAGGGCATTGCCAGCAGCTTCAACTCCCAGACGATCGTCAACAGCGGCACGATCGTGTTCGGGGGCTGCGGTTTCGGCATCCAGGCGGTCGGTACCGGAAACAACATCTCCAACAGCGGCACGATCTCGGTCAGCGGCTGCAGCGGCGGCGGCCTGGCCATATCCGCCGGCAACTCCAACACCATCGTCAACTCCGGCACGATCTTCGCCGGTGATACCGGCGTAGGCATCTTCACGGGCGCCAACGCCAATATCACCAACACGGGCCGCATCGTGGCCGGCTTCGGCGGGACCGGCATCCTGGCCAATGGCAGCGACAGCAGCCTCACCAACAGCGGCACGATCATCGTCGGCGACTCCCTCATCCCGCTGAGCGGCGGCATGGTGGCGGACGGCGACCGGGAGCGTCTGGTTAACACAGGCACGATCATCGGTGGCTTGGGCACACCCGCCATGATCGTCACGGGCAATGACGGCGTGCTGTTCAACAGCGGGACGATCACTGTCGGCGACTCCGGCGGCGGCCTGATCTCCCTCGGCAATCGCGCCGCGATGACGAATACCGGCACGATCGTTGTCGGCGCCGATGGGTTCGGCATTCAAAGTCAGGGCAACAACGCGGTGATCTCAAACTCGGGCACCGTCATCTTCGGTGCCTGCGGCATCGGCATCGACACCTCGCTCGGCTCGGGATCGACCATCGTCAACTCCGGCCGCCTGCTGGGCAGCGGCTGCTCGGCGACCGGCGTTGCCATGGGGGCGGGCGACACGCTGACCAATAGCGGCGTGATCTCCGCATCGTTCTCAATCACGTCGGTCGGCACCGCCACCGTGATGAACAGCGGCGTCCTCGACGGCGCGATAGCACTTAGCGGCCCCAACAGCGCGCTCACCAACGCCGGCCTGATCACCGTCAGCCTGCCGTTCAGCCTGACCGGCGCCATCCAGCACACCATCGACGGCAGCTTCACCCAGACGCCCACCGGCACGCTGGCGCTCCGGGTCACGCCGGGTGGTGGCGCCGGCAGCTACGATTCGCTGGCGGTGAGCGGCGCGGCCGGGCTTGGCGGCACGCTGCGCGCCCAGGTTCAGCCCGGCCTCTACGGTTCGCAAACGATCTATCCCGGGGCGCTCACCTTCGCGAGCTCGACCGGGCGGTTCACGAACGTCACGGCATCGACGATCTTCTTCAACGCCTCGGCCAACTACAACGCGGGCGGTGTCGATCTGGTGCTGAGCCGCATCCCGTTCAACCAGTTCGCGACGGGCGGCGCCAACGCCCGCGCCGTCGGCAACATCCTCGAGGCCAACTACTCGACCAGCCTGACCGGCGGCCTCGCCAGCTTCTACAGCGCGCTGCTGCAGTCGACCGCGCCCAATACCCTATCGCAGCTCACCGGCGAGGTGGCGACGGCGTCGCAGAACGCGTCGTTCGCCGTGTTCGGCCAGTTCCTCAGCACCGTGTTCGGCCAGACCGCGAGCGTGCGCGCCCTCGGCGGTGCTGCGGCGGCGGCCGGCGAGCCGCGTCAGGCGGTGCAGCGCACGATGACCGCCGGCGGCGGCACCCGCTTGAGCCTGGGCGGGGACGAAGCCTGTTCGGGCCAGGTCTGCGACACCCGGCCCTCGGCGCACCGCTACACGGCGTGGGCCCAGGGCTTCGGCGGCGCTGGCAGCATCGACGGCAACGGCACTGTCGGGAGCTCGCGGCTCGACATGAATTCGGGCGGCGGCGCCACCGGCATCGACCTCCGGCTCGACGCCGACACGCTGGTCGGCGTCACGATGGGCACGGCGTCCGCCGCCTACGACCTCAGCGATCTCATAAGTAGCGGCACGGCGCGCTCGATCATCTTCGGCGTCTATGGCGGGCACAGCCACGGCCCCGCCTATATCGATGGCGCGCTGGCCTACGGTTACAGCACCTTCACCACCAATCGCGTCATCGGCACGGGCTCGATCAGCGAAGTCGCCAACGCCTCGTTCGATGGCTATCAGTATGGCGGCAGGGTGGAGGGCGGCTGGCGGTTCGGGGTCGAGCAGCATCTGCTCACTCCCTTCGCTGCTCTGACGGTGCAGGCGTTCCAGCAGTCCGGCTACACCGAAAACTCGCGCAACGTCAGTACGGGCGCGCCCGGCGTGCTGGGCGTCACCGTCCAGGGCCAGACCGCGACGTCGGTGCGCTCGACGCTCGGCGCACAGTTCGAGACGTCGATTGCGGCGGATGACGGCAACCTCTTCCGGCCACGGGTGAGGCTGGGCTGGGGACACGAATACAACACCAACCGCAGCGCAACGGTATCGCTGAGCTCGGTCCTGCCCGGCGCGCCGTTCCAGGTGACGGGCGCGCAGGCGGCCGCCGATTCCCTCGTCGTCGGCGCCGGCTTCGACGTCGAGCTGGGCGGCATGGTGCGGCTCTACGGTCAGTTCGACAGCGACATCTCATCCAATGCCCGCGCTTTTGCCGGAACCGGCGGCGTCCGGCTCATTTGGTAAGGTTGACCGGCTCAATCAATCTTGAAGCCGAGTGACGCTCCGCCAAGATGATGGGCATGAAAGACCACTTCTCGAGCTTCGCCCGCTACAACGCCTGGGCCAACCGCCGGCTATATGACGCGGCAGCCCAGCTTTCCGACGCCGACTATCGCGCCGATCGCGGTGCCTTCTTCAAGTCCATGCACGGCACCTTGAACCATCTGCTGACAGCCGACTGGGTGTGGATGCACCGCTTCACCGGTCAGGGCCCCTCGCCCACCAGGCTGGACGCCATCCAGCACGAGCGGCTCGCCGACCTTCGTGCCGCCCGCGACGCGGAGGACCGGCGCATCATCGCCTATGTCGACGGCCTCAGCGAAAAGCAGCTGGCGGGCATGATCCGCTACCGCCGCGTCACCACGCCCGACGAGATCGTGCAGGCGCTCGGCCCGGCGCTGGCGCATTTTTTCAATCACCAGACCCATCATCGCGGCCAGGCCCATTCGATCCTGTGCAGCTTCGGCCATCGCGACCTGGTGCTCGACCTCCTGGGCTACCAGCGCGAGGCGGAAACCGGTCGGTCCTGAATCGAAAAGCCCCGCATCAGCGGGGCTCTTGGTCTCCGGGATTGGTGGGCGATGTAGGGCTCGAACCTACGACCCGCTGATTAAGAGTCAGCTGCTCTACCAACTGAGCTAATCGCCCAATCCGCGGCAAGGCGCGGGGTTTAGCAAGGCGATCCTGCCTTGTCGATAGGCCAGAATCGGGGATTTTTCCGGCCCGGCTCAGCGCACCACGGGAAACTGCGCGTCGCGGTAGACATTCATGCCGATCAGCAAGCCGCAGGCGAACATCACCGAGACCATGGCGGTGCCGCCGTTGCTGACCAGTGGCAGCGGCACGCCGACCACCGGCAACAGGCCCATCACCATGGCGGTGTTGATGAAGACGTAGAGGAACATCATCGCGGTGACGCCGAGCGCCACCAGCCGGCCGAAATGGTGCTGGCAGCGCAGCGCGATCGAGAAGCCCCACACCAGGACCAGGGTGAACAGCGCCAGCAGGACCAGCGCGCCGACCATGCCCCATTCCTCGACGAAGGTGGTGAAAATGAAATCGGTCTGCTTTTCGGGCAGGAAGTTGAGCGACGATTGGGTGCCTTGCAGCCAGCCTTTGCCGAACAGCCCGCCCGAGCCGATGGCGATCTTGGACTGGGTGATGTGGTAGCCCGCCCCCAGGGGATCGCGGTCGGGATCGAGGAAGGTCAGCACGCGCTTGCGCTGATAGTCGTGCATGAACGACCAGGCCAACGGCAGGCAGCCGACGGCGGCAATTGCGGCAGCCAGGAACATCCAGAGCCGGACGCCGGCCACGAACAGCAGCGCCGCGCCGCCCAGCAGCACCATCATGGCGGTGCCGAGATCGGGCTGCACCATCACCAGGGCGACCGGCAGCAGGATCACCAACAACGGCGGCAGGGTGTAGAGGAAGCGCGCCGCCTGCTCGCGGGTCAGCCCGTGATAGTAGCGGGCGAGCACCAGGATCACCGCCACCTTGGTGATCTCGGAGGGCTGGATCTGCATCGGCCCGACCACCAGCCAGCGCTGCGCGCCCATGCCAGTCTTGCCGGCGATGTCGACCGCGACCAGGAGCAAGAGCGAGATCACGTAGATCGGCCAGGCGAGCCACAGCCAGACCTTGGGCGGCATCAGCGCCGTCGCCAGCAGCACGGCAAGCGCCGCGCCGTAGCGGATGGCATGGCGCGCGGCCCACGGGTCGAACCGGCCGCCGGCTGCCGAATAGAGCGCCACCGTGCCGATGGCGGCGATCGCCGTCAGCACCAGCACCAGACCCCAGTTGATGCGCCAGATCCTCTCGCCGAACGACGGCGCCGAGGGCGTGCCCAGCGCGACCGCGGACATGGTCATCGCGAGGCCATCTTCTTGAAGCGGTCGACGTGGCGCGACGGATCGCGCTTCATGGTCTCGACCAGCACGTCGCGGCCGATCGGGCCGGCGGTGGCGCCGCCCGCCATGCCGTGCTCAATGATGACGGCGCAGGCATAGCGCGGGTTGGCGACCGGCCCCCAGCAGACGAACAGCGCGTGGTGGCGCAGATGCCAGGGCAGCGAGGCCTGGGTGATGCCCATGTCGCGCTCGCGCTCGGTGATGCGCTTGACCTGGGCGGTACCGGTCTTGCCGGCGAACATCAGCTCGGGCGGGAGCGGCCTGCCCTGCCCGTCGACCTTCAGCATGCTCGCCGTGCCGGCGGCCACTACCTGCACCATGCCCTCGCGCACCACCGCCATGTTCTGCGGACTGAAGCGCAGGCTGGGCGCGATAGGCCCCTCGCGCGGCGGCGGCGGCGCCAGTTCCTCGCGCGGCGTCGCCTTGGCCAGCAGCAGATTGGGCTGGACCTCGTAGCCGCCGTTGGCGATGCGCGCCGTCATGATCGCGAGCTGCAAGGGCGTCGCGTTCATGTAGCCCTGGCCGATGCCGAGGTTGAAGGTGTCGCCCTGCTGCCAGGGCTTGCTGTATTTCTCCTGCTTCCACTGGCGCGACGGCTGGATGCCGGGCGATTCGCCGGGCAGCCCAAGGTCGCTCAGCTTGCCGAAGCCCAGCTTGTTCGCCGTCTCGGCAATTTTGTCGATACCGGCGCGCCGCGCCGCCTCGTAGTGGAAGCAGTCGCACGACTGGGCGAGCGCCTGCACGACGGCGAGCCCGCCATGGCCGCCCTTCAGCCAGCAGTGGAACTTGATGTCGCCCAGGGTCAGGTAGCCGGGACAGGGCAGCACGGTCCACGGTTCGATCGCCTTGGCCTCCAGCGCCGCCAGCGCCGTCACCATCTTGTAGGTCGAGCCCGGCGGATAGACGCCGGCGATCGCCTTGTTGTTGAGCGGCCGCTCCGGGCTCTCCAGCAGCTCGCGCCATTCGCCCTGGGTGATGCCACGGGCGAAGATGTTGGGGTCGAAGCCCGGTGTGGAGGCCATGACGATGACGTCGCCGGTCACCGTGTCCATCACCACCACCGAGCCCGATTGATGGTCCTTCAGGCGTTCGGCGGCGAAGCGCTGCAAATCGAGATCGATGGTCAACAGCGCATTCGAGCCGGGCTGGCCCTCGGTGCGGTCGAGCTCGCGCACGACGCGGCCGACGGCGTTGACCTCGACCTGGACGGCGCCGGCGCGGCCGCGCAGATCGTCCTCGAGCGAGCGCTCGACGCCCTTCTTGCCGAAGCGAATGGTGGCGAGCTGCAGCAGGGGATCGTCGCGGCCGGCGAGATCCTCGTCCGAGACGCGGCCGGTATAGCCGAGGATGTGGCTCATCAGCTCGCCTTCGGGATAGTCGCGCGTCTGGCCGAGGTCGATGAACACGCCGGGCAGGTCCGGCGCGTTGAATTCCAGCCGCGCCACCTCCTCCCAGCCGAGATTCTCGCGCACCACCACCGGCTGGGCATTGCGGTTGCGGCGCAGCTCGCGCAGCAGGCGGTTGCGCTCGGCCTCGCCGATACTGAGGATCTGGTCGAGCCGCTCGACCACGATCTCCGCGCCGCGGCCGCGGTCCGACGTCACCATGGCGCGGAAGTTGTTGCGGTTGACGGCGAGCGGCTGGCCGGTGCGGTCGAAGATCAGGCCGCGCGGCGGCGGCAGCAGGCGCAGATTGATGCGGTTTTCCTCGGCCAAGGTGGAGAACCGCTGGCTGTCGAGGATCTGCAGCTGGTAGAGCCGGCCGGCCAACGCCGACAGCAGCACCGCCTGCGCGCCGCCCAGCAGCAGGGCGCGCCGGGTGAACTGGCCCGACCGTTCGCCATCGCCCTTGCGATAGCGCATCACAGCGTGGTCTCGCCGGGCTGGGCTGTGCCGCGCGATTCCGCGGGCACGTTCAGGGGATCGCGCGGCCGCACGCGCGCGAGCAACGGCGCGAGCAGCGGATAGACCACGATCACGACGATGTATTGGCTGACCGCCGGCCCCGGATCGATGTTCGTCCAGGTCCAGATCGCGGTGAAGATCCAGACGATGAAGACATAGCCCAGGATGAGCAGGCAAAAGCCGATCCACTGGAACAGGAACGGCACGCCGACCAGATAGCGCCGGTTGGCGACCACGGCGGCGCGGATCAGCACGAAGCCGAGCGCGCTCACGCCGACCGGCGCGCCGGGCCCACCCAGCAGCAGGTCGAGCAGGATACCCATCGCCAGCAGCAGCGGTCCCGGCAAGCGCTCGGGCGTGGCGAGGCTGAACTGGAAGACGACCAGCGCCGGCAAAAGCGGCAACGCGTCCGAAAGATAGGGCGCGCGCAGCGGCGCCAGGGTCAGCAGCACGAAGAACAGCAGCAGGGTGCCGGGCAGGATCAGCCGCCCCCAGCGGTCGAGCGTGAAGAGCAGGCCATCGGCCCGCATTCAGCGATTCCCCGGTTTGGCCGGTGCGGCCGGCGACGCAGGGCCCACCAGCCCGGTCACGCCGTAATCGACGACGCGCACGAATTCCAGGCGCGAGAAGTCGGCGAACGGGCGCACGCGCACGCTGGTGCCGTCGCCCGCCTGCACCACTTCGCCGACCGGAATGCCGACCGGGAAGCTGCCGCCGTGACCCGAGGTCACGATGCGATCGCCGCGCTGCACGCCCTGCACGGTCTGCACCAAGGTAAGCCGCATCAGGGCGGAGTTGTCGCCGGCCAGGATGGCGCGCTCGCGCGTGCGCTCGACCATCACCGGCAGGCGCGAGTTGACGTCGGTGACGAACAGCACGCGTGCGCTGTTGTCGCCGACCTCGGCGACGCGGCCGGCGAGGCCCTCGCCCGTCACCACGGCCTGGCCAGGCGTGACACCGACCTTGCGCCCGACATTGAGCAGCGCGCCGCGCACATAGGCGCTGACGCTGTCGCCGACGATACGGGCGGTGATGAAGGAGGCTTCCGGGCCTTCGCGGAACTGCGACAGCTCGCGCAGCCGGTCGTTCTCATTCTCGAGCCGCCGCGCCGCCGTCTGCCAGGCCAGCAGCCGGGCATTCTCCTCGCGCAGGCGCGCGTTCTCCTGGCGCAGGCTGGCGAATTCCTTGAGATCGGCGATGGCGCGGTTGGCGACCGCGACCGGCCGGGCGATCGCCTCGAGCGCGGGGCTGGCGATGTCGAGCGCCAGCACGCGCGCGTTCTCGACCAGGACGGTGTCGGCCTTGCCGATCAGCATGGCGCCAAAGGCAGCGATCACCAGCACGACCAGCGCAAAGCGCTGCAGCGCCACCCTGACCTGACTGGCTACAATCTCGAAATCGTCCCGGATCGCCATTAAGGGCCCATTCTACTCCAAGTGGGCTCGGGACGCGGCGGTTTTAGTACATCGACGACAGAACGCCGCGCAGACGGTCGATATTCTCCACGGCGTGGCCGGTTCCCAAGGCCACGCACAACAGGGGCTCCTCGGCCACCGAGACCGGCAGGCCGGTAGCCTGGCGCAGGACGGTGTCCATGTTCGACAACATGGCGCCGCCGCCGGTGAGCACGATGCCCTTGTCGACGATGTCGGCGGCCAGCTCGGGCGCGGTGTTCTCGAGCGCCACCTTGACCGCCTCGACGATGGCCGACACCGGCTCCTGCAGGCTCTCGGCGATCTGCCGCTCGGTGATCACCAGCTCCTTGGGCACACCGTTCATCAGGTCGCGGCCCTTGATCTCCATGGTGCGGCCCTCGCCGTCGTCGGGTGCGCAGGCCGAGGCGATGGTCTTCTTGATGCGCTCGGCCGAGCTCTCGCCGACCAGCAGGTTATGGTTGCGCCGGATGTAGGCGATGATCGCCTCGTCCATCTTGTCGCCGCCGACGCGCACCGAGCGTGGATAGACGATGCCGCCCAACGACAGGACGGCGACTTCCGTCGTGCCGCCGCCGATATCGACCACCATCGAGCCGGTCGGCTCGGTGACCGGCAGGCCGGCGCCGATCGCCGCCGCCATCGGCTCCTCGATCAGCCACACCTTGCGCGCGCCGGCACTCTCGGCCGATTCCTGGATGGCGCGGCGCTCGACCGCCGTCGAGCCCGACGGCACGCAGACCACGATCTGCGGATGGGCGAACGAGCGGCGATTGTGAACCTTGGAGATGAAGTGCTTGATCATCGCCTCGGCGACCTCGAAGTCGGCGATGACGCCGTCGCGC
>Ga0306921_10002100_pt1 | contig 19902 bp, 11 predicted proteins | sample sta12Cox44000080_FD_203760 | JGI IMG/M metagenome (GOLD analysis project Ga0306921, IMG submission 203760) | Lab enrichment of tropical soil microbial communities from Luquillo Experimental Forest, Puerto Rico - statoxic.12C.oxic.44.000.080 (v2)... | ecosystem: Environmental > Terrestrial >... | reverse complement strand
GCGGGTCCATGCCTCGCGGATGAGCCTACGGAGCGTGATGATCGCGTCGGCGAGGTCGAAGAACGCGCCGCCCTAGTTGCGCCGGGGAATCTGCTCCCATTTGCACGCGAACCCGATGCGCGGCTGTGCCGAGCCCGTGCTCATACCGTTCTCCGGACCCGGGGCAAGAGAGACTTCCGTGGGCCGCTGCAGCGGATCTTGGTGAGGAACGGGCCGCACTGGATGGTCTCTGAAGACCTGTCGCGGCGGAAGACCAGAAGCTCCGTGGTCCCAGGCGGCAGCGGCGAAAAATTATGAACCGCGTATGGCCAGACCGCGCCGCCGCATGAACTCGACCACCCATTCCCTGGGGGATAGGACTCCTATCCGCGTACGCGCAGGGCGGGCCGGACCGGCCGACCGCGCAGTACCTGATCTATGCCGGACTCCAGGGCGCGCTGGTATACCGGCATCAGTTCGGCAACCGCATCGATGGTCTGCCGTATGGCGGCTGGATCGTGGGCGGCACACACCACGAACGACGGCGCGAGAATCCCCCGGTCTATAAGTTCCTGGAGCACCAGCGTGCGGAACGCCTGGCTGGGCTGCCCGGCTTGGTCGCGAGCAAGGTAAGTCAGGTTGCAGTCACGCCCTCGCACCTGGAAGTACGAGCTCAGGCCGGCCTCGGTAACGACCTCTTCGATGCCGCGCCGCAGCTCGCGGCCGATTTGGTGAAGTCGCTCGGAGAGCGATTCCCGCTGGCCGCAGTCGATGACGGCCAGCATGGCCGCTAGCGCCCACGGCTGCGCTCCCGCGGTCTGAGACAGCAGGAAGACCCGGTCGGCATCATCGACGAAGCCGCCGAGACGCATCACGTCCCGGCGGCCGACCAGGGCTGACACGGGAAATCCGTTCGCTATGCCCTTGCCGAACGTGCATAGGTCGGCCTCGATTCCGTAGACGAACTGGGCCCCGCGCTCATGCCAGCGGAACCCGGTGATCATCTCGTCCAGGATGAGCAGCGCCCCGTTGCGGTCGCACAGACGGCGCAGGCCGTCGAAGTAGCCAGGGGCCGGAGGCTGGACCGTCTCGGCTTCCATGATCACCGCGGCGATCTGGCCCGGGTAGGTGTCGAACAGGCGCCCAAGATCGGCTAGGTCATTGTAGGAGAACTGAACGGTGAGCCGCCTGGCCGCTTCGGGGATTCCCGCGGACATGGGCGTGGTGACGATAAACCAGTCGTCGGTAGAGAAGAACGGCTGATCCCGGCATACGGCAACCATTTCACGGCCTGTGTAGGCGCGCGCCAAGCGCACGGCGGCGGTGGTGGCATCGGAGCCATTGAGGCCGAACTTGACCATCTCGGCGCTCGGCATGAGCTCTACCAGGCGTTCGGCAGCCTCAAGTTCGATACGGTGCGGGCGGACAAAGTTGACGCCGTCCTCCAGCCATCCGCGCACCGCTCGCACCACTGGCTCAAACCCATGTCCCAGCAGGTTCGAACGCAGTCCACTACCGAACTCAACGTACTCGTTGCCGTCAATATCCCAGACCCGGCATCCTGTTCCGCGCTCGATGACCGGCGCCATGCCGTCCGGGTACTGGTCGTCTCCCTTGGCGTAAGTGTGTGCGCCGCCGGGAATCAGGTCATGCACGGCCGTCATGTACGTGTTCGACGCCGCGAAGCTCTTCACGACGCAATACCCGCTATACGCATCCACACACCCCCCCGGTCGCGGCCTGTCGTCGGCCGGACCGATCCCGCACCAATCCTTCATAAGATCCGGTAACTGCGCGCCTGATACACCAGGCACCCGGCCGACCGCCGGATCCCGGGCGCGGGCCAAGTCAACGCGCTACGGTAATTACCGACTTCGCGCAGCCGAATGCCTCGGCGTAAGGAGCCCGGCACTCCATGCCACGCAGGCGCGCCATCCCCAGAAATACTTCACCGTCCCACCAGTCACGATCGCGCTGGGAGGGGAAGCACTTGTGCAGCAGTTCGACCTTGCGCCGGGCGATGTCGGCCGATAGCGGGAAGTAGACCGACGGGTAGTCGAGGTCACCGTCCCACTTGGGGATCTCGTACGCGAGGAAGAGTTGGTCACGGAAGATGGTCGGCACGATCTCGCCGATCGTCCGGTGATCTTGATGAGCATCGCGTGGCGAGGGGGCGAGTATGACATCGGGTGAGTCCAGCCGCGCCACGGCCTCGAGAATCTCCTTAACCTGTCCCCAGACTGCGGGAAGCCTGCCTTCCGGAAGGTCGAACAACTCCACGTAGGGGTCGACCCCGGGAAGGAAGGCACGGACGGCGCTACTCGCCTCTTCCCGGCGCTCGGCCGTTCCGGTCAGAACTACATACCGGACCTGCGGTCGGCTTTCCGCCAGGCTCAGCAGCGTGCCGCCCCCACCGATCTCGATGTCGTCGGGATGTGCGCCCACAGCCAGCAGCGACAGCGGGCGGCCCGGCGGAGAGCTGAGTAGCAGGGGAGCATGATCTACCACCGGCCCTATGGCTGAGCCGCCGGTAATCGGACCCCGGCCTCAGCGGAGGCATCACGGCCTCCCACAGGATCACGGCAGGCCTGCTGCCAGGCCGCGCCCAGCGCGATGGGGCCGATTAACCGGAGCGGAAACCCGCGCTAACCCGATGCTTGGACTGTCTGTGATCAAGGGTTGGAATGCCCGTCCTGTAGCGGGGCTTCCACCTCATGGCTGTCGGACGTGTATGTCACGCCGAGGCTCTCGTCGCTGTGGTCCGCTCCGATGAGGACTGCGGAGACGAGGCGTGTCCCGGACAGCCGTACCATCTCGCCCACAGCGCTTATCGTGGTCCACGACGAACGGCCCGCGGTGATGACCGCGACGGCATCGGTCGCCCATGTCGCAAGGTGGTCGCCGCCGAAGGAGACATCGAGGGTGGCCAGGGTGAGCAAAAGGTTCGCCCGGGCGTAGGCAGCGGTCACCGCGTCAGTGAACGGAGAGCCCTGCACTTGCGCTCGGCCGAGCGGTCCGGTGGGCGGTAGCACATCATCCCCTTGGGAAACCGCCACAGTTAGGCCGCCGAGGCGCACGCTCACCTCGCTGACCCCGCGTTCGCGGAAACCCAAGAGCCCCGCCGCGGGCGCGCCGGTGACGAGGTCGGCTAGGACAACCTGTTCGCCCTGCTGCGCCCGGGAAAGGGCCAGTGACACCAGGGAAAGAGCCGCAGCCCGCGGGTCATCGACGGGAACGACCGCCAGGGCGGCGGCGTGCTTGGGGTCTGTCGGCACCGCTCGGTCCAGGTACGCGGCGATCCGCTGGATGTCAGGGTCACGGGGGACGCCCCGCCGACTCGGCCGGACGCGGCCCACGCTGAGCTTCACGGGGGCGCCGAGTGCTTGCGCAACGTCGTCACGCCGACGTAGCCGGTTGGACAGGAGCGCCCGGAACACGACGACAGTCACACCCAGCACGACGCCTACGACAAGTCCGACCAGCGCGTAAAGAAGCAGGTGCTTCTTCCGCGAGTGTGGCACCGGGGTAGCGGCGTTCAGCACCACGGCGCCCCTCGCGTTCACCGCGGTGGCGGGCTGGGTGTTCGTTTGTTCGCTGACGAGCGCTTGCTTAAGGGCGGTCAGTGTGCTGGTCGCCTGAGAACTTTCGGCCCGCAGACTGCTGAGTTGGGACTGCTGTCCGGGTGACGCCGGTTCAGCCGCCAGTCGGCTGATCTGCCTGGCGAGCGAGCTGATGTTCTGCTCGACCTGCCCGATCTGCTGCTCAAGTGACTCGCGCGTCAGCTCCTGTTCGCTAAGCAGTTCATCCGCCCGGACCTGCAGGAAAGCCTTGGCTATGGCATTAGCCCGCAGCACCGCCTGATCGCTCGATGATGCGCTGACAGTAATGACAAGCACACGGTCGGTGACGGAGGTGGCTGTGTACGACGAGAGAAAGCTGTCGACGCTCTGCCGTAGCCCCAGATTGCGGATCGCGAGCCCGGCCACGGACCGGCTCTGCGCAGTGGTCTGATTGTCCGTCACGACCTCGTTAAACGCTGTTATCGAACTTATATTTGAAATACTTCCGAACGGTAGCAGGAGCGTTGTCGACGCCTGGTGGGGATGGGGGGTCGCCAGATATGCTCCCAAGCCGGCGATCAACCCGGCGATGGCAGCAAGGCACAAGAACCGTGCACTGCGCCGCAAGGCTGCCTTGAAAAATCCCAGGCTTACCAGGCTGGGCACGAAATCTGCCGACCGGTCCTCCGCAACCGCGAAGTCCTCGTAGGCTCCGAGCTCGCCCAGCGCGTTACCGTCTCCATTGTGGGACGGCATGATCGGCCGGTATCGGTCGCTCAATGTCTTATCTCCGTCGTTGTGCCGTTCATGCGCGTCGGCGTCCTCCGTTGCCCAGGGCGCGCCAGCTGCGGCATACGGCCGGTCGTGCGATCCGCTGGGTCAGGATCTGCGACCAGGATTCCGGCAATGGCACGACCGTCGTCGGCAGCGCTGATCGCGACGCGGGCCAGTTCGTCTGCTGTTGCTGCGCCGGCCGAGACGCCCAGCACCGTCGATGTGGTGCGCATCGTGGCAGCGACCCGCGGGGCCTTGCCGTCAACAACCGCAACGACGACAGTCAGTGCGGCGTCCGGTCGTTGGCCGGCGTGCTCGTCATCGCTCACGGCGACCCACAGGTGCCTCGACCCCTTCGGTGGCACCATTGCGGCGCGTGCGGCGAGCAGCGGAGCCACGGCGTTCGCGTCCTGCGGAGGGTCGATGACGAGTGCGGTGGGAATTCCCAGGTCGGCGGCCAAAGCAGCCAGCTGCGGGCCGAGCGCGAGAGCTTTTCGGTCGGCCGACAGCGAGAGCACCGCGAGCGAGGAACCGCCGTCAAGCGGAGGGTCTGAGGGATCCGTGGCCCCGAGGCCCAGTTGGCGGAGGGCCTTGCGAAGCTGCCAGGCGTCGGCGGCCCCGGGGTCATATCCTGCAAGGAGTTCCATCCAATCTGCTGCATTGGACGGGTGAACGACGGAAACCGATGCCAGGACGGGAACGCCGATCGAATCGGCGATCTGGTCGCGGTCTCGCAGGCGCCGGTCGTTGCGGCCGATCGCGAGGGCGATGATGACTCCGATCAGTGCCCCTGACACCGCGCCGGCGAGGGCATAGAGGATGAGCGGCTTCAGTGGCGCGCCCGTCGCGCTCGTGGCCGGCTCGAACAATTGCGCCAACACGCGCGTCGGGCTCGTTCCCGAACCGATATAGCTGATGTAGCTCCGCGCGACGGCGTTGGCGGTTGTCTCCGCGTCTGCGGCCACTTTGCCTTTCGCGCTTACCGAAATGACATACGAAGTCGGGCTTCCTACCTTAATGTCACGCCGGAGCTGATCAAGCGACATGGCTGGGCGGACATTAGGCAGTGCGTCAAGAAGCACTATATTACTGGTCGCAATTATCTGCTGGGTTGCCGTATAGGGATCCGCTCCGCCCTGGGCGGCTGCCAGTGCGCCCGCTTGAGTCACTGAGTCTTGCGGGAGCGCCACCAGCGCGGTACTCGTGAACATCGGCGGGTCGAACTCGATGTAAGCTGTGCCGCCGACGAGGATCCCGAGGACCACCAGCAGACCCACCAGACGCTTTTTTCGCCCCACAATCTGTGCTGACTTCCGCAGGTCCAGGGCCTGCTCGCTCATCGAGTCTCCCTCGTACACAGCCGATGACTCTCCAAGGAGAGAATCTGAAAGGGGTACCGTGATACACCCACTGCCCTTAACTTCTGGGAGTTCCGTGCCTGAGTGCCCGGCTCGTAGCGGCCCACCACGGCGCCGCCAGTTCGGGCGGATCAACCAGAACCGGTGACCAGCGGGCAGGTGGCCCATTTCCTTTTGTGCTGCGTGCAGCTGCCACCACCCGTACACCGCGGCAATCCACATGGCAACGGCGGCGCCCCACACTGCCCCGGCGGTTCCTGCCGAAAAAGCACCCACCAAAGAGAAGGCGACGTAAAGAACGGCCATGAAAAGTGTCAGGCGCAGGCTCCGCCGCGACGCCCCAAGAGCATGCAAGCCCGTGCCGGATCCAGAGCCCATGCTCTGGCCTACGACGAAGAACATCTGCGGCAGCACCAGCGGATATGTTGACCGCCAGATCGGTCCCAGCAGCCAGTGACCGAGCCCCCTCGGCACCGCTATCAGCAGTACGATTCCCCAGACAAGCCCGGCCGCGCTAAGTCCACCGGTGAGGAGCGCGCAGAACAGCGACAGATGTCGGGGCGAGCGGCGCAGGACCCGGGCAGCCTCCGGAATGGCAACGAGAGATATTCCGAAGAACAGGATGTTCATCGGGCCGAACAGCGTGGCAGCGGCCTGCACAGAGCCCAGAGCGGCCAGGCCCAAGGCAATGCCGACGCTGTAGGCACGGAGCTGAACCGCGGCGCTTTGCGCAGTGCCCTCCGCGAGGTAACGGGGGCCGAGATCACGGTGCTGCGACACCCATCTCCATGCGCCAGCCAGTCTGGGGATTACCCGCGCCTGCCATGGGCCGACGGCCGCGCCGATAGTTGCCGTGGCACCCCACGCGAAAACGATCCAGAAGACATCTGCGTGATGGGTCGCGTGCAGCAGCGCCAGGGCGGGAAACAGCGTCAGCACCCAGATAGTGTCGTTGATGAATGCCTGGCTACCGCGCCCAAGCGCGAAGAACGAGAACCGCCAGCTGTCTTGCAATAGCAGTCCCGGCATCGTCAGTCCCAAGGCCAGGAAGGCGGCCTGGGCCGGGCCGCCGAGCACCGTCGCCGCCACGACTATGCAGGCGCCGGTGGCCAGGCCCACAACCGCGGCGGTCCCGGTACAGTCAGTGACGGCACGCCGCCAGGTCGGGAGGTCCGTGCCGCTGAACCTGACCATCAGCGGGTCGGTCGCGAGGCCACGTGACGCGTTGAGCGCGAACCCATAGGTGACGTATGCGAGGCTGAACGCACCGAATTGTACCGCCCCCAGCGCATGGACCACGTAAATGCTCACCGCGAAGTTGGTCAGGCTGGACATCACCTGGTCCGCCAGACCCCAGCCAAAACGGCGGGAAGCGTGACCCCGCAGCTGCCGCAGAACCGCCTTTGGTGACCGGGGCACGCCCGGCTCGGTCATCTTTACGTCGGCGTCTGGCTCAGCCGCCATCCGTACCCCCCGAAGGGGTCACGGTATGCCACGCACGCGGACCGCGGGGCCACGCGGACGGCAAGGAGTTGACCCACGGCAGCCGCGTGGATCGCCTGAAGAGGTCGACGTGGCATCTGCGCAGCCCTGCCCAAGCGCCGCTGACGGACGACACCTTCGACCCCGGCACCGATGTAGCTCTGTTATATGCTGCGCGGACTCTCAATCGCTCCCTCCAGCGGGGACATGAGCCGGGCCCCGGCGAGAACGCCCGTCCCCATGGGGACAAGACCCGCCCCGATCCGCTCTTGATACCCTAGCCGCTTTAGGTTTCCGATCGGCAAACAGCTTCGGCGACGGCTGACCGGTGCCCTCCGGGCGCCGCCTGATGCGGAACGGGGTCCGCAGCGCCGGCACGTCCAGCCGGGAGCGGGTCCGGTCCACGACGGTGCGGAAGACCCGGTCCACCCGCGCGCCAGAGGGATACAGCGCGGAGGATCTGCCGCCGGGCACAGGAGCGTCCAGCCGATGGCTGCGGTACGGCGGACTCCTGCAGGCTCGCGAGCAGGCGCTGGACCGGCACCAACGGGGCCCTCGCCGAAGGTTTGCCTCGAGCAGCCGGGGACCGGTCAGCGAATCCTCCAGACCCTTGTCCGCGCCGGCACCCGGCGGCCGTCGACGGGCGCATCCGCGCGCTTGCAATAGCCATGCACGCAGGCAGTTTCCGCGCCGCAGCCCGGGCTCGCCACGGCCCGGCCCGAAGTCCGCGCCCGCGCCTCGATCACCTCGCCTGCGTCCTGGCCTCCGGCCCGATGTATCAGCATGGAGCCGTCGCGGGTCTTACATATAGCGCCCATTGCGGCGGCCGCCCAGACCGTCTCCGGAACCTAAGGGGCTAACGATGAACGGGCCTGAAAGTCGTCGTGCACGAGCGTCGGCGTCGCCGCGCCTCGGGTGGGACGTGAGTTAGGGAGGTCATGGAGGTGAGGGCCGCACCCCGGCTAAGCATCGGGCTCCCCGTCTATAACGGCGAGAAATACCTCGCCGAGACGCTCGACTCACTGCTGGGTCAGAGCTACGAGGATTTCGAGCTGATTATTTCGGACAATGCCTCAACCGACGGCACCGCTGGAATCTGCCGTCGCTACGAGAAGCAAGACTCCCGGATCCGCTACGTTTGCCAGCCGCGCAACATTGGCGCCGCCCCTAACCACAACTTCCTTGTCGAGCAATCCAGGGGCGAACTGTTCAAGTGGGCGGACTACGACGACCTCTGCGCCCGCGATCTGCTGACATGCTGCATCGACGCGCTCGACGAATACCCGCATGTCGTGCTCGCCCACTCGTGGACCGCATTGATCGACAGCTCGGGCCAGATGACGGAGGCGATCGAAGGCTCCCTGGCCACAGCGTCCTCGCGGGCGCCAGAGCGCTTCCGGAGCCTGCTTTTCGCCAAAGCAGGCGATGAGTCGTGCGGAGTAGTCAGAACGCGGGTCATTCGCAGCACGCCGCTGCTTGATAGTTACCACCACTCGGACCGGACGATCACGGCCGATCTCGTTCTGTATGGGCCGTTCTATCAAGTCCCAGATTGGCTGTATCTGCGCCGTGATCACCCCGATCGAGTAGAGCGAGCGTCCCCCACTGTTCGCAGCCGGTGCGCGAACCTGGACCCACGCCGAGCGAACCGGCTGCGGCACCCGATTGCCCGCCTGTATGCCGAATACATCTGGGGATACGTGGCGGCGATCCGACGTGCACCGCTGTCAGCTCCTGACCGGCGAGAGTGCTATCGATACCTAGTGCAATGGGCATCTAGCCGGGCACTGCCGGGGAGCACCCGGCGGGCCGGGGAGCCGGGACCCGGCTCGGCCAAGGCACCAATGCGGCAGGTGTCCCCTCAGCCACTGAACGACAGCGGACCCGAATCCGCCCATGCAACTCCTAGGGCTACCCGGGGCGACCACGGTGCTCGTGCCGCGACCGATTAACCAGGGCGCATCCGCCAGGACATGAGGTTGCCTTGAGTTTGCTTCGTCCACCAAAGAAACGCGCTCAAAAGACGGCCGCGGCACTGAGGGTCGGCCTTTGCGGTCAGTTGGGCGCAGGCAATCTCGGTAACGACGGCTCGCTGGAAGCCATGCTCGCGTACCTCAAGGTAGAGCATCCCGATGCGATTGTGGACTGCATGTGTACGCGGCCGGACCAAGTGACGGCTCGATACGACATCCCCGCAACCCAGTTGCGCTGGTACCAAAAGGACCATGAACCGGTGCCCCTCGTCAAGTACGTGAAGGTGCCCATGGCGATGGTTATCGACGCGTTTCGCACGGCCTCTTGGGTCCGTCGCCACAACGTCGTGATCGTGCCCGGCATGGGAGTGCTTGAGGCGACCATTCCAATCCGGCCATGGCATGGCCCATACTCAATTTTCCTGCTCTGCGCATCCGGTCGGCTGTTCAAGACCAAGGTCGCGCTCGTGAGCGTAGGGGCAGACGTCATTGGTCAGCGGCTTACCCGACAGGTGATCACCGCGGCTGCACGGCTCGCGTATTACCGATCCTACCGGGACACCTTCTCCAGAGACGCGATGCGGCAAATGGGTGTCGATACCTCAGGTGACGCTGTCTATCCCGATCTCGCATTCTATCTCCCGGCGCCTCGCGGCGCTCCAGCCGTTGCAGGAAGCGTCGCCGTTGGCGTTATGGACTACCACGGCGGAAACGGCGATCGCCGGCGATCAGATGAGATCCATGCTTCCTACGTTGAGACGATGAAGCACTTCATCCTGTGGCTAGTAGACAACGGCCGAACGGTACGGCTGTTCGCGACCGATGTGCATGACGAGCCCGTCGTGCGGGAGGTCATCGCCGAGTTGCATGCCCGGCCCGGGCTTGACCCGTCGCAAGTCATCGCCGAGCCAGTGTCCTCTATTGACGAACTGATGCAGCGGCTAGCGTCGGTAGACACCGTGGTTGGCACGCGCTATCACAACGTGCTGTGCGCGTTGAAGGTGGCGAAGCCCACACTTTCAGTCGGCTATGCCGCGAAGTCCGATGTGCTCATGGCAGAGATGGGCCTAGCCGAGTTCTGCCAATCCGCCCGCTCGCTGCATCTTGACCGGCTGATCAGGCAGTTCACGGAACTTGAGAGCCGGTCGGGACAGTTGCGGCAAACGTTGATGGAGCGCAGTGCGGAGAAAGCACGGGTTCTGGATCACCAGTTTGCCATGTTGTCCGCTGTGCTCTTCTCGGCAGCCAATCCGACGAGTCTAAGCCTCGATCCACCGGTCAAATAGTGGTGATTACGGGTGTGTCAACGTGAAAGGTGCCCTCTGATACGGCAGCTGTAGTTCGTTGTGATCATGGTGTTGTCTCGGCGTAGGCGTTCCAGCGTTGATGGGCCTGGCGGGCGCGGTGCTGATGGCGACGGCGCCAGGCTGACCAGTGCAGCCGGTGGGCCCGGTCGCGGCGGGGCGGCGGGATGACGATGTCGCGCAAGAGCCGCAGCAGCTCCGGGACGGTGACGGGGATCAGCGCGGCGTCCAGGTCTGAGCTGGCATCTTGCTGGCGTTGCAGGGCTACTGCCACGGCAAGGTAGGTGCAGGCGAGCAGGCAGATCGCGGTCCAGCGGTGCCAGGACCTCCAGCGGATCACCTGTCCGGCGTCCAGGCCAGCGGCCTGCTTGCTGAGCTGGTGATCTTCTTCAATCCGCCACCTGGCCGATGCGATGGCGATCAGCTTGGACAACGGGACCGGCCCGGGTGTCCAGCACCGGTAGTACGACAGCTGGCTGGTATAGCGATGCCGCCGGGCCAGCAGGACACTATGCCCGCGGGCGTGCCCGCCGGGGGTGTCGTCGCTGGTCACCTCGAGCATCGCCCAGTCGTAGTGCCGGGTGCCCTTGGTCCCGGACCCGGTGCGCATCCGCTGCCAGGCGCGGGCGGGAATCAGGCCGGCCGCTCCGGCCGCGGTCACGGTGCGGCCCGAACCGGTGGTAACGGTGTGGTTGGCGCGGACTGCCAGCACATAGCCCATCCCGCGCTGGCGGATGCCGCGGCGCAGCTGGCGGCCGCCGTACACTTCGTCGCCGGCCACGAAGCCGGCGCGGATCTCCAGGGACTGCGCGCGGTCCAGCAGACCCTCGGCCAGCTGCGGCTTGGTGGCGAACAGCACCTCCTCCGGAACCCCGGCCAGCTCACGGTGCTCCTCATCCGCGGCGCAGCCTTCGGGCAGGTACAGGGCGCGTCCGATCAGCGCATGCCCGCGGCTGGTGGCATAGGTCAAGGTGACCGCGACCTGACACAGCGCGACACCGCCCGCGGTGCCGCTGTACTGCCGGGCCGCGCCGGCACAGTCAGCGGAGGACTTCTCATCGGCGGTTTCGTCCACGATCAGCACCGCGTCCCCGTCATCGAGATGACCGGCCGCCCACGCTGACGCGATATCCGCTAGGTGCTGGTCGTCCCAGACCGCACGTGACCTGACTTTTATCAGGTTAGTGCGCACCTGCCGGGTTACTTGATGAGGGCGAGGGCGTCGCGCAGGTCGGGCGGCAGCGGGTCTTCGGCGGTGAGGATGTGCTGGCCGGCTCGGATGTGGACGGTGCGGTAGCGGCGGGCGGTACGGACGAACTTCTTGATGGACCAGCCGGTGCGGTGCTCGACGAACCGGGTGACGGCCAGGGCGGCGAAGACGACGGTCAGGTGGGCCTCGATGGAGTCCCGCTTGCGGTGGTAGACCGGCCTGGCTCGCAGGTCGGACTTCGACATGCGGAAGCTCTTCTCGATGTTCCAGAGCTCGTGGTAGCTGCCGATCACGAAGTCCGCGGTGACGGGGGTGCCGTCCGGGCAGGCTGCCAGGTTGGTGACGTAGCCCTTCAGCCCGGCCAGGTCCCGTGCCCTGGCCTCGAGGTCGCGGTTGACGCTCTTGACTGCCCCGTCCAGGGCGATGAACCGGTTCCGTTTCACCGGGGCCAGCCCGGCGACCGCCTTGGCGGCCTTGGCCACCTGCTCGTCGATCCCGCGCAGCGCCCGCCGCGCCCGGTCGGCCCTGTACTGGTAGTAGATCCGGTGGTCACGGCGCCTCGATGACGGCCCGGCGGGCCAGGGCTGGGTGAACACGTGCCCGTCCGGGATGTCCTCGCCCGGGTGCTCGCGGCGCCACTTGTCCACCTGATAAGGGACGTCGGGAATCTTCATGCCCAGGATGAACGACAGGCCCGCGGCCTCGATCGCCTTCTGGTTCGCCTCGGAGATCATGCCCGCGTCCGCGACCACGGTGACGTCGGGCAGCCGGTGGGCGGCCATGAACTTCTCGATGACCGGCAGCATCGTCTTCGTCTCGGCCTTATTCCCTTCGAACGCGCTGACCATGAGCGGGAACCCGTCCTGCCCGGTGAGCAGGCCGATGGTGATCTGCGGCTCGAGACGGCGCTCCTTAGAGAAGCCGGGCTCGCGGAACCCGTCGCCCTTGTCCGCCTCGAAGTACAAGGTGGACACGTCGTAGAGGACCAGCGACGCCGGCCCGAGCCGGGCGTGCGCCGCGCAGGCCTCCGACAGGCCCTGCCGCCACGCCTCCTGCGCCCAGGCCGGCAGGCGCCGGTTGAGCGTGGGATACGACGGCGCCGGAGCGCCCGCCTCCTCCAGGACCCGCAGCGAGTCCTGCTTGCTGGCCGGCTCGATGATCCTGGCCAGCACGAGCTGCCGGAACACTCGTCATGCCCGGTGGCCTGCGGGAACCCGAGCGCGTCATACGCCCGGCACAGGGCGTCCCACAGGTGGGCCATCCGCGAGGAGGCGATCTCCAGCGGCCCGGATGGACCCGGGCCGCCCAGGCCGAGGTCGAGTTCCGCCTGCCCGGCCGCGAGCCGCTGCCGCGCGGCGGCCTTCAGCGCCTCCAGTTCGGCGTCGTCGTGCGCCGAGCCGATGTGCTCGATATTCCGCGACCCTCGCCTCGAAGACCACACGATCTGGACCGCGGTCGCCCCCGACGCGGTCTTCACGGTGCGAACGTACGCCACCCGACGAGACTACGAGCCGCGCTGCAGGGCCACCCCTTAGATCCTGGTGGCTTATTAATGGCGCGCCGGTCGATGTCCTCGATCCGGGCTGTGACGGTGGCCATGATGCTGCTGCGGCCGCTGTTGTTCCCCTTGTCCTGGCTGCAGAATGGGCATGTCATGTCGATGCAGCCTGTCCGGTGGCCGGACCCGGATCCCGTGGTCGCGGCGGCGATCGGGGCGATGTACCGGTCCCGGAAGACCGAGCCGCCGCTGGCGGTGACCGTCCGGGACCGGCTGGGCGAGTGGCTGCGCGACGAGGAGTTCGCGGCCGCGTTCGGGGTCCGCGGACGCCCGGGCTGGCCGCCGTCGCGGCTGGCGCTGGTCACGGTGCTGCAGCGCGCCGAGAACCTGACCGACCGGATGGCCGCAGAGGCGGCCCGGACCCGGCTGGACTGGAAATACCTGCTCGGCCTGCCCCTGGAAGACCCCGGGTTCGACCACTCGGTGCTGCCGGAATTCCGGGCGAGGGTCGCGGACGCGGAACTGGAGCAGGTGCCGCTGGATGCGCTGCTGGAACGCCTCGCCTCGGACGGGCTGGTGAAGGCGGGCGGGAAGCAGCGCACCGACTCCACGCACGTGGTCGCGGCGGTCGCGGAGCTGAACCAGCTGGAACTGGCCAGGGAAAGCGTCCGGGCCGCGGTCGAGGCCCTGGCGGCCGCGCATCCGGGCTGGGTGGCAGATGCCCTGCACGTGAGCGAGTGGACGCGGAAGTACGGCACCCCGGTCCCCGGCTGGAATCTCCCCGCCTCGAAGAAGAAGCAGGACGAGCTCGCCGTCACCTGCGCGAAAGACGGGTACGCGCTGCTGCGGGCCGTCTATGACAAGGCGTCGCCGGCCTGGCTGGCGGAACTGCCCGCGGTCGAGACGCTGCGGAAGGTCCTGGTCCAGAACTACACCCTGGTCATCCACGCGAACGGGCGGGAGGTGATCAAGCGGCGGGAGAAGCAGCCTGAGGGCGACGGGATCCCGCCCGGCAGATACCGGATCGCCTCCCCCTATGACACCGACGCCCGCTGGGGTGCCAAACGAGACGAGAGCTGGCTCGGCTATAAGCTGCACGTCACCGAGACCTGCGACGATGCCCCGCCCTGCGGCTGCGCCGGCCCCGGCCACGACGGGGACTGCGACGCGGCCGCGTTCCCCAACCTGGTCACCTGCGTGGCCACCACCAGCGCCGCGGTCACCGACACCGAGATGACCGGCGCCGTCGACGACGCCCTCGCGGCGAAGGGCCTGGCGCCGGGACGGCACTACCTCGACTCCGGCTACCTGTCCGCCGGCCGTCTCGTCGCGGAGGCCGCCCGGCACGGCATCGCGCTCATCGGGCCCCTGCAGGCCGACACGTCCGCCCAGGCCCGCGCCGGCCAGGGCTACGCCCGCGCGGACTTCACCGCCGACTACGACGCACAGCGGGTGACCTGCCCTCAGGGGAAGACGTCCTCGTCATGGTCGCCGTGCTCCCAGTACGGCAGGGACGCGATCGTGGCCATCTTCGCCCGCTCCGACTGCGAGCCCTGCCCGGTCAAGGAACTGTGCACGAAAGGCAAGAAGCGCACGATCACCCTCCAGCCCCGCGCAGTCGCCGAGGCCCAGGCCGCGCTCCGCGCCGCGGGCAACACGAAATCGTTCCAGGCCGACTACGCCCGCCGCGCCGGCGTCGAGGGAACCATGCACCAGGCCGCCAGCCGCGGAGCACGGCGGGCCCGCTACCGCGGGCTGAGGAAAACCCGCCTCGACCACGCCTTCATGGCCGTCGCCCTCAACCTCCTCCGGCTGAACGCCTACTGGAACGGAAACCCGCTCGACCGTGCCCGGACCAGCCACCTCGCCCGTCTCGAACTCAACCTCGCCGCATAGCCAGCGAATAAGCCACCAGGATCCACACATGGTGCACCATGCGTCCGTCTTCGGCGGTCAGGTTGTTCACGTAACTCCTGTTGGCCATGTAAGGGTGGAGTGCCTCGAACGTCTCTCTGGCCCAGGTGATGTTCGGCTCGGTTTCCCGCGGGTCGAGCCATTGCGCCACGATGAGCAGGCTGTAGCCGGGCTCCCGGTGGGCGAAGGCTGTGGCGGTGGCATCGACGCGGGTGACCGCGCCCAGGTAGGGCACGATGGCCAGCCCGCTCATGGGCGACGGGCAACGGTCGAGGGCATCGATCATGATGTCCACCGGTGCGTCGGACAGGTCGGTGAAGAACGCGGATTTCCAGTAGTTGAATGCTCCTTTGGGGTACCCGCCGTCGCTGAGCGTGTTGATCACCGGGTAGGGCATGGGCTGGATGAGGTCGGCGGCTGGCGGGCCGAATTGCCGCAGCGGTTTCAGGTCCGCTTCGGCGGCCGTGGGATCGCCGCAGTGGCAGGCGATCATGGCGGCGAGTTTCTCCCCCGGTGCGGCCGGGTCGGGAAACAGGGAGAAGTACACGGTGAGTTCGTCGGGGGCCGCCTGGGTGAGCTCACGGAAGAAGCCGAGGGCCTCTCGCGCCCGGCTGGCAGGGTGGACGACCTGGCCGCCATAGACGGTTGACACCGGGTGCGCCTGGTATTCGAAGGATGTGACGACCCCGAAGTTGCCGCCGCCGCCGCGCAGGGCCCAGAACAGGTCCTGGTTTTCCTCGTCGCTTGCGGTGACGACCTCACCGGCGGCGGTCACGACCTCCGCCGCCAGCAGGTTGTCGATGGTCAGGCCGTATTTGCCCATCAGCCAGCCCTCGCCGCCGCCGAGGGTCAGCCCGGCGATGCCGGTGGTGGAGACGATCCCGCCGGTAGTGGCCAGCCCGTGGCAGGCCGCGGCACGGTTGAACTCGTTCCAGGTGACGCCGCCTTGCGCCCAGACGGTCCGCCTCCGCCGGTCCACCCTGATGCCCTTCATGGGCGCGAGGTCGATCATCAGGCCGCCGTCGGTGACGGCTAGGCCGGCGACGCTGTGGCCGCCGCCGCGCACGGAAATCTCGGCGGCCTGCTCGCGGCCCATCGTCACGGCGTCGGCCACGTCGGGGACGATCCGGCAGCGGGCGATGAGCCCGGGACGTCTGTCGATCAGGCCGTTCTGCACGCGGCGGATCTCCTCGTATCCCGGGTCCGCGGGACTGACCAGCTCACCCGTGAACGAGGCCCTTACCTGGTCTGGGACCTTAATCAGGCTGCCCATTGCATCTCTCCTCTGGCTGTAGGGCGCGTTGCTAGACCAACGTGACCTGCCCGCCTGTCGTCGGCGTGTCATCGGCGTGTCAGCGCTGTGTCGTGAGCACAGCCCAGGAGTCGTGCGATCCTGAAGTCTGGGGGAGGTAACGGTGGCTGTGTGGGGGTACGGGCTGCTTGGCCCGGTCGAGGTTCGGGCGGATGACCGCGCTGTCGGACTCACGAGCGCCAGCCAGCGCTTGGTGCTGGCCATGCTGTTGCTGGAAGCCAACCGGCTGGTCCCCGCGCACCGGCTCGTCGACGAGCTATGGGGCGAGGCGTTGCCCGGGGATCCGCCCGCTGCCTTGCGGACGCAGATCTCCCGGCTGCGGCGCGCGCTCGGCCCGGCCGGCGGCAGCCTCGTCACCGCGGACGGCGGCTACCGGCTGAGTCTTCAGCGACGCCAGCTGGATGCGGCCCGGTTTGAGGATGCCCTGGCGGCATCAGCCCGCGCGGCGGGGGAGCAGGGTCTGGCGATTCTCGATGAGGCGCTTGGCCTGTGGCGGGGCCCCGCGCTGGCCGAGTTCGCTGACCGGCCGTTCGCGCGTGCTGAGGCTGTCCGGCTCGACGAGCTCCGGGTGACGGCGCGGGAGCGCCGGGCCGAGCTTGTCCTTTCCCTTAGGTCGGCCGAGGACGCGGTGGCCGACCTGCAGGCGATCGTGGCAGAGCACCCGGAACGGGAGCGGGCGCGGGGGCTGCTCATGCAGGCCCTCTACCAGACCGGCCGCCACACCGACGCGCTTGCGACGTTCCGGTCCTGGCGCGGCTACCTGGCTGCGGATCTCGGCCTGGATCCCTCACCTGCCCTGGAACGCATCGAGCAGGACATCCTGCGGCACGCGCTCCCGAGGGCGGAGTCCGTTCCCCAGCATGCGTGCCGGGCGCTGCCGCTTCCGGTGACCAGCTTCGTCGGCCGGGATGAGGACCGCCTGGCCGTTACCGGACTGCTGGGCGAAGTGCGGCTGCTGACCCTGCACGGGCCGGGAGGCGTGGGCAAGACGCGGCTGGCGCTGGAGGTGATCTCCCGGATCGGCGCCCGCTACCCGGACGGGATTTGCTTCTGCGACCTTGCCGCGATAGCCCGGCCCGCTTCGGTGACCCGGGCCATCGCCACGGCGGCGGGGGTCAGCGAGCGAGCGTTCCGGCGGCTCGACGATCAGCTCATCGAGGCTCTGGCGGGCCGGCAGCAGCTGCTCGTGCTCGACAACTGTGAGCACGTGGCGGATGGCATCGCGGTCATCGCCGAACGACTGCTGCGCGAGACCCGGAACATCACCGTGCTAGCGACCAGCCGGGAGCGCCTGGGGGTCGATGGCGAGCACGTGTGGCCGGTCAAGCCCCTTCAGTCAGACGGTCCCGGCTCTCCGGCGATGCGGCTATTTCGTGACCGGGCTCGCGCGGCGGACCCCGGTGCCGGACAGGAAACCAGGGACACCGAGGCGATCGCGGACCTGTGCGCCGGGCTGGACGGCCTGCCGCTCGCCATCGAGCTCGCGGCCGCCCGGCTGCCGGGCACAACCGTCCGCGAGCTAGCCGGCAGCCTCCAGGACTGGTTCGGCCTGCTTACCGCGGGGCGCCGCGCCGACAGCCGCCACCGGTCCCTGCGAACCGTCGTCGACTGGTCCTACCAGCTGCTGACGACGACGGAGCAGCGGCTGTTCAACGAGCTATCCGTGTTCCGCGGCTGGTTCGATATTGGCGCCGCCCGCGCCATCACGGCGGCCGACGATGACGGCAGCGAGGTTCCCCGCCTCGTGCTGCACCTTGTCGACCGGTCACTGATAACCGCCGACCGCGACGGCGGCGCGGCCCGCTACCGGCTGCTGGAGACGCTGCGCGGTTACGGGCTGGAACGGCTGGAAGAGCACGGCGAGCTAGACGCCACACGCGGCCGGCACGCCCGCTGGGCCGCGGGACTTGCGGCAGAGGCGGCAGGCGGCCTGCCCGGCGCCGGAGAAGCCGCCTGGGCGGCACGACTCGACGCGCACATCGATGACCTGCGCGCCGCCCACAGCTGGCTGACCGGGCACGACACCGAGCTCAGCTTGCGCATGTGCGCGGAGCTGCACTGGTACGCGCTGCTGCGCTGCCAGTCGGAAGTCTTCCGGTGGGCTGAGGTGAGCGCCGCGGCCGCCGCCGGGTCCCGCTCGCCGTTCTACCCCCAAGTGCTCGCGTCCGCAGCATGGGGAGCTGTCTACCGGGGCGATCTTCAAGCCGCGGATACCGGCGCGCATGCCGCACTGGACGCCGCGCAGGGCCATCCCCCGATCACCGCCCGCAGGGCCCTGCAGGCGTTCGGCGACCTCGCGATCTATACCGGCGACCTCGACCGTGCGGCCGACCAGTACCGCCACGCCTACGACCTTTCGATGCAGGCCGGTGACTGGATGGACGCCGCGTGGGACGCCGGCAGCGCTGGCGTCGCCTTGGGCTACGGCAACCACCTTGCCGAGGCGATCCGCCTGGCCGGCCAGGGCCGGGACGCAGCCGTCCGATCTGGTGCACCCTCCGCGCTGGCGCTGGTCCTGACCGTCTTGGGCGAGATCACTGCCACCACCGATCCCGGCCAGGCCAGGCAGTACCTGCAGCGCGCGGTCGAGCTCGCCGAGCCCGCGGGCAGCCGCCTGGTCGCCGGGTTCGCCGAAGTCTCCCTGGCGACGCTGCACGCCAGGCACGGTGAGCCCGCCACCGCGCTCCGCTACTACCATCAGGTCATCAGCAAATGGCGGCAAGCCGGCACCTGGACACCCCTGTGGGTCACCCTACGGACCCTCATCGACCTGCTGACGCGTGTCGGCGCCTGCGACGACGCAGCAACCCTGTACGGCGCGGCCGCATCGGCCAGCAGCGGCGCCCCACCCTACGGCGCTGACGCCGACCTCCTGCGCCAGACCGCCGCACTGCTACGTGACCATCTAACCGACACCGAGTTCCGCTCCTGCATCGACAAAGGCGAACAGCTGGACGGCGCCCAGGTCATAGACCTCGCACTCGACGCCATCGCCCGGGCCGCCGCGAAGTCGGGTACTCATCGAGCGTAAGCGTGGCCGACGTCGGCGAGGCGATCACCCAGGCCCACCACGAGGAGTGGGCGCGGGTGGTCGCCGTCCTGACCAGGCGTTTCGGTGACCTCGACATCGCGGAGGAGGCGGCGGCCGAGGCGTTCGCGGCCGCCGTCGAGCGGTGGCCGGCCGACGGCGTACCTCCCAACCCCGGCGCCTGGCTGACCACCACCGCCAATCGCAAGGCCATCGACCGGATCCGGCGCGAGAACAAGCGCGATGACAAGCAGAAGGAGGCTCAGCTGTTGTACGACGGCGACCCGCCCGGGCCTCCCGGCGCCATCGAGGACGAACGGCTCCGGCTGATCTTCACCTGCTGTCACCCGGCGCTGGCGATGGAGACCCGCGTGGCGCTGACGCTACGCATGGTCGCCGGCCTGACCGTGCCCGAGATCGCCCGCGCCTTCCTGGTGCAGGAGTCCGCCGTGGCGCGGCATTGTCCCGGACGGTCAATAGTGGCTGAGTGTGATCACCCCTCGGCTGGCA
>Ga0306921_10002097_pt1 | contig 19917 bp, 19 predicted proteins | sample sta12Cox44000080_FD_203760 | JGI IMG/M metagenome (GOLD analysis project Ga0306921, IMG submission 203760) | Lab enrichment of tropical soil microbial communities from Luquillo Experimental Forest, Puerto Rico - statoxic.12C.oxic.44.000.080 (v2)... | ecosystem: Environmental > Terrestrial >... | reverse complement strand
ATGGCCGACGCAGTACATTGGCGCTGACGCTCTCTCCGGCGCCAACCAAGGCCGTTCCCGACGCGCACTGGGCAACGTATGAAGAGAGTATGGACATAACAGCGGCGGTGTCTACGTTGTCCTCGTCCCCTACAAGTCGCTGGCCGAGGTCGACGCCGGCTTCGTCAATGCCAAAAAGTTTGCGGACCAGATGGGCGAATCGGGCATTAAGAAAATCGCGGAAATGTCGGCTTCGTCCACCGAGTCGATTGAGTCGAACCTCCTGATGTTCAACCCGAAGATCAGCTACCCTGCCGATGAGTGGGTGAAGCCGATCCGGGCTTCTGGAAGCCGAAGCCGGCTGCTCTAGCTATAGCTAGCGAAGGAGCCGGCTCAATAGGTCCACAACCGACTGCACGTCCCAAGTTTCCCTTAAATGCGACACAACTTGGGACCGCTACCTACGGTTCACCTTCGGCGAGTCTTTCGGGAAAAAGCCGGGACAAGTCCGACGACCATCCAGCAGGTCCATCCTGTCGGCCGGTACATTACCCTCTTATCCAATTGGGACTTGTTTTCCACCTCAACCATCCATCCGCCAGACTCCTTTTGATGTGAGACGATGTTCGGTGTCGGCCACAACAGTGTCGTCTCCTAACTGAGATGTCATCGCCGTTTTCGTACGACTTTTCGTAACGCCAAGACGCCTGACCCGAACAACAGAAGTGACGCCGGCTCGGGCACCGGGACGGGGGTGAAATTCGCCAGCACAATGCTCCCCGGGCCCGTCCCGGACCAGTTGTAGATGACCTCGAAGTTGTAGCCATCCGCCGTTATGTCTCCGATGTTGGGCGCGATTACTGGCGGTGCATTTCCGAAGTCCCCCCCCAATCCATCGCCGGCGGTAAGTATGGTGAAGAAATCGCCGGGAGTAGGAGTGAAGCCGCCTAACAGACCTACGCTCAGTGTGCCGCCCAGAGAGGCGTTTTCCGTAACTGCCAACTGGCCATATCCCGAGCCAGGTGCAGTACCAGCGATTTCTACGAGAAAGTTTCCCTGACCCTGCTGAGTATAGGTTCCGTTGATCGTGAGAATTCCGGGCGAGTTACCGGGCTTAACGGTCGCTCCAGTGCTGATGATGTTTCCCTTGACTGTGCCGGAACCCATCAGAGTTCCGCCGAGAAACGCACCGTGCGCGATCGCGAGTAGGCCGTTGACGGTTGTCGTCCCCGCGGTCTGCTGGAAGCCATCGGTTTGGAAGGTTAGCGTTCCATCTGCGGCGATATTCATGATTCCCGAGTTCGTAGCAAGACTGCCAAATGTGCCTATGATCGTAGCCGTCCCAAATGGACCGATGTCAAGGCTCCCATTGTTGTCGAACTTCTGGGTCAAGATCGTGAGCGTGGACGGCTTCTTTGGGGCACCATTACGCACGCTGATATCTCCCGCATTTCGGAAATAGTCGTCGGGGGGACCCGTGGCTAGAAGCATCTGTGCGTCAGGTCCGTTGGCGATGATATTGCCCACGCTCACAGCGCTGCCCGAAACGCTTACCTTCAAGGCAGAGCCACCAAAGGTGATTATCGCCCCGTCGTTTTCTAATCCCCACGGATCCTTCTGGCCCTTTCGCTGGCCGGCATAGATTTGGAGTGTGGCTCCCGAAATGTCAGCCTCAAATTCGCCATTGTTCTTCAGCACCGCCCGCGGACTGCCGAAGTTTCCTCTGCCGAAGATTGTGTTGTCGGTTGTGAGAACATCACCGTCTCCAACGTCCACCGAGCTTGGCGGAGACTCGAGATAGAGAGAACCTCCGCCGGTGATGCTGAGATCGGAATTCGTCGCTTTGAATGACAGAGTGGAACCTTGGGCGTTGAGAAATTGGATCCCTCCCTGGTTTGTGAGTGTCTGACCATAAAGGTCAAGTTCGACTTTCTTGTTGCCTCGATCCGGCCTCACAAGATTCAGCTTGGTAGTTCCACTGAGAATCGTGAGGTTCTTCGCCGCGAAGATCCCCGTGCCCACGTTAGTTGGTTTCACGCTAACCACGCCTGTGCGGGCAGGGATGCAGGCGTTGAACCGTTGGTACGGAACTCCTAACGACCAATTACCGCCGTTGGACCAGTCTCCACCACCCGGCCGCGTCCAGTTATCGTTACCTGCACCTCCGGGACATTGAGCATTCAAAGACATGGTGCTGATCACTGCCATCGCCAACAAGCAGATTGCCAGTGCCAGATATTTCAGGCTCTCAGATCGTGTCCATGTGTCCCGTTTAGCGAGTTTCTCTTGCACGGGGTTCATACCGTCCTCCTTGTAATCCAGATTGGCTCGGCTGTCTGGCTCTACCGTCCTTCGAGGGGAACGCCTGCAACACTGATTGATCCGAAGTCAAGTTGCGGCAGGCACGCGACGACGTAGTTGCGAATTTCATATCCAGGTGGTCGTCCTTCGCCCAGCAGCAAACGTTACATGCTCGATAACGAACCGATGCCCGGAAGGCACCCGAAACTTTGCCTCCTGACCTTCCGTGAAGGCGAACTCAAATGGCTCGGGCCCAAGGAGGTCGAACAGAAAGGGCACGAGTGGCTGGTGCACGGTGAAACTTTGATCTTGTGGCTTTGAGCTGTGATTGGGAGACACGATCCCCATCGCTTCTGTTAGCGAAGTAGCGCGACCCATGCCCGCGATCGCTGTGGTCGATTCGATATGTCCCTCTTGGACTTTCATGGTGACCTCCTTTCGGTCGTAGTTGCGACGGCAACGACGGGTTACAGAAGGGGCAGCTTCACCGCTGGGCTGCCCCCGTTGGAGACGGCTTGCGACGTACGGCCAGAGAAAGCCGCCTCCTTAAATCCGGTTGCGCAGTCGTCGCCGTAGCATTGCGCCGATTCCCATGAGTCCGGAAGCGCGCAACATTAAGCTGCTGGGTTCCGGAAGCGGCGGGGCTATGCTGGCTGCGTCAACCTGTGCTACGAACCCGATGTTCGAGAGTCCGTTGGGATCGGTGATATCAACTGTCAGGCTCTGGCTGGTTCCACCGGTAAAGTTCACGACATCGAGCGAGTTGTTGGTAAGGAAGTCGGTCCACTGAACTTGACCGGCTGTACCCAGGTCGCCCTTCCAATTGATTAGGAAGTCTGCCTGGGTTGAGGACACGTCCGTTTCCTGCATGGTGAGGTTAGCCGTTGCATAGCGTAGAACGCCGATCACCCCCAGTGAGAAGGATCCGGCCGAGGCGCGGTCGCCACGAGCGGCGGTCGCATTCTCGATAATTTCCCCCGTACCCACCACTCGCTGTCCACGGGCGCTGGTTGCTGGGTTACAGCCAGCGACAGCCGGCGGCGGAATTCGAACAAAGGGTGTATTGCCGGTAGCGGATTTGCATGCCGAACCACCACCGGCACAGTTAACCGATACACGGGCGGTGTATGTTCCGTTGGGATTTCTGGTGACCGTGCCGAACGACTGCACGCTCAAGCCGAGGATATTGGCCAAAGTTAGAAGAAACGCGAAAGTGACGGAACGATATGCAGCTTTCATCATGACCTCCTCATGGTCGATGGTTGCTGCGGTGAAGTTTCAGTCTCGCGTGGGTAGGCCTTACCGTCTGCCCGGCCCGACGCCTTTACCATGCTGTAATGCAGGAACTCGTACGCTTGTGTCCGACCGATCGCTCACTTTGAGCAACTCCAGCGTCGTGAAGCAGCAGAGCTCGGTAAGCTGGCTCGAGCGGGCGCCTGCGGTCACATTCCTCGGCTCGCGCCACAACGAGGTCCAAGTCCCTGCTTTGAGCCCATTTCCAGCTCGCAATTGCGACACACAGATGAAACAACTGGATGAACGACATGGCATGAAGCTCGCCATAGATCGGCCCTTGGCTTGGCTGATTGATCTCGTCCTCCCGTTTCGGGCGAAGGCTGGTTAGCCCGTTCGCCTTGAAGTGGCTCCTCGGTTCTGAAGCCTGAAGGCGGGAACGAATCCCGCCCCCAGGTGCTCCTCCCCTAAAGCGGCTCGTCGAGGCATCTCGATTTCACCGCACTGGCGCGAACACTACGTCGGCTGACCTTGAGATTCAATGGATAACGCCTGACTTCCGGATGGAGTTGGCGTGACCTCCGGATTCTCAGGGTATGACCGTCTCTCTCACTGCTGTGATGGGACTTAGGACCGTGCCTGACTCAACAATTCAAACCATCACAGGCTAAACGGGCGGTATAATTCGCACCAAGGCCGGGGCAATCGTGGGAATTGTGCCTTGAGCGAGACCTATCGACTTTTGCGCTTTGGAGTCTTCGAGCTCAATCTCGACCTAGAGGAACTGCGTAAAAACGGCACACTCCTCAAGCTTCCGCCGCAGCCTTTCAAGTTGCTGGCCTTGCTCGCCAGCCGCTCTGGCCAGGTGGTTACGCGCGATGAGATTCAGGGGCAACTGTGGGGAAACGACACCTTTATCGACTTCGAGCAAGGTGTAAACAAATGCATTAAGCAGATTCGCACCGCCCTCAGCGATAATCCTGACAATCCGCTTTACCTCGAGACCATTCCGCGTCGCGGCTACCGGTTTCTTGCCCCAGTTCGGACGAAGATCGTTCCCGCGCCGCCACCTCAGGTGAGGGAAGCCAGTTCCGGACTCATCGCTAACGTGGCCGGGCAAGTGCGCTCGCGGGTCGAGGCTACTGGTCGTGGCTTGCCTTCGTCGCTGGAGGACACAGGCCTAGTGCAACCGTCGTCAACCCAGTCGCAATCGCCAAACACCGGTATTCCCTCTAAGTTTCTCTGGATACTTCTGCCCTCGGTGCTCGTGCTCGCCTTATTGGGGTATTGGCTCCTATCGCGAGCCGGGCACTAGAGGTGGGGTTGAATTAGCCGGTCACGACTCGAAATGCGTGAACAGGTTATTCAGCGACTCCGCCAATGTGGGATGGGCAAAAACCCCATCGCGCAGAAGGGCGTAGGGAAGGTTTCCCATCATGGCGAGTTCAATCATGGCCATGATTTCTCCACCCTCGATGCCGAGAACGGCGGCACCGAGAATCTGTCCGCTGTCGGTGTCAACAATCGCCTTCATGAATCCGCGGCTCTCATCGACTTCCAGGGCGCGTGCAACGTAGGTCATCGGCATCTTCGCGACGCGAATTTTCTTGTTCCTGGTGCGAGCTTCGGTCTCGGTCATACCAATGCGGCCAAGCTGTGGATCGATAAAAACGGTGTAGGGAACCAGGCGTCCCGCGGTCGAAGCCTCGCCCTTCTCGATCACGTTCGTGCGGATGATGCGATAGTCGTCGAAGGAAATGTGCGTGAAAGCTGGGCCGCCTTTGATGTCGCCGAGCACGTAGATGCCGCGAGCGGTTGTCTCCAGTCGATCGTTTGCGATGATGAATCCGTGCGAATCTGTCCTGATTCCGGCAGCGGCGAGATTCAGCGTATCGGAATTCGGGCTGCGGCCGGTGGCAATCAGCAAATGGGAGCCTGCGATTGTCTGCGACCGCGCCTGACACTCAACGTCGAGGCGAATTTCTCCGTTGCTCCCGCTGGCGCGGGTGGCGTTTGCGTTCAGCAGAATGTCGATCCCATCCTCTTGGAAGATGTTCTCGACCTCCTGCGCGACATCGCGATCCTCTCCGTTCAGCAACTGCTCGCGGGACTGAATGATCGTGACCTTGCTTCCCAAGCGACGGAATAACTGGCCGAACTCCGAGCCGATGTATCCTCCGCCAAGCACAAGTAAGTGTTCCGGGACCGAATCCAGTTCCATGATCGAGGTGCTGTTGAGATACGGAATGTCCTTCAACCCGTCGAGACGAGGCGCGGATGGTCGATCGCCGGCATTGATGAAAAATTTGTCGGCGGTGAGAGTTCGTTGGGCTCCCGTGCGCAGCCTGACGTTCAACGACGTTGGCCCCGAAAAGCTAGCCTCGCCGAAGAGCAAGTCGAGGTTGGCGGTTTTCTCAATTTTTCCCTGGTTGCCGCTGCGAAACCTCGCTACAATGTCGCCCTTGCGCTGGCGCACGCGCTCCATGTCGATGGCGATCGGGCCGGTGTGCACTCCGTAGTCGGCACCGCGGCGGGCCAGATAAGCGACACGACCGCTGGCGATCATCGTCTTTGTCGGGGTGCATCCTTCATTGATGCAGGTTCCCCCCACGTGTTCGCGCTCAATCAGCGCCGTGTGCAGTCCGGCTTCCGCCAGTGCGGTGCACAGTGGTGTTCCACCCTGGCCGGAGCCGATGACAATCGCATCGTAATGGTCGGTTGTCGACATTTGTCCCCGATCTCCCCCAAACCGAAGAATCAAATTCGAGAAACGACAAACAGCCCGAGCGCGATGGCAACCAAGTCCTCGGGAATTGCGATCGCAATATCGGCGACCTTCAGGCCGCGGACCAGGCCAACGCGTGTGTGATAACCGCCGTAGGCCCCGACGAGCACGCCCACGATGGCTCCGATGATACCGACCAGCAGCGGTGCGCCTCCGGCCGCCGCCAGGCTCGCGCCCGCCAAGGACCCGAACACCAGCCGGGCGCCAAGCTGCATCGGAACGGTGCGGGGGGGCGTGCTGGGTAGCTGGTCAACTACGTACTCCATCAAAGCCAGGATGGTGAAGATCACCCGCGCCCACCTTGAGCCCATGAACGACAACGCCGTTCCCGCCAGATTGATCCAGCCGAGGTGAGCGCCCCAAGTCACGGCAGCGACACCGGTGAACGTCCGCAGGCCGGTGACCAGTCCTATGGCGAACGTCAGGACGAGCATGAACGCCATGAAGCTTCCTCCGACCGAAGGTAGGATTGAACAGGCGGGGCCTCAACAGATGGCAAATGGATGAGCAACGTGCAAAGGTGATTCAATTTATCGCGTCGGCGCATCACGGTTAATGCTGTGCTTTCTGGAGCGAAAGGGCTTCAACAATGTTCCCGTTTTCGGAATGTAGGGGTTGTGGTACCCCTCCCTCTTCTCCCCCAAAGATTCCTTGTTTTCTTGAAGTTGGCGCGAATTTGCCGGGCAAATTCCCTTGCATGTGTAAGTTAGAGGCAAATTCTTCTTAACAAAGGACTTAGTTGGAATTCGTCAGGGGACGGCCGAAGGCTTGAGTCTGAAGTTGATTGAAAAACGAGAGCGATCAGGACCTGTCACCGGCTAAGTTCCTAATGCTGCCGAGCATGATGAAGAATCCGGACGGGTCACTCACGATTTACGTCCAGAACCACGCCGGCAGCTGACAAAAAAGCCAACTGGCTGCCTGCTCCGAACGACACCATTTACTTGGTGATGCGGTTGTATGGTCGAAAGGGCCGCCGCAGCCCTCCATTCTGCCGCCAAGCGACGGCACGTGGAAGCCAGCGGCGGTCACCAGCTGGTCGCGCGACCTCTTTGGATCCGGGACTGATGTGTTGGGCAGGCAGAAGGAGCTTGATAAACATGCCGAAAAGAGCGTCTCCGAAGGCGCACGCGAAGACAAGAAGACTGATGTTGACCCGATTCATAGCGATTGGATGGTCACGAGCGAGGGAATTTTAACCGGAAGGCCAGGCGATCACATGAAAATCCGCGGTGGCTTTGGCGGTGGCTTCCGGCGATAATAAAGAGAAATTGAAGTATTGACAGGTGCCACGATGTCAGCGTGGCGCTTTTCCGCATTCCACGGCGGCTCACGATCTGCGGCCACTGAGGGAGAGGCAGGATTTGTCGATGGCGCGCTGTCTCGCGTGGAATTCACCTACTCAGTGCTGGTTGGTGGTTGTTGCAGCGCTGTCTCTCGTGGTCTCGATAACCTCAGCGTGCGTGGGACAAGACTCAACTCCGGCGCCTGAACCGAATCGGCCCACACAGAATCCACCCGGGCAGAATGCACCTGAGCAGAGTCCGCCCGCGACTGCCAGCGACAAAGACGTACTCCACGTGAGCTGGATTTACGGCTCTTTCGTTCCGAAAGATGTTCCGTTCAAACCGTTGACTGCGAACCAGCGATGGAAGCTCTATGCCAAGATGACGTACACCACCTACGGCATCTACATCAAAACGGCATTTTTCACCATCAGCGACCAAATCAACAATCGCCCTCCGGGTTGGGGACAAACCGCCGAAGGCTTTGTCGAACGATTCGGGACGCGTCAGGCACAGTTCATTGTGCAGAACAGCGTCACTGCTTTTGGTGACGGAATGGCGGACTGGGAAGTCCGTTATGAGCGTTGCCGGTGCGACGGATTCTGGCTGCGAACCCGGCACGCGGTTAAAAGAAACTTCGTCACCTATGGCGGGCCAGACATGCACCTGCGTCCGCAACTCATGCCGTATGTAGGGGCATTCGCTGCCGGCGTGACGGCTGCCTCATGGCAACCCAACAATCCCAAGCTCGTCGTCAAGGGCTACCAGGCGGCGATCACGCAGGTTGGGGTAGGAGTCGGAGTGAACTGGCTGGCTGAGTTTGCCCCCGACATCAAACGGATTTTACGCATCGACAAGAAATAAGGACTGACGCACACCTTTCGCGAATCAGCGCATATTGCCCGTGTGACCCAGCGAGTAGCGGCCGGGTTGCGGCCAGACAGTGAGGCCGTGCGGCTCTCGGCCGACAGCGATTTGTTTGACGCTGCCCGTCGTGGTGTCGAAGGCGTAGACGACGCCGTCGAATCGTCCTGAAACCCAGAATGTTTTCCCGTCCGCAGTGATGTTACCCATGTCGGGGCTTCCGCCGCCAGGAATCGGCCAGGTGGCAACGACTTTGCGGGTGGCGAAGTCGAGTACGGAAATATCACCGGGACCGTGCGGCCTGCCGTGGACCTTGTTCGATCCGCGGTTGGTGATGTAGAGCTTGGTGGCGTCGCGGCTGGGATAGAGCCCGTGTGTTCCCACGCCGGTGTGAATGAAGCCGATCTCCTTGAATTCGTCGCCATCGATGAGGAAGACGCCATCGGCCATCATGTCGGCGACGTAGAACACTCTACCGTCGGGCGCGACGCGTACGTCCTGCGGCATGCCTCCCCGCGAGAGCTTGAGGTAGCCGACAACTTCGCGTTTCACGAAGTCAATCTTTGCCAAGGTTCCGTCGAATTCGCAGGTAAAGATGGCGTAGCGGCCATCAATGGAAAAGTCGGAGTGATTGATGCCCCGGCAGTCGGAAGTCTTGATGGTGAATTTGAATGCCATGGTGTGCGGATCGCGCAGGTCGAGCCGGCGGTCGGCTTCGGCCACAACGATCGCGTACTTTCCGTCCGGCGTGAAATAAAGGTTGTAGGGATCGATGACAGGAACAGCCTTACCGGGTTTGCCCGTCCGCGGGTCGATCGGAGTGAGACTGCCTCTGCCGCGCTTCTCCGAGTTGTTCGCAACCCAAAGAGTTTTCAGGTCCCACGACGGCACGACGTGCTGCGGGTTCTTGCCGACCGTGAAGTGATCCACGACTTCGTACTTGGCCGGATCGATGACGTAGACGTCGTTGGACTTCACGTTGGGAACGTAGACCCGCGGCAAAGCATCTGACACTGTAGGACTGAGTTTGCCCGGTCCGGCCTCGCTGTAGAGATTTCCAGGGTTCACGACCGGAGGCATGCCGGGAACGGTGGAAATCGTCTCAGACGACGAGGCTGCGGCAGCCGGCTTCCAGCCGCACCCAGTTGCGAGCAGCAGAAGGTACGAGATGGCAAACAGTACAGCAGTGAGATTTCGAGGCGATGTCATGTACTGCCCAACGATAGATAAATCTGTTCAACCAGTTCGGTTTCGGCTAGAGTTGGTGGCGCCGCCTGAAGCCGGCTCCGGCTCAAGGTATGGATCAAAGTCCGCGGGCTTACGCCCACGTCTAACACAAATCTCGCCCTGCGGGCTGAAGACCGTCGGACGCTGTCACGGAATGAGCTAAATATTTTTTCCCTGCGCATGAGGTCAGTGTTGTCCTAAACTCGTTCGGATAGCCGTGACGGTTGTGTTTACGATTTCGTTTACGCCTAGCTGTCCAAGCTCGGCGCTGGCGCGGCGCGGCTCGCCTTCGGCGCCATCGCCGCTGCTGCGGTCAGAACCACTCTTCACGCGATCGGCGCGAACCGTCTCCGGCGCCACCGCGAGTTGCAGCGATGTGTCAGACAGTCCGGCATGTTTGCCGATTTCATTGGCACTGTATCCGCGCGACCTTAATATCGCGTCAAATCCGTCTGTGCTGGCGTGGTAGTACGCATCGACAGCGATTACGCGTACGTTGGTTCCAGCCCACTCGCGGCTTAGCTTCCTAGCGACCGCATCTTCGAGGAGCTGATAGCTGCCGTGATCGCCGAGAAACACGATGTTCTGAAAGCCAGCCTGCTTCAGGCTGCGGGCTGCGTACTCCAACGTCCCGGCGAAGACTTCGTCGGGCACGGTTATCGTTCCGGGGTAGCGCATGTGCGACGTGGGAGGATTCACTGTGCCTTCGGGAACGTAGGCGATCACGGGGGCTACGAGGACGTTGCCCACTGCTTCGGCGATCTTGCCTGACAGGAACTTCACGCGAACGTTGTGTTTGCCGAGAGCGATGTCAGGCCCACTTTGTTCGGTGCCGCCGATGGGAATGATGGCTGTGATTTTGCCCGAACGTATGGCAGCGCGCAGTTCCGTCCAGGTGAGGTCTTCAAGATAGACCGTAGGCAGAAGAGATGACGCGCTGGGATGAAGATGGCGAACGGAGCAAATGAGCAAAACGAATACTATAGAAGCTACCCAACCCCGGTTCACGGTCGTAATCGCCCCAGCAGCAGACTACCAAAGAAGCGAACGGTTTCGGTACGGCGGAATCGAGATGAGCACGAGTATTGACAACGCCTTGCGGGAAGAAATTGCACGATCGTCCATTGGCTACTCAGGGAAAGCGGATCTCTCGCGGACTAAAGTCCACCCGGGTGACAAGAATAGGAGGCTTATGAGGGCGCAGCTGTGCCCTTTCAAAACGTCGCAGAGTCAACTTTTCCGGCGACTTCATTCTGAGCCAACTCTCACACTTCTCGGTGATGATCCTCACAGTCAGGGAGGTTACAGGCGGCCATACTGAAACATGGTGTGCCGTTATGAGCGACAAGATTGTAACCCTCTCTGAAGAACGTACTGCCTACCTTGAAGGACTGGTGCGGCAAGCGCGTACCGCCGCGGCCGTGTTCACCCAACTGACGCAGGAGGACGTAGACCAGATCGTCAAGCCCATGGTGCTGGCAGGTCTGGAACAGGCGCAGTACCTCGCTCGCCTCGCAGTGGAAGAGACCAAGATCGGCGTGATGGAAGACAAGGCCATCAAGAACATGGTGGCCACGGAATTTGTCTATAACTACGTCCGCGACAAGCGCACGGTCGGCGTCATTCGCGAGTATCCCGACCGCAGGCTGGTGGAAGTGGCCGAGCCCATCGGCGTGATCTTCTCGCTTACCCCCATCACCAATCCCACGTCGACGGTGCTGTTCAAGTGCATCATGGCGATCAAGACGCGCAATGCGGTGCTCTTCAGCCCGCATCCCAGCGCATGGCGCTGCTGCTTTGAGGCCGTGAGGATCATGTACGAAACGGCGGTGAAGCACGGCGCGCCAAAGGGCGTCTTTACGTGTCTCCAGTCGCACAGCCTCGATGACAACAAGTACCTGATGCGCCACAAGGACATTGGTCTGATCGACGCGACTGGCGGTCCCGGCGCCGTGAAGGCAGCGTACAGCTCGGGCAAGCCCGCGCTGGGCGTGGGAGCTGGGAATACTCCGGTGTATCTGGAGAAGTCTGCCAACCTCGACCAGGCGGTGGTGGACATCATCACCTCGAAGACCTTCGACAACGGCACGATCTGCGCATCGGAACAGACGGTCGTGATCGACGACGAGATCTACGACAAGGCACTGGATAAATTTGCGGCTCTGGGCGCGCATATCTGCAACGAGAAAGAGACCGAGATTCTTGCGCGCACCGTGATCGATCCCAACACTGGCTCTATGCAGCCTATGGCGGTTGGTCAGAAGGCGACAATCATCGCACGCTCGGTGGGAATCGAGGTCGAGCCGAAGACGAAGCTGCTGGTCACGCCGATCACGGGTGTCGGGCCGGATCATCCGCTGTCGATGGAGAAATTGTTCCCTGTACTGTCGGTGTATCGTGCGCATTCAGTAGACGAGGCATTGAAGGTTTGCGTGGACGTGAACCATAACGGCGGCCTGGGGCATACGGCGGTGGTCTTCAGTAACCAGGAGTCCGTCATTCAGAAGTTCGGCGACATGATCAATGCGGGGCGCATCATTGTGAACTCGCCAGGCTCGATCGGCGCGTTAGGCGGCGTGTACAACGACCTGGTGCCGACTTTCTCGTTCGGATGCGGCACGGGCGGCGGCAACGGCACGACTGACAACGTCAATGTCTATCACTACCTCAACATCAAGCGCGTAGCGCGAAGGACGCAGGCGCATATGTGGTTCCGCGTTCCCAACCAGATCTACTTCAACATGAATGCAACTGAGAACCTGCGAAACTTCCCGTCGCGCTCAACGCTCATCATTACCAACCCTGCGCTGGAAGCGATCGGCCACGTCGATATCGTGAAGCGTTCGATTCCTCCGGAGACGCCGGTGCGAGTGACGATCATTCCCGACGCCGAGCCCGACATGAAGATCGTGAAGCAGGGCGTGGAGGCGCTGAATTTCTACAAGGCGGACCAGATCATCGCGCTCGGTGGCGGGTCCGTAATCGACGCTGCGAAGATCATGAAGCTACAGTACGAATTTCCGGATGCCGATCTCAAAGAACTGGCGGCGCCGTTTCTCGACATCCGCAAGCGCGTGGTGCAGTACCCGACGGAAAAGACGAACCATGCGCGACTGATCGCTATCTCGACCACCAGCGGAACCGGCAGTGAAGTGACGCCGTTCGCGGTGATGGCTGACAAGGAACGCGGCTTCAAGGTCACGCTCGCCGACTATTCGCTGACGCCGGATGTCGCGATTGTCGATCCGCAGTTCGTGATGTCGATGCCAAAAGGCCTGACAGTCGATACGGGAGTGGACTGCCTGACACACGCGCTGGAGGCTGGCGTATCGGTGTTTGCGTCGCCGTACACGGATTCCAATGCCATGCAGGCGGTGCGCATGGTGTTCAAGTATCTGCCGATGGCGTACGAGAATCCGCATGACGAAGAGGCACGCAGCATGATGCACAACGCAGCATGCATCGCTGCGATTGCGTTCTCCAACGCGTCGGTGGGAGTGAATCACGCGCTCGCACATGCGTTTGGAGCGCGTTTCCACGTACCGCACGGTCGCGCGAATGCGCTGATGCTACCGCACGTGATTGCCTACAACGCGTCGGTGCCGACGAAGTTCATGCCGTCTCCGAATCAAGGGGCGTATGTGGCGCACAAGAAATACGCCATGATGGCCGATCTGTTGGGGCTGGGTGGGCACACGGTTGAAGAGAAAGTAGCGAACCTGGTGAAAGCGACGGAGGAGTTGCTCGATCGGCTGGGCGTGCCGACGTCGATTGCAGAATTGGGTATCTCGAGGGAAGAATTCGAGAAGGCGATGCCCGAGCTGGCGAAGATTGCGTTCGACGATCCATCGTGGCGGTCGAACCCGCGTATGCCGCTGGTGAGCGAAATCATCGAGCTGTTCTGGAGCGCCTATAAAGGACGTGGAACCGCGCCGGCGAAACCCGAGACGGAAGCCAAGGCGGTACGGGAAATGGTGGCTGTATGACAACGACTGCCGAAGTGCAAAAAGTGAATGGCGAGAACGTGGAGCAGGCGCTCGACGATGTTCGTCGAAAGCTGGCTGGCACCGAGGGCGGTGTGATTCTCGATTTTTCGGCTGTGCAACGAGTGGATCACGGTGGGTTACGAGCAATGGAAGACCTCGCCAATGCCGCCGATGAGAAGTCGGTAGAGATCAGCCTCGAAGCAGTGAATGTGGGTGTGTATAAGGTGCTGAAGCTGGGGCGGCTGACGCTGCGGTTTTCCTTCGTCAACTAATCGCCTGCAAACGCGCCGGTGTCGCGCTCGTCACTGACAATCTCGTCGTGCGGAGTTCCAATCTTCATCGAGTTTCCGCTGCGTTGTTTCGGCAGGAAGGAGGTGACGATCGAACTCCAACTGGAAACCGACGAACTCAATCTCCTGGCCACTCATTGATGCACCCTGCGGGCCAGAAGCCGCACTCATCACTGGACGACCGCCTGCTGGAGATGGTGCTGGCCCGCGATTTGCGCTTCCATTCCGACCAGCTGGAGCGGGTGGCAGAGTTGCTGGTAGCCGCCGAACGCTAGAGGAAGGATGACGTCCAGGGCGAACAAACCCCATACGCCGGTTTGAGCTCAAGTGCAGGCTAGAGCTGCCGGAGCGCACCCTGGAAAAGATCGGCGAAGCCTGCGTGATGATCTGACGCTCTGCGGCCCGCGAAATCGCGGGGGCTTCGACAAATCGCTGGCAAAGTTACGCGGGGTGCACGACAATGATTACCATGCGCCTCGACGTGCAGTGCTACTCGGGTCGGAAGGCGGACGAAAGGCCGGTCCGATTTTCACTGGATGGACACTCGTACCTGGTCGAGGAAGTGCTCGACCAGTGGTATGGCACCGACAGCACCTTCTTCAAGGTTCGCGCCGACGACGGCAACCTCTACATCCTGCGGCAGCAAACTTCGACTCCCGAGGGGGCCTGGGATCTGGTCTCATTCCGGCAGGTGTCAGACAAGGGGTAAGTAAAGCCGGACATGATTCGCTGGATAAGGGATCCCTGCGACAAGCCTAGGGCAGACTCTTCCACTCCGCTCTCCCGCTGAGCGGGATCGCTTCGCTCGGGATGGCAACGTTAGCGAGAATAGCGAGCCAGTGATCTCAAGTTTTGTGTGAGTGCTTCTCCGGCATACCGAGACTGCGTACGGTGTCGCTGCCGAAGTCGAACTCAATCAGCACAACCGGCTCGTCGCCCACTACCCAGCCGTCGTGACCGGGTTCGATCGAAACCACCTGCGGCGCGCGAAACTCCAGCACGCAACCGTCAGCGAATTCCATGTGAATCTCGCCACGCGCCAAAAATCCGACGTGGGCGTGCATGCAGAGGTCAGTGCCTACATGCGGCTTCATGTGCTTCGACCAGCGGAAGCCGGCAGGGTAGATCAGGCGCTTGACCCGGCAGTTGCCTGCCTCCACAACATCGAGTTCGACGCCGCCGACTTCGCGGTGCTTGGCGCCCTTGATGGGTGCTTCGAGGGGATCACGGGTTGCCATCGCGGCATGCCTCCTTCTTGGTTTGTTCTGCGTGGCGAGTTGTGTTCGGTGCGCTCTAGCCCGGATAGGCGCGACCCTGTTGGATCCATGCTTTGATCTGGTCTTCCGTCGCGCCGGCCTGGTGCAAGTGTTCGCGCAGCTCCGGTTCCTCCATTGCTCCCGAAGTGCTCTTCACCATATGCTCGCCAAAATCGATTCCAATCACTATGAATTTTTCCGGTTCCGAATCTTTCACTTTGATTACGCGGTATCGTATCGACATTGACTCTCCTGGTATGAGTTCGATCTGCCTTGCGAATTGTGGTTCTGGTGTGAACTGGTCTCGGTTCCAATGCCTGAACCCGAGCTGGCGGACTGAAACGCCATGCGCCAACACCGAAGCATACACGGATTTCCGCCGAATTCAACCGGCAGACAGACTCCTCTCTAAATACAAGTTGTTGACTTTTAGGCAGTTGTAAATTTCCGCGCCCAAGAGCTTGACGTATTCCTATATAGGAATATATAGTTGCCGTCCATGGCACGAGCGGCCACAACTTCCGATGCATTCAACGCAGTGGCCGAGCCGCGGCGGAGGCTGATCCTGCTTCATCTGGCCGAGGAGGAACAGTCCGTCGGCCAGATCGTGGCCGCGCTGGGCTTCGAGCAGCCGTCGGTTTCGAAGCATCTGCGTGTGCTGCACGACGTGGGTCTGGTGCGCGGGCGGAGGAACGGGAGGCACATGCTCTATCGAACCAACGCCGACGCCATCCGCCCGCTGTACGAATGGACGAAGACCTTTGAACGCTTCTGGAGCCATCAGTTGAATCGCATCAAAGAACGCGCCGAGGCCAAGAGCCTGGAACGCCTAACCAACGACACGAAAACCGACGAGGAGGAAAAATGAGCACGGTCCCGACATTAACGGGGATTGAGAGTCTGACCTTGATCGTCAGCAAAGAAATTCATGTGCAGGCAAGCCTGGAAGACACCTTCGCGGCGCTGCTGGAACAAATCGGCTCGGAGAACGATACGCCGGAGGGCAACAAGATGCCGATGAAGATCGAGCCGTGGCCGGGTGGCCGCTGGTACCGCGACCTGGGCGACAACAATGGGCATTTATGGGGACACGTGCAGGCCATCAAGCGGCCCACGTTGCTGGAAATCTGGGGGCCGCTGTTCATGTCGTATGCAGCCGTCTCGAATGTGCAGTACCGACTGAGCGAGGTCGATGGCGGAACCCTGATCAAGTTTCATCACCGGGCGATAGGAACGATTCAGGACGACCACCGGGAGGGCGTCAACCAGGGTTGGACGCACATCCTGTCGCGCATTCGCGAACGTGCGGAAAAACGGCCGCGGTAGGAGCCGTTATGTGTCCCGCATGTTTGGCGACGGCGGCGTGGATTCTCGGTGGGGCGATTTCATCGGGCGGATCGGGCGCAGTGATCGTTCGTGCATTGCGCGCGAAAAAGACAACCACGAACCTGGACGAGAGGAGAAGCAACGATGGCGACAACAACGACCGAAAAGTTGAATGCGAAAGTGGTGTCTCCGGCCGATTGGCTGAAGGCGCGCAAGGATCTGCTGGCGAAAGAGAAGGAATTCACTCATCTGCGCGATGATCTGAGCCGCCAGCGGCGCGAGTTGCCGTGGGAGAAGGTTCAGAAGAATTACGTCTTTGAGGGCCCGAGGGGAAACGTAGCCCTAGCCGATCTGTTCGATGGCCGCAGCCAGCTCATCATCTATCACTTTATGTTCGGCCCAGGCTGGATAGAAGGATGCCCGAGCTGCTCATTCCTGGCGGACAACTTCGACGGCATGAGAATCCACCTTAGTCAGCGCGACGTGGCGTTTGCCGTGGTTTCACGCGCTACGCTGCCCGAGATCGAAGCATTCAAGCAGCGCATGGGATGGCGTTTCCCGTGGGTGTCGTCGTCCCGGAGCGACTTCAACTTCGACTATGGAGTTTCCTTTGAGGGGAATGGGAAGCGGTCTTATAACTACGGGACGTTGGACGAATTTCCTGCGGAAGAAGCACCAGGCGCGAGCGTATTCTATAAAGACGCCGATGGGCAGGTTTTCCACACCTACTCGACGTACGGACGCGGGCTGGACATTCTGCTGACCACCTACAACTATCTCGACCTCACGCCCAAAGGACGAGACGAAGAGGCAATGGTGCCGCATGCCATGGCGTGGGTGCGCCACCATGATCGTTACGAAAGAGGAGAGGCTGCTGCGTGTTGCTCAGGAGAGGCAGCCAGCAGGAGCGCCGCGGTTGAACCGATGCTCGCCGAGTTCGCCGAGGAGATCGCGGTGACCAAGCGAATTCTGGATCGCGTGCCCGCGGACAAGCTGATGTGGCGGCCGCATCCGAAGTCGATGACGCTGGGGCAGTTGGCAATCCACATCGCAACCATACCAGGAGCGTTGGCGAAACTGGTCGAAGCCGACGGGTTCGACGTATCGCAGGCGAAGTTTGAACCGCCGCAGCCCAAAGACTTGCGTGAAATCCAAACTGCCCTGGAAACGACTATCACGCAGGTTGAAACCCAATTGACCGCCATGAGCGACGCAGCGGCAAACGGAAACTTCGCATTTCGGCGTAACGAGAAAGAGCTCTTCACCAAGTCACGGACTGGGGTGATGCGATCGATTATGCTCAACCACTGGTACCACCATCGTGGACAGCTTTCGGTTTACCTGAGGCTGCTAGAGATTCCGGTTCCGTCAGTCTACGGACCCAGTAAGGACGAGAACCCGTTCGCCTAGGCCGTGAAGAAGCCTGCCCCGGTGTCGGGGCCGCAGGCAGGCTCCTTCTTTTATCGCGCGGCGATATGACTCGCGGTTACGCTGCGAGAGCTTCACGCGGCCTCTTAACCACCCAGCTACCGCCGTTTTAGTCTTCCCTCCAAGACGTGTCGACCAATGCGAAGCATTCCTGCTATCGTGCGTAGTAGAGTCGATTGGGGTTCTTGACGCCACACGTCACCTGACTACTACTCCACTTCTCTCCTCCGGAGGTGCCCGCCCTTGCGACGAGTTGCGCTCGTTCTTCTTGTTTCCTGCCTTGTCAACGTTCTAGCCGCACAAAACGATCAATCAACTGGGAGTTCTGAGCCGGGCCAGAAATCCGCGGAAAAACCGAAGCCCTTGGCGAGTGCCGAGAAACCCTCCTTGAACGACCAAGAGGATGACAAACAATCGCAAGGCCCGTTTAAGGGGATGCAATATCGCCTGGTCGGGCCGTTTCGCGGCGGACGCGTAGTCGCTGTCTCGGGAGTTGTGGGCCAGAACGACACGTACTATTTCGGCGCCGTTGCAGGCGGGGTGTGGAAGACCACCGACGGCGGCCTGACCTGGAAGCCGATCTTCGACAAGATGAAAGACGCCTCGCCGTCGATCGGCGCCATTGCTGTTTCTGAGTCCGACCCCAACGTGATTTACGTCGGAACCGGCGAAGCGTGTATCCGTGGCAACATCGTCGGCGGCAACGGTGTGTTCAAGTCGATCGATGCCGGTGCGACCTGGAAATTCGTGGGGCTGGCGGATACGCATGCCATCGGGCGGTTGATCGTCGATCCCAAAAATCCCGACGTTGCATTCGTCGCCGCCCTTGGACATCCTTTTCGAGACAGTGAAGAGCGCGGTATTTTTCGCACCCGCGACGGCGGCAAGAGGTGGGAGAAGGTCCTATATAAGGATGCAAAGTCCGGCGGTATCGACATCACGTTCGATCCCAGCAACGCCAACATTCTCTACGCGGCACTGTGGCAGGCAAAACGCACTCCATGGAGCATGGACAGCGGTGGCCCGGGTAGCGGCCTCTACAAGTCCATCGACGGCGGAACGACCTGGAAGCAGCTGACCGGAAACGGCTTGCCGGAAGGCACGATCGGTCGCATCGGCGTAACCGTTTCGGGCGCGAATCCCAACCGCGTGTGGGCAGTGGTCGAAGCCGATAAAGGCGGCATCTTTCGCTCCGATGACGGAGGCCAAACCTGGCGCCTGATGACCGACGATCATAACTACCGCCAGCGCGCCTGGTATTACTCGCATATCTTCGCCGATCCGAAAGCGGCCGATACGGTGTACATTCTCAACACGAGCGCCTATCGGTCGAACGACGGTGGCAAGACTTTCACTCGCATTCGTACACCGCATGGAGACAACCATGCGCTGTGGATCGATCCCACGAATCCGAAGCGCCTGATCAATGGCAACGACGGGGGCGCCAACGTCTCCACCAACGGCAGCGAAAACTGGACCACGATCTACAACCAGCCGACGGCGCAGTTCTATCACGTCGTCGCCGACAATCGCTTTCCGTATTACATCTACGGCGCGCAACAGGACAACAGTACGGTTGCAATTGCCAGCGCCGGGCTTGACGGTTCGATCACTCCCTCCGACTGGTATCCGGTTGGCGGCGGCGAGAGCGGTTACATCGCTCCCGACCCAACCGATGCCAACATCGTATATGCCGGCTCCTACGGTGGCGAGATCACACGCTACGATCACCGCACGCGCCAGCAACAAGCCGTAAATCCCTGGCCGATCAATCCTATCGGCTGGGCCGCAGCGGATGTGAAGCACCGCTTCCAGTGGACGGAGCCCATCGTCTTTTCACCGCACGATCCCAAGACTCTCTATTACGGCGGAGAGGTGCTGTTCAAGACGACCGACAATGGGATGAACTGGACCATCATTAGTCCCGACCTGACACGCAATGACAAAGCCAGGCAG
>Ga0306921_10002096_pt1 | contig 19918 bp, 16 predicted proteins | sample sta12Cox44000080_FD_203760 | JGI IMG/M metagenome (GOLD analysis project Ga0306921, IMG submission 203760) | Lab enrichment of tropical soil microbial communities from Luquillo Experimental Forest, Puerto Rico - statoxic.12C.oxic.44.000.080 (v2)... | ecosystem: Environmental > Terrestrial >... | reverse complement strand
TAGAGCGCTTGCAGATCATCTTGCAGCCCGTTGTGATCGATGCCCCAATGCAGATTGGCAACAGTATCGCGTATGGATGACGATGGATTGGGAAACGACTGCCATGCGCCTTGCGAGATCGGCATGTTCATGATGTGCGACGCGGAGCAGTCTAAGTTCCACTGGCGTCCACCGTCGATACTCGTGCTCGTGTTGAAGAACAGTTCGGTATTGAACGCGCCGCAGCCCGGATCGTTTGCGGGCACGACGATGCTCGTGTTGTCAAGGTTCGAGCGGTTGACCCACTGGTAGTCGGCGTTCACCGCGAGCGTGGAAACGTAATAGCTGAAGCGGCGATCGGGCGTTGCGCCAAAGACGTCGGCTTGCAAGGTATGGTTGTAGACGGGGCTTCCTGTGATAAGCGTGAGGTCGGCCCCGCCGGGATACGTGCCGCGCCGGTATACCTCATTGATGTACCCCGACATAGACCGGCCGGCATCAGCCGGTTCACCGCCCGTATACACTTCAAGGCTCGCTAGACCATTGGTCACAAACGAGGTCGCGTTGGCGGCGTCGAACCCACGGTTGAGCGGAATGCCCTCGAGTTCGAACCCTATCTGGTCGGTCGAGCCGCCACGGACGCTCAGCGTTCCGTTGCCCGCGTAGCCACCACCCGAACCGAGGGTGCGCGTGATACCGGGAAGAGAAGCGGCGACGGCGTTTTGACTGTACAGCGTTTCCGCGCCGCCCGCACTTCCCTGGTAGGACTTGATCGCGTTCGCGTTCACCGCGTATAGGTCGCCGGTCACGGTTTTGCTGACGACGCTCGAGGTGGCGGTCGTGAGCACTTTACCAATCGTCTTGGCAGAAGCGCGGAGGACGAGATTGACGTTCGAGGTTTGGCTCGTTTGCACGGTGACGCCATACACCGTTGCGGTGTCGTAGCCGTCTTTGCTCGCCGTGACGCTGTAGGTGTCTGGCGAGAGGTTGAGGACCGCATAGAACCCGTGCGTGTCGCTTTGCGTCGAGAGCGATTGTGAAGGCGATGCGACCGACACTTTGGCGCCTGCCAATGGGTTGTTCTTCTCGTCAGTGACGTGGCCCGAGATGCTGCCGGTGACGCCTGCGTCAGAGCGGGCCCAGCACCCGAGCCAGAGCGCAAGAGCGATGACGAGAAGCCGAGTGAGGCGCGCTACCGACATACTGCCACTCTCCCTACAATTCAGCAATCGCTTGGTTCCATGAAGGAGCAAGCCCTGTGGCGCCGTTACGGGCGCTTTCGCAGAGTGTGTCCCTCTCGCAAGGGCGATATTCCTTTGAACGGACGAGTGTCAGCGACGCCGCCGAGGGCGTTTTTTGATGTCACGATGTTGCCGCGGCGCGCGCTCTTCAAACGGACGCAAGCGATCAGCGCGACGGAGCGGGGGCTCTTCTTCATCAACTCGCCCTGCAGTGTGATCCCAATCTGACGCCTGACGCCAGAAGTCGATGATCTTCTGCTCGAGCGATGCTGAAAAGCGCTCTGCTTGAGCGGCTGGTCCGCTCGCGTCAGCCGCGACAGCGTCGCCACTCTTAACCATATCGCGCGCATCAGACGCAGCGAGCGCGAGCCGCATGCGCCGCCCATCTTCTTGCGCCACGACGAACGGGAACTGCGGATGCCGGCCGCTGACCAGCGCGCGCCTGACGCGGTCGATACCACGGTCGCTCGCCGGCAGCATCGCAAGTCGCCCGCCGTCTAGGCGAACGACGCAGCCGAAGCGGCTGCAGTGCACCACGCTCCCGCGCACCTGCTGCATGGCTACTGGGGCGCCGGCGTGGCCTGGGTGACTTGGATGAAGACTTCGTGCGGCTTCGTGAGTCCGAGCTGTTCGTGGATGATCGGGACGAGATACTCCGGGTCGTGTAAGCGGACGACACGCGTTTGCAGCTTGGCATTGGCGCCAGTCAGGTCGGCGTTTTGGGCTTCGATGTCGCGGATCTGGCCGTGCAGCTCGGCGTTGCGTACCCCGGCGTGCCAGATCTGCACGGCGATCGTACCGCTCACGAACAGCGCGACGAGCACCACAAGCAAGCGGCCGGCCACCGTCGCCGCGAGGACGGCCAGGCGGCGACTACGTGATGGTCGCCCATCCCCACGCGGCGCACGCGCGAGGCGGATGATCTTATGCGTGAGGCTACCGCGCCGCGGTGTCATGGACGAGTTCGACGTGCGCTCCGATGCGACGGAACTTTTCGTACCGCCGGTCGACAAGCTCATCTTGGCTCAGCCGTGCAAGCTTGAGCAGCGAGCGCTTATCGGCTGCCAGCGTGTCGTGGATGACGCGTTGCGGATCTTGATGCGCGCCACCCAACGGTTCGGGGATGACCTCATCGACGATGCCGAATTCGAACAACTCGTCGGAGGTCAGCCGCAGGCGCTGCGCTGCCTCTTCCGCACGGCTCGCGTCGCGCCACAGGATCGATGCTGCGGCTTCTGGAGACGCCACGGAATAAATGGAATGTTGGAGCATGATGATGTGGTCGCCGATGCCGATCGCGAGCGCGCCCCCGCTGCCGCCTTCGCCCGTGATGTTGACGATCACCGGCGCTCGCAAGCCCGCGAGCACTTTGAGCGACGCTGCGATAGCTTCGGACTGGCCGCGCTCCTCGGCCCCGATGCCTGGATACGCGCCCGGCGTATCAATGAACGTCACGAGCGGGCGCTCGAACTTCTCGGCTAAGCGCATGACGCGCTGCGCCTTACGGTAGCCTTCGGGATGCGGCATCCCGAAGTTACGATAGAGATTATCTTTTGTGTCGCGGCCCTTTTGCTCACCTATGACAAATATCGGTAGCTCGTCGAGATAGGCATAGCCCGCAACGACCGCGGGGTCGTCACGAAAACTGCGATCACCGTGCAGTTCCGTAAAGCCATCGAGCGCACCGATGTAATCCATGGCCAGCGGCCGCTTGGGGTGCCGCGCAAGGTGCACGCGCTGCCAGGGAGTCGGGTTACCGAAAATCTCAAGCTTGAGCTGACGCGCCTTTTCTTCCAGCGCAGCGATCTCGGCCGAGAAATCGACGCGCTGCGTCTCGTTGAGCTTCTTGAGCCCGGCGATCTTGGTCTCTAGCTCGACGAGCGGTTTTTCGAGTTCGACGATGACGTTCATGCGGGCACCGCCTTGTCGGTAAGGAAGTGCAGCAGGCGCCCCAGCGCTCCTTTGAGCTCTGTCCGGCGCACCACCATGTCTACTTGTCCGTGCTCGAGCAAAAACTCGGCGGATTGAAAACCTTCCGGCAGCTTCTGCCGGATCGTCTGATCGATGACGCGCCGGCCGGCAAACCCGATCGCCGCGCCCGTCTCAGCGATGATGACATCGCCTTGAAAGCCGAACGATGCCGAGACACCGCCCGTCGTCGGATCGGTGAGCACCGTGACGAGCGGTAAACCGAGCGCGGAAAATCGTTCAGCAGCGGCGGTGGTCTTGGCCAGCTGCATGAGCGCGATAACGCCTTCCTCCATGCGGGCGCCGCCGCTGGCCGTGACCAACACGACCGGGAGCCGTTGCCGTGCGCACTCCTCGATCAGGAGCGTGACTTTTTCGCCGACCACACTTCCCATGGTGCCGCCCCGGAAGAAGAAATCCATGACACCCAGCCCCGTACGAACCCCTTCGATCGTGCAGAGGCCGACAACGACCGCCTCGAGTAGCCCTGATTTCTGACGATCCCCCGCGATCTTGTTGGCGTACGGCATGCGATCGGACCACGCCAGGGGATCGCCAGTGGCGAGCAGAGGTGCGAGCTCGTGGAAGTCGCCGTCCGCGAGCAGCGCGATGCGGTCGAGTGCGTGTAGCCGGAAGTGATGACCGCAGCGGGAGCAGATCCAGAGACGTTCGGCGAGGTCTTTCTTATACAGCCGCTCACCGCAGGATGGGCACATCTCCCAGAGCGCGTCGCTTTGGGGTTCGGGCTTGGCGCCTCGGCGGCGCAGCCAATTCGGTGTTGGTGCCAACTCGTTACTCCTGCTCGCGTGCGGCCCGCGGAGGTATGACGCTGGCGTGCTGTCGTCGCCCCGCGCCAGCGTAGATCTTGCCGAGCTGTTTGAGATAGTTGACGATCTCGCCTGAGTTGAGCTTGCTCGAGCCGTGCCGGCGATCGGTGAAGACGTACGGCACTTCCTTCGCTTTTTGGTAGTTCCCTTTCATGATGACTTCTAGTCCAATTTTAAAACCAATCGGATCGAGCGTGACGCCTTCGATAACCGACCGTTTGCAAAACAGATAGCCGGATGTAATATCGTGGACACGCGTGAGCGGCATGGCGAGCATGATCGCAACGCGCGACGTGACACGCCTGCGCCACGGCCAATTAGTGATCCCACCGCCAGGGATGTAACGACTGCCGATAGCTAGCTCGCAGTCGCCACTGCGAACGGCCTGGATCATCGCCGGGATAATCTTGGGATCGTGACTGAAATCGGCATCCATGACACCCAGGATGGGCGCATCGCAGGTGGCCCAGCCATCGATAACGGCGGAAGCAAGCCCGAGTTTACCTGCTCGATGCACGCAGCGCACCGGATAGCGCGATGCGAGGCCGTCAACGAGTGCGCCGGTACCGTCGGGCGAGTTGTCGTCGACCACGACGATTTCGCCGTTGATGCCCGCGCCTGCAAACACATCAGTCAGCGCCGAGATAAGCTGCTCGATGCCGCCCGCTTCATTATATGTGGGGATGACGACGGAGACGTCGTACGGTGCTGCCACTGACTTCGTAGGTTCAGGAGAGCGCAGATTTTGACCTGCGGGACGTGGACTTACCACCATCCGCGCAGTGCGGCAATTGCCGACAACATCGCGGCTGCGGCAGTCTCTGTTCGCAACACGGTCGGTCCGAGCGAGACGAGTACGCAGCCAGTCTCGTACGCGAGACGCAGTTCACCTTCGGTGAAACTCCCTTCGGGTCCGATGACGAGCGAAAGCGGACGGTCATCGCTCGACGCTACTGCTTGCACAAGACTGCCCGCTTCTGCACCTTCGTATGCCACAAGCGTCGTGCTCGTCGCCGCTGCGCTCGCGAGCGCGGTGCCGACGTCGAGCGGCTCCTCGACTTGGGGTATGATGAGGCGTTGCGACTGTCGTGCTGCCGATTTTGCGATGCGACACCAGCGTTCGAGCTTCGCCGGCGTGTCGCCACCGTACGAACGCGCGCACCGGATGGGCTGAATACGAGTAGCGCCGAGCTCGACGACCTTTTCGATAACGTCGTCCATCTTGGTCCCCTTGGGGACTGCCTGAAGCACAGCGACGGCGACAGGCAATTCGCCGCGACGATCGGCTTCGTATGGTGCGATGATCGTTGCCCGCGCGTGTCGGGCATCCACAACGGTCAGCGCCGCGCGCCACGCGTTCCCTTCGCTGACGATGACGACCTCCTCACCTGGCTTCATGCGCAAGACGTTCTTGAGATGACGGGCATCGTCGGGCTCAAGATTGATCTCTCGACCTGGCTGGCAGGAAACGGAGACAAAGACGCGGGTCATGCGCGTGCGCGCATGGGTTTGCGATAGACGAACCCACGCCAGCGTCCGGTGATGCGCGCCCGTCGCTGTTCGAAAGCGAGTTGCGCTCGACCGCCACTCTCCACAAGCTTAAGGCCCTGTGCTTCGAGCGCACGACGCACCCGACGCGCGCTGCCTTCAACAAATCCGCTCGTGATGAGCGTTCCACCGTGACGCAAGCCTTGTGCTAACGCTGGAGCGAACCGCTCGATGACCGGCGCTGTGATGTTTGCGACGATGCAGTGCGCCTTTGGAAACGATCTCGGGATTCCGGCGGCATGGATAAGGCGGACGGGGATAAGGCGGTTGGCTTTGAAGTTCGCGCGAGCGGCGTCAAGCGCGATGGGATCGGTGTCCGTTGCATACACCCGGGCGCCGCTCTTCGCGGCCGCCAGCGCCAAGATGCCCGAGCCGCAACCGACATCAACGACAATCGAGCCGCGTCGGACGTACGGCAGCAGCAAATTGACGGCGACCTGCGTCGAGGCGTGCTGACCCGTGCCGAAGGCCATGCCGGGATCGAGGCGCACGACTGCGCTTTTGGCAGGCGCCGCAAATGTGCGGTCCCACGTCGGTACGATGAACAGCCCCGGCGCGATGTGGATCGGCGCGTAATGCTTCCTCCAGGACGTCGCCCAGGCGCCGTCATCGACATCATCGACTGCAAGGTCGGCGTATCGCAAAAGGCGACGTGCTTTGCCCACGGACAACGCACGTGTCACGAGTCTGGTCGCCTTGTTCGCGTCGGCCCGCGGCACGTGCACGGTGACGCGGCGCAGCGGCGTCACGATCGAATCGCGGCCACAGCGAACGCCCGCGTCTTCAATCGCTGCCAGGGCTCCGCTCGTCGTTTCGAGCAGCGCTGTGGCCACGGTCTCGTCGCGGGCGCCGACGACCAACGCGAAGCGGCGCCAGCCGGCGCGCCTACTCGCCGCCGAAGGCTTTTCGGACTTTCTTGAAGAGATCTGAATCCTCGACTTCCTCGCCGCCGGCCCTGGCGTATTCCTCGAGTATCTCTTTCTGTTTGCGCGTGAGCTTGGTAGGCACGACCACGTGGATTTCAGTGACCAGGTCTCCCCGCCCGTGGCCGCGCAGCTTCGGCAATCCGCGACCGCCTATGTGAAAGGTGGTACCGCTTTGCGTTCCCGAGGGGATCTTCAAGCTGGCCGTACCATCGAGGGCCTCGATCTCTAAAGTGGCGCCTAAGGCGGCTTGCGTGAATGAGATGGCGGTAGCGCAATGCAGGTCGGCGCCATGGCGCTCGAAGACGTCGTGTGGTGCGACCGCGATGTATACGTACAAGTCGCCACTCGGGCCACCGCGCTCCCCGGCTTCACCCATGCCTGCATAGCGCAAGCGCGTGCCATCATCCGCGCCCGGGGGCACTTTCACCGTCATCGTGCGCTTGTGTTCAGCGCGCCCGCGACCGTGACAATGTTTGCATGGGTCACGGACGATCTTGCCTGATCCGCCACAGCGGGCACACGGCACCGTCGTCACGAACTGGCCGAGCATCGTCGTGCGCGCGTGACGCAGTTCGCCCGTACCGTGGCAGTCCGAACAATCCACCGGTTCTTGGCCGCTCGCCGACCCCGACCCGTTGCAGTGCTCGCACCGCGCGAGATGCGTGAACGTGATCTGTCGCTCGATGCCGGTTAAGACATCCGCGAGCTCGATCTCCATGTCGTAGCGCAGGTCGGAACCGCGTGCAGGCCCACGCCGTTGTTGCTGCACGCCACCGCCAAAGAAGAAATCGAAGATGTCCCCGACGCCTGTGCCCGCAAAGCCGCCTGGGCCGAACGGGCCTTCGACGCTGCCATAGCGGTCATATTGCGCACGCTTGCCGGGGTCGGACAGCACGGCGTACGCCTCATTGATCTCTTTGAAGCGGGCTTCGGCATGATGTTTGTCGCCGTCGTGGACGACATCCGGATGCGCTTTGCGCGCCAAGCTCCGATACGCACGCTTGATCTCATCGTCCGACGCGGACTTCGAGATGCCGAGGATTTCGTAATAATCGCGTTGCGTAGGCACGGTCGCCGTCGTCGTCCCGTCTTTTCTCTTGCTATCCGTTGCCCGGCGACGCGTCGCCGTGGAACAATTCGTTCAAGCTATCCGCCATGCAGTTGATGAGCGCGATGAGCCGCGCGTACTGCATGCGCCGCGGTCCGAGGATACCGACCGCGCCCGCATTACGATCGCCCACACGATAGGGAATCGTCACGACGCTGCACTCGCTCATGTCGACGTTTGGTAATTCTCGACCGATGCTCACGCGTGCGCCTGCGCTTTGCAGGGACGCGTGGAGGAGCTGGTAGAGCGTCTGCTGCTCTTCGAGCAGGTCCAAAATGGCTCGCAGTTTGCGCAGATCCCGAAACTCCTGTTGATCGAGCAGGTTGTGCGCGCCGCCCGCGAAGAGCCTGCGCTCGACGTCAGCATCTGCATGCTCGGCGACGATCGTCGAAATCCCCCGTAAGAGGTCGTCGGGCAATGGCGTCGCACCCGCGAGGCGCTCCAGCGCATCGATAGAGATATCGGCAAGACGGCTGCCTTGCAACTGCTCGTTGAAATTATTGGCGACCCGCAGGAGCGCGTCGGCGTTCACGGGTGTGGTCGTCTCGAGCGTGCACTGCGCGGCAAGTCCCAAGTCGGTCACGAGCACCACGTGCACGGCGTGGTCGCCGATCCGGATGAGCTCGATATGCCGGTATACCTGACTGGACAAGCGCGGAGCGATCGCAAACGCGATACTGCGCGTCAGCGTGCTCAAGACGTGCGAAGCGTGATCGACCACCGAATCGAGCTGATGGGTTGCGCGCCGGACCTCGGCGTGAATACGGTCGCGCTCCTCCGGGGTCAACGTCTCCGGCAGCATAAGGCGGTCGACGTAATACCGATAACCACGGTCAGACGGCACGCGACCGGCTGACGTGTGAGGCTGTTCGAGGTACCCTTCTTCATCGAGGCTAGCGAGCTCGGCACGCACGGTGGCAGGGCTGATGCCAAGGTTGTACTTCTGCGTCAAAGTCGCCGAGCCCACAGGCTCTCCCGTGGCGATGTACTCATAGACGACCGTTCCGAGGATCGAGGTCTTGCGGCGGTCGAGCTCAGGTTCCGGCGCTGGGCTTTTGGCCTTGGCGGGGCTATTTTTCGGCTTCTTCGTCATATTAGCAATCGGCGACTGAGAGTGCTAACCGGGTCTTAGCCGGACGGTTTGCCCCTCCCTTGTCCAGAACAGCGTGGGGCCGCGCGGTTTGTGACGCGCCCAGGCGCATTTGTACACGCAATTGTGGTGGAGGTCGTATTGGTGAAATCACACATTGCCGGACGCACGGCGCTCGTGACCGGAAGTGCGAGCGGACTCATGCGCGGCGTTTGCGTGTCACTGGGACGTCGCGGTTACAGGATCGCTGCCAATTATCGAACACCGCGCACGCATGCTGATGAAACACTACGAGCGGTGCGCGCCGCAGGAGGACATATCGAAGCGTTTCACGCGGACGTCTCCAACCCCGCCGAAGCAACCGCCCTTATCGCTGCCGTTCACGCCACCTTCGGCGGCATCGACGTTCTCGTGTGCGGCGCAGGACCAATGCTCGTCAAGGATCTCGCAGCGACCACGCTTGACGACTATCGTGCGCTCATGGACGGCAACATGGGATCGGTTTTCAGTTGCGTGAAAGCCGCACTGCCGCACATGCGCGAACGGCACTTCGGGCGCATCATAACGTTCGGCATGCTAGGCAGCGATGTGACGATGGGATGGCGGCACCTCTCGGTTTATGCCGCTGCGAAGGCTGCCGTCGTCGCGTTCACGCGATCACTCGCGCTCGAGGAAGGGCCCCACGGCATCACCTGCAACGTCATCAATATCGGCGACATCCGTGATAAGGATGCTGACCGTGCAGCCGCGTTGGAGCGCCGAGATTATCGCAACCCGCTCATGCGCCCAGGCAGCTGGGAAGACGTGGGTGATGCGGTCGCATATCTCGCAAGCGATGAAGCGTCATTTGTGACAGGATCCGTGCTCACCGTCAGCGGCGGATGGCAAGGCTTTTTGGCGGAGTTCTCGCGCTGGCCATAACCGATTGGCTGTCCTCGGGTACTGAGGGCGCTTACACGGGTTGCGCGCTGTCATCGTAGGCGAGGAATTGCCGGACGTCGGTCAGTGAATGGACGCGGCGGGCGGGTGGCAGCGCTTCAAGGATGCGCTGACCATACCACATCGATTCCAAGCGGCCGTCAAGGATACACATCAAGCCTTTGTCGGACGCGCTGCGGATGAGGCGTCCCAAGCCTTGTTTCAATTTCGTGATCGCTGCAGGTATCATGAGCGATGTGAATGGGTCACGACCGTCGCCGACGAGCAGTCTCGAACGTGCCGCGATGATGGGGTCGTCCGGCGGCGGGAACGGCAGGCGGTCGATGATGACGCACGAGAGAGCGCTGCCGATCACGTCGACCCCTTCCCAAAACGACGACGTTGCGAAGAGCACGGCGGCGTCCTCGTCACGGAACCAACGCAAGAGCGCTCCTTTGGGCAGATCACCTTGGATGCGAACAGGAAACGGCAACGTCGGCCCGAGCGTCCTGCCGACGGCTTGCATCATCGACAGTGAGGTGAACAGCACAAATGCACGGCCACCCGTCGCTTCAAGGATGCGCGCGATGACTGGCACAACTTGCGTGGCAAAATCCGGCCGCTTGGGGTTGAGCCGCTCGGGCGGGAGATAGAGCATCGCCTGGCGTTGGAAGTCAAAGGGAGATTCGAGGACGAGTTCGTCGACAGCACTCGTCTCGAGGCCGACTTGGCGGCGCAGGTATGCGAAGTCGCCACCAGTCGAAATGGTCGCCGATGTCATGACGATGCTTCGGGTCTTCTCGAAAAGCAATTCCCGCAGCAATCCAGCGACCGACGCGGGCGCGCAGTGCGCCGCCCACAGATCGCGCCGCTCGTCGGCGCGCTCCACCCAGCTGATCCAGTCTTCGCCTGTCAGGCGTAGCCGTTCTATGGTTTGAGTCTGTGCGACGATCGACCGTAGGATGAGATCGCGGCGTCGCTTGAGCGACTCCTCAGGCGCCTGCGGGAATTGGGATGCGGCCGCCCATTTCTCGGCGACCCAATTCTCCACACGATAGAGCGCCCGTTGCAGGGGCTCAAGCAGTTCGAGCGCAGGACCGTTCTCCTCGAATGCGTAGCGCGCACCGCCGGTGCGCCCGAGCGCCGTGCAGAACTCATTTGCCGCTTGAGCGAGCGCAGCACTCAAGATCTCGTCGACGATGTAGGCGCGAGCGAGCTTGGCCTGCAAGCGCCCGATGCTCGCGCGTGAGATGCTCGAAGTAAAGGCGGCAGTCGCCCAATCTTCGATCTGGTGCGCTTCGTCCAGCACAGCGTACGCATAGGGCGGGATGATCCCGCCGCCAACTGCGAGGTCACTGAAGAACAGGGCGTGATTGACCACCACGATGTCCGCGTGACGGGCGGCTTCGCGGGCATGCATCATGTGGCACCGTTCAGGCCCGAAGAATTCGCACGCATCCATGAGGCAATCATCCGCATCGGCGTCCACCTCGCGCCACAAAGGCTCGCTCGGTACGAAATCGAGCTCGGCCCGATCGCCGGTTGCGGTGCGGTCGGCCCAGCCGAAGAGCCGCCGATCCGCATCGCTCTGCGCGAGCACGAGACGGGAGCGTAGCTGCTCAAGCTTGTCACGGCAGAGATAGTTGCTGCGGCCTTTAAGCTGCACGACACGAGCGGCCGAGTCGAGCACCGCAAGCACGAGCGGAATGTCTTTGGTGAGCAGCTGTTCTTGCAGAGCAAGGGTCGCCGTCGAAATCACGATTCGTTGGCCCGACAGCAGCGCCGGTACCAAATATCCGTAGGACTTGCCCGTGCCGGTGCCGGCCTCAACCATGACGTGCACGTGCTCGAGAAAGCCACGGTTGACGAGCTTGCCCATAGCAATCTGCGCCGGCCGGTGTTCGTAGCCGGCAAGCGCATCGGCCATGCGACCATGCGGGCCTAATACTTCATCTATAGTGAGCATGCGCCAACGCACGGTCCGAACGTGCGTTCGACCAGATTCTGGCCTACCGCCCGATGCCCTGCGAGCGCCTCACAGATCTTCCCACTCGCCGCGTTGGCGACGCTTTCGTTCGAGCTTCAGCCGCTTCTCGGCGAGCGACTCGCTGACCCGCGCCTGCGTGTTGGTAGGGGGTGTCGGCCGCATCACGCGGCGGCGCTGGACCGCTATCGCGTCAGCGAGCTCCTGGATGCGACGCGCCGACACACGCTTTTTGTGCTTTCGTCTCTTGCTACCCATGGGCGTTTACGCGCACGCGTTTGGCGCTGCGGGCATCGCACCCTGTGGTCGCGAGCGAGCCGGACGAAGGTTCGCTGCCGAGCACCGACGCAGTCTCGCACGGTGTCAACGTCATCTCCTCTGCGCGCCGCTACGAAGGCGAGAGGCGACAAGCTGCCCTCGACCATGCGTGCACTCGTCAAGGAAAAAGCCGGCCCCGGCTTGTCGCTCGAGCAAGTACCAGTTCCTCGCATCGGTCCGACAGACGTGCTGGTCAACGTGCGTAAGGCTGGGATCTGCGGCACGGACGGCCACATCTGGGACTGGGACAAATGGTCTCAGGGCCGCGTACATCCGCCGGTCATCGTCGGCCACGAGTTTATGGGCACTGTCGCAGCGGTGGGCGATGCCGTGCGCAACGTGGCTGTCGGCGATAGGGTTGCCGCGGAGGGTCACATCTCCTGCGGCGCGTGCTTGCTGTGCAGAACGGGTCAGGAATATATCTGCGAGCACGTACAGATCTTGGGCATCGACCGGGATGGTGCGTTTGCCGATTACGTCGCCGTACCGGAGCACAACATCTGGAAACTGGATCCGGCAGTACCCGATGAGTGGGCTGCGGTCTTTGACCCGCTTGGCAATGCCGTGCACACCGTGATGACGGCAGGCGTCAGCGCCAAGAGCGTGGTCATCACCGGCGTCGGATCGATCGGCCTCATGGCCATTCCCGTGGCGCGCGCCGCCGGAGCAGCGCGGCTCATCGCGATCGATGTCAACCCGCAAAAACTCGCGCTGGCCAAGACCCTCGGGGCCGACGAGGTCTTCGACGCTCGCACCCCGGGCTTGCGGGAGACCGTGTATGCGTTGACCGGAGGTCACGGCGCGGATGTCTTGCTCGAGATGAGCGGAAGCGGCGCTGCGATCAACCAGGGTTTGAGCATGGTGCGCAACGGCGGGCGGGCCGCGCTGCTCGGGTTGCCCTCAGACAACGTCAGCATGAACCTCGCTGAGAACATCATCTTCAAAGGCTTGACTGTGCTCGGCATCAATGGGCGCAAGATGTTCGAGACGTGGTACCAGATGCAAGCCCTGGTCACGGCCGGCCGCATCGACCTTTCGCCGATCATCACGCATGTCGTGCCGCTCGAGCGTTATGCCGAGGCTTTCGAGCTGCTCAAGACGGGCAAGGCGGTGAAAATCGTGATCGATGTGAATGAGGGAGAACCATGAATTCGACGTACGACCGCAAACTCAAGACCGAACTCGACGCGCTGCGCGCAGCGGGCACATACAAGACGCTGCGTCATCTCACGACACCGATGGCGGCCGAGGTCCGCATGGAAGAGGCCGGCGAGATCATCGTGCTGTCCTCGAACAACTACTTGGGCCTCGCTGACAATCCGCATGTCGTTGAAGCAGGTATCGAGGGATTGCGGAAATACGGCGCCGGCACCGCGAGCGTGCGCTTCATCTGCGGCACTTTTGACATTCACCGGCAAGTCGAAGAGAAGATCGCGTCGTTCTTCGGCATGCCTGCGTCGCTCACATACGTGTCCTGCTGGACGGCAAATGAGGGGTTGATCCCGACGGTTGGCGTCGCCGGCACGGCGATTTTGTCCGACGAACTGAACCACGCCTCGATCATCGACGGTTGCCGGCTCGCGACGCAAGCTCAGCGCCTGCGGTACAAGCACTCCGACATGGCGGATCTCGAATCCAAGCTTGCCTCATTGCCGCCGGACATGACCAAATTCATCATCACCGACGGCGTCTTTTCCATGGAAGGCGATCTAGCGCTATTACCGCAGATCGTCGCGCTGGCCAAGCGCTACAACGGTGTGGTGATCGTAGACGACAGTCATGGCACGGGGGTGATGGGTCCGACCGGGCGTGGAACGATCGAGCACTATGGACTCACTGGACAAGTCGATATCCTCACAGGCACACTCGGCAAAGCGCTCGGCGGTGCGGCCGGTGGCTTTGTCGCCGGATCTGCGAGTCTGATCGACACGCTGACTCAGCGATCTCGCACGATGCTATTCTCCAACGCGTTGCCGCCGACCGTCGCATCGTCGGCGCTTGCAGCGCTCGAGGAGCTCGAAGCGCACCCCGAGCTTTTAGCCAAGCAGCGGGAGAACGTGCGCTATTTTCGCCAAGGGTTGACAGCGCTCGGCTACAAGCCGCTTCCCGGCGAGAGCGCGATCATCCCCATCATCGTAGGTGAGACGGCGTTCGCTATCCAGATGAGCGAGCAGCTGCTCAAGGAGGGAGTGTTCGTCACGGGTTTTGGATTCCCAGTCGTGCCTGAGGGCAGGGCGCGTATCCGCGTGCAGATGAGCGCCGCGCTCGAGCGATCGCACCTCGACAAAGCACTCGATGCGTTTGAAAAGGTCGGCGCGCGTCTAGGGCTCATCCCGGCAAAAGTCTGAACAGTGCCCGAGCACAATAAAAGGCCGGCGCCACAGCGCCGGCCTTTTGGAGCCCACCGTTCTCGTTACGACCCTAATTGCCGGCTTGAACTGAGCTTGACGATCTTGTCAGCGTGGCGCGCACCGAGCGCGTCCTGGTCATAGTAGACGGTCACCCACGCGCCAGGCTTGAGCGCTGCCATCTGATACGTGGTCTTGCCGTCATCCGAAAAGACTTGCTTGAAGTGTGGCACGACGAGGAAGCTCAATGTCTGCTGACCTTCCCTGTTCTCCACCTTTATGTTGGTGGTCGAGACGTGCACGACTTGTCCTGTCCAGATATTGGTGTCCGCCTTCGCCGGCACGAGCGTCCCCGTCACCGCCTCGGTGATTGCGGCTGCACAAAATAACGCGATGATAACGTTTCGCATCGTTCCCTCCTTAGGGTCAATCGGTATTATTCCCATTGCGAGGGTAACGTAACAGCCGGTCAGCTTGTTCCACGCTTAGCGAAAATCGCGTGCCTCGAACCACGCGCTCTAGCCCCCGCTCGGTTGCATTGACGGACATGAGCTGGGGATACTCCGCGTTGACCCTCAAGAGAATCTTCACGGATGCAGAAAAAATAAAGGAGTGGACATATCAGATGCACATCGTCGACGCTGGGTGCGAACCGCTGCGACATCCATGCACAGCCAGCCAATTCTACCCGGGCTCGTTTGGCTTAAACACCGATACAGACGGGAATATTCGAAGTTCAGCGATGACGGAGCGTATCAGCGATTTTGTCCTAGAGCGCCTGCGTGCGTGGGGCATCGAGCGGGTCTTTGGGTATCCCGGTGACGGCATCAACGGCCTGTTGGGCGCGTTTGGACGAGCAGAGGACAAGCCACGATTCATCCAGGTACGCCATGAGGAAATGGCGGCGTTCATGGCTTGCGCGCACTCCAAATTCACGGGCCAACCTGGCGTCTGTCTCGCCACCTCAGGCCCGGGCGCCATCCACCTACTCAACGGTTTGTATGACGCCAAGCTCGATCATCAGGCGGTCGTGGTGATCGTTGGTCAGACCGCTCGAAGCGTGCTCGGCGCAGGCTATCAGCAAGAAGTCGACCTCGCGGCGCTCTTCAACGACGTGGCCCGTTACGTGCAAGTCGTATCGGCGCCAGAAGCGGTGCGTCACGTCGTCGACCGTGCGTTCCGCACGGCGATTGGTGAGCGTACGGTCTGCTGCGTCGTCTTGCCGCGGGATCTGCAGGAACTGCCTGCGGTGGCTAAGCCGCGTCACCGCCACGATATGATGCACTCGTCGTTGGGTCTTGCCTCCCCGCTCGTCGTGCCGCGCGATGAGGATTTGGCACGAGCAGCGCAGTTGCTCAACAGCGGAAAGCGGGTGGCGATGCTCGTCGGCGCCGGCGCGCTCGGCGCTCGCGACGAGGTGGCAGCGGCAGCCGACGTGCTCGGCTCCGGCGTCGCCAAGGCGCTGCTTGGCAAAGCGGTCGTACCGGACGATCTTCCGTATGTGACGGGATCGATCGGGTTGTTGGGCACTGCGCCGACGGCCGAGATGATGGCCCACTGCGACACGCTGCTCATGGTAGGCACTTCATTCCCGTACTCAGAGTTCTTACCCGAAGAAGGACAAGCATGCGCCGTCCAGATCGATATCGATCCACACAACCTCGGGTTGCGCTACGCAACGACGCTCAATCTGGTCGGGGACAGCAAGGCGACACTCGCTGCGCTTTTGCCTAGGCTCGTGCGCAAGACCGATCGGCGCTGGCGGGAACGGCTCGAAGAATCGGTTCGCGATTGGTGGTCGTTGTTGCACGCGCGTGCCATGGTCGCGAGCGATCGGATCAATCCACAGCTCGTCTTCGAGGAACTTTCGCCGCGGCTTCCAGAAGAGGCGATCCTCACTGGCGACGCGGGGTCGAGCACGATGTGGCTAGCGCGCCATGTCAAGGTGCGCGCCGGTATGATGGCGTCGCTGTCCGGCACGCTTGCGTCTATGGGTTCTGCACTGCCCTACGCGATTGCGGCTAAGTTCGCTTTCGGCGGACGGCCGGTCGTGGCCGTCGCCGGAGACGGCGCCATGCAGATGAATGGCATCAACGAATTGATCACCGTGGCGAAGTACTGGCGCGAGTGGGCCACGCCCGGCTTCGTCGTCCTCGTGCTCAATAACCGCGAGCTCAATATGGTCACCTGGGAGATGCGAGCGCTGTCCGGCGACCCGAAGTTTCCGGCCTCGCAGGACATCCCCGACTTTCCTTATGCTGAATATGCTTGCGCGCTCGGCCTGGGTGGGACTCGGGTGAACACGCCTGAGGGAGTGGGGCCCGCACTCGATGCCGCCTTTAGCGCAGACCGCCCTTATCTCGTCGAAGCGATCACCGATGCGAACGTTCCGATGCTGCCACCGCAGATCTCATTTGAACAAGCCGAGAGCTTCTTCGCGGCGTTATGTAAAGGCGATAAAGATGCTGCGGCGATCGTGCGGCAGTCAGTCCGCGAGATGCTGGCCAAGACGTTGGCCGACCGGGATTAAGGCTCTTGTCCTGGATCCAAGAAATAATCGGCTAGCTGAACCCGGTAATAGTCCCACCAGCAGATCCGTTGCAAGCCGCTGTGTTCGGCAGACGACATCGCAAGGATCTCCACGACGTCGCGACCGGATGCATCGTGCGGGAGTGCGCGCAGCGCAATCAGGTTTAGTGCCTCAAGCTCCGCAATCGCACGGTTCAATTCGTGCGTGCGAACGCCGAGCGCCACGCTGACGTCTTTTCGGTCAACGACCATAAAGCCGTCGTCCCAGCCCACCACGTAGGACATCTGCAGCAGCCGGCAGCTGAGTTCGCTCAGGCTGCGGTTCACGCGGAGGCGTTCGATCTCATACAGCACTGCACTGACGGAATTGGGAACCGCAAAGGTGATCGGCTTCATCGCCCTGTTCCCGGGGCTTCGCGCACCATGCCAACCATCCGAACATCCCTCCCACTGCGCTTGCGCGCATGGGCAGGTTGTTCCCCGTCCGGGCAGGCTCAAACGATCGCGCGGGCCGGCGTACGAAACTCGCGGATCAGGCGCCGGCGACTTGCTTGACGGCGTCGAGCGCCTCAGAAAGCGACGAATAAGCGGGAATGATGAGCGGTAGACCGGCGATCTGCAAGATGCGGGCTGCGAAGCCGTCGTTCGGCGCGACGACCGCCGTGCGTTGGCGGTGAACGCGCATTCTCGTCGCGAAATCGGCAAGCAGGGCGATCGTCCGGCTGTCAAAGTATGCTGCCGCGGTGAGATCGACCACGATGCCGGGCCCGCGTTCTTGTGTCGCTTGCTCCAGGCATAGGCGCAACTCGTCGACGTTGGCGATATCGACTTCGCCCTTGATCGCCACGACGGTGACGCCGTCGCTGGTCGTGGTCGTGAATTCGGCTTGATTGGTCATGCAATGAATCTCCCGATGGGGTGCACCAATCGAATGCTGGTGCCTCGCTCATCCGTGTTGATGGTGACGTCGTTGACAATGCTCCGAAGGATCTGCAGGCCATAACCGCCGCCGTCGTCATGCGGTCCGCGCCAACGGCCTGTGTCGGCGATCTCTACGATAAGCCTTCCCGGTTCAACGTGTCCCTGAACCCTGACCACGCCTCCTTGTACGCCGTACGCGTGCTGAATGGAGTTTGTTATGGCCTCGCCCATCGCCACCTGCAGTATTGCGATAGCGTCCGTGGTGACGCCAGCCGCAAGGTAAAAGCGCCGCAGGGCCTGACGGAACAAGCGGCTGCTTACCGGTTGCGCCGGCAGCGTTAGGTCGAGCTCGAGCAGCGGTTTCGCCGCGGCTTGTATGGTAAGCACCGCCACATCGTCGGACGGAGGTGCATCGCCGAGCAGCGATTGTGCTATCTCTTCAGCAGGATTTGCGGCGTGCCCAGCTTGTGCTCCTCGCACGGCGTTGACCAGGTCGGCTTCTCCGTAACGGGCATCTCCAGCACTCTCGACGAGACCATCTGTGTATAATGCCATCAACGATCCAAGCGGCAGCATGAAGGTCTGCTCGGGGAACGACGTGTCGATGGTGATGCCTAACGGTGGCGCGACCGGAATCCCGGTCGCCGCGTCGCCGCCTGCATTGACCACCACCGGCAACGGATGGCCTGCGACTGCGCACGTGAACGTCAGCTCTTCAGGATCGAGGGTGCCGAAGAGCGCGGTCACCATCGTCGGTTTGTCATTGAGCAACAGCGCATTGGCGCGTGCAAGCACGACCGAGGGCGCGAGGCCCTCGAGCGCCGTTGCACGGATGAACAGCCGCACCGTGCTCATGATCGACGCTGCATGCAATCCTTTTCCCGCAACATCGCCGATGGAAATCCCGATTCGGCCGTCGGCCAGTTGAAATGCATCGTACCAATCGCCGCCGACTTGCGCTTCATTCGCACCCGGCACGTAGTGGGCGTGGATGCCGATGCCGGGAATGGCCGGCAGGCTTGCCGGCAACGACGCACGCTGGAACATATCGGCAACGCGCCGCTCGCGTTCGTACAGCAGTGCATTGTCAAATGCGAGCGCGACACGGCGGCCCACGATACCCATGAAGTCGACGTCATCGGACTCGTAACGCTGCCACGGGTCGTCTACCGCGACGGTGAGCGATCCAAGCGTCTGATCGCGAGCGATGAGCGGCACAACGATCACCGAATCTGCCCGAAACGCTTGAACCGTGGCTTTTTGCTCGGACGACAGCATCGCGTTCACGTGGTCATCACGTGGGAACCAGCGCACGAGGATGGGTTCCCCCGAGGCGATGACGCGCGCCGACGTCGTGCCCAGCAGTGCAGCCAGCTGCGCGCTGTTGCTCAAACCGAGCGCAGCGCGGGTACGATCTGAATCGCGATGGAGCAGCATGGCGCGCTGCATGTCTTGGTCCGGGCCGGCGAGGTCGACCGCACACCAATCAGCGATACGCGGCACGAGCAACTGAGCAACCCGCTCGAGGATCGGGTGAGGTTCGAGCGACAGCGAGAGCACTCGGCCAAGATCGGACAATAGCCCGATACGTTGTTCCGATTGTTTGCGCTGCGTGATATCAAGGCTGAACCCCGCCCATGACGTCTTGCCGTCTGCCGTCGTGAGCCGCATGCCGCGCGACAAGATCCAATAGGTCTTGCCGTCCACCGCATGCACGCGATACTCACCTTCGAAAACGTCATCATCGCCTCGCGCGTTCCAGGCCGCAAGGAAACGCTCGGCGTCCTCGGGTGGCACGCGCTCGCGCCAGCCGTGCGCGGCGATCTCTTCCATGTTCATGCCGAACAGCCGGCAATAGCTATCACTGGCGTGCAGCAACTCCGTGCCAGCTCCGTCAAGCTCCCACATGCCAAAGGGCAGCGCGTCGCTGAGCGCTGACAAGCGCTCTTCGGCACGGCGCAATGCGGCCTTCATGCGCTCCAGACGCCGGACGCGCGGCGGCTCTTCTCGCGCCTGCAAGCGACCGAAGGCCTTCATGCCCGTTGCACGGCGGCGCTTGGCCTCGGCCGCAACACCGATCACAAACGTGCACGCAGCGATAAGGGCCGCTCTCACAGTCTTACTCAGGACCTGACGCGCCGCTAGAAGACTGTTGCCTCGACCCGAGTGCCTGGACACATCCAAACGCCTGTGACATTCAAACAAAGGCGCAC
>Ga0306921_10002095_pt1 | contig 19922 bp, 23 predicted proteins | sample sta12Cox44000080_FD_203760 | JGI IMG/M metagenome (GOLD analysis project Ga0306921, IMG submission 203760) | Lab enrichment of tropical soil microbial communities from Luquillo Experimental Forest, Puerto Rico - statoxic.12C.oxic.44.000.080 (v2)... | ecosystem: Environmental > Terrestrial >... | reverse complement strand
CCCCGGTTGGCCTCTTCGAATATGTTGGGATCACTCAGTACCTCGCGGATTTGTTCCCGGTCCGTGTCGACATCGCCAATCGAAGCAGCTTGAAACCGCTCGTCCGACCGAATGTCGAGCGCGACGCGCTTTATGCTTTCTAACCGCGCTCGGCTCGCTCTGACCGATATTCGCGACAACATACGTCTGGCTGAACAATTTGCGGTCGGCCTTCGTCGGACGTTCTACGCGGTGACCCGCTGCCTCGAGATCATCTCCGGAGCAGCGCGCCGCCTCCCCCAGAGCCTGCGCAACCGCCATCCGGAATTGCCTTGGCGGGCCATCATGGGGGCGGGCAACGTCTATCGGCATGACTACGACAACGTCGCTGAAGAGATCGTCTGGCAGACCGTGCAGAATAATCTTGCTCCACTCCTCGCGGCGGTAGAGCGCGAACTCGCTCGCGCCCCTAAGAACACTGAAGGAGGCCAGAAGCCGTGAACGAACTCGCGCTCGTCCAAAAGGTCTGGAATTACGCTCACGTCTTGCGAGATCAGGGCGTGCCCTACCAGGCCTATATCTCGCAGATCTCTTATCTCCTGTTCCTCAAGATGGACGACGAGCGGGCGGGGTTGGTCGCCTCGGGTTTGCTCAAAGCCGAGGGCTCGGCCATACCCGAGGATTGCCGCTGGCCGGTCTTGCGCGACCTACAGGGCGAAGAGCTGACGCGGCGCTATTCGGCGATCCTCGAAAAGCTGTCGCGCCGCTCAGGCATCGTCGGCACGATTTTCTTGAAAGCGCAGAACGAGATCCAGGACCCGGCGAAGCTCCGGCGGCTCGTCGGTCTCATCGACGGCGAGACCTGGCTCGGGCTCGGCGTCGATGTCAAAGGCTCGATCTATTAGGGCCTGCTCGAACGCAATGCGCAGGAGGTCAAGTCGGGTGCCGGGCAATACTTCACGCCGCGCGCGCTGATCGACGCGATGGTTACCGTCGTTGACCCCGAGCCGAGAGAGACGGTGCACGACCCTGCCAGCGGCACCGGCGGGTTTCTGCTCGCCGCCTGGGAACACATGCGCAAAAAGCCGCTGGCCCGCAATGCTAAATCTACACTGCGATGCGATCACGGTTCTCAGGGATCGACATCGTTCCCGAGGTCGTGCGGCTGTGCGCGATGAATCTTTATCTGCACGACATCGCCGGCCGCGACAGCCCAATCGAGGCGCGCGACGCGCTGCTCGGCGATGGTGGGAAGACCTACGATTTGGTCCTGACCAACCCGCCCTTCGGCAAAAAGCAGAGCTACCGGATCGTCCGCGACGACGGCGAGATCGACACCGAGCGTGAGGATTACGACCGACAGGATTTCTTTGTGACGACTTCGAACAAGCAGCTCAATTTCCTACAGCACATCATGACCGTGCTGGCCGAGAACGGCAGGGCCGCCGTCGTGATGCCCGACAATGTGCTATTCGAGGGCGGCGCGGGAGAGACTATCCGTCGCCGGCTGCTGCATAATTTCGATTTCCACACCCTTGTGAGATTGCCGACCGGCATTTTCTACAAGCAGGGTGTGAAGGCGAACGTCTTGTTCTTCGACAAGAAGCGGGTCTCGGCGGAACCGAACACGAAGGTGCTGTGGATCTACGATCTGCGCACGAACCAGCGCTTCACGTTAAAGGAGCGGCCGATGACGCGGGCCGATCTCGATAATCTTGTCGCGTGCTACAACTCGGGGCGGCGGCACGAGCGGGTCGAGACCGACCGCTTCCGTCGTTTCGCACATGCCGAGCTCGTCGCTCGCGACAAGGTCAATCTCGACATCTTCTGGCTCAAAGACGATACGCTCGACGATCCCGACCTCTTGCCACCGCCCGACGAGATCGCCGCCGAAATTGTCGAGAATTTGGAAGCCGCGCTCGATCGCTTTCGCAAGGTCGCGCTGAGCTTGCAAACGGGATGACCGCGCGGGTTAATTTGCGCCACAGCGCGCAGCGCCGCACCAGATTGAGCGCAGCGAATGATGGAGCTCACCAGGGGCGAGACGGCAGAGAGGGGAACAAGCGCAGCGTCTGTTGCCGAGCTGCCCGCGGGTACGGTCGAGGTCGTGCCGGTCCGAGCCCTGTTGCTCGGGGAGCGTTTGGACACGCGGGCGCTCGAACGCGACAAGCCTCTCGGTGTTGCTCCGCTGACCGTCGAAATTCCCGGGGGTGGCGGTGTAGCGGTGGTGTTTCGCTATGGCGCGGTCGTCTTGTTTGGCCCGCCAAACGCGGCGCTCGACGACTTTGTCGCCGGGTTGCGGCCTTTGGTCACCGCGGCCTTCCCGGTCCCGGAACGAGACGATGCGCGGCTGCTGATCCGGCCCGACGCGGAGCAGCACGTAGATCTGGCCGGCAACATCTTCCTCCGCGAGAAGACGACCGAGAGCTTGCAGGTTGTCGCCGACATCCTCGGCAAGGGCTTGGTTCTGTCGCATTACGAGACGAGGATCGCCGACATCTTTGACGGCATCGAGCCGCTCGCCGCGACGTTGCGGGAGAAAGGCCGCGTCGGGGCGCGGAGCAAACAGCTGCTACGTCACATCGGCGACGTGCTGCTGATCCAGCAGAAAATGGTCGGGCGTGTGGAGACCGGCGAGAAGCCGGAACTATTATGGGATCATCCAGAGCTCGAACGTCTTTATGTGCGGCTCGCCGAGGAATACGAGCTGCGCGACCGCGACCGTGCGCTTGACCGCAAGCTCGACGTCATCTCGCGCACGGTCGAAACCCTGCTTGGCCTGGTGCAGACCCGAAGCAGCCTTCGCGTCGAATGGTATATTGTGCTGCTGATCGTTGCCGAGCTTCTGCTGACCACCTATCCGCTGATTCTGGGCCGTTAGCGGCTATCAGTCCTCGCCGATCGCCTCGAGGGCGAAACGGTCGAGTAGCGTAATCGAATGCGAAGAGACATCGACCACGCCGCGCCGCTTCAGATCGGACAACACCCGGTCGAGGGCCTGCTCGGTCTGCCGACAGAGGCGCGGGGGATCGTGCTGTTCGCCCATGGCAGCGTTAGCGGCCGGTTCAGCCCACGCAACAACTTTGTCGCGCGGGCGATCGTCGCAAAGTTGCGCGCGATCACCCCGCTGGTCGTGCCGAGCGACCTGCCGTTTCGCGATCCCGAGGATCGCGACCTCTTCCCGTCGGGCCTGCGGTTGGCGGCGGGCGAGCCGACATGAGCCAGACCCGTCGCCTCGCCGCGATCCTGGCCGCCGATGTGGCGGGGTATTCGCGGCTGATGGGGGCGGACGAGGAAGGCACCCTCGAACGCCTCAAAGCGCCGCGCCGAGAGCTCGTCGATCCGAAGATCGCCGAGCACCACGGCCGCATCGTCAAGACCACCGGCGACGGCATGCTGGTGGAATTTGCCAGCGCCGTCGATGCGCTGCGCGGTCGAGGTGCAGCAGGCGATGCCCGAGCGGCACACGGACTTCGGGGCGGGCAATCGCATCGAGCTGCGCATCGGCATCCATCAAGGCGAGATTGTCGTCGAGGACGGCGACATCTTCGGCGATGGCGTCGACGTCGCTGCCCGGCTTGAAGGCCTAGCGCAGCCCGGCGGGATCTGCGTCTCGGGGCGGGTACAGGAGGATGCCGCCGGCAAGCTCGACCTCGCCTTCGAGGACATGGGCGAGCAGCAGCTGCGCAATATTGCCCGCCCGGTACGGGTCTATCGGGTCTCAATTGCCGAAAATGCCGCTGCGAAAGCGCCACTGCCATTGCCCGACAAACCGTCACTCTATTAAAGAAAGCGCTCGCGATCGATCAGTCCTATGCGCCGGCGGCCGCGATGATCGCTTTGTGCCGAGTGTTTCAAAGAATTCAAGACTGGGGACCGGTTGCGGAGGCGGAAGTTGCAGAGGGGGCTCGCTTGGCGAGGCAAGCGATCGAGACCGGTAAGGACGACCCAGACGCGCTTTGGATGGCTGGCTACTCGATGCCGAGCCTTGCCGGCGACAAGGCGACCGGCGAGAGCGCCGTCGACCGCGCATTGCTGCTCAACCCCAACTCCGCCTATGCGTGGATGGCGCGCGGAGGATTGTCGTACCTGCAAAACCGCCCGGGTCCTGCGATCGAGGCCTACGAGCACGCAATCCGGCTGAGCCCGCTCGACCCGTTGGGCTATCTTTTCACGTGCGGCCTCGCCTTCGGCCACACCATCGCCGGAGAATACGAGGAGGCCCTGCTGTGGGCGGACCGGTCGCTGCGCGAGATGCCGCGCTATCGCGCTGCGATCAACTTGAAGGTGATACTCTATGTCCTGCTCGGTCGTGTGGACGAGGCGCGCTAATGGCTCGGTCGGCTACAGGAGATCGTCTACGGATTGACGATCGCTGGATACAAGGCTTTCTTGGCACCAATTCTTCCTCCCGAAGTCCTGGCCCTCTATCTGGAGGCATTGCGCAAGGCGGGCTTGCCGGAAGCGCAGGCTGGGGTGCGCCCCGCGCATAGGCCCTTCGGCGTTGCGGGTTTGCCAGCCGCAAAACCCGGCCTAGAATGGGGTTAAGGATCGATCGGCGATACTCACCGGAGGAAATGCCATGATCACCAAATTCGACAGTCTGTTTGCCGGGCACATCGACATGGAGAATGCCGGCTATGCCGGCACCGCGGTGAACGACCGCCGGTTTCCCAACGAACACTTGGCTACGGTCTTTGACAAGGCCGAGGCGATGGCAAAGCTGATGGATCGTCTCGGTTACAACGCGTTCTGGATGGCCGAGCATCATTTCCAGCACGAAGGCTACGAGTGCATTCCCAATGTGCTGATGGCGGCGCTGCACTTGGCGCATCTGACCCGGAATATCAAGATCGGCTGCGGCTTCAATATCACCCCGATGTGGCACCCGTTGCGGCTTTCCGAGGATTACGCCACCGCCGACATCCTGACCGGCGGCCGGGTCATCTTTGGCGTCGGACGCGGCTATCACACCCGCGAGGTCGAAACCTTCGGCTCGCCTTTGCTCGACCAGCCGGCCAACCGCGATCTCTTCGAAGAGCAGGTCGACATCATCTTCAAGGCGTTCAACAACGAGTCGTTCTCGCATCAGAGCAAGCATTACACGATCCCCGCACAGGTGCCGTACCGCGGCTATGATTTGAAGGAACTGACCGTCGTCCCCCGCCCGATACGGCTGCCGGTAGAGTGCTGGCAACCGATCCAGGGCGGCACGGCGCGGGCCATGGATTTCATGGCCAAGCACGGGATCAGGGGGCTGATCGGCGGCGGTTCCGCCGAGGGCGGCGCGATGCACCGGGTCGTCCTCGGCTGGCAGGAAGCGCATGCGCGGATCGGTCAGCAGCTCGAAATGGGCGAGCGGCTCTGCTTCGGCTTCCACTTCTACCTCGCCAAGAATCGCGAGCAAGGCATTCGCGAGGCGGGGAAATACTACGAAGAGAACATGAAGATGTTCGGCGAGCTGCGGCTCGTGCGGGCTTTGAGCGACGAGCAGATCGAGATCATGCGCGACCCCAAGCGCGCACCCTATGCCAAATTGCCGAGGATCGAGGACGCCATCGCCAATGGCGGCGTGTTGTGCGGATCGCCGGAGCAGGTGATCGAGCACTTGAAGAGCCTCGAACGGCGCTATCCGGGCCTCGATCGGGTGTCGGTGAGCCTATCGGTCGGCGTCCCCAAATCGGTCTGTCTCGAACAGCTCGAGTGGTTTGGCAAGGAGATCTTGCCCGAGTTCCAGAAGGCGAAGGTCGCCGAGCCGGCCTTCGCAAACTGACATGACTGGTCTCGGATTGCCAAAGGCCGATCGTCCGAAGGAAGTCGGGCTATCGGCGAAGCGTCTCGCCCGCCTCTCGGCGACATTCCGGCAGGACGTCGAGCGGAACCTGATCCCCGGGGCGGTCGTACTGATCGCCCGCAGCGGCCATATCGCCTATGCCGAGGCCTTCGGCTGGCGCGACCGCGAGGCCGAAGCGCCGATGGAGCTCGACGCGATCTTCCGAATCGCCTCGATGACCAAGCCGCTGACCTCGGTTGCTGCGATGATCCTGGCGGAGGAAGGCAAGCTGCAGATTGCCGCCCCGGTTGCCGAATATATCCCGGAATTCGCGGGCCGCACGGTCGGCGCCGATCGCGTGCCCGCCAAGCGGACGATGACGGTGCAGGATCTGCTGCGCCACACCTCCGGCCTGACCTACGCAACGTTCGGCGACTCGCCCGTGCAGATGATTTGGCGCGACGCCCAGCCGATGACCGAGAACCAGACCAATGCCGAGATGGTGGAAAAGCTCGCCTCGCTGCCGCTGATGTTCGAGCCGGGGACGACCTGGGAATACAGCATGTCGACCGATGTGCTCGCGCGGGTTGTCGAGGTCGTATCCGGACAGGATCTGGCGGATTTCATCGATACGCGGATCTGCCGCCCGCTCGGGCTCCGCGACACCGGGTTCGCCGCGACCGGCGAGCGAGCCGCGCGTGTCGCCGAGCCGCAGATCGATCCGGCGACCGGGGCGCGCCCGCCGATGCGCGACGTCTCCCGCCCGGTGCGCTGGGCATCGGGCGGCGGTGGGGCGGTGTCGACGGCAGCCGACTATGTCCGGTTCTGCCAAACGCTGCTGAACGGCGGCGAGCTCGACGGGAGCCGGATATTGGCGCCGAAGACCGTGGCGCTGATGGCCTCTGATCATCTACCGCCCGGCTGCAACTACGGCGAAACCGCGCGTCAGCGGTTCGCGGCACTCGCCCCGGTGCCCGAGATGGGCTACGGCTTTGGCCTGGGTTTTGCCGTGCGCACGGAAGCCGGCAGATGCCCGCTGCCGGGTTCGGTCGGCGAATATTTCTGGGGCGGCGTTCTCGGCACCTCTTTCTGGATCGACCCGGTCGAACAGCTCGTCGTCGTGGCGATGATGCTCGCGCCCGAACGGCGGCTCTACTACCGCCACCTGCTGCGCCCGCTGGTCTACGGCGCCGTCACCGGGCCGGTTCCCGACTAAGCGGCTTCGTCCAGGGTCGAACCGACGTCGAGGGTTGTCGCGCGGCGCAGATCGCGCGGGTAGGCATCGTCGTGCGGCCGGCCGCGGTGCATCGTACAGCGGTTGTCCCAGATCACCAGATCGCCGACCCGCCACTTGTGGCTGTAGACGAATTCCGGCCGGGTCGCATGCGTGTTGAGATCGTAAAGCAGCAGCCGCCCCTCCGGGACCGGCCAGCCGACGATGTGCGAGGCGTGCGCCGACAGGTAGAGCGTGTTGCGCTGCGAGCCGGGATGTCGGCGCACCAGCCGCTGCCGTGACGGCGGGTATTGCTCGCGCTCGCCGGGCGGAAATTCGGTGAAGCCGATCTGGCCGCGCGACCAGAAGACGTCGTGCTCGGCGACGAGCCCGTCGATCGCGGTCTTCATCGCCTTGGGTAAGGCGTCATAGGCCGCGCGCATATCCGCGAATTCGGTCTCGCCACCGCCGAGTGCACTCGCCGGGGGCACAGCCACCGCATGGAGCATACCCAGCACGACCGGCACCGGCATATAGGAAGCATCGGTGTGCCACAGCCGATTGCCGAGACTGTCGAGGCGCCGCCGGTCGTCACGCTCGCGCAGCCGACCGTCCTCGTCGAGGTTCGAGATATCGCCGATCTCGGGATGGGCTAAACGCCGCCTTCCGCCGCGGGCGGCCGCCCAACCGATTTCGAGCGCGCCGAAATTGCCCGCGAAGTCGCGCAATTGCGTGTCATCCAAGTGCAGGTCGTGAAACACCAGCACGGCGTAGCGGTCGATCGCCTCCCAGATCGCGTCTACCGTGGGCCGATCGCCGCTCTTGCCGAGGTCGATGCCGTCGATCTCGGCGACGAAGAGCGGATTGACCTGCCTTATCTCGATGGCCATGCGAACATCCTCCGTCAACCCCGGCGAAGATCCGCCGGCCTACGGCAGCTGTCAATCGCTCGAAGCTCGTCCCGGCCTGCCGCAATCGCGCGCACGGCCGCGGCGAGCTGACGACCGAGATCCGGCGACGGCAGCGAGACGAGCTTTTCCTCGAGCCCGAGCGCCACGATACCGTGCACGGCCGAGAACACGGTGCGCGCGAGGATCCGGCGTGCGTCCCGGTCGAGTTCGGGCAGCAGCGCAGCCAATGGCCGCTCGACTTGCGCGAACAGCCGGTGCTGCTGCTCGACGAACCATTCGGGCAGCGGGCGAGCCTCGCTCATGCGGTGCTCGAAGAGCGCCCGCCAGCGGACCGTGTGCGCGGCGGCAAACTCGAGATAGGCGAGGGCGAGCCGCACTATCTCGTCGACGGCCTCCTCGGCCGAACTATGCCGGACCGGTGACCGGACGGGCTCGAGTGTCGCTTCGAGCATCGCCAATGTCCGCGACCCGACGCACAGGACCAGCTCGTCGAGATGCTCGAAGACGTTGTAGATGGTTCCGACGGCGCAGCCGGCCTCTCGAGCGAGGTCGCGGGCCTTCAGCGCCGCAAGCCCTTTTTCGGCGATGGTGCGTTCGGCGACATCAGTCAGCTGCTCGCGCAGCGCGGTGTACCGGTCGGCGTGCCTCACGATCATTCCTTCTTTGAACGATGTTCAAATTTCACTTGAACAACGTTCACGAGCGTGTTATATGCCCATCTTGAACGATGTTCATGCCGGAGACAAGATATGTTGAAGACCCTGATCACACTCGTAAGAGGACGCACCTTCGCTATCGCTGAGGAGGTCGCCGATCAGAATGCGCTGCTGATCCTCGACCAGCAGATGCGCGATGCCAGCGGGGCGCTCGACAGAGCCAAGAAGGCGCTGGCGGTCGCCATCGCGCAGGAGAGTCAGGAGGGCCAGCGGCTGGATGCGACGCGCGCTCGGATCGAGGACCTCGAAACGCGAGCCGTTGCTGCGATCGAGGCTGGACGCGACGACCTCGCCACCGAAGCGGCAGAGGCCATCGCGACCCTCGAAGCCGAGCGCGACGCTTCCCTGACGGCGCGCGCCCTATTCGCTGCCGAAATCGCCAAACTCAAGGGCCATGTCCTGCAGCAGCAGATGCGGTTCTCACAGCTCGAGCGCGGGCGGCGGATCGCCCGAGCGGCGGAGGCGGTCCGGGTCGCACGCCGCGGCCGCATCGAGGGTGCCCCTATTTTCGCCGGCACGCTCGCGGAAGCCGAGGCGACGCTCGCCCGCCTGCGCGAGCACCAGGTCGAGGCAGATGCGGCCGAGGCGGCGTTCGAGGCGCTCGATGCCGCGACCGGCCCGATCGCCGTCGCCGAGAAACTGTCGGCCGAGGGTTTCGGTCCGCGCCTGAGGCCCAATGCGGCCGACGTCCTGGCCCGGCTGAGAGAACGCGCCGCCCCCGGCAACCCGGATTCTGCCGCTTGATTTTGTTTCGACACGCTTAACCACAGGAGCATTACGATGAACAATCCGGTTCTTCACCACAGTCATTCGTGGGTCGTCTTCACCTATGTCTCCTTTGCCGCTGCACTCGCCATGGTCGTCGGCGGCATCGTCCTGATGCCGCTCGACCTACCGATGAAAGGCTATCTCGCGATGGGCGTCGTTATGCTGATCCAGTGCTGCATCACGCTGACCAAGACGATCCGCGACAATGACGAAGCCGGCAAGCTGGTGAATCGCATCGAGGACGCCAAGACCGAGCGCTTGCTGATGGACGTCGCCAAAGGACAACCTTGAACAGTTATCGTCACCCTCGCGCAAGCGGGGGTCCAGGGCCGCACGGCAAGAGTTTGCCGCCCCTGGATTCCCGCCTTGCGCGGGAATGACGGGTAACTCGCCGCGATCCCAGGAGAGATCGATGTCGCAATCACTTCTCGCCTCCCGGCGCTTTGCGCCGTTGTTCTGGTGCCAATTCTTCTCTGCCTTCAACGACAATTTCCTGAAGAACGCGCTCGCCTTGCTGATCCTGTTTAAGATCGGCGGCCAGTCTGGCGAGTCCCTGGTGACATTGGCAGGCGGCATCTTTATCGCGCCTTTTTTTCTGCTGTCTGCCTTCGGCGGCGAGCTCGCCGATCGTTTCGACAAGGCCCTGGTCGCGCGGCGGCTGAAGCTCGCAGAGATCGGCGCGGCGGCCATCGCCGTCGCCGGTTTCGAGCTGAACTCCCTGCCGTTGCTGTTCCTGGCGCTACTGCTGTTCGGCCTGATCGGGGCGCTGTTCGGGCCGATCAAATACGGCATCCTGCCCGATCATCTGAAGCGGGAGGAATTGCCGGCAGGTACCGCACTCGTCGAGGGCGCCACCTTTCTGGCGATCCTCGGCGGCACGATCACCGGGGGTGTGGCAATGACGGGCGGTGGAAATCCTGCGGCGCTCGCCGTCATGATGATGCTCTTTGCCATCTTGTGCTGGGGCTCCAGCCTGTTCATTCCGAGGACGGCGCAGGCGGCGCCGGACCTGAGGATCGACCTCAACATTCTCGGCTCGACCACTAGGTTGCTCGGCGAGTTGTGGTCGGATACCCGGCTCTGGCGGTGTGCTGTCGTCACCAGCATTTTTTGGCTGGTCGGAGCCATCGTCCTGTCGCTGCTGCCGCCGCTCGTCATGCACACGCTCGGCGGAGCCGAAACCGTCGTGACGATCCATCTCGCGGTCTTCGCGGTTGCCATCGGTGTCGGTTCCGGCCTCGCCTCCTGGCTGTTGGCCGGTCGGATCATTTTGTTACCCACCGCCGTCGGAGCGCTGCTGATCGGTCTCTTTTCACTCGATCTCGGGTTCGCGTTGCTGCGCCTGCCGGCCGTGGACACGATGACGGCTCTGGCGCCGTCCGCATTTTTTGCGCGGCCAGTCGCTTGGCACGCCGCGATCGACCTCGGGATTCTCGCCGTGGCGGGTGGCCTGATGATTGTGCCGTCCTTCGCGGCGATTCAGACCTGGGCCGCACCCGAGCGGCGCGCTCGGGTCGTTGCCGCGGTCAATGTGCTCAACGCCGCGTTCATGGTCGGCGGTGCGCTTCTCGTGGCGCTCTTGCAAAACGTCGGCGTGAGCGTCCCGGTGCTATTTCTCGGCATCGCTGCCGTCGGCCTTCTCGCCGCCCTGTGGATCGGCAAGACCATGCCGACCAACGCCTTCCACGATTTTCTGGCGATCCTGCTGCGCGGATTCTACCGGCTCGAAGTCAGGGGCGGGGAAAATCTCGACAGGGCAGGCCCCAACGCGATCATCGCGCTCAATCATGTGAGCTTTCTCGACGGTGCCGTCGCGCTTTCGATTCTGAAGAAGGAGCCTGTCTTCGCGGTCGATCACGCGTTCGCGCAACGCTGGTGGGTGAGACCTATCTTGAAGCTGACGCGCGCGATGGCGCTCAATCCGGCACGGCCCCTTGCGACGCGGACGCTTATTCACGCGGTCAGTAACGGCGAGACATTGGTGATCTTTCCGGAGGGGCGCATCACGGTCACCGGCGGCCTGATGAAGGTATATGACGGGGCGGCACTGATCGCCGAGAAATCGGGTGCGATGATCGTGCCGGTGCGCATCGAGGGTCTCGAAGCCACGATCTTTTCGCGCCTCAGCCGCGCGCAGGTTCGTCGCCGCTGGCTTCCTAGGGTCAGGGTCACCGTGCTCGAGCCGGTCCGTCTTGAGGTCGACAATGCGCTGAAGGGAAAGGCGCGCCGCCAAGCGGCGGGCGCGATGCTCTACCAGATCATGTCCGACCTGATCTTCCGCACGACGCCGACAGATCGCACCGTCATCGACGCCGTTGTCGATGCGGCAAAGATCCAAGGCTGGCGGCGCATCGCGGTCGAGGACCCGGTTACCGGTAAGCTGAGCTACCGGAAGCTTGTGGTCGGCGCCCGGGTGTTGGCGGGCAGGTTCACCGCACTTGCGGGCGAGGGCGAGGCGGTCGGCGTGATGCTGCCGAATGCCAACGGTGCGGCTGTGACGTTGCTCGGCATGATGTCGGCGGGGCGCGTCCCGGCGATGATCAATTTCACCGCGGGCCCAACCAACATCCTGGCCGCTTGCACCGCCGCCGCGGTGAGAACGATCGTCACATCGCGCAGCTTTGTCGAGCGGGCGAGGCTCGAGAAGCTTGTCGGTTCGCTCGCCGAGGTGGTTCGCATCGTCTATCTCGAGGATCTGCGGCAGACGATCTCGCTCGTCGACAAGGTGCGCGCCTTGCTCGCCTGTCGCCATGCTCTCGTGCCGCGCAGCGCCGACGATCCGGCCGCGATCCTATTCACATCCGGCTCGGAGGGCACGCCAAAGGGTGTGATGCTCTCCCATCGCAATATGTTGTGCAATGCGGCCCAGGCCGCGGCGCGCATCGACTTCGGCCGCACCGACAAGGTGTTCAACACCCTGCCGGTGTTCCACGCCTTCGGGCTCACCGTCGGGCTGGTTTTGCCGCTCGTGTCCGGGGTTCCGGTTTTTCTCTACCCCTCGCCGCTGCACTACCGCGTCGTCCCCGAATTGGTCTACGGCGCGAACGCGACGATCCTGTTCGGTACCGATACTTTTCTTTCGGGCTATGCGCGGGCAGCGCATCCCTACGATTTTCGGTCGGTGCGCTACGTGCTCGCGGGCGCAGAGCCGGTCAAGGAGGCGACCCGGCGGCTCTGGGCCGAGAAATTCGGCCTGCGCATCCTCGAGGGCTATGGGGTCACCGAAACAGCGCCCGCACTCGCCCTTAACACGCCGATGTTCAACCGGTTTGGCACCGTCGGGCGGTTGCTGCCCGGCATCGAAGCGAAGCTCGTTCCGGTCGAGGGGATGGAGGAAGGTGGACGGCTTTACGTAAGCGGTCCCAACGTCATGCTCGGCTACCTCAAAGCGAATCAGCCTGGTATACTGGTGCCGCCGGAAGACGGCTGGCACGACACCGGCGATGTCGTGACGATCGACCGCGAAGGGTTTGTGACGATCAAGGGCCGCGCCAAGCGCTTTGCCAAGATCGGCGGCGAAATGATCTCGCTCGCATCGGTGGAGAGTTTGGCGTCCGAGCTTTGGCCGGACGCACAATCTGCGGTGGTCGCCGAACCCGACCCGCGCCGGGGCGAACGGCTGGTGCTCGTCACCGAGAAAGAAGACGCAACCCGCGCGGCCTTCCAGGCCTACGCGAAAGCCAAGGGAGCTTCTGACTTAATGGCGCCGGCCGAGGTGATGGTGGTCGACAAATTGCCGGTCCTCGGGTCGGGCAAGGCCGATCTCGTCAGCGTTACGGGGCTCGTCATGGGGCGGCAGCGGGTGGCAGCCGCGTAGGTCACGCATCGGACAGAGGCGGAGATGGCAAATCAACCGCAACCTTTCACCCTCGCCGTTCCCGACGACGCCATCGCCGATCTGCGCGAACGACTGGCGCGCACGCGGTATCCCGACCAGGCTCCCGGGGCACCCTGGGCCTACGGCACCGATGTCGGCTATCTGCAGCAGCTCGTCGAATATTGGCGCACGGCGTTCGACTGGCGGGCCGAGGAAGCGCGGCTCAACGGCTTTGCGCAATACAAGGTACCGCTGCATGGCATCGATCTCCATTTTTTGCACGTACCCGGAAAGGGGCCGGCGCCTTGCCCGCTGCTGCTATTGCACGGGTGGCCGGGTTCGGTCTTCGAGTTCCTCGAGCTGATCCCGCGCCTGACCGACCCGGCGCGCTTCGGCGGCGATCCCGCGGATGCGTTCACCGTCGTGGCACCATCGCTCCCGGGCTATGGGCTCTCCTTCAAACCCGGGCAACCGCGCTTTGGCATCGAGGAGATCGCCGACTGCATGGCCGAGCTGATGCACGACACCTTAAGCTATTTCCGTTTTGCGGTTCAGGGCGGCGATTGGGGTGCCATTACCGCCTCGCGTCTCGGCTGCGTCCATCCCGAGAAGCTGATCGCTATTCACGTCAACCTGCTGGCGGTCCGGCGCGATCAGCAGCCTACCGCCGATGCGCCGGCGGAAGAGAAGGCCTACGCCGAGCAGCTCGCGCAGTGGCTGCGCGAAGAGACCGGCTATCAGTGGATTCAGGGAACGCGGCCGCAGACGCTCGCCTTCGGGCTCACCGACTCGCCGGCCGGCCTCGCCGCCTGGATCATCGAAAAGTTTCGCTCCTGGTCCGATTGCGGCGGCAATGTCGAGACCGCATTCACCCGCGACCAACTGCTCGCCAATATCAGCTTCTACTGGTTCACCGGCGCGATCGGTTCGTCATTCTGGCCATACTACGCGCGTACGCATCGGCCGTGGCCCATTCCCGAAGGGCGGACCGTCGATGTCCCGACCGGATATGCGGAGTTTCCGCGTGAGATCCTGCGTCCACCCCGCTCGCTGGCGGCGCGAACCTACACCGACATCCGGCGCTGGAGCGTCATGCCGCGCGGCGGTCATTTCGCTGCATTGGAGCAGCCGGAAGCGCTCGTCAATGAGGTACGCGAATTCTTCCGGCCCTTGCGCGGCTAGCGACCGTACGTCAGCAATTTTACTGCAGTTGCTGCGGCAGCGCTGCGATGGCGGCGTCGATCAATGCAGCACCGCGCTGCTCGTCGAGCTCGGCGATAATGACTTGGCGCGCGGCCGAAATCGCGACATCCACAGTGACGGCACGGATCTCAGCGAGCGCCTTGGCTTCTTCCTGTGCGATCCGCTCCTCCGCCAACCGACGACGCCGCTCTAACGTCTCCTCGAGGTTGCGCGCCGCCTGGGCGGCGATGCGCTCGGCTTCGGCCCTGGCGTGGGCGAGGATCGCGTCGGCCTGGGCCGCGGCCTCGCCCTGCTGCTTCTGGTATCCGGCGAGCGCCTCCTGGGCCTCGTCGCGAAGTCTCCGCGCTGTTTCGAGCTCGTCTCGGATACGCACGGCGCGGGCGTCGAGTCCACCGAGGATTACCGTGCGCGCCGGCTTCCAAACACCGGTCACGAACAGCACGACCGCCAGGAGGACCCAGACTTCCGGTTCGGCAAATAGATGCATCGTTAGCCTGCCCGCTCCGCCATGGCGTGGTCAACCGCCGGGATCAGTTTTCCCTCATCGGCGGCCGAACCGGTCAGCTTCTCCGTAACAGAACGGGCGACGTCGACGGCGACATTCCGGATCTCGGCGAATGCGCGCTCTTTTGCCGCCCCGATCTCCCGCTCGGCCGCTTTCGTCTGCTCGGCAAGTGCTGCGGCGAGTTGCCGCTGCCGTTCTACAGCTTCGGTCGCAAACCGCTCGGTGCGTTCCCTGATCGTCGCATGTGCCTCGGCGCGGGCTTCGGCCATCGTCTTCTGATAGGCGGCAATGACCGCCTCCGCCTCCGCCTTGATCTCGGCCGCGCGGGCGAGGTCGTCATCATGCCGCTTGCGCCGCACCTCGATGATCGCACTGACCCGCGGCAGCCCGAGCTTCGCCATCAGCAGGTAGAGCGCGACAAAGGTAATCGCCAGCCAGACGAGCTGCGGCGCGAAGGTCGATACGTCGAGCTGCGGCATGGCCGATCGCTCCTGGCGTCGCCTTCTCAGAAAACGAAGAGGATCAAGAAGGCGATCGCGAGCCCAAAGAGGCCGGTCGCTTCGGCCAGTGCGAAGCCGAGAAACGCAAAGGGCTGGACCTGCCCCTGTGCCGCGGGATTGCGGGCGACCGAGTTGATCAGCGCCGAGAAAACATTCCCGATACCGATACCGGCGCCGACAAGGGCAATGCAGGCGAGGCCGGCTCCAATCATTTTGGCGGAAGCAAGATCCATCTGATTTTCCGTGAGTTCTGGGGTGGATGAGAAAGCGGCTCAGTGCAAGTTGATTGCGTCGCTCAGATAGAGACAGGCGAGGATGGCGAACACATAGGCCTGCAGCGCGGCGACGAGCACTTCGAGGGCGACGAGCAGGATGTTGATACCGAGTGGAAAGATGCCGAGAAGGCCGATGCTCGCAGCAAAGCCGCCAAAAATCGCCAGCATCGTGTGGCCAGCTAGCATGTTGGCAAACAGCCGGATCGACAGAGTGAACGGGCGGATGCAATAGGACAACAGCTCGATCGGCACGAGCAGCAGCAACAGAACCGCCGGTACACCCTGCGGGACGAACAGCCGGAGGAAATGGAAACCGTGCCGGACGATGCCGATAATCGTCACGCCGATGAACACCACCGCCGCGAGCGCGAAGGTGACGACGATCTGGCTGGTGACGGTGTAGCTGTAGGGAACCAGCCCCAAGAAGTTGGCGAACAGAATGAACATGAAGAGGGTGAAAACGAACGGAAAGAATTCGCGCCCGCCATGCCCGACATTGGTGTCGACCATATCAGCGACGAACTCGTAGCTCATCTCCGCGACCGACTGCCATCGATCGGGGACGAGCGCACGCTTGCGCGTGCCGAGCATGATGAGTGCCGTGATCAGCACTACTGCGACCGTCATCAGAAAAGCCGCGTTGGTATAGGAGACGTCGACGCCGCCGATGTGGATCGGAATCAGCCGCTCGATCTTGAATTGCTCGAGGGGTTGGATTTCGATCGCCAATTCAGCAGTCCTCGTCGTCCCACCGGTCTTTCGAGCCGGCGCTGACCTGATCGCCCCTGCGGTAACCCACGGGCCCGCTGATGCCAGTGACCGCGCGGTAAACGTTCAGCATACCGGCGGCGACACCTAGAAAGAACAGCACGATCATCCCCCACGGCCGCGTGCCGAACCAGCGATCTATCGCCCAGCCCAGGCCCGTCGCGACGACGATCGCGACGACGAGCTCGATGCCGATACGGAAGCCGAGACCGAGCCCCTGCTGCAGAACCGAGCGGTGGCTAACGACCGGCTCCCTCCGGACGCGCTCCGCCCGCGCCTTGTCGATCTCTTCGCCAAGCCGCGCCAAAGGGTCCGGCGGCCTGCTGTCGCTCATTCGGGGAAGCGCAACCATTGACACCGGCACCGGCGGTAGTATGGCCGGAGCGCGGCGCACCATAGTGACGCCCCCGGACCCTGTCAACGAGCCCGGCCTAGTTGGGCTGTCCATTGATGCAAGGCTTCAGCGCCGCGTAGATGAAACCATTGACTGGAGTCGGGACGCCGTGGCAGCGGCCGAGTTCGACGACCTTGCCGGCAAACCAAGACAATTCGAGCCGGTTGCCGCGGAGCAAGTCGTTCCCCATCGAGGTCGTGTGATGCGGCGGCATCGAGCGCATCATCGCCAGCCCCTTGTCGATGCTGTCCGACGGCAGCCTGACACCCTCGGCGAGCCCGACGGCAACGGTTTCGCGCAGCGCCGCCTCATAGAGGGCCAAAAGATCGGGGTCGTCGCGCCACTTGCCGAGCGCCACCCGGGTCAGCGCATGAAGCCCGCTGAGCGGCACCAAAAGAATGAATTTTTCCCAAATTGGGACCTTGATGTCCGGGCTAAGAATTCCGTCGAAGCCGGCCGCCTCGCATAGCTCGCGCAGACGCTGGCCGCGCTCGCTTAGGCGGCCGTCGAGCTCGCCAAAGGTCATGCGTTGATAGGTGCCGGTCTGGCGGATCACCCCAGGTTCGCAAATCGTGCCGGTGACAAAGGCGGTGCCGCCCATGACCGCCTGACGCCCGAGGATCGGGATCAAACGTTCGGCCGCGTCAACGCCGTTCTGCAGCGGAATGACCGCGGTCTCCGGTCCAACAATCGGGCGGAGTTGTCGGCCCACGCCTTCGACGTCCCACAATTTGACGCAGAACAGCACGAAGTCGACGGTGCCGATGCCGGGGATGTCATCGGTCGCCTGGGCCGGCCGGATATGAGTCTTGCCACGGTCTCCCTCTACCCGCAATCCGTTCTCGCGGATCGCCGCGAGATGTGCACCGCGGGCGACAAAGGTCACGTCCGCCCCGGCCTTGGCGAGCGAGGCGCCATAAGGCCCGCCGATGCCACCGGTGCCGACCACTGCGATTCGCATGCAAATCTCCTCATTCGGGTCGACTTGGTCCGCCGCCGAATTCGCCTACCGGAGACTTATACTAGGGTGAAGCCTGCTGCCCGCCCACGGGATTGCATCCCAGCGCGGTCTCCTCTGCGAGGCCGGAATCTCACGGAGTGGAATGAACCAAGGCCGGCAGGTCGATGCTGGCGGCCAAGCTATCCTTCTGCAGCTCGGCCGAGCAGATCGGACGTGCCGTGCTCCCGCGAGATATCGCGATTGGTGTAGTCCGGCAGAAAGGCTGTGGCGCTGATGCTGACGATCGCGCAAAACAGAATGTAGAGCGCAACCGTCGAGCGAGCGGTCGACACGCTTGGCGCGTCTACGGCGACCCGCGATTCTAAGCGGACTCCGGCCGGAGAGGTCTGCCGCTATGTAGGTACTCCCGGGCCACTTGTATCGGCTATTCACCGGGCGTTGCCGCCGGCTGTTGTTGCGCTAGGTGTGGCTCACTGCGGGTGCGTACTTCTTCGAACCACAGATTATGGTGCGCCTTGGCCCAATTGATGTCTACCGTGCCCTGACCCATCGCCTCGAATGCGCCCTCCATGCCGATCGTGCCGATGTAAATGTGACCGAGCATGGCGGCGATGAACAACATGGCAATAATGCCGTGCGCCATCTCGGCGCTCTGCATGGTTTGAATATCCGTGCCGTAGAACGGGAAGATCAAGAGATAGCCGCTCACCGCGATCGCGCTGCCGCCCAGTACGACTATCCAATAGATGACCTTCTGGCCGGCGTTGAAGCGGTAAGCCGGCGGATGGTCAGGGCCGACCATACCGCCGCCGCGTCTGAGCCATTCGATGTCGAGCCGGTTCGGGATGTTGCCGGCGATCCACATGAAAAAGATCGAGATGACACCGATGGTAAACGGAAAGCTGAGGTAATTGTGAGCGTATTTCGCCCATTGCGACCAGGCGGTGAAGGCCTCCGGGCTCATCAGGGGCAGCAGCAGCGGTCGGCCGAAGGTGATGTTGAGCCCGGACAAGGCGAGGATGACGAAGCATGTCGCCGTCATCCAATGCATGAAACGTTCGGCGGCGTTGAAGCGCACGATGGTATGCCCTGAACGCCCGCTTTCGATGCGCACCATGCCGCGCGCCAGATAGAAAATGACGAGCACTACCAGGATGCCGAGGATGGCGGCGCCGCCGATCCAGCGCAATGTCACTTCGTGGAAATGGCGCCAATCTCGGCCTGCCGGCTGCTCGATCGTGTAGGATTTCGTATCGGGAATGCTGCCACGGCCTTGGATCGCCTTGAACTGCTGCAGCAGCAGCTGCTCGCTGACCGCGCTGGCCGTCGGATCGACCGATGTGGGCTGCTGTGCCGCGACCGGGTACGACGACGTCGCGAGCGCAACGAAGGTCAAAGCCGCAACGGCGTTGCGAAGATTAGCGACAAGCGCCGTCATGTCCACTCTCCTCCCCGCTGTGCTTTTGTCGACGAATTATGAAGTCACGGTCTCACGATAGGCGGTCCGCCAGCCCCAGGCTCCGGAGCCGTAGCCGCGCTTCGCCACCCGCTCCTTGTAGATTTCCGCGATAATCTCGCCATCGCCGGCGAGCAACGACTTGGTCGAGCACATCTCGGCGCACAAGGGCAATTTGCCCTCTGCGAGACGGTTGGCGCCGTATTTCTCGTACTCCGCCATACTGCCGTCCGGTTCCGGACCGCCCGCGCAATAGGTACATTTGTCCATCTTGCCGCGCGAGCCGAAATTGCCGACACGCGGATATTGCGGCGCCCCGAACGGACAGGCGTAGAAACAATAACCACAGCCGATGCAGATGTCTTTCGAATGCAGCACGACCCCGTCGGCGGTAGTGTAGAAGGCGTTTACCGGACATACCGCCTGGCACGGCGCATCGGTGCAATGCATGCAGGCCATTGACACCGAACGCTCCCCCGGCTTGCCGTCATTTATGGTAACAACCCGTCGGCGGTTGATCCCCCATGGCACTTGGTTTTCGTTCTTGCAGGCGGTCACGCAAGCGTTGCATTCGATGCAGCGGTCGGCGTCACAGAGGAACTTCATCCGAGCCATCGATCCGCCTCCTCACGCCGCTACGATCTGACACAAGGTGACTTTGGGCTCCTGCATACCGGTGGCAG
>Ga0306921_10002094_pt1 | contig 19925 bp, 18 predicted proteins | sample sta12Cox44000080_FD_203760 | JGI IMG/M metagenome (GOLD analysis project Ga0306921, IMG submission 203760) | Lab enrichment of tropical soil microbial communities from Luquillo Experimental Forest, Puerto Rico - statoxic.12C.oxic.44.000.080 (v2)... | ecosystem: Environmental > Terrestrial >... | reverse complement strand
TCCGGCGATTGCAGGAGGGTTGCTGGGTATGCTTACACTCGTGAGCATGACCGAGGCGCAGGAAAAAAAGAACGTGATCAGCTTCGATCTCGTTCCCAATCCTGCCACTCTCGAGTGTCTGCGCGCGAATTACAATGACGAGCCTCGCGCCCGTGTCACCGTTGTGCGCGGCAAGCTGAACGACACGCTGATTCTCGATCTGGACGGAATCAAGCCGGGCCTGGCCTTTGATCTGTTCACGGTTCAGCACAGTCCGTTTCGGGCCGACGGCACCAAGGATCCGGCCTTCACCGGCAGCTTCGGGCTTGCTTGGTATCAGTCCGATATCCAGATATCGCAGCACTCTGACCGTGGGCACGTGCGCATCAGCACCATTCTGCTCGATCAGATCTTTGGCTTCGATGCGGATACCGGCCTGCCGCCGACCAACACCTTCCATGTGGGCTTCTGGTTCAATAACCCGCAGGATGCCGCACCGTGTGGCTTCAATCCCTTGAAGCCGACTCCGTTCAACGGTGAGCACAAGGCCGGACCGTTTGCCATGATCAGTCGCCCGGAGCGCGGGAGCACTCTGGGTCCCCTGTGCACCGATCCGAACGACACCACCAAGCCGGCCAGCTGTAACCCCTGAGGTTCGCGCGGAGCATGAGGGGCGGGCGGGACATGCCCGCCCCTCATTACATTGCGGGGAACACTAGGCCGCTGAATCTTCGTTCGCACTCCCGCCGTACTATCCATCTTTGGGTGACGAGCACATCGCAGATGTGCTGTCTTACAACCGCTCCTCTTGGGGCAACACCGCAGGCCCCGGTTGGCATCTCAGGTCACGGAGAATCGCGGCAATCCACTTTGGTGATCGCAGCTGCGCGGATTCTGAGAACATCTCGAAGGTACGGCGGTAGTGGAGCGGCGCAATGCCGCCGATACGACTGATGCCTTCGTTCAGATCGTGAGCTGGCCAGCTGCGCAGGAGATACGACGAGCTTGAATGACGGCTGCGTCGGCTCCATCGATAAGAACGCCGCGTGCATTGAATCATCTATAGTGCACACGCAGCCGGAGTTCTCTTCTGACTCAAACTTATCTGAAGAAAGATTTATAGAAACTTGAATATAAAAGAAAATCTGGTGCCCGGGAGAGGAGCCAAACTCGAGTAAATAACTCAGTCGCTTCAAGGGCTTGTGAATCAAGCGCCGAAAATTACCCGCTAAATTGCCCGCTACGAGAGCGGGGCTTAAACACGCGTTTCTTCGCGCATCGTAGCGGGTAACGACGAGTGTTCCGCCGCGGTTCTCTGTCGCCCGCCTGATTCCGTTTTTCGAGTCCTAGCACAAGCTCGCGGGACGCCGGTCAGCTCGCGAGCACTCATAGTTAGGATATCTGCAAGCGGACCCGCAGCTGACATTCCTGCACGGCCGCTAACGCGCAGTGGTGGGTCGCGGGCTCCGCCCGGAGCCGCCTCCCCATTACATCGCATGTAATTGCTGTCCCGCGGCCCGTCCATATTATTTCCATCACGCCGTGAGGCTACGCATACAGCCCATTGCAACCACTTTCCACCACTGCTGAGGTCGAACATGCAAGCCTTTCCCATCTACTCGCTCCAATCGGCCCCCGAACAGTCCAAGCCGTCCCTGGAGAAGCTGCAGGGAGCCTTTGGCATGATCCCGAACGTCGCCGGCGCCATGGCGATCTCGCCCGTGCTCATCGGCAGCCTGGTTGGATTGTTCCAGAAGGTTCACGGCGGCAGTTTCTCCGAACAGCAGGTCCAAGTGCTTCTGCTCACGAACGCGGTGACGAACGCCAGCGCCTGGGCCGTTGCGTTCCATACCGCCCTGGCCCTGAAGGAGGGTGTGGAGCCAGCGGACGTACACGCGATCCGGGAGCGCCGCGCTCCTCGGAACCCGAAGAACGCCGCGCTGTCCGGGCTGGCAAGAACCCTGATCGAGAAGCGCGGTCGGCTCGACGACCAGGACGTGTCCCGATTTCTCCAGGCGGGCTTCGACAATGCTCAACTACTGGAAGTAATCGCCGCAGTAGCTGCGTCCACGATCACCAACTACACCGGCAACATTACCAAGCCGCCTGTGGAAGCGGCCTTCGAGGGCTACGCTTGGACCGCCGCCGCGTAAGCAGTGTCGGGTAGTATCGAGCAAGCGAGGGACCCTCGGCCTCAACCCCGGAGGTTCCCGTCCCCCAAAGGTCGAGAATCTCAATGGACAAGCTGCCGAAAAGAACCGAGCTCGGCGATTTACTCAAACAATGGCGTGGGGTTCGAGGCCGCAGTCAGCTAGACATTTCCGTCGACACCGGGATTTCGCAGCGGCAGATCAGCTTCATCGAGAGCGGTCGTAGTGTTCCAAGCCGCTCGACCCTCGTGGGCATTGCGCAGGCGCTGCAGATTCCGCTGCGCGAGCGAAATGCCCTGCTCCTGGCCGCGGGCTATGCGCCGCTGTACCCGGACGCGCCCTGGAACTCAGCCGAGATGAGTAGCGTTACCAACGCGCTGCAGCGAATGATGACGCAACACGAGCCATATCCCGCGATCGTCATGGACCGCTATTGGAACGTGCTCCTGACGAACGATGCAGCCCCGCGATTCTTCAACTGCTTCATCGATATGTCCGAGCGGCCGTCTCCGCGCAACATGCTGCATCTGATGTTCGATCCGCAGGGTATGCGGCCGTTTGTCGCTAATTGGGAGACCCTGGCAAAGACCTTGATCCAGCGTGTTTACCGCGAAGCCGTAGGCCAGGTGGCCGATGAGAAGACCAAGGGCTTGGTGGCGGATTTGCTCGCCTACCCGGACGTCCAGTCGGGGTGGAGGGCGGGGCCGGATACGCTCAGTGCGATGCCGATGATCCCGATGAGCTTCGTCAAGGATGGCGCAGTGATGAACTACTTTTCTCTGGTGACGACGGTCGGTACTCCGCAAACCATTGCTGCCCAGGAACTTCGGGTCGAGTGTATGTACCCGGCCGACGACGGAACGGAGGTCCTTCATGCGAAGCTATTGGCCGCATCGTCAAGCAAACACTAGCCTGCTTGTCCTCGATGCCTCTGTGCGCGCTGCTGCGCCGAAGGCTCCTCCGCGGGGTGCGTGGAATCCGCCACAGTCTCTGAGTCGCGACCACATGTCCCGGCTTCGCATGCGGCTGCCCCCGACCCGGGAGATGAAACTGTTTGTGCAATGAAGACTCATTCGCTGTCCGTCTGAGAGCACGTAGCGGCGCTCGCAGCGCTTTGCTGCCTGGGGTTTGCGGGTAACAAGAACGCATCCGGTGGCAGGTCGCACTCGTCCATCCAAGCGCGGTTTCATGCGCCTGTCGCAGGCCCTGAGCTACGACAACCCGCCAGGAGCGTTGCCCCGCCGATCATCGGAATCGGCGATGCTCGCGGATTCTGACTGTCAGACCGTGGTTGGCATCGCGGTAGCTCGATCGGTCTCAAGATTAGCCACGAATTACCCGCCAGATTGCCCGCTACCGCGTGCTTGCTTAAATAGCGGTTCCCGATGAGAACGTAGCGGGTAACGCCGTCGATCCTTCCGCAGCGGTCCGCACTAGTTCGCGGCAGTCCAGGTCGGCGCTTACGACAGGTCGCGCCGCGAATCGCCACTCTTAATCCATTCGCGAAAACGCGCCCTACCGCCGGGGCTGGCGCCTCCCACGCGAAGTGGGTTCATCCGGTCCAAGCTTGTGCGCTCACTTCGCCCCTTTCCGGTTCGCCGTTTGCATGAACTCGATGAAGGCGCGCAACTTGGTCGGCGTGTGAGCGCGATTCGCATAGTAGAGATGAAACGGCTGGTCTGGCGGCAGAAACCGATCGAGTGTCGGAACGACTGCGCCCGAGGCGATCTCGGCGGTCGCGAACTGGCGGAAGACGAGGGCGAGCCCGCTGCCCTGACATGCGGCGCCGAGCACCGCGCGCATCTCGTCGAGAACAAGTCGGCCGCGCACATCAACGGTTACGTCCTTGGCGCCGATACGAAATTCCCATTCGAAGAACCGCGCGCGGTTCAGGCGATGACGGATGCAATCGTGTTCGAGTAGGTCGTGCGGCGTTCTCGGAACTCCGCGACGTTTGAAGTAGCGCGGCGAACCGACCACCGTCAGTTGCTGCATCGGCCCGAGGGGTACGGCGATTACGTCACGTTGCAACGCGTGGCCCAGGCGGATGCCGGCGTCGAATCCGCCGGCGACGATATCGCTGAGATTGTTGTCGATCGTGATATCGAGCGTGATCTCCGGGTAATGCTCGGCGAACGAGGCGAGGTAGGGCTGAATGAACACAGCGTACGGGACGTATCCGGTATTGATGCGCAGCAGGCCATGTGGGCGCTCGGAGTAGTCTCCCGCTTGCTGTACCGAATCGCGAATCTGAGCCAACGCAGGTGCGAGTGTGGCGAGCAGCTTCGTCCCCGGCTCGGTAAGCGCGACACTGCGGGTTGTGCGGTTGAACAAGCGTACGTCCACCTGCGCTTCGAGCTGCTTGATCGTTTTCGAAATCGCCGTCGGCGTTACGTCGAGCTCGTCTGCCGCGCGAGCAAAGCTGAGATGCCGCGCCACGCATTCGAATGCGACCAATGCGGGCAGGTGAACCTCTCGTTGAGCTCGTGGGAAAGGGCGTGCGGGTGTGGAGTTTCGCATCACTCGGATTATGAACCTGGAGTTCATACCTCATCAAAGCCCATGAAGATTTAAACCATTGCTCACGGACCTACGCTGTCTCGCATCGGGCCTTCCTTGGAGCTTCATATGTCTCTCAGCAACCTTCCCGCTCACAACACCACCAGCCCGTTCGCGTCCATGCAGGGCCACCACGTGGCGGTCCGCGTGCCGGATTTCGAGGCCGCGAAGCGCTGGTACGTCGAGAAGCTCGACTTCCGTGTCATTCACGAATGGCCGTACGCCGATCTGCAGCTGGCATACATTGGCCCTGCGACCGACGACCACTTCTACATCGAGTTGCTCGGCGACGGCGCACCGAGGCCGGTTCCGAAGCCCGTCTATGCCGACCTGGGCGACAGCCTGCGCCTGGCGGGCTACCACCACTTCTGCCTGAATGTGCGCGACATGGATGCCGCCATTGCCGAGTGCCGGCGTCGGGGGGTGACGATCGTGACCGAGCCTTTCGAATTGCCGGTCATCAGTCGTCGCCTGGCATTCATCGCGGATCCGTTCGGCAACCTCGTCGAACTGGCCCAGGTGCTCGCCTGAATCGCGCGCTCGACACCACAAAATGATCATTTATGCACACCAACGACTCTCTCCGGCCGGCCGACAGCCGCACTGAGGTGACCACTCGACGGCGCCTGCTGCACATGGCAGCCACGCTCGGTGCGACCGCGCCCCTGGCCGCACTTACCGCCAGGGGGACCGCACAGGCGTCGCCAGTGACGGCCACCACCGCTCCTCGCCGCATCCGGAGTGCGGTCTTGGTGCCCAGATTCGGCGGTGACGCCACTTCCGACTGGTATCCAAGGGCGCTGCCACAACTGGCCGATCTCGGCATCAGGACAAGCGTGGTTCCGCTGCTGCCCGAGCCGACCGCGCCCGGTATCGATGAGACGGTGGCGGCCGTCCGCAAAGCAGTCGGGGACGACCCGCGTCAGATCGCCCAAACCATCCTCATTGGACACAGCGTCGGCAGCCGGGCGCTGCTGGCCTACCTCAGCCGGCACGGGGCGCATCGAACCTTCGCGGGCTTGGTCTCAGTGGCCGGCTGGTTCACGGTGGACGACGTGATCTCCTACCCCGCCGTGGCACCGTGGGTGAATGTGGACCTCAATCTCACGTCGATCGCCGCCGCGGCCGGACCGATCACCGTGCTCCTCTCGGACAACGACCCGTTCACGGCGGACTGGCGGGCCAATGCGGCCGACTGGCTAGGCAAGCTTGGCGCAGAGGTGCACATCGCGCACGGCGCCGGGCACTACATGACGAGCAGCCCGGTCCCGGTCCTCGACACGATCCATGTCGCTGCACTCCGCGCCATGGCCTGAAGACTCATAGGTTCAGTTGAACGCACGAGCAGACACATGAAGACTTGGTTCATCACTGGCGCATCCCGCGGCTTCGGCGCCCTGATCACGGAAGCGGTGCTTTTGAGCGGCGACGCGGTCGTCGCGACGGCACGCGATCCATCATCCATTGCCGACCATCCTCGTTTACTCAAGCTGCCACTGGATGTCACAAACGAAGCGCAGGCCCGCGGCGCCGCTGCGAGAGGCATCGAAGAGTTCGAGCGCATCGATGTTCTCGTGAACAACGCCGGCTACGGTTTGCTCGGGGCCGTCGAGGAAGCGAACGCCCTCGAGACTGAACGTGTATTTGCAACGAACGTCTTCGGCCTCTTGAACGTGACACGGGCGGTCCTGCCGTACATGCGCAGACGACGGTCCGGACACGTTGTCAACATGTCCTCGATCGGCGGCTACGCGTCGTCCCCAGGCTGGGGCATCTATTGCGCGACCAAGTTCGCGGTCGAGGGCATCAGTGAAGCGCTGTCCATCGAGCTTGCGCCGCTCGGCATCCATGCCACCGTCGTCGAGCCGGGATATTTCCGTACAACTTTTCTCAGTGCCCAGTCGTTGAGCAGCACCGCTGCGAGAATCGACGACTATGCAGACACCGTGGGGAAGATGCGTACCTTCGCCGCAGCGGCGAATCATCAACAGCCCGGCGATCCACAGCGCCTTGCGCAAGTGATCGTCCAGCTGGCCGCGGCACGCAAGCCGCCGACACGCCTTGCTCTCGGTAGGGATACGGTCGCGGCCATCCAGAAAAAGCATCGCGAGGTGGAGCGCGAGCTCGGTCTGTGGCACTCGGTGTCCCTGTCGACGGACTTCAATTGAAGCACGGCGGATAAATCTACCTCTACATGCTTCGCGCGTTGGTTACTACTCGACTACGGAAGTTCCAGATGACCGCCATTGACTTCAAGACCCAACTCCACAGCCTCATACAACTCCAACGCGCGGCGCATACAAGGGAGCGCGTTCCCGATGCGGCGACGCGCAGAGATCGCCTGGCGCGCGCAGCGACGATGCTGGCGCGGGCAAGTGACGCGATCGCTGTCGCCGTGTCTGAAGACTTTGGCCATCGCAGCGCCGAGGAGACCAGATTCGAGACGTTCGGCGCCGTAAGCGCATTCCGCAACGCTGCGACGAAAGTAGGCAATTGGATGCAGCCCACGCGGCATCCCGCACTGACCCCCGGGCTACATTGCTCTATGGGCTGACCGCGTAGGCGTTCTTTAACGGAGCATCGTCGGACTCGAACCCCGATTGAATTACCCGCTGCCGTACGCGTCAGGGCTGAGGGCATTTGATTCTCTCCCGAGTCGCGGTGATCGAAGAAGAACGCTTTGAGCGCGACGGCGCCGTCGGTTCCATGCGCCGAGCCCGCAGGTTCAGGACTCGAAGCTCAAGGACTCGAACTTGTTCTTACCCGCTATTTTACCCGCTACGGTGTGCTCGCTAGGCTCCCTCGGACTGGCTGGTAGAGAGCGGTCGGTTTCGATCGTCGCACCGCGAGTGTCCTGCGACGACGTAGAAGAATCATTTATGATGCGTTCCGAAGTTCGAGTCCGTTCTCGAACTTGGAACCGACTGAAAAACATGAAGAAAATTAGACTGGTGCCCGGGAGAGGACTCGAACCTCCACGGAGTTACCCGCTAGTACCTGAAACTAGTGCGTCTACCAATTCCGCCACCCGGGCAGGTGAGGAAGGCCGCGCAATGTACGCACGGGGTCAGGGGCTGTCAATTGAAGGGCCGTAGGGCACAGTTCGGACGCCGCGACCGCAGCGGCGCATCGACCAAGAGCCGCAGAAGCCAGTCGCAGAGCCGTAAGCCGGCGACATCCTCGCCATCGCGTGAGAGCCCCTCCGCCCGCGGCCATCGGCCAGCGCGAGGAGCTTCGTCGATACGATCGGGCTCCATCGTCGAAGGCACCGTCAGTGCCAATCGTGCCGGCTACGGTTTCCTGCGCGTCGAAGGCATGAGTGAAAGCGTGTTCCTGCCGCCACCGCAGATGCGCGGTGTGATGCACGGCGATCGCTTGCGCGTGAAGGTCTCGCGCGATGCAAGCGATCGCTGGTCCGGGTCCGTCGAGCAGGTGCTCTCGCGTGGCGTCAGCGCCTTCCTCGGCACGATCGAAGTGCAGGGGCGGAGCGCCTGGGTGAATTCCGCCGATCGCCGTCTGCAGTTGCGCTGTGTAGTCGCGCCGCAGGACCTGCACGGGGCGCGCGACGGTGATTGGGTGATTGCACGCATCACACGCCACGCGGGCTCGGCTTCCTCCGCACAGGCGCGCATCGACAAGCGTCTCGATCCGGATCGGCCGGTGGAACTCGCCGCCGAGTCTGCGATCGCGCGTTTTGATCTCCCTTACGAATTTCCCGCGGACGCGCTGCGTGAGGCGCAGGCGTTCGGCGACCGTGTCGATGCCCGTGAAGCCGCAGCGCGCGTGGACCTGCGCGAGCTCCCGCTCGTCACCATCGATGGCGAGGACGCGCGTGACTTCGATGACGCGGTCTACGCCGAGCCGCATGGCGGCGGGTTTCGCCTCATCGTGGCGATTGCCGATGTGAGCCACTACGTGCGCCCCGGCAGCGTGCTGGATACCGAAGCGCAGCGGCGCGGCACCTCGGTGTATTTCCCGACGCGGGTGCTGCCGATGCTGCCCACGGCGCTATCGGATCACCTGTGCTCACTGGCCCCGAACGTCGACCGGCTGTGCTTTGCGGCCGACATGATCGTGAGCAGGAATGGTGCGCTCAAGAGCGCGCGCTTCTACCCGGCGGTCATGCGCTCAGCAGCGCGACTCACTTATACCCTGGCCCACGAGGCATTGTTCGAGGGACGCCCCGCGGCCCGTGCGCAGCTTGGGCCGCTCGTTGAGCGGCTCATGGTCCTGGTGGAAGTCTACCGCGCGCTGTACCGCGCGCGCGCCCGGCGCGGAGCACTCGATTTCGACGCCGCCGAAGCGGAGTTCGTGATCGATGGCGCCGAGCAGGTGCGCGCCATCGAGCTGCGCGTGCGTAATGACGCCCACCGATTGATCGAGGAGTGCATGATCCTCGCCAATGTCGCGGTGGCGCACGAGCTGGGAAAGTCGCACATGCCGACGCTCTATCGTGTCCACGGCGTGCCCGAAGACGAGAAGCTCGAGCGTCTCACCTCCACACTCACCTCGCTCGGTATCGATGCCCGGATCCCGAAAACCGTCACCACGCGGGATCTGCAGGCGATCGCACGGCGCGTGAGCGATGTCTCCGAACGCAGTTTCATCGAGTCACTGGTGGTGCGCGCCATGCCGCAGGCGGTCTATCAGCCCACCAACATCGGGCACTTCGGGCTCGCGCTCAGCGAGTACGCTCACTTCACTTCCCCCATCCGCCGCTATCCCGATCTCATCGTGCACCGTACGCTCAAGGCGCTGATCAAGGCGCCGGGGGGCTCAGCCAAGCGCTATGCGGAAGGGGAGCTCGCAGCGCTGGGGGAGGACACCTCCAGGCTCGAGAAGCGCGCCGATGAGGCCGACCGTTACGTCTCGGGCTTTCTCAAGTGCACCTATTTAAAGGAGCGCATCGGGCAGAGCTTCCAGGGCCTCATCACCACCGTGGTGGAGTTCGGCTGCTTCGTGCAGATCCTGGAGGTCGCGGTTGACGGCCTGTTGCATATCAATAACCTGCGCGATGACCTGTACGTGATGGAGGAGGACGGTCATGGCTGGCGCGGCCGCCGCAGCGGCCGCCGGCTGCGCACCGGCACGCAGCTGCGCGTAATCGTCACCGCGGTGAACCCGATCGAGGGACTCGTCGACCTGGCACTCGCTGAGGACGGTTGACCTTCGCTCGTGCCCGGGTGCGCGCCGTGCCATGAAACGCAGCGAGACGATCTACGGAATGCACGCCGTTCGCGTCATGCTCGAGCGGCACGCGGAGCGTGTGCTCAATGTGCGCCTGGCGGAGCAGCGGGACGATCCCCGCGCCCGCGCGATCGAGGAACTGGCGCGTCGTCACGAGCGCCCGCTGCAGCGCGTGGACCTGCATGCGCTTCGGCAGCAGCTCGGCGATGTGGCGCACCAGGGGGTCGCGGCGGAGATCACGCCACTCCCACCCTGGAGTGAGGACGGGCTGCTTGATGCGCTGCAGTCCGCGCAAGCGCCGTTGCTGCTGGCGCTCGATGGCGTGCAGGATCCGCACAATCTCGGCGCCTGCTTGCGCACCGCCGATGCGTGCGGTGCGCTTGCGGTGATCGTGCCACGCGACCGCGCCGCGCAACTGACGCCGGCCGTGCGCAAGGTGGCGGCGGGGGCAGCGGAGACGACACCGGTGGTGGTCGTGACTAACCTCGTGCGCACCCTGAAACTCCTCAAAGAGGCGGGGCTCTGGATCGTCGGTGCCGACGCTGCAGCGGAGAAGGCCGCCCGCCAGGTGGATCTGCGCGGACCGGTCGTTCTCGTGCTCGGCGCTGAAGGAACGGGACTGCGGCAGTTGACGCGGCAGAATTGCGACTTCCTCGTGCACCTGCCGCAGCGTGGCACGGTCGAGAGCCTCAACGTTTCAGTCGCCGCGGCGATGCTGCTCTACGAGGCGCTGCGGCAGCGGGAGGCGGTATGAAGGCTGTGCTGGCAAGGTCGTTCGCTCCACCCGAGGAGCTCGTTCTCGAGGAGATTGCGACGCTTCACGCTGGCCGCGGCGAAGTCGTCATCGCGGTCAAAGCGTGCGGAGTCAACTTTTTCGACGCGCTCATCGTTCAGGGCAAGTATCAGATCCGTCCACCGCTGCCTTTCTCCCCCGGGGGTGAAGTAGCCGGAGTGGTGAGCGAGGTGGGTGAGGGCGTCACGACATTCAAGAAGGGCAGCCGTGTGCTGGCCTATACCGGGCACGGCGGCTACGCAGAGGAAGTGACCGCAGAAGCGGCGAGTGTCGTTGCGCTTCCCGCGGAGATGGACTTCGTGACGGCGGCAGCTTTCCCCATCACCTATGGCACCTCCTACCATGCACTCAAGGACCGGGCGCAGCTGCGCGGCGGCGAGACGCTGCTCGTGCTCGGGGCCGCGGGCGGAGTCGGGCTTGCAGCAGTCGAGATCGGCAAGCTCATGGGAGCGCGGGTGATTGCCTGTGCGTCGAGCGAGAAGAAGCTGGCATTGGCTCGCGAGCACGGCGCGGACGCACTCATTAATTATGGTGCTTCCGACCTGCGCGAGCGTATCCGCGAGGCAACCGCCGGCAAGGGTGTCGATGTCGTCTACGATCCGGTGGGCGGCGGCTACGCGGAGCCGGCACTCCGCACCATGGCGGCCGGTGGCCGCTACCTCGTCGTCGGGTTTGCGAGCGGGGAGATTCCAAAGATCGCTCTCAACGTCCCGCTGCTGAAACAGCTCGCGATCGTGGGCGTGTTCTGGGGAGCATTCGCGAAATCCCAGCCGCAGGCAAACGCGGTGAACTTCGCCGAGCTCCTCGACTGGTACCGGGAGGGGAAGCTCCGCCCGCACGTATCCGCGACTTTCCCGCTCGAGCACCATCGCGAGGCACTCGGGGCGGTCACGCAACGCAAGGTGCTTGGCAAGATCGTTCTCGTCATGGATTAGAGTGCAGGCAGCGCGCGTACGCGCCGCGCCACGGGGGTACTGCAGTGGATTTCCAATACAGTGCGAAGACCAGCGACTATCTCGAGCGCCTCAGCGCGTTCATGGATGAGCACATCTATCCGAACGAGGAGCGCTTCGACGCGCAGCACCGCTCCGGCGATCGCTGGCAGGAACCACCGTTGCTCGATGAGCTCAAGGATACGGCACGCGCCGCCGGGCTCTGGAACCTCTTTCTGCCGGACTCACCCCACGGGGCAGGGCTCACCAATCTCGAGTACGCGCCGCTCTGCGAGATGATGGGACGGGTGCCATGGGCTCCCGAGGTGTTCAACTGCTCGGCGCCGGACACCGGCAACATGGAAACCCTCGAGCGCTACGGCACACCGGAGCAGAAAAAGGAGTGGCTCGAGCCGCTGCTGCAGGGCCGGATCCGCTCGGCATTCGCCATGACCGAGCCGCGCGTGGCCTCGAGCGATGCCACCAACATCGAAAGTTCCATCGTCCGCGACGGCGACACGTATCGCATCAACGGGCGCAAGTGGTGGACCTCGGGCGCCGGCAGCAGTCGCTGTCGTCTTTTCATCTTCATGGGCAAGACTGATCCAGCGGCGCCGAAGTATCTGCAGCAATCCATGATCCTCGTGCCGCGCGAGGCAGCCGGCATCACGATCCTGCGCCACCTGCCGGTGTTCGGCTTCGATGATGCACCTCACGGCCACATGGAGATCGAGTTCCGCGACGTCCGTGTGCCGCGGGGCAATCTGCTGCTCGGCGAGGGGCGCGGCTTCGAGATTGCGCAGGGACGCCTGGGCCCGGGCCGGATTCATCATGCCATGCGCCTCATCGGAGTCGCGGAGCGCGCGCTGGAGAGAATGTGCCGCCGCACGCTGGGCCGTGTCGCCTTTGGACGCCCGATCGCCGAGCAGTCCGTGACGCTCGAGCGCATCGCCGAGTCGCGTATACGCATCGATGAGGCGCGGCTGCTGGTCTTCAAGGCCGCGTGGCTCATGGATACGGTGGGCAACAAGGCGGCACGCGCCGAGATCGCCGCCATCAAGATCGCCGCCGCGCGTACCGCCTGCGAGGTGATCGACTGGGCCATTCAGGCACACGGTGCGGCGGGTCTCTCCGGGGACTTTCAGCTCGCGAGCGCCTACGCATACGCGCGCTCGATCCGCCTCGCCGATGGCCCCGATGAGGTGCACCGCAACCAGATTGGCCGCCTCGAGCTGCGCAAATACGGCGGCAGCGGGCGCGAATGAGTCGACCCGATTTCTCGGGCACGATGCCGGTCGGCGACCGGCATCGTTTCGATGAAGGATCCCTCGGGTGCTGGCTGCGTGCCCACCTGCCGGGCTTCACCGGCCTCGCCCGCATCGAGCAGTTTCGCGGCGGGCAGTCCAATCCCACCTTCCTCCTCACCGCCGACGATGGCGCTCGCTACGTGCTGCGTAAGAAGCCATCCGGCGCGCTTCTTCCATCCGCGCACGCGGTCGACCGGGAGTTCCGGGTCATCAGTGGGCTCAATGGAAGCGCTGTGCCGGTCGCGCGCCCGCTGTGCCTATGCACCGATGCGAGCGTCATCGGCACGATGTTCTACCTCATGGAATATGTGGCTGGGCGCAACTTCTGGGATGCGACGCTGCCCGGAATGACACCGCCGGAGCGGGCGGCACTCTACGATGAGATGAACCGTGTCCTGGTGGCGCTGCATCGCCTCGATTACGTGGCCGCCGGCCTCGGCGATTACGGTAAGCCCGGTAACTACTTCGCGCGGCAGATCGCCCGTTGGGGCGGGCAGTACCGCGCCTCGGAGACCGAGCGCATCGAGGCAATGGAAAAACTCCTCACCTGGCTGCCCGCCAATATTCCGCAAGGAGATGAGACCGCCCTGGTGCACGGCGACTACCGGCTCGACAATCTCATCTTTCACTCGCGCTCGCCCAGCATGCTGGCGGTGGTGGACTGGGAGCTCTCGACGCTCGGGCATCCGCTCGCGGACTTCTCTTATCACGTAATGCTCTGGCGCATACCGGCAGGGGAGGCCGGTGGCCTCCAGGGGCTCGATCTGCTGGCGCTCGGGATTCCGAGCGAGGCCGAGTACGTCGCGGCTTACTGTGCCCGCACGGGCAGGCCGGCCATCGAGCCACGGGTGTGGGAGTTCTGCATGGCCTACAACCTCTTCCGCGTCGCCTGCATCCAGCAGGGGATCATGAAGCGTGTGCTGGAAGGCACCGCGGCGAGTCGCCACGCGCGGGATGCTGGCTCGAAGGCGCGTGCCACCGCGGAACTCGCCTGGCAGGAGGTCGAGGAGCACCTTGGCGCCTGACAGGTCCCAACTCCTTGTTTATCAAGACTGGCGCAGTTTTCCGCCATTGCGGAGACGGGGCCCTTTCAGTATGCTTCGCGCCCCTTTTGAACAGCTATCTCCTTGCCGCACCGGGCGAGCCTCGCATTTCCGGGCGGCTTAATCCGAAAGGAGCTATCGATGAGGCATTACGAGATCGTATTTCTGGTGCATCCGGATCAGAGCGAGCAGGTGCCCGCAATGATCGAGCGCTACAAGGGCATGATTGCCACCGGTGGCGGCCAGGTGCATCGCCTGGAGGATTGGGGCCGGCGACAGCTGGCCTACCCGCTCTCCAAGGTGCACAAGGCGCACTACGTGCTGATGAACATCGAGTCGGACAAGAAGACGCTCGATGAGCTCACCGGGGCGTTCCGTTTCAGCGACGCCGTGCTGCGGCACCTGGTGGTGAACATGGATGCCGCCGTCACCGATCCTTCCCCGATGGCCAAGGCTGCCGATGAAGAGGGCGAGGGCGGTGGCAAGCGTCGTGAGCGCGCACGCGATGAGGGCGCAGTGCCCAGCGATGAGGAAGACCAGGTCGGTGACAACGTCTGAAGGGCGAGCGTTCCGGACCTCACTGCACTAAACTCATTTCGAGGAACAGATTCATGGCAATGTCCAGAGGACCCGGTGGCGGCGGCAGCCGCTTCTCGCGTCGCAAGAAGTTCTGCCGGTTCACCGCCGAAGGGGTGAAATCGATCGACTACAAGGATCTGGCGACACTTAAGGGCTATGTCACCGAGACTGGCAAGATCGTGCCGAGCCGCATCACGGGGACCAAGTCCTTCTACCAGCGTCAGCTTGCCGTCGCGATCAAGCGCGCGCGTTTCCTCGCGCTGCTGCCGTACACCGATCAGCACTAAGGGCCTTTAAGCGATGGACGTCATTCTGCTGCAGAAGGTCGCCAACCTCGGCAACATCGGCGACCGCGTGAAGGTGCGCTCGGGCTTCGGCCGCAATTTCCTCCTGCCGCAAGGCAAGGCGACCCTCGCTACCCCTGAGAACATCGCGCGCTTTGAGGCGCGCCGTGCCGAGCTCGAGCGTCTGGCGCGCGAGCATCTGTCCTCCGCCGAGGAGCGTGCTGCCGCGATGAAGGATTTCAAGCTCACCATCCACGCCAAGGCCGGCACCGAGGGGAAGCTGTTCGGCTCCATCGGTACCAGTGACATCGCCGAAGCCTGCACCCGGGCCGGATTCAACGTCGAGCGTAGCGAAGTACGCCTGCCGCTCGGCCCGCTGCGCATGCTGGGCGAGCACACCGTCAACCTGCACCTGCACGCCGACATCGACGTGCCGGTGCACGTGACGCTCGTGGCGGAAGAGTAACTCTCGGCGGCGGCTCGATCGCGGTGGTGGGGACCGCCAAGGCCCGGGGGGACGCAGCTTCAATCGCGCTGTTGGACGCGCCCGCGCCGCCACATTCGGTCGAGGCGGAGCAGTCCTTGCTCGGCGGACTGCTGCTCGATGCAGTCGCCTGGGACAACGTCGCCGATGCGGTGACCCGCGAGGATTTCTACCGTCCCGACCACCAGCTGGTGTTCGATGCCATCGCCACGCTCGCCGGCGAAGGCAAGCCGTGCGATGTGGTCACGGTGTCGCAGGAGCTGGAGCGCACCGGTAAGCTGGAAAGCGCCGGTGGTCTCGCCTACCTCAGCTCCATTGCACGCGACACGCCGAGCGCCGCCAATGTTCGCGCCTACGCCGACATCGTGCGCGAGCGCTCGTTGCTGCGCCAGCTGATCCGTGCCGGCACCGACATCGCGACCGCCGTCTTCAACAGCGAGGGCGAGACCGCACGCGACCTGGTGGACCGGGCCGAGCAGCGCGTATTCGAGATCGCCGAGGGAACCTTCCGTCGGCGCGAGGGCGCGGTGTCCGTGCGCACGCTGCTTCCCGGAGTCATCGATCAGATCGATGAGTGGCACAACAATCCCGACAAGCTCCGCGGGCTCCCCACAGGCTTCGCCGACTTCGACAAGATCACCGGCGGACTGCGTCCCGGCGACCTGGTGATCGTGGCGGGCCGTCCCTCCATGGGAAAGACCACGCTCGCGGTTAATATGGCGGAATACGCGGCGGTGCACCCGGGCACGCGCGCCTCGGTGGCGATCTTCAGCATGGAAATGCCCTCCGAGCAGGTGATCATGCGCATGCTGTCCTCGATCGGTGGCGTGCCGCTCAACAGCCTGCGCAGTGGCAAGATCTCCGATGAGGACTGGGTGCGCATCACGAGTGCGACCAGTCAGCTCTCGGAGGCGAAGATCTATGTCGATGAGACCCCGGCGCTGAACCCGACCGAATTGCGGGCCCGTGCGCGGCGCGTCAAGCGCGAGCACGGGTTGAGTCTCATCGTCGTCGATTATCTGCAGCTGATGCAGGTGCCGGGGACCAAGGAAAATCGTGCCACGGAGATTGCTGAGATCTCCCGCGGACTCAAGGCGCTCGCGAAGGAGCTGCAGGTTCCGGTGATTGCGCTCTCGCAGTTGAATCGTGCGGTCGAGCAGCGCGAGCACAAGAAGCCGGTGATGTCGGACCTGCGCGAATGTGTGACCGGCGAGACTCTGGTTTGCCTCACCAGCGGACGGCGCGTGCCAATTGCGGAGCTTGCCGGGAGCGAGCCAGAGGTGTGGGCTGTCGATGACCGACACCAGCTGACAGCAGCGCGCGCCGACAAGGTATGGAAAGTCGGACGACGTGCGGTGTTCAACGTGCAGCTGGCGAGCGGCCGCTCAATTCGGGCAACGGCCGAGCATCGACTGCTCAGCGCCGCGGGCTGGGCGACCGTGAGTGCCCTCAAGGTGGGGCAGCAACTCGCGCTCGCCCGGCGGCTGCCCGAACCCCTGCAGCCGAAGCGCTGGCCGGATCACTGGGTGGTGCTGCTGGCGCATCTTGTTGGCGATGGTAGCTATCCGGTTCACCAGCCGCTGCGGTACACGACCGCGTCGGGGGAAAACGCGGCAGCGGTGCGCGGCGCGGCTGAAATGTTCGGCTGTCGAGTCACCTCTAATCAGGGCGAGGGGGATTGGCACCAGCTGGTCATCAGCGGTAACGGCAATCGCTGGTCCCCGATCGGAGTCGGCAAGTGGCTCAAGGATCTCGGCATCTTCGGACAGCGCTCGCACCAGAAGCAATTGCCTAGCGGAGTCTTCTCGCTGCCCAATAGCCAGATCGCCATGTTCCTGCAGCATCTTTGGGCAACCGACGGGTCCATCACGGTGCGCAAGAGCGCACAGCGGGGTGGGCACGCGGTGAGCTTCTCGACCTGCAGTCGTCGTCTTGCGGACGATGTCGGCGCGCTGCTGCTGCGCCTGGGTATTGCATCGCGCATCCATACCGTCAAAGTCGGCTACTACCGCCCGGTTTACCTGGTGTGCGTGAGCTCAGAATCGCACCAGGCGTTCCTGGATACGGTAGGGGCATTTGGTCCGCGGCGGGAGGCGGCGGAACTCCTGGCCGAAGCGCTGCAGGAGGCGAGCGCGAGCACACATGTCGAGTTGCGCATGGGGGCGCTGGCCGCTGGCCGCGCGCAGATGACGGCACAGGGCATGTCGCGCGGCGCCGTGGCGGGGTCGAGAAATATGGTCCGTGCGCAGACTGCAGGTTACGCGTCGCACTCGGATGCACCCGAGCTCGAGCCGCCACCAACCTCTGACCTGCTGTGGGATCGGATCGTGGCCATCACGCCCGACGGCGAAGAAGACGTGTTCGACCTGACCGTTCCCGGTCCGGCATGTTGGTTAGCGGATGGTGTCGCATCTCATAATTCGGGCAGCCTGGAGCAGGACGCAGACATGATCCTGCTCATCTACCGCGACGAAGTCTACGACCGCAACACGACCAAGAAAGGCATCGCGGAAATAGACCTCGTCAAGCATCGCAACGGCGAGATCGGCACCTTCGTGCTGACCTTCCAGGGTCAGTACACGCGCTTTGCCAACTACGTGTCGGATTCCTACGCGGAGGGCGTGCTGAGGTGAGCGGGCTCATTCGGGCCCTCATCGACAGCCACGCCCTCAGACACAACCTCCGCGTCATCCGCGCCCGCGCCGGCGGGGCTCAGGTCATCGCGGTCGTCAAGGCCAACGCCTATGGTCATGGACTCGTGGGCACGGCGCTGGCGCTCGATGATGCGGACGCATTGGCGGTGGCGCGCCTCGAGGAGGCATTGGCACTGCGCCGCGCCGGCGTCGGTGGACGCATCTTGCTGCTCGAGGGGATATTCAGTCCCGCCGAGCTCGACGAGGCGGTGTACGAGCGGCTCGATCTGGTGGTGCACGATGCCTCGCAGATCGAGCTGCTGGAGCGCTCGCCTGAGGCCATGATCTGTCCCCTGTGGCTCAAGATCGACACCGGGATGAATCGCCTCGGATTTGCACCGCGCGAATTCGCGGCGGCGCTCGCGCGTATCCGTAACCTGCGTCCGGCACCTCGGGAGCTGCGTCTCATGACTCACCTCTCCTGCGCCAACGAGCGTGAGGATCAGGTGACGCGCGCGCAGCTCGAGCGCTTTCACGCGGTGGCGCACGGGCTCGACTACGAGGTGAGCATTGCCAACTCGGCCGGCATCTTCGGCGCCGTGCCGCTCGGCTGCCACTGGGTACGGCCCGGCCTCGCGCTCTATGGCGCCTCACCCTTCGCCGACTGTTCGGCGGAGTCGCTGGGCCTGCGTCCCGCGATGACCCTCACGAGCTCGGTGATCACGGTGCGCCGTGTCGGCCGCGGCGAGTCCGTCGGTTACGGCGCCGGCTGGGTCGCCGCGCGCGATTCGCTGATCGCCATCGTGGCGGCGGGCTACGGCGATGGCGTACAGCGCACTCTCGCGGCGGGAGCGGCGGTGATGGTGAACGGTGCGCGCGCCGCGATCGTCGGCCGCGTGTCCATGGACATGCTCGCCGTGGATGTGTCGGTGCTCAATGGCGTGCGCGTCGGCACGCCGGTGGTGCTCTGGGGCGATGGGCTGCCGGTCGAGGAGGCGGCAGAGCACGCCGGCACGATACCGTACGAGCTTCTGTGCCGCGTAAGTGCGCGCGTGCCGCTCGAGCCGCGCTGAGACCGCAGCGGGTCTGCGCGCTAGTTGACGAAGAATCCCATCTTGACGCCCGCCAGCTGAATGACGTCGTTGTCATTGAGCCGCGTCGCATTCGCGCCGATCGGTGTGCCATTCAGCAGCGGGAAGTCGTTCTCCTTGCCGCTGTCGACGTGCACGATGTAGTAGGTGTCGGCGCGGCGCGTGATGGCCGCCACCTGTACGCCGGGCCGGCCGAGAGTCGTGAGCGCCTTGCTGAGCTCGACCTCGCGCCCGGCGAAGGCACCCGAGAGCACCTGCAGCTTCGCCTTCTTCACCGCCGCGGCGCTATCGGCCAGCGCGCGCGTGCGTCCCGTCGAGGAGGGTCCGGCGCCGACGGCTTCGGCCGCCGCTGTGGCGGTGCGCAGCTTCTCCACCGGGCGGGCGGAGGGCTGGATCACCATGGTCTTCTCGAACTCATCCTGCTGCTCGTCGTCTTCGACGAAGCGCAGCTGGTGGTGGCCGACCGTGATCACATCCCCGTGCTGCAGGGCATGCTTCTTGATCAGCTTGCCGTTGACGTAAGTACCGTTGGTGCTGTTCAGATCCTCGAGGAACGAGTCGTTGAGGATGTTGATGATCAGCGAGTGGTGACCGCTGACGGCAGCATTGTCGATGCGGATGTCGTTATCAGGGAGGCGCCCTATGGTGTAGCGCTCCTTGTTCATGTTGTATTCCGCCATCACCTGGCCATCCAGGCTCAAGACCAACCTTGCCATGTGCGTTTGCCTTTATCGCGTTCAGCCGAACCAACCAAGAATCTTGTCGAAAATCTTCGTACGCGCCGGGAACGCGTCCAGAATATGCGCCATGACCACGGACACGTTGTCGCGCCCCCCATTGTCATTGGCCAATTGAATCAACTGCTTTGCGACCGTATCCAGATTAGCACTAAAGGTGTTTATGG
>Ga0306921_10002093_pt1 | contig 19926 bp, 18 predicted proteins | sample sta12Cox44000080_FD_203760 | JGI IMG/M metagenome (GOLD analysis project Ga0306921, IMG submission 203760) | Lab enrichment of tropical soil microbial communities from Luquillo Experimental Forest, Puerto Rico - statoxic.12C.oxic.44.000.080 (v2)... | ecosystem: Environmental > Terrestrial >... | reverse complement strand
GGGCATCATCATCACGGCGGGCTCGGGCACCCCCACGGTCCGGCGGCCGATGACCACGATCATCCGCACGACCACGATCACGGGCACGCGTACGATCACGTACACGACGCTCACGCGCACGACCACAGCCATCATCACGGGGTCGACGATCGTCGTGCGCCTCGTCACCACGACGTGAGCAGCGTCTCGCTGCGCCAGCTCTGGGCTCTGGGCATCACCGGCGGGATCGTTCCCTGTCCCGCCGCGCTCGTCGTCCTCCTGAGCGCGCTCTCGCTCAGGCGGGTCGGCTTCGGACTGCTGCTGATCGTCGCCTTCAGCGTGGGCCTGGCGCTCGTGCTGATCGCGATCGGCATGCTCATGGTGTACGCGCGACGTCTCGTGGCGCGCTTCGACGAGCGTGGTCCCCTCGTCACGCGCTGGCTGCCGCTGACGTCCTCCGCCGTGATGACCCTGCTGGGTGTGTCGATCGCCGTCCAGGCGCTCGCCGGCGGACTCGTTCCCTGGAAGCTCACGTGACCGATGGCAATCGAGAGAGAACAGGAGGATCGATCATGAGGCACGCTCCCCGCGGCATGGCCTCCGTGGCCCTGGTGACGTTGCTCGCGTTCGTCGGCGGAACCGCCGACGCCGCGAGCCACAGCGACGCTCCGCTGATCAAGCAGGATCCGCAGGCGAATCTGACCGACGTCTATGCGTTCGTCGGGACCAAGTACAACAATCCGCGCGAGAAGGTCCTCAACGTCGTCGTCCACGTGCGCCCGTTCTCGGAGCCCGGTGACGGCGTGATCTACGACCGGTTCGCCGACGACGCGCGCTACAGCATTCACATCGCGGACCCGGCCACCGGCGACGACGTGCTCCGCTACGACTTCACGTTCTCGAACGTCAACCCGTTGTCGACTCCGGGGCTGAAGAATCCCGACACGATCCTGTCCTACGGCCTCGGGGCGGAGCTCGGGCCGATCAACAACGTGGGCGACGCCCGCCAGAACTTCACTCAGACCTACGACGTCACGAAGGTCGTGATGAAGGACAGCGACAAGGGCCGTCGCGGGCAGACCACGCCGGTGGCCAACGACCTCATGACGCCGCCGCCGAACGTCGGCGCGCGCACGACGCCCGCGTACAACGACGCGAGCGGCAAGGCCGTGTCGGGCGCGACCTCGTTCGCCGCGCTCGATCGCTACACCCGCCAGACGGTGTACGGCCTGGCGTCGGGCGAGGCCGTCTTCGCCGGCCCGCGTGAGGACGGGTTCTTCGCCGATACGCCGGCCATCTTCGACTTGCTCGATCCCCGGATCCTCGGCGGCGGTCTCGGCCAGGCCGGGACGGGCGTGGACGGCTTCAAGGGCTACAACGTCCTGGCCTACGCGATCCAGATTCCGCTCCATCATCTGCCGAGCCTCGACTACCAGAGCCCGTTCTTCGGGCCGCAGACCGGGGTCGGCGTGTACGCGTCGGTGTCGCGGCCGAGCGTGACGATCCGGCTGGCGACCAGGGACGCGCGGAGCGAAGGCCCGTTCGTGCAGGTCAATCGCATGGGCAATCCGCTGTTCAACGAGGTGCTGGTCGCGCTGCGCGACAAGGACAACTACAACCGTCGGACCCCGCTCGAGGACGCGGCGTTCGCCACCTACGCTCGCAATCCCGAGGTGGCGGTGCTCCTCAACACGGTGTTCGGCACGAGCTTCGCGACGGCGAACCGCGAGGACCTCGTCGCGGTCTTCATCCCCGACGTGCTCCGCGTGAACACGGCGACCGGGCCGGTGCAGCTCGCGGGGCAGACGGGCTTCAGCCGTCTCGGCTTCCTCGGCGGCGACACGACCGCCGGGGTGTCCGGCGGCTGGCCGAACGGGCGGCGCCTCGGTGACGACGTCGTCGACATCGCGCTGACCGCCGTGGCGAGCGGCCCGGCCTACTCCACGATCACGGTGGTGGGCGACAACATCAACGCCAACGACCAGGTCTACAACCAGGTCTTCCCGTACTCGGCCACGCCGCACGCGGGGCCGACGAACCGCAAGGACCCCCAGTGACACCGCGCATCGCGCTGGCCGCCGTCGCGGCCGTCGCCCTGGCGCTCGGCGCAATGCCGGGCGTCCGGGCGGCGGACGGCGGGGACGCCGTCGCACCGGAGCGGCCGTCGGTCGATCAGACGATCGATCGGCTGACGACGAAGACTCGGCGCGAGCGGCAGGACCGCGCGGCCTGGACCGCGCTCGGCGATGCGTTCATGCAGAAGGCGCGCGAGAGCGCCGACCTGAGCTACTACGGACGCGCCGAGCAGGCGTTCGAGCAGGCACGGACGCTCGACGCCGGCAACGCCGAGGCGCTCGTGGGTCTGGCCTGGGTCCAGAGCGCCCGCCACGAATTCGAGCGGTCGACCGAATGGGCCCGGAAGGCCCTCGCCGTCGATCCGACCAGCGCGGCCGCGTACGGCCTGCTCGGCGACGCGGCGCTCGAGCTCGGCGACTACGACCTGGCGGCCGAGCACTATCAGAAGATGCTCGATCTGCGGCCGGACATCTCGGCCTACAGCCGGAGCGCGCACTTTCTATTCGTCATCGGCGACGTGCGGCGGGCCACCTGGGTCATGGACAGGGCGATCAAGGCCGGCGCGCCCTACGCGGAGAACACCGCCTGGTGCCGGGCTCAGCTGGCCCTGATGCACCTGGCCACCGGCAACCTCGTCGCCGCCGAGCAGATCGTCGAGCAGGCGATGGCGCGGGCGCCGAGCAACTACCACGTGCTCTTCGCCCAGGGACGCGTGCGGGCCGCGCGCGCGAACTACGCCGGCGCGATCGAGCCTACTGGCGGGCGAGCGCGATCGCACCGCAGCACGAGGTGGTCGTGGCCCTCGGCCGGCTCTACGCGGTCACCGACGACCCGAAGAGCGCCGAGCAACAGTGGGCGCTCGTCGAGACGATCGACCGGCTGAACAAGGCCAACGGCGTCACCGGCGACGCGCAGCTCGCCCGGTTCCTCGCCGATCGCGAGCGGCGGCTGCCGGAGGCGCTGGCGATCGCGGAGCGGGAATTCAAGCGCCGGCCGAACGTCTTCGCCGCCGACGCCCTGGCCTGGGCGTACTACAAGAACGGTCGCTACACCGACGCGCGGCGGCTGTCCGCGAAGGCGCTGGCGCATCGCACGCCCGACGCGAGCTTCCTCTACCACTCGGGAATGATCCACGCCAGGCTCGGCGATCGCGCGACGGCGCAGCGCCATCTGGCCCAGGCGCTCAGCCTGAATCCCGCCTTCGATCCGATCGATGCGCCGACCGCGGTGGCGACGCTGGCCGAGCTCGGCGGGAAGGCGCCCGACGAGCCACGGCCCTAGCCGCCGCATCGCGCGGAGGCCGGCGCGTCAGCGGCGGGGCTCGGTCTCGTCGACGAAGATCAGGAAATCCAGGTCGCCCGGCGAATGACCGAGCTCGGTCAGCGCCGCGGCGACCTCGCCCCGGTGCTGGGTCGCGTGGTTGACCTGATGGACGACCTGCTGCCAGAGCGGGTATGCCCAGCGCTCGCCGCGGGTGTTGCGGTACTCGACGACCTTGGCGAGATCGGCGTCGGTCATGCCGGCCATGAAGCGCTGCGTGTCGGCCTCGATCCGGCCCCAGCGCGCGCGGATGGAGGCCACGTCGGGAAATTCGCGCGCCTCCAGCAGGGACGTCGGCGAGGTGCCCTGCCAGCGCGAGAGCCAGATGAGCTGCGCGGCCATGATGTGCACGAGCGTCTCGCGCACGGTGCCGAAGCTGGCGCCGCTCGGCTTCGCCAGCTCGTCCGGACTGAGCCGCGCCGCGTGGTCGAGGATGCGGCCCGTGGCCCAGGCGCTGAAGTGATAGAGCGTGCGCACGGCGTCGGCGTTCATGTGTCGCGATCGACGCCGAGCAACCGTCGGATCAGTGCCACCGCGGCGACGGCCGCCCAGGTGCCCTCGAGGACCACGAACGGGACGAAATCGATCAGGTAGGACGCGTATCCCGCCAGCGAGGCGCCGGCGAAATTGAGCGCCGTGTACGGATAGCTCTGAGTGCTCAGCACGCGGATCAGGTTGAGGAAGAAGGCCCGCAGCAAGAGGGCGACGCCCAGCGATCCGATCAGCGTCTCCGGGCTCACGCCGTCACTCCGGCCGGTACGGCGCCTGCGTGTCGATGTCGCCGACGAAGTCCGGCAGGTCGCGATGGCCCAGCATCTGGCGCACCGCGAGCGCCTCGCCGAGGTGATACCAGTAGTGGTACGTCGTCCGCCGCAGGAAGGTCCCGACGCTCGAGAGCCCTTCGGCGATCGGCGCCTGCAGCCGCTCGGTCGTGAGCGCTTCGAGCCAGGAATCGCTCGCCTTGGTCACGGCCCGCCAGGCCGTCCACATCTCGTCGAGGGGCGGCGTGCTGGCCGGCATGCCGTTGGCGACGCGCTCGTTCAGGTCGGCGCGCAGGATCTGTCCCTGAGCCCGGGTGAGCCAGTTGCGCTGCTCCTGCCAGGCCAGGTGGCCGATCATCCAGCTGATCGAGTTGATCGGCTGGAAGCGGCGGCGCGCCTCTTCGTCGGTCAGGTCGGTCAAACCCCGGACGAACTCGTCCCGGGTGAATCTGAGCTGCGTGACGAGCGGATGCGGCATCGCGTGAGCCCTCGTGTGCTCGGTTATCCGCTGTAGTTGGCAACCACCTTCGACACCTTGCCGGTGGCCTCGATCTCCATGTACTCGCCGGTCTTCGATCCCTTCTGGTTCACGTAGTAGAGGACCACGCTCTGGAGTCCCCACATGAGGTCCACGAGCTCGAACTTGAGATTCGGATACGCCTCCAGCGCGCGCTCGAAATAGGCGCGCAGCGCGGGCTTGCCGGAGACCCGGCCCGACGGATCGCCGAGGATCCTGGCCGCGACCGGCGAGATCAGCACGACGTCGTCCGCGTAGTGCGCCATGATGCGATCGAGGTCATGGCTGTTCCACGCCCCCACCCAGTGATCGGCGAGCTCACGCGCCTGGTTTTCCTCGAGCATCGGACTTCCTTTCGGATTTCGGCCGCTTGGCGGCCACGACGGTCCTCGCAGTATGGGCCCGGTGGCCCACACGCGCAACGCGCGGCCTCGAAATTGAACGCGGGGGGAACCCACCGCGAGCGGTATGGTCTAACTGGATGGAAGGGCGGACCGGCGATGATGCATCCCTGGTGGACCGGCTCCGGCGCGGCGACTCCCGAGCCTTCGAGGATCTGGTGATCGCCTACCAGCACCGCGTCTTCGGCGTCGCGCTGCGCATGCTGGGCAATCGCGCGGAGGCCGAGGAGCTCGCCCAGGAAGTCTTCCTGCGCGTCCACCGGGCCATCGGCGAGTTCCGCGGCGAGGCGAAGCTGTCGACGTGGCTCTACGCGATCACCTCGCGCCAGTGCCTCAACCGCCTGACCACCGGCGAGCGGCGGATGGCCCGCCAGGGCGAAGAAACCCTGACCCGCCTGGCGTCGCGCGAGGTGGGCCCAGCCGAGGAGATGGAGCGGAACGAGCTGGAGACGGCGCTGCACCGGGCGATCGCGGAGCTCAGCGAGGAGCGCCGGATCGTCGTCGTCCTCCGCGACCTCGAAGGGCTCTCGTACGAGGAGATCGCGGCCGCGCTCGAGCTCGAGCTCGGTACGGTCCGCTCGAGACTGCATCGGGCGCGCATGGATCTGCGAGACAAGCTCGAACGGTTCTTGCCATGACCTGCCACGACGCGCGCGAGCAATTCTCGGCGCTGGTGGACGACGCGCTCGTGGCCGGCGAGCGCGCCGCCCTCGAGGCGCATCTGGCGACGTGCGCGGACTGCCGGCGCGAGCTGCAGCGCTTCCGCGACACCGTCGCGCTGGTGCGCGCGGTCGGGCCGCTCCGCGCGCCCGCCGGGTTCGTCGATCGCGTGTTCGAGGCCGCGCGCCCCGTGCCCTGGTACCAGCGCCTCGTCCGGGGCCTCTTCCTCCCCTGGCCGATCAAGCTGCCGATCGAGGCCGCCGCCATCGTGCTGGTGGGCATCGGCGTGGCGCTCGTGTACCGGGCGACGCCTCCGCAACGTTTCAGCCCCGTCGAATCGATCGCGCCGTCCATGCGCGACGCGTTCGAAGGTGCCGCGCCGCAGGGGGCGGCGCGCGCGCCGGCACGCGAGGCGGAGGTGCCACGCGAGACCGACCCGCGGAGGGAAATGCTGGCCAATACTCGCGAGCTCGACAAAGGGAAGAACCAAGCGCGCGAGCTCGCGAGGTCGCCGGAAGCCAAGGACGCGGCGGAGCCGCCGAAGGCCCCTGCGCAGACGCCGCCCTCGGCCGCAGCGCCACCGGCCGCCGCGCTGCAGCAGCCGGCGACGCGCTCGCGGGATCTCGACGCTCTGAAGACACAGGAGCGCCGGGAAAAGCTGGAGTCGCAGTCCGCCGAGAAAACCGACGCCCCCCGCGCAGAAGGCGAGCGTGCGCCGTCCGCCGGGACACAGTATCTACAGCCTGCGTCCCCGCCGGCGCCCCGGCCGCAGGCCGACGCCTCGGCGCTCAAACGGGCGGCGCCGTCGATCACCGGGTCGGCGCTCGCGCCGCCCGCCGTGTCGGCGCGACTGACCGTGAGCGACCGCGAGGCCGCGGTGCGGAGCGTCACCGAGCTCGCGACGCGGCTCGGCGCCGAGACCTATCGGGCGGACAGCGCGGCGGGCCAGGATCAGGTTCTCGTGCTGATGGTGCCGCGCGACGTCTATCCGGAGCTCGTCCGTGAGCTCGAGCGGCTCGGTCGATGGCAGCCCGGCAACGAGCCTGCCGAGCTCCCGGCACGCGTCCGCATCGTCCTGCAGATCACCCGCTGAGCCCGTGCGCGGCGGACCGCCGTCCGGCGGCGGACCGCCGTGGAACTTCGCGTGACCTCCCCGGTCTAACTCCTCAGCAGCCGAAATCGAGCAGGACGATATCCGGAAGACCGGGAGGAACGACGTCATGAGAACGCCCGTGCTCGCCTCGTTGCTGATCGGCGCGCTCGTCGCCGGAGGGCCCGCCGCGGCGGCGCCCGTCAGCGTGACGCGCGACGACCAGCGCGAGGTCATGGTGACCATCTACAACGGCAACCTCGGCCTCGTGAAGGACCTTCGCGAAGTGCGCTTCCCGTCGGGACAGAGCGAGGTGCAGTTCATGGACGTCGCGGCGCTGATCGATCCGACGACGGTCCACCTCAAGTCGACCACCGACGCGCCCGGCCTCAAGATCCTGGAGCAGAATTACGAATACGACTTGCTGACCAGCCAGAAGCTCATGGAGAAGTACGTCGGCCGGAAGGTCCGGCTCTACCAGAACGACGGCACCTATCACGACGCCACCTTGCTCTCGACCAACGGGCCGGTCTTCGAGATCAACGGCCAGATCCACATGGGCCACTACGGCCGGCTCGTCCTGCCGTCGCTGCCCGAGAACCTCGTGTCCAAGCCGACCCTCGTCTGGCTGCTGCGCAATCAGACCTCGCGGCCGCAGCGCATCGAGGCGTCGTATCTCACGGGCGGGATCACCTGGAAGGCCGACTACGTCATGGTGCTCAACGCCGCCGACACGCTCTCCGATCTCACCGGCTGGGTGACGATCGACAACAAGAGCGGCGCCACCTACGGCAACGCCGCGCTCAAGCTCGTCGCCGGCGACGTCAACCGTGCGGCCGAGGCGCGCCCTGACCAGCGCATGCTGGAGCTCGCGGCCAAGGCGGCCTCCCCCGCCACCGCGAACCACGACTTCGCGTCGGAAGGCTTCTTCGAGTACCACCTCTACACGCTCGACGGGCGCACGACGATCAAGGACAACCAGACCAAGCAGCTCTCACTGCTCGCGGCGAGCGAGGTGCCCGTCACGAAGGAGCTCATCTATTACGGCGCCGCGGACTACTATCGCAACGCCTACGGCGTGCCCGTCTCGAATCAGAAGGTCGCGGTCTACCTGGAAGTGAAGAACAGCAAGGAGAACCGGCTGGGCCTGCCGCTGCCCAAGGGCAAGGTGCGCGTCTACAAGGCCGACGCGTCCGGCAGCCAGCAGTTCGTCGGCGAGGACTGGATCGATCACACGCCCAAGGACGAGCGCGTGAAGATCAAGCTCGGCAACGCGTTCGACGTGGTCGGCGAGCGTACCCAGAAGGACTTCAGGAAGCTCGCCTCGAACCTGTACGAGGTCGAGTGGGAGATCGCGCTCCGCAACCACAAGACCGAGGCGCAGACGGTCACCGTCATCGAGCCCGTGCCCGGGGACTGGCAGGTGCTGAGCTCGAGCCACGCATACGAGAAGCTCCAGGCCCACACCCTGAAGTACCAGATCCCCGTGCCCAAGGAGGGCGCGACCAAGCTCGCCTACCGGGTCCGGATCCGCTTCTAGCCGCCTATTTTCTTGGTGGCCGGGCGGCCCTGCGGATTAAATCGACGATGTGGAACCCTGGTGGGTGCGGGACGAGGTCGTGATCCTGTTCGCGACGGCCGGCGCCTGCGCGCTCCTGGTTCTGGGTGTCCTCGAGCTCCTCTGGCCCTCGAGGCCGCGCGGCCCCCGCTGGGTCGAGCGGCGCCCCAGAGCCTCACTCGCCCGGCCCGGACATCTTCCGCAAGAGCCGGCGCGCGATCGGCTTTCCGTCCTCGCCGTAGTGGGTCAGCAAGAGGTCCCCGGGGAGCCCCGGGACCGGGCTTCGCGGATCACTCACCTTCGCTAGCAGGATCTGACAGGCGTCCACTTCGGGCGCCGCCGCGCCGTTCTTTCGCGTGAGCAGTCGTCCGCGGTCGTCCACCGTCCAGGTGATCGTGGCCGGCGCCGACAGGATCGTGCGCTGCTCCTCCGGGCCGACGGGCGCGGGCGCGGTCAGGTGGCGCAGGCGCCGATCGGCGGAGAACGCGTAACGCTGGTACGGGTAGAAGTACGGGTCGGTCGCGTCGATCTGTGCCGAGGGCGCCGTGCCCAGGCGGATCATCGCCCAGGTCCCGATGAGATCGGCCCGCGTACATGGGCGCAGCGCCTCGCGGAGGTCGGCAGCGCCCGCCCGGCCGCTCGGCGAGAGCGCGACCACCCCGGCGAGCACCACCGGAGCGAGCGCGACGACGGATGATGGGCGCATCTCGCGCCCGATTGTAGCGTCCCGCGCGATGCCGGGCCCGGCCGGCCGCTACTTGCCGCGCTTGGCGAGATACTCGGGGCCGACGAGGACCTCCCGCGGCTTGGCGCCGTCGCCGGGGCCGATGACGCGATCCTGCTCCATCATGTCGATGAAGCGCGCGGCCTTCGGATAGCCCAGGCGCATCCGGCGCTGCAGGAACGAGATCGACGCCTGGCGCTGGCCGATCACGAGGTGCACCGCGTCCCAGTAGAGGTCGTCCCGGTCGGCGTCGGCGCCCGCGGCGACTTCCTCTTCGGTCGCCAGCACGACCTCCTCGTAGACGGCGGTGCCTTGCCTGCGCAGGAAATCGCAGATCGCGCGCACCTCGTCGTCGGCCACCCACGCGCCGTGCACCCGCGTCTGCTTGTTCGCGCCGGGCGGGACGAAGATCATGTCGCCGCGGCCGAGCAGCTGCTCGGCGCCGTTGCCGTCGAGCACGGTCCGCGAGTCCACCTTCGAGGCCACCTGGAAGGCGATGCGCGTCGGGAAGTTCGCCTTGATCAAGCCGGTCACGACGTCGACCGAGGGGCGCTGGGTCGCGATGATCAGATGGATGCCGACCGCGCGCGCGATCTGCGCCAGCCGCACCAGCGAGGTCTGCACCTCGCCGGCCGAGACCATCATGAGGTCCGCCAGCTCGTCGACGACGACGACCCAGTACGGAAGCTTCTCCTCCGGGCCGACGACCTTGTTGTAGCCCTCGATGTTGCGGACCTGCTTGAGCTGCAACGTGCGGTAGCGCTCGTCCATCTTGCCGACGATCCAGCGCAGGCGTGCCGCCGCTTCCTTCGCGTCGGTGACGACCGGCGCCAGCAGATGCGGGATGCCCTCGTAGACGCTGAGCTCGAGCCGCTTGGGGTCGATCAAGAGGAAGCGCACGTCGGCCGGCGAGGCCTTGTACAGGATGGAGCAGATCATCGAGTTGAGCCCCACCGACTTGCCGCTGCCGGTGGCGCCGGCGACCAGCAGGTGGGGCATCGAGGTCAGGTCGGAGACGACCGGTGTGCCGGTCACGTCCTTGCCGAGAGCCAGCGGGAGCTTGCCCTTCGATTCGGCGAACTCCGCGGAGACGAAGATCTCGCGCAGGTAGACGGTCGCCGCCTCGGAGTTCGGCACCTCGATCGCGACGGTGCCGCGTCCGGGGATCGGCCCCACGATCCTGACCGACGCGGACTTCAGCGCCAGCGCCAGGTCGTCACCGAGGTTCACGACCTGGCTGATCTTGACGCCGGCCGCCGGCTCGAACTCGTACGATGTGATGATCGGGCCGGGGCTCACCTGCACGATGCGGCCCTCGACCTCGAAATCTTGAAGCTTGCGGCGAATCGTCTCGGCGTTGTCCTGCAGCTCTTCCCGGGTGCGCTTGAGCTCGCTCGGCGGCGGGACCTTGAGGAGCCCCACCGGCGGCAGCTGGAAGGCCGCGGCGCCGCCGCCGCCGAAGTCGAAATTCTCCTGCCACGCGAGCCCCTGCTCGGCCAGCCGTCCGCGCGGCCGCGAAGGCTCGACGACGACCGGCGGCGCGATGATCTCCGGCGCCTCGGCCTCCACGATCGGCGCCACCGGCTCCACCGGCACGCGCGCCGCGGCCGTCGCCGGCTGGGCGCGGCGCTTCTTGAGCTTCGCGAGCCGCGACGTGGTGACGCGAACGACCGCGGCGTAGGACACGCGAGTCACGCAGAGCACGCCGATCGGGATCGCGGCGAGCAGCATCAGCCAGGTGCCGACGTCGCCGAATCCCGCATGGAGCGCGCCGGTCGTCGCGTATCCGACCAGACCGCCGCCGATCGCGCCGCGCACGCGGGTCGCCTGCGTGAGGATCCCCGCGGCGCTCCCCAGGAGCGCGGCCAGCCCGACCAGCGGGACCCAGCCGCGCACGACGATCGGGCGCAGGAACGCCGACGCGCCCCACGCGCCGAGCAGGAGCGGCAGCAGATAGCCGGAGTAGCCGAACGACTGGAACGTCGCCCAGCCGAGCCAGACGCCGACGGGGCCGGTCAGGCCCTGCTGCTCGGCGGGAGTCAGGGTCGGATCGAAGGTCGCGAGCGCGATGAGGCCGAAGCCCGCCACCAGGAGCGCCACGATCCCCTTGAGCTCGCTGACCCAGCGATCGCTGCCGCGCTTGCGGCGTCGCCGCGGCTTGCTCTCCGCCGGTTTCGCTTCGGTCGACTTTGTTTCCGTCGAGATGACGGTGGCCATCAGACCTCCAGAATGATCGGGAGCACGACCGGCCGCCGGCGGAAGCGCTGGTTGACGAACTGCCGCACCGCCATGCGAACCGTCGCGCTCATCGATTCACGATCGAACGGCACGTCGGGGCCGCGCTCGGCGAGCGCCGCGACGACAGCCTTCTTGAGCTCCTCGAGCAAGGGCTCGTTCTCTTTCACGTAGACGAATCCGCGCGAGGCGATCTCCGGCCCCGACATCACCGTGCCGTCGCGCGCGACGGCGAGCGAGATCGCGATCAGGCCATCCTCGGCGAGCAGCTGCCGGTCGCGGAGGACCACGGAGCCGATGTCGCCGACCGACTTGCCGTCGACGAGGACGCGGCCGGCGGGCACGCGGTCGGCCAGGTGCGCCTCGGTCTTCGAGACCTCGACCGCCATGCCGTCCTCGATCAAAAAGACGCGCTCGGGGCCGATGCCGACCGACTCGGCGAGCCGAGCGTGACCGAGCAGGTGCCGGTACTCACCGTGCACCGGCACGAAGTAGCGCGGCCGCGTCAGGTTGAACATCATCTTGAGATCTTCCTGGCTCGCGTGGCCGGAGACGTGGACGAACGCGTTGTCTTCGTAGAGGACCTCGGCGCCGAGCCGATAAAGTGCGTTGACGACACGGCCGATCGTGCGCTCGTTGCCCGGGATCACGCGCGCCGAGATGATCACGAGGTCGCCGGGCTCGACCCGCACGTACTTGTGCTCCGAGGACGCCATCAGGGCCAGCGCCGAGTGCGGCTCGCCCTGGCTCCCCGTCGAGAGGATCACCTGGCGATTCGCGGGAAGCTCGGCGAGCTCCTCGAGCTCGACCAGAAGGTTCGCGGGCACACGGAGGTAGCCGAGCTCGGCGGCGATCGTCACGTTGCGCTGCATGCTCATGCCGAGCAGCGCGACCCGACGGCCCGTGCGGGCCGCGAGCGTCAGCACGTGCTGGATGCGATGGATGTGCGAGGCGAAGGTGGCGACGATGATGCGCCCGGTCGCGGCGTCGAAGCGTGCGCCGAGCGCCTGGCCGACGTCCATCTCCGATCGCGTGTGCCCCGGCCGGTCGACGTTGGTCGAATCGGAGCACAGCACCGCCACGCCCTGCTCGCCGAGCTCGGCGAAGCGCCGATAGTCGGGCGCCTCGCCGTCGAGCGGGCTCGGGTCGAGCTTGAAATCGCCGGTGTGGACGATCGTACCGACGGGCGTCTCGATCGCCAGACCGATGCCGTCCACGATCGAGTGCGTGACGCGGATCGCCTCGACCCGGAGCGAGCCGGCCTCGATGCGGTCGCGCGGGCGAATCACTCGCAGGTCCGCCGTCTCCGCGAGCCCGTGCTCGCGCAGCCGCTCGGCGACCAGCGCCAGGGTCAGCGGCGTGCCGTAGACGGGCACCGGCAGCTCGCGCAGCAGGTACGGCAGCGCCCCGATGTGATCCTCGTGGCCGTGGGTCAGGACGACCGCGCGGAACGCCTGGCGCCGCCCCAGCGCGTACGAGAAATCGGGGATGACGTGATCGATCCCGGGCAGCTCGTCGTCCGGGAACATGAGGCCGCAGTCGACGGCGATCAAGTCCTCGCCGGACTCGATCAGCATCATGTTGAGGCCGATCTCGCCGAGACCTCCGAGTGGGATCAGTCGGACAACGGGCTCCACGGAACTCCTTTCAGACGGCGGGCAAATCGTACCACCCACCCCCAAATTCACCGTAATTTCGCGGAGTGCGCGGCTGGAGGTTGCCGAACGGTCAACTACGCGGAATGTCTTAGCTTTAACGCTGACGAGTCGGCGTCATTCAAAGATCTGATCCGCTCGCATCACGAACAATGGCGGAATTGTCAGGCCCATGGCTTTGGCCGTCCTGTTGTTCATCATCAACTCGAACGTCGTTGGCTGCTCGACAGGAAGATCGCCAGGCTTTGAACCCTTCAGAATCTTGTCCACGTAGGGGGCAGCGGCTTTCCACACAGCCGCGAGATTTGGACCGTACGACACAAGCCCCCCAGCCTCGACGTATAGCCGAGCCGGATAGATCGCGGGCAGCCGACTCTCGGCTACCGCGTTGACGAGTCGCGCACGGTGCGTCACGAAGAGTGGAGTATCGGCATGTAGCACACCGTCGATGCCGCGCAGAGCCTTGAGCGCGGGCGCAAAATCGTCCGCGCCCCGCACCGTAACCGCTTCGAACTGCACGCCCAACGAGCGCGCCGCGGCCTCCGCTCCCTGCAGCTGAATGCCGTTTGTTGGATGTGGCGGATGCGAGAGCATCGCGACTCTCTTGAGCGCGGGCACGAGATCCTTGAGCAGCTGCACACGTTTGGCCGCCATGTCCGAGGCCGTCACGGCGACTCCGGTGACGTTCCCGCCGGGTCGGCTCAGGCTCGGGACGATGCCGATTTCGACCGGATCGTACACGGCGAAAAAGACGATTGGTATCGACGTCGTCGCTCGCTTGGCGGCCATCGCGCCCGACGAAGCTCGAGCCAGGATGAGATCCACTTTCGAGCTCACCAACTCCTCGGCAAATCGCGGGAGCTGGTCAAGGCTGCCGTCGGTCGATCTGAACACCCAAACGAGGTTTTGACCTTCGGCGTACCCCCGTTCGCGCAGACCCTGCTGAAGCGCCTCGATCAAGGCCTTGGGTGGCTGCCCCTGACTCAGAAAGCCGATCCGGTAGACCTTTGCCGAAGGCGACTGTTGTGCGCGAGCATCGCCGACGACGCGAGGGTCGCTCATGGGGACCAAGAGGAACGCCAGAAGGAGCAATAGACCCACACGAGGCCCCAGCAACGAATCAGGTGGATGGTGCTTCAATGACGCGTCTCTTCTCATCAACTTGTACCGGTTATCACCGCCGTCGCAGTATATCTCGCATCGCCGGGTGTCCCGAGCGAGGGCGGTAGAGCGCGCTCTCGATGCAATTCCGTGGACGACAGGCGACGAGAGTCGGTGGCGAGCGCCGAATTACGCGATCGGTGCCGGGCGGAGCGGTCTCGCTCGCCCAGGCTGGATCAAAACGGCGCGGCGGTCTCGAGGCGCGCGAGCAGCTCGCGCGAGTGACGCGTGAAGTCGGGGCGCACTGCGGTCGAGATCGGCTCGCCGGGGATGAACTTCTCGCTGAGCGGGTTCACGTACGTGCCGTTGTGGACGATGCGGTAGTCGAGGTGTGGCCCGGTCGCCAGGCCGGTGGCGCCGACATTGCCGATGATCTGCTTCTGGTGCACGCGCGCGCCCGCGCGGACATCGGCCGGGATCTTCGAGAGATGGTTGTACTGGGTCTCGTAGCCCGAGCGATGGCGCAGGTGCACCTGGATACCGTTGCCGCCGTTCCAGCCGGCTGAGACGACGACGCCATCCGCCACGGCGCGCACCGGCGTGCCGACCGGCGCCGCGTAGTCGATCGCGAGGTGCGGGCGCACGCCGCCGAGGATCGGATGCGGGCGCGCGTAGGTGAAGCCCGAGGTGATGCGCGTGAACTCGAGCGGCGACTTCAGGAAGCTCTTGCGCAGCGAGTTGCCGTTGAGGTCGTAGTGCGCGAAGCGCGAGACCCCCTTGTCGAACCCGACGCCGGTGAGCGTCTTGCCGCCGCTCTTGTACTGGGCGACGAGGATCCGGCCGTAATCGACGAAGGTGTCGCCGGCGTAGCGCTTCTCGACCAGCAGGCGGAACCGGTCGCCGGCGCGCGTGTCGGCGGTGAAATCGAAGTCCGAGGAGAAGATGTCGACCAGCCCGAGCACCAGGCGGGCCGACTCACCGGACTGCTCGACCGCGTCGAAGAGCGACCGCTCCACGATGCCGCTCACGGCCTCGACACGCAGGTCGGGGATCGTCTCGGCCCGGCCGACGCGCCAGCCACCCTGCGCGGGGCGGGCGGCGAACGTGAGCCAGGGGCTCGCCTCGTAGCGGACCTCCATCGGCTCGCTCCGGACGTTCCAGGTGATCTCGATCGTGGCGCCGGCCCGGATCTTCCGGAGATCGGCGCCATTCTTCGCGAACTGCGTGGCAAGGAGAGTCGCGCTGCGCGATGGCAGACCGCCCCGCGCGAGGGCCTGCACCAGCGAGTCGCCGCGGCGCATCTCGACCTTGCGCACCGTGGATGGGTATGCGGGAACGACGAGCGCTTCGAGCTTCGGCTCGGGCAGCCAGTGCGGAGCCTCGGCGGCTCCCGGCCACACGTGTCGATGGACGGAGACGGCGAGCACGAGGAGGCTCATCGTGAGGAATCCCGCTGCGGCCAGGGAACGCTTCTGCATCACGCCCATCATAACGACAGCCGGCCCGTCGTAGACCGAAAAAATCAGCAACCACAATAGTTTCCGGATGGGATGTCAGCTATCACACTACGTGTGGTGTCTGGCTCGCGGCACGGACTCAAACGGCGGCGAATGGCCGGAAATTGCGGGGCTTCGCGCCTCAGGGAAGCCCGGTCGCGAGCGCCGCGAACTCCGAGAGCGAGAGCGTCTCGGCTCGACGGGTCGGGTCCACGTTAGCGGCCGTCGCCGCCCGACGGACCACGTCGAGCGGCAGGCCGAGGCCGGCGGCGAGCGCGTTCGCCAGCATCTTCCGGCGCTGGGCGAAGGCCGCCCGGACGACGCTCTCGAAGCGCCCCGGGTCGGCCAGCGGAATGCGCGGCGCGCGAAGGACGCGTAGATGAAGGACGGCCGAGTCGACCTTTGGCGGCGGGCGAAAGGCGCCCGGGGGCACCCGAAGAGCCAGGCGCACGTCGCAGTGGAGCTGGGTGAACACGGACAGGCTTCCGTAGGCCTTGCCCCCGGGCGGCGCGGCGATCCGCTCGGCGACCTCGCGCTGGAGCATCAGCGCCATCTCGTCGATCGCGGCCCGAGCGGCGATCAGCGCGGTGAGGATCGGCTTGCCGACGCTATAGGGCAGATTGCCGAGGATCAGCACGCGGCCGCCGGCCGGCGCCGCGAGCGCCGCATAGTCCCAGGTCCGCGCGTCGGCATCGAGCACCTCGACAGCCGGCAGCCGCGCGCGCAGCGCCGCGCCGAGCGCCCGATCGATCTCGAGGGCGATCACGCGCGCGGCCCGGCCTGCCAGCAGCCCGGTCAACGCCCCGTCGCCCGGGCCGATCTCGACGACGAGATCCTGTGCCGTCGGCGCGACGATATCGACGATCGCGCGGGCGATGGCGTGATCGCGGAGAAAGTGCTGGCCGAGCGCACGCCGCTTCGTCATGATCCGTGCCGCTCGAGGTCCGGCTGGTCGAGGTCGGCATCGTGGAGTTCCGTCCGGTGAAGCAACTGGTGTCCCGCCCGCTCGGCAGTCGCCGACGCGCGGCTACGCCGCGGAGCGCGACTGGAGCTCGGACATCAGCGCCGCGTAGACCCGCCCCACCTGCTCCGCGGTCGCCTCGCGCGTGCCGGAGTTGTCGATCACGTAGTCGGCCAGCTTGGCCTTCTCGGCCAGCGGCATCTGGCTCGCGATCTTGCGCCGGTTCTCCGCCTCGTCGGTGCCGTCCCGGCCGCGGAGACGGGCCATCTGGGTGGCGTCATCCGTGACGACGACGATCATGCGCTCCATGTTCTTGTAGTTGCCGCTCTCGATCATCACCGGGGCGTCGAAGACGACGATGCCCGCGAAGCCTCGCTCCGCCAGCGTGTCGAGGCGCGCCAGGAACCGCTCGCGAATCGCCGGATGTGTGATCGCTTCCAGCCGGAGCCGTCGCTCCGGGTTGGCGAACACGATCGCGCCGAGCTTCTTCCTGTCGAGCGCGCCGGCCGCCGTCAGGACGTCGCGACCGAACTCGCCGACGATCTGCGCCAGGGCCGGCTGGCCGGGCTCGACCACCTCGCGCGCGAGCAGATCCGCGTCGATGATCTCGCCGCCAAGCCCCCGCAAGAGGTCTGACACCGTGCTCTTACCCGTCGCAATCCCGCCGGTGAGGCCGACGAGCAGGAACTTCCGGGGCGCGCTCATACCTCGGCCCAGTCGTCTCCGGTCTTCACGTCGACCACGACGGGCACCTTGAGCGGCAGCGCCGCCGCCATGATCTCGCGCGCCAGCGCCTCGACCGCCGCAACCTCGTCCGGCGGCGCCTCGAACAGGAGCTCGTCGTGGACCTGCAGCAGCATCCGCGCGCGCAGGCCACGCGCCGTCAGCGCCGCCTGCACGCGGACCATCGCGATCTTGATCATGTCGCTGGCGGTGCCCTGGACCGGCGCGTTCATCGCCATGCGTTCGGCGGCGTTGCGGGCCACGGGGTTGCCGCTCACCAGATCGGGCAGATAGCGGCGTCGCCCGAGGAGCGTGCTCACGTAGCCGCGCTCGCGCCCCTCGGCCAGGGTGCGGTCGATGAACGCCCGCACGCGCGGGTGGGCTGAAAAGTAGTCGTTGATGTACTTCTGCGCTTCCTTCTGGTCGATCTTCGTCGCCTGGGACAGGCCGAAGGCCGACACGCCGTAGAGGATCGCGTAGTTCGCGCTCTTGGCGATCGTGCGCTGCAGCGACGTGACCGAGGCCGCCGGCACCTTGAACACCTCCGAGGCGGTCCGCGTGTGGATGTCCTCGCCGCGCCCGAATGATTCGATGATGGCCGCCTCCTCGGACAGGTGCGCGAGGATCCGCAGCTCGATCTGCGAGTAATCCGCCGCGACGAAGCGCCAGCCCGCCTCGGGGATGAACGCCTGGCGGATCCGCCGCCCGAGCTCGGTCCGGATCGGGATGTTCATGAGGTTCGGGTCCTGCGAGCTGAGCCGCCCGGTCGCCGCCACGAGCTGGTTGAACGTCGTGTGGATCCGCCCGGTGGTGGGATTGATCAGCCCGGGCAGGGTGTCGGCGTAGGTGCCCTTGAGCTTCGCGAGGCTCCGGTGCTCGAGGATCTTCGCCGGCAGCGGATGGCCGAGCGCCAGCTCCGTCAGCACGTCGGCGTCCGTCGAGTAGCCGGTCTTCGTCTTCCGGATCGGCGGCAGCTTCAGCTTCTCGAACAGGACCTGTGCGAGCTGCTTGGGCGAGGCGATCGTGAACTCGCCGCCCGCGAGCTGATAGATCTCGCGGGTCAGGTTGTCGAGATCGCGCTCGAGCTCCTTCGCAAACGCCTCGAGCCGCGCGGGATCGACGCGGATGCCGTGGCGCTCCATGAGGGCGAGCACCGGTACGAGCGGCCGCTCGATCTCCTCGTAGATCGACCAGAGCTCGCGCGTCCTGAGCTCGGCGGCCGCGTGTTCCCAGTAGCGCCAGGTGAACTCGGCGCGCACGCCGAACGCGCGCGCCGGATCGGCCGCCGGCGGATACTCGTTCAGCGCGTCCAGGCAGACCTGCTCGAGCTTGTACGTGAGCCGCGCCGAGTTGAGCAGATAGGCGGCGACCGCCGAGTCGTGAATCGGCGGCGGCGTGACACCGCGGGCCAGCCAGGACTCGATCAGCGGCTTCGCGTCGTGGATGAGGAGCTCGCGCTCGCCGAGCGACGACGGCGGCTCGCCGGCCGAGAGCTCGGCCGCTCCGACGGCCGGGTGGAATATCGCGAGACCGGCGATGCGAGGGTCCGGCGGCGTCGACTCACCGGCCCAGTCGAGCGCCAGCGGGGCGCCGGCCGGGGCGGCGGCGAGCCATGCGGTGATCGCGGCCGCGCCTTCGAGGCGCTGGCCGGGCTCGGGCGCCGCCTGCGGAGCCGGCGGCGGCAGCTCCTTCACGAGCCGCGTGAACTCCATCTCCATCCAGAGCTGGCGGAGCTTCGCCCAGTCGGGCTCGACGCGGCGGAAGGCGTCGAGGTCGAGGGCGACCGGCACTTCGCGGTTGAGCAGCGCCAGCTCCCGCGAGAGGAGCGCGTCCTTGCGCCCGGCCGCCAGGGTCTCGCGGAGCTTGCCGGGGATCAGCGTGAGGTTCTCGTACAGGCGGTCGACGGAGCCGTACTGGCCGATCAGCTTCACCGCGGTTTTCTCGCCGACGCCGCGCACGCCCTTGATGTTGTCGATGGTGTCGCCCATCAGCGCCAGCACATCGGCGATCTGCCCGGGCTCGACGCCCCAGCGCTCGCGCACCTTGGCCTCGTCGTAGAGCACCGGCTCACCGGTGCGCCCGGCGACGCTCAGCACGCGGACGCGCGGCCCGACCAGCTGGAGCAGGTCCTTGTCGCCGCTCACCACGACGACCTCGAGCTCCGGCTGCGCCAGGGCCTTGTCGACGATGGTTGCCAGCACGTCGTCGGCCTCGAATCCCTTGACCTCGAGCACGGGCGTGCGCAGCGCCTCGAAGAGCCGGCGCACGTAGGGAAGCTGGCGCACGAGGTCGTCGGGCATCGAGGTCCGCGTGGCCTTGTAGTCCGCCGACAGCGCGTCCCGGAAGGTCGGGCCCGGCGGGTCCCATGCGATCGCCAGATAGTCGGGCTGCTCCTCGCGGATCAGCTTCCACAGCATCGTGCTGAGGATCAGCACCGCGTGGCTCGGCACGCCGCGCGAGGTCGAGAGATAGCCGACCGCGTGGTAGGCGCGGAAGAGATGCGAGTGTCCGTCGACAACGAAGAGCCGTTTCATTGTAGCGGGGTCCTTGAGCCCGGCTCGGACCGAGGGTGGCCTGAGATAGATGCGAGCCGGCTTCGCACGGCGATGATCATTGCGATGCGGTCCACGAGCCCGGCCCGGACCGAGGGTGGCCTGAGATAGATGCGA
>Ga0306921_10002090_pt1 | contig 19929 bp, 20 predicted proteins | sample sta12Cox44000080_FD_203760 | JGI IMG/M metagenome (GOLD analysis project Ga0306921, IMG submission 203760) | Lab enrichment of tropical soil microbial communities from Luquillo Experimental Forest, Puerto Rico - statoxic.12C.oxic.44.000.080 (v2)... | ecosystem: Environmental > Terrestrial >... | reverse complement strand
TCCACATTGTCACGCGCCACGATCCAAGATTTATCGTTCAAAGGAGCCCGACATGCTGCAGGATATTCCAACTTCGAGCTTAGGCGAGGCGAGTCGCTGCGTCCTCGAGACCGAACGGCTGCTGTTGCGCAGGCCGACGCTCGCGGACGTAAAAGCAATCACGCATCTGGCCAACGATCGTCGTATTGCGGTGAATACCAGGCGCCTGCCGCATCCCTACCTGCAGGACCATGCCGTCGATTTCGTGCGCGGTATCGCAAATCAGCAACGCGAAACCGTATTCCTGATCGAAAGTGACTACGCGCCGATCGGAATGGTGGGCATCGATTGGCATCAGCCGGAGCGGCCGGAGCTCGGCTACTGGCTCGGCGTCGAATATTGGGGGCAAGGCTTTGCCACCGAGGCCGCGCGTGCCGCGATCGATTTCACCTTCGAGGAATTCGACATCGAAGTGATGAAATCGGCCGCGCGTGTTGCCAACCCGGCCTCGCGCAATGTGCTGGAGAAATGCGGCTTCCAGTGGAGCGGCGTGGAGTTGCATCGCTTCGAGGCGCTGGGCTCGTCAACGCCGGTCGATTGCTTCCGCCTGACGCGCGGCGTCTGGGCCTCGCTGAAAAGCTGGGGCAATTCGACAAGGCGTGAGCGGTAACAGATAACGACGGGTGGTCGTCCCCGCGCACGCGGGGACCCATAGCCACAGACGTCGATTGTTGAGCAGGACAGCTGATCCAGCTCTTCACATTTATGAATGGCGGTGGTTGTGGGTCGCGGCTCGCGCTTGGCCGAGGCGACGGTTTTTGTCCTACGCAGGTGGATTGACCACGGTTTCGGTTTGCCCGAGCTCGCGCTCGCGCAGGAAGATGTAGAGTCCAGCAGCGATGATGATCGCGGCCCCAAGCGCGGTGTGCGCCTGGGGCACATCGCCGAAGACCAGATAGCCGAACATCACCGCCCAGATGATCATCGAATACTGGTAGGGTGCCACGGTGCTTGCCGGCGCGAGCTTGAGGGAACGGTTGACGCAAAAGAGCGCGCACACCGAAATAGCGCCGGCGGCAAAGAAGAAGCCGAGATGGGCCCATGTCGGCGTGATCCAGCCGAATGGCGCCACCACGATGCTGAACACTAACGTCCCCAGAAACTGGGCCGAAGCCAGCACGATATCGGGGGTGGCGCGCAACGAACGGGTGATCAGCATCAAGCAGGAAAACGCCAGACTGCCGGCGAGCGCAATCATCGCAGGCCATGTAACGGTCTGCGCAGACGGATGAAGCGCGATCAACACTCCGCAAAAGCCGATCAGGATCGCGCTCCAGCGCCGCCATCCGACCTGCTCGCGCAGCACGATGGCGGACAGTGCGGTGACGAAGATCGGCGTGGCCAGGTAATAGGTCGTGACATCGGCGAGTGGCAGATAGACCACCGCCAGAAAAAACGCCGCGATCTCCAGCGTCGAGAGCACGATCCGCACCACCTGCAACCAAGGCCGCTCGACGCGAGCGAATTCGGCACGGGCCCGCCACATTGACGGGCCGATCAGTACCAGCGCCGCGCAGGCGCGCAGCAGCATGAACTGACCGACCGAGTACGTTGCGACGATGAATTTGCCGAGCGCATCTCCGAAGGAGAACATGCAGACTCCGGCCAGCATCAGAGCGATGCCGGCAAGACGCGCCGAACGATCGTCGAGCGCAACGGAGATTTTCCTGAAAAAGTTCATCGATCGCCTTGCGACGCTGCCGCTCTTCGTCGCGAAGGGGCATAGGCGTTCAAACACCGGCGTCGCTGATTCTCGCCCATATCCGACCACTCGCGTCTTTGTGCCGCGCTGTTTTAAAGACGTGGATGCCCGGCACAATAGGGGTCCGTACCTAGTCCGGGCGAAGCCGGACCCGCGCGCCGGACATGACTGGACTGGGCGGAATCGATTGGACCACATCGTCGGCGACCAGCTGAAGCTTTCGTCGCTATTTACCAAGCTTTGCGGTTGCCGCTAGCACGTCCCTACCCTACCTATAACTCATGAAATTCCTCGACGAGGCAAAAGTCTATATTCGCTCGGGCGACGGCGGTAACGGCTGCGTGGCGTTCCGCCGCGAGAAGTATGTCGAGTTCGGCGGGCCGAGCGGCGGCAATGGCGGACGCGGCGGCGATGTCATCGTCGAAGCCGTGGATGGGTTGAACACGTTGATCGATTATCGCTATCAGCAGCACTTCAAGGCCGAGAAGGGCACCAACGGCATGGGCAAGGATCGCCATGGCGCCAACGGCAAGCCGATCGTGCTCAAGGTGCCGGTCGGCACGCAGATCTTCGACGAGGCCAAGACGACGCTGATCTACGACTTCACCAGCCTCGGCGAAAAATTCGTGCTCGCCGCGGGCGGGAACGGCGGCTTCGGCAACGCGCATTTCAAATCCTCCACCAATCGCGCGCCGCGCAACGCCAATCCCGGCGAGAGCGGCGAGGAACGCTGGATCTGGCTGCGGCTGAAACTGATTGCGGACGCCGGTCTCGTCGGCCTTCCCAACGCCGGCAAGTCGACATTCCTGTCCAAGGTCAGCGCCGCCAAGCCGAAAATCGCCGACTATCCCTTCACCACGCTGCATCCGCAGCTCGGCGTGGTGAATGCCGATGGCCGCGAATTCGTGCTCGCAGATATTCCGGGCCTGATCGAAGGCGCCCATGAAGGCGCTGGCCTCGGCGATCGCTTTCTCGGCCATGTCGAGCGCTGCCGCGTCCTGTTGCATCTGGTGGATGCAACCAGCGAGCACGCGGGCAAGGCTTACAAGACCGTGCGCAAGGAGCTTGAGGCCTATCAGGGAGATCTCGCGGACAAGATCGAGATCGTTGCCCTGAACAAGATCGACGCGGTCGCTCCGGACGACTTGAAGAAACAGAAGGACCGGCTGAAACGCGCCGCCGGGAAGACGCCGCTCCTGATCTCGGGCGTGACCGGCGAAGGCATCAGGGAGGCGCTGCGGCGGCTCTCCGAGGTGATCGGCGAGGCCCCGGTCTCGCCAAAGGCCAAGGAGGCGGCCGAAGCCGCGCCATGGGCGACGCCGACCTAGTGGTGTGCTAGCCGGAAGCGTATTCCCCCTGTCGCGATTTGCTAATATGAGCTAGCTCACCCGCGAAACTCCGCAGCAAGGTCCACTCCATGGCCCGCCCCGCGCTGAAAAATTTCCGCCGTATCGTCGTCAAGGTCGGCTCGTCACTGCTGGTGGATTCCGCTGCGGGCGAAGTCCGTATCGCCTGGCTTTCGGCCTTGGCGGCCGATATCGCCAAGCTGCACCAGGGCGGGCGTGAGCTCCTGGTCGTTTCGTCCGGCTCGATTGCACTCGGCCGCAGCCGGCTCAAATTGCCGCGCGGCCCCTTGAAGCTTGAAGAGAGCCAGGCCGCTGCGGCGGTGGGGCAGATCGCGCTGGCGCGAATCTGGTCGGAGGTGCTCGGGACGCACGGCATCGGTACCGGACAGATCCTGGTAACCCTGCAGGATACCGAAGAGCGCCGCCGCTATCTCAACGCGCGATCGACCATCGCAAAACTCCTGGAGTGGCGCGCGGTACCCGTCATCAACGAGAACGACACGGTCGCCACCAATGAAATCCGCTATGGCGACAACGATCGCTTGGCCGCCCGCGTCGCCACCATGGCGAGCGCCGATCTTCTGATCCTGCTCTCGGATATCGACGGCCTTTACGACGCGCCGCCGGCCGCCAACCCAGCCGCAAAGCTAGTCCCGGTCGTGGAGTCCGTGACCTCGGAAATCGAAGCGATGGCAGGGGCAGCGGGATCCGAACTGTCGCGCGGCGGCATGCGCACCAAGATCGAGGCGGCCAGGATCGCGACCACCGCCGGCACTCACATGCTGATCGCTTCGGGCAAGATCGAGCATCCGCTGCAGGCGATCGCCGATGGCGGGCGGTGCACCTGGTTCCTGACGCCGGCCAATCCTGTCACCGCGCGCAAGCGATGGATTGCGGGCTCGCTCGAGCCAAAGGGCACCCTGACCATCGATGCCGGCGCGGTAAGCGCGCTGCGCGCGGGCAAGAGCCTGCTGCCGGCCGGCGTGATCCGGGTCGACGGGCAGTTCGCGCGCGGCGATGCCGTGGTGGTGCGCGGCCCCGATACCCACGAGATCGGCCGCGGACTGGTTGCCTACGACGCCGAGGATGCCGAGAAGATCAAGGGCCGCTCCTCGCCGGACGTGATGGTGATTTTGGGCATCAGCGGCCGCGCCGAAATGATCCACCGCGACGACCTCGTGATCGGCCCGGGTGCCGCCAACTAAAGCGCGATGATTTGACGCCGAATCGACACACCTTGCTTTGGTCCCTCACGGATTTCTTACCTGCGGGAGCGAGCTGCGGGCTCTCGAAATGTACGTTTGCTAGCGTCGTTAACGTACTAAGAGCAGAGGCACCCTTGGAGAGCAAAGCATGCGAGAGGCAACAATTACGTTGTTGGGTTTGGCTATGTCAGTAGCAATGCGGCCAGCGGCGGCAGAAGCCTCGAGCGATATTCGCGACTACGATTTACTCGTCACCAGCGCCGCAGCGGCCAAGGGTTCGGTGCGAGACGGCGTATACCGGTTCGACGCGGCGACGGGTCGACTTGAGGGGGCCTTTGGCTGCGGCGCTGAGATTCGCGATCCCCGCGGCATTCGTCTGGCGCCCGACCGGAGCTTCGTTTTGGTCAACAATGGGGATGATCGCATCCTCAAATTCGAGGCCGGGAGTGGAAAATTTCTGGGTTCTCTCTCCTTCCGACCCGGCCTTAATCCTGGCGGTGGAAAGTTCGGCTGGGATGGGCGCTACTATGTCGGGTCCCGCTCGGAGAAGAGCATCGTTGCCTTCGACGTCGCAGGCGAAGGTGAGCCTTCGATCTTTGTGCCTGGCAGTTTTGTCAAGTTTCCGCGCGGACTGGCTGCCTCGGCCTCTGGTGCAATGTACGTCGCCAGCGGGACACATCCGACAACAGGCGAAGGACAAAACACGATCCTTCGGTTTGATCGCAGCGGACGCCTCGACGAGAGCTTCAAGGTCAATGATCCGGGGTTAAGCCCTCTCGACATCGAAGTCAGCCCCAACGGCAATTTGCTGTCGGCGAGCGAGGTTCCGTTCGGAGACGCGAACGCGATCACGACAGTTCGGGAATACGACAAGTTGACTGGAAATCTGGTCCGCGTTTTTGACGCCGGTGGGAGTCCAGATGGGCAGCGCGTTTCCAAGTTGCCGCGCGGAATCACGATCGGTCCGGATGGCGCGCTCTATTCGTCCGGCGCGGACAACGTCGTCCGATATGATCTTCAAACCGGACGCTTCGATCGTGTGGTCGTCGAGAGCCCGGACATTCTCGTGCAATCGATCATCTTCGTTCCGAAACTTTCAGCGCCCTGCGGCCAATCGACGGACAGCGTTGCGGCACAGAAGAACTAAGAAACCCCGAGCCTGAATGCCGACGCTTTTCGACAGCCTAAAGATTGGCGACATGGATATCCCCAATCGGTGGTTATAGCGGAATGATACCGGCTACATTGACTATCCGACGCTTAAGGAAAGCGTTGCAGCCTAGCTAGGCCAATGGCCGACCGACGTGTCGGGCACCGGCCTGACGCCGCCCTGCCCGCCACGCATGGCCGCCGGCCTTCGCAAAAGCCCGATCTCCATGCTAAGACATGGCCTTAACCGGGGTTTTGGACCGACATGAGCGCGCCCTTGAAGGCGGTTGACGGCAATGCCGATCTGCCTGAACTGATGACCGATCTTGCCGCCCGCGCCCGCCAAGCGGCGCGGGTGCTGGCGCTCGCCCCGCCCGAGCAGAAGAATCGCGCGCTGGAGGCGATCGAACGGGCGATCCGGGCCAACGCCCCCACTATTCTCGCGGCGAATTCCGAGGACGTTGCCGAGGTTCGCGCCGGCGGCGCCACGCCCGCCTTCATCGACCGGCTGACGCTCACCCAAGCGCGTGTCGATGCGATGGCCGATGGGGTTGCGACCGTGCGCGCGATCAAGGATCCGGTCGGGGTGGTGACCGAGCGCTGGAAGCGTCCCAATGGCATGACGATTGAACGGGTTCGCGTCCCGCTTGGCGTCGTCGCGGTGATCTTCGAAAGCCGCCCCAATGTCGCGGCCGATGCCGGCGTATTGTGCCTGAAATCCGGAAATGCCGTCATCCTGCGCGGCGGTTCGGACAGTTTCCGCTCCTGCCGCGCGATTCACGATTGCCTGCTGCAGGGATTGCGCGAAGCAGGCCTTCCCGAGCCCTCCATCACGCTGGTGCCGACCCGCGATCGTGCTGCGGTCGGGTTGTTGCTGAGCGGACTGAATGGCGCCATCGACGTCATCGTGCCCCGCGGGGGAAAGAGCCTCGTTGCCCGCGTCGAGACTGAGGCGCGTGTGCCGGTGTTCGCACATCTCGAAGGCGTCAATCACGTCTACGTCGATCATGCCGCCGATCTGGAGATGGCGAAATCGATCGTTCTCAACGCCAAGATGCGCCGTCCCGGCGTCTGCGGCGCTGCCGAGACATTGCTGGTCGATCGCAACGGCGCGCCGTCGACACTCAAGGCCCTGGTGGGGATGCTGATCGACGCAGGCTGCGAAGTGCGCGGCGATCAGGCCGTACAACGAACCGACACAAGGGTAAAAGCTGCGACCGACGAGGACTGGGACACCGAATATGAGGACGCGATCATCGCGGCGAGGGTCGTCGACGGCGTCGACGAGGCGATCGCGCACATCCACAACCACGGTTCGCACCACACCGACGCGATCGTGACCGATGATGAAGCGACCGCCCGCAAGTTTCTCGACGAGGTCGATTCGGCGATCGTTCTGCACAACGCCTCGACCCAGTTCGCCGACGGCGGCGAGTTCGGCTTTGGTGCCGAAATCGGAATCGCCACCGGCAAATTCCATGCGCGCGGCCCGGTAGGCGCAGAACAACTGACCAGTTTCAAGTACCGTGTTCACGGCACCGGGCAGACCCGCCCGTGACGATCCGGGAACGCGAAGCGGTTCGCGTGAAGAACACGCGTCGGAAAAGAACGTCGCGGATGCGGTGGCGCCGTTGAACAAAGCTTACCTCGTCTCGCCATCTGCCGATCGCGCCATCCCGCCTTATTGCAACGGCATGCGCATCGGCCTGCTCGGAGGTTCGTTCAATCCGCCGCATCTGGCGCATCGGGCGATCAGCCTGTTCGCGATCAAGCGGCTGAAACTCGACCGCGTGTGGTGGCTGGTGACGCCGGGAAATCCGCTCAAGGACGAAAGCACGCTGCACGACATTGCCGAACGTGCCGAAGCCGCACAGCGCCTGGCCCACGATCCGCGCATCGATGTCAGCTGTCTCGAATCCGTCATCGGAACGCGATACACTGTCGACACGATAATGTACCTGCGCCGCCGGGCATCCAGCCTCCGTTTTGTCTGGATCATGGGCGCGGATAATCTGGCGCAGTTTCACCGCTGGCAGAACTGGCGGAGGATCGCCGCCGAGGTGCCCATCGCCGTGATCGATCGTCCGCCGCAAAGCTTTCGTGCTCTGGCTGCGCCCGCTTCCCAGGCACTCGCTCCCTACCGTCTGCCGGAGAATCAAGCCGGCCTGCTTGCCGATCACCGCGCGCCGGCTTGGGTCTTTCTGACCGGCCTGAAGCTGAACCTGTCGTCGACGGGCTTGCGGAATCTCGACGGCAGTTGGAGGACGAGGTGAAATGAACGACGCTCGCCTGGCGGCGATTTGCGAGACCTTGCCAAGACCGCGGACCGAAACAATGATTTCAAATCAGGAGCGCGGCGGCAAAAACATCAGATTACCGGTGCCCCTGGTTTTCCGAAGTTCGTCGGGGGCGCTGCGGTCGGCGGCAAACTTCGGAAACGGGGCACTGGAATATTGAAACCGTTAACCCCACATGCATAGTATCACTTGCGGTCGCCCGAGGATTCGGCGGCGCGATACAGTGAAAGGAATGGTCCCTGGCCACATCTGTATTGTCCAAGTCTGTTTTACCCAAGACGCGTAAAACATCGACCCAAGCTGCGGCCTTGAAGGCGCAACCCGACGCCGACAAGACCCTGAATATGATCCTCTCCCGCCTGGACGATATGAAGGCGGAAGAAACGGTCACCATCGACCTTCGCGGCAAATCTGCATTTTCCGATTACATGATCGTCACCTCCGGCCGGGTCAACCGGCACGTCGGTGCGATCGCGGAAAACGTGGCCAAAGGCCTCAAGGAAACCGGAATCAAAAGCCTTCATATCGAGGGCTTGCCCAACTGCGATTGGGTGCTGATCGATTCCGGCGACGTGATCGTGCATATCTTCAGACCCGAGGTTCGCGAGTTCTACAATCTCGAGAGATTGTGGACTCAAGGCCCGGCCGCTGCGAAGACGATCTAAGAGGCCGATTCCCGTTCGGCCGAGCGCATGGGCAGTGCGACGCATGGCGGCATCCGCTTGTGCGGCAGGTTGCGCGCAATCGATTGATCTGAAGCGGCATCTCAGGCAAAGCGGACCGCAGCCCCGGCGCGGCGCCGGAAGCTTGTGTGGCCGGAAGATATTTTCATGCGCCTCGTCGTGATTGCGGTCGGACGGCTGAAGCAGGGACCGGAGCGCGAACTGGCTGAGCGCTACCGCGAAAGATTCGACGACATCGGCCGCAAGCTCGGATTCCGCGGGCTCCAAATCCATGAAATTCCGGAGAGCCGTGCCCGCGACGCGGAAACGCGGGCCGCCGAGGAGGCGGCGTCGATCTCGGCCGCGATCCCGCCGAAATCCATTGTCGTCGCACTCGACGAGCGTGGCGAGAGCATCGATAGCCATGGTTTTGCCCGGTATCTCGCCCGCTGGCGCGATGATCAGGTTGCCGACACTATTTTCGTAATCGGTGGCGCGGACGGACTTTCGCCCGAATTGCGGCGCATGGCTAAATTGCGGATGGCGTTCGGTTCCGCGACCTGGCCGCACCAGATGGTACGCGTCATGCTGCTGGAACAGGTTTACCGCGCCGCGACCATCCTGGCAGGTCACCCCTATCACCGCGCCTGAGGCGCGCAACGGAAGTGCGATTGGACTTGATGCAGCCAGCGCGGAACCCGTTCACCTACCACGACACCGTCCACCGCGGCGGCGCTCCCGGCTCATTCCAGCTGGCCCTTTCGATCGCCTTGCTGTCCACTGGCTTTGCCTCAATGAGTCTGCCCGCGGCCGCGCAGATAGCAGAAGCTACGCCGCAGACGACCGCCCCCTCGAGCGATGCGATCAAGCAGCGGGAGCAGGAACTGGAAGCTGCCCGCGCGCAGCAAAAGAGCTCCGCCGAATTGCAGCAGAGGCTCAAGACCGAAGTTGCGGCAATCGGACAGGATCGCAGCAAGCTCAATGCGCAACTGATCGAGAACGCCGCCCAGGTTCGCAACATCGAAGCAAGAATTGCTGACGCCGAGGCGCGGCTGCGTCCGCTCGATTCGCGCGAGCAGCAGATCAGGGGCTCGCTCGATTCGCGCCGTGCCGAAGTGGTTGAGGTATTGGCCGCATTGCAACGCGCCGGGCGGCGCACACCTCCTGCCTTGCTGGTACGTCCCGAGGACGCGTTGCAATCGCTTCGGACCGCCATTCTTCTTGGGTCCGTCGTGCCGGAGTTGCGCACCCGCGCCGAGAAACTCGCCGACGATCTCACCGAACTGATCGCACTGCGCAAGAACATCGGCTCCGAACGCGATCGGCTCGCGGTCGACCGCGACAAATTGAAGGAAGAGCAGATGCGCCTCTCCGCGCTCGTGGACGAGCGTCAACGACGGCAGGGCGCGATCGAAAAGGATATCGACGCGGAAGGGGCCCGGGCAATCACGCTTGCCCGGCAGGTCGACAGCCTTCAGAGCCTGATTGGCAAAATGGAACAGGATCTGAAGAGTGCGGCGAAAGCGGCCGCGGCGGCGAGCCTCCAGGGGGCGCCCGGCACGATCGACGGCAAACCCAATCTGGGCGGGTTGAAGGACCCGGCCCGGAAAACTCCAGCGATTGCTTTTGCTTCCGCCAAGGGATTACTTGCTTTGCCGGTTAACGGCGTCAAAATCCGGGAATTTGGCGGTTCCGACGGCTCCGGCGGCGTAGAAAAAGGCATTTCTTTGGCAACCAGGGCCGCGGCTCAGGTCACAACCCCGTGTGACGGCTGGGTTGTTTACGCTGGTCCATTCCGAAGCTACGGACAACTCTTGATCCTCAATGCCGGGGGCGGGTATCATGTGTTGATCGCCGGGATGGAGCGCATCTCGGTTAACATCGGACAGTTTGTACTTACGGGGGAGCCGGTGGCGACCATGGGGACGACGTCCCAGGTCGCATCGATACTGGCGACCAACGCGAGCCAACCCGTGCTCTACATCGAGTTCCGTAAGGACGGCACTCCCATTGATCCAGGCCCATGGTGGGCCGCAAAAGAAGGCGAAAAGGTTCGCGGATGATGCGCAAGACTTCCTTAATTCTCCTCAGCGCCGCTACCGGCGCAGCGTTGACGCTCTTCGTGACCCAGCCGCGCTCGGTGCTGATGGGATCGAGTGCGCGGGCCTCGACATCGGACACTTATCGCCAGCTCAATCTGTTCGGCGACGTGTTCGAGCGGGTCCGCAGCGACTATGTCGAGAAGCCCGACGACAGCAAGCTCGTCGAATCCGCAATCAGCGGAATGCTGAGCGGCCTCGATCCGCATTCGAGCTATATGGACGCCAAGAGCTTCCGCGACATGCAGGTGCAGACCCGCGGCGAGTTCGGCGGTCTTGGCATCGAAGTCACCATGGAAGACGGGTTGATCAAGGTAGTGTCGCCGATCGACGACACGCCGGCTTCCAAGGCCGGCATCATGGCCAACGACATCATCACAACGCTGGACGACGAAGCGGTGCTGGGACTCACCCTCAACCAGGCCGTCGAAAAAATGCGCGGTCCGGTCAACACCAAGATTCGGCTGAAGATCATCCGCAAGGGGCTGGACAATCCTCTCGACGTCACGCTGGTGCGCGACAACATTCGCGTTCGCTCAGTGCGCGCGCGCGTGGAAGCCGATGACATCGGCTATATCCGCATCACCACTTTCAACGAGCAGACCACCGAAGGTCTCAAGCGGGAAATCAACAACCTGAACAATCAGATCGGCGACAAGCTGAAAGGCTACATCATCGACCTGCGCAACAATCCCGGCGGGCTCCTGGAAGAAGCCGTGACGGTGTCCGATGCTTTCCTCGAGCGCGGCGAAATCGTCTCGACGCGTGGACGTAATGCGGAAGAAACGCAGCGGCGCTCGGCTCATCCCGGCGATCTGACCAAGGGCAAGCAAGTGATCGTCCTCATCAACGGCGGCTCGGCATCGGCTTCCGAAATCGTCGCCGGCGCGCTGCAGGACCACAAGCGGGCAACGCTTGTCGGCACCCGCTCGTTCGGCAAGGGATCGGTGCAGACCATCATACCGCTCGGTGCCGGCAATGGCGCGCTTCGCCTGACCACGGCGCGTTATTACACGCCCTCGGGCCGCTCCATCCAGGCCAAGGGCATCGTCCCCGACATCGAGGTGCTGCAGGACGTGCCGGAAGAGTTGAAATCGCGAACCGACACCAAGGGCGAAGCGTCTCTGCGGGGCCATCTGAAGAATGATGGCGACGAGAAGACCGGCTCGCAGTCCTACGTCCCGCCGGACGCCAAGGACGACAAGGCGCTGAAAATGGCCGACGATCTGCTTCACGGCGTGAAGGTGAACGCCAGCGCCGCCAGCACCGGCGACAAGGCTGCGATCGACAAGCCGTCCAACAAGGAAGCCAATTGATTGGCTCAGACACAAGCTTCTTCGAAAGGGCGGCCTTGGGCCGCCCTTTTTGTTGGGCGAAGGCTTGCGTCTCACTGAAATCGGGACACCGACTCGACGACTGTCATCATCGCAGGCACTTTCGACGAAGCGTGGCCTCTCGAAATCGAGGTGATAGCGGCAGAATAGCCCCCCGTCGAGCGCCGTTCACAGACCTCGCTGCTTAGCCCTGCCGCGGCCTTGTCCCGCCGTGGTATCGTCGAGCTGATTCGGGGAGTTTCATGGCAGAGACGGCCGATGATCTGAGCGCTCCGCTTGGACAGCATGGCGTGCAACGCGCGCGCCGGCTGCGGCTGCCGTTCACCGGAATGCAGGCACTTGCCCTGCTGCTCGGCCTGTTGCTGTTGGCCTTCGCGGGCTTTGCCCTTTTCAACGACAATCCGCTCGGCGGCGAACCCATGGCGCGGATCGCCGTCCGGCCATCTCAGCCAGGTGAGGAGAGAGCAACCGAGACGCCGGCGATGGCCTCAGCGCACGGCCCCGAACTGGTTCCGGCCATCAAGCAGGCCACGCCATCCGAGCAGCGGACGATCACCATCATCGATGGCTCCAGCGGAGCCCGCCACGACGTGGCGATAGCCGGCGAGGCGGGCGACAAGAACCCAAGCGACGTCCGCCCGGCCATGATGGCAGGAATCGATCAGCGCCTGCTGGAGAGATCGCGTTATGGCATGATCCCGATGGCATCGGAGGGCCTGAAGCCATTCAATGTTTACGCTGCGGAAGCCGACCGGGCCAAAGCTGCGAAAATCCCGGTGGTTGCGATTGTCGTCGCAGGCCTTGGCGTCGGCGCTGCCAAAACCGCCGACGCCATCATGAAGCTGCCGCCCGCGATAACGCTGGCGTTCACGCCCTATGGATCGGACCCGACCAGGCTTGCCGAGCGAGCACGTGCCCAGCGCCACGAACTTCTGCTGCAGATTCCGATGGAGCCTTATGATTATCCGGACAACGATCCAGGACCGCAGACGCTTCTGACGACGCTCGCGCCTGAACAGAATATCGATCGCCTGCACTGGCACCTCAGCCGGTTCCAGGGTTACGCCGGCATCGCCAACTTCATGGGTGCGCGCTTTGTGGCCAGCGATGCCGTGATGCAGCCGGTGGTCCGCGAGGCCGCCAAACGAGGGCTTGGCTATTTCGACGATGGAACCGTGCCGCGCAGCGTCGCGCCTTCGCTGGCGATGGCCCAGACAGTGCCCTTCGCCAGGGCCGACGTGTCCGTCGATGCCGTGCCGACGGCCGCGGAAATCGACCGTGCCCTGGCGAAGCTTGAGGGAATTGCGAAGGAACGAGGCGTTGCTATCGGTGTCGCCTCTGCCTTGCCGATCTCGATCGAACGGATCAGCGCCTGGACCAGGTCGCTCGAAAATCGCGGCGTTATGCTTGTGCCATTGACAACCGCGATGCTGAAATCAAAATCGAGCTGACGGGCTTGCCGAACGGTGCGGTACGCAAGAGGCATTGAGGGAATGGCGCGTTACGAGGATTTGCCCTACCGGACGTGCGTCGGAGTGATGCTGATCAATACGGCAGGGCTGGTCTTCATCGGACGCCGCGCCGGCGGCGTCGAGCATGTCGACGAATCCCACGTCTGGCAGATGCCGCAGGGCGGCGTCGATCCCGGCGAGAACACGTGGGAAGCCGCCAAGCGCGAACTCTACGAGGAAACCAGCGTCCGATCGGTGGAGAAGCTCGGCGAGGTCGCGGACTGGCTGATCTATGATATTCCCCGCACTGTCGCCGGCCGCACCTGGAAGGGCCGCTATCGCGGCCAGCGCCAGAAATGGTACGCGGTTCGTTTCACGGGCCGGGACAGCGAGATCAATGTCGCAAGCCCCGGCGGTGGCGGCCACAAGGCGGAATTCGTCAAATGGCGCTGGGAGCCGATGAAGAATCTTCCCGACTTGATCGTTCCGTTCAAGCGCCCGGTCTATGAGCGGGTGGTCAAGGAATTTTCCGGACTTGCCGGTAGTTAATTGCACACATTGCAACTTTAAGTATTTATTCACCCAGTTTGTTTACCCTGTAGGCCACACGAACCCATTTTCAGGAGCGGTGGCATGAGCGCGCTTGGTGCGACCTCGCCGGCGGGCAGCAATCTCGTAGCATTGATTGCTGCCAATGTGCCATCCTCCCCACCTTCTAATCCGCCGCCCTCGGCTCTCGCCGACACTGCGGCCGGCAACGACCGCGGCCCGCCCACCAACGTTCAGTTGTCAGACAAGGTGAAATCCATTCTGGCCAGGGCCGAGACCGACCAGGCCGTCGCCGACCGGCTGAAATCGTTCGTCCAGAAGCAGCGCACCGGCGGCACCGGTAGCGCGCCCACCGAGGCCGGATCGAAAACGGACATCGCGGTCGCATTTCAGCATCTAAGCGGCAGCAGCGACCAAGCACCGGACAGTTCGCAAGCCTTCTCTCCGGTCGAGCCGGCAATCAGTTTTTCCAACCATGCGCAATTTGGGGGATTTTCCGTTTCAGTCACCGCTGACGCAGCGACGGGGTCATTCAGTACGGTCGTCAATGGACCAGGCGGGGTGAGCTTCTTCGACAAGCGCTTCGGCCGAAGCGCCGGAGTAGCCGGCGGGACTGCGCCTGCACCAGACATAACCGTCGGCTCGGAACAGACCGGCAATGTGCAATATATCACCTTCACCCAGAGTGACGCAGCCGCCGCAAGCGCAACGGCGTCGTCGGGCTCGGATTCGGTCACAGCAAGCGCGACGGAAGCGCACGTGTCATCGGTGACATTTGCGATCGATTTCACCACCGGCGCGATCCAGGTAACGCAGGCTGACGCATCAACCGCATCGGCCACCGCGCAGGTAAATCAACGACGTTCGCCATTATCGATCGTGGCGTGATCGAGATCCGAAGCTTCCCGTTTCCTGCAACGAGAGGCCGGGTATTGGAATTGGACGTCTCGCGCGGTAGCGTTTCCCTTTCACGCCGAGCCGATGAGGATGACGGTCGAGAAGCCCTATCGTCCAAACGTGGGAATCGCCCTGTTCAACACGGCTGGGCTCGTGCTGATCGGACGGCGATTTCAGGATGACGGACCGGAAATCATCCTTCCTGGTCTGGAATGGCAGATGCCGCAGGGAGGCATCGACGAGCATGAGAATCCGCGCAACGCGGTCATGCGCGAGCTGTTTGAAGAGACAGGCGTGGCGAGCGCGGATTATCTCGGCGAGACCGACTGGCTCGCTTACGAGTTTCCGCCGTTCCTGGGTCCTTCGTCGCACCGGCTCGCGAAATTCCGCGGCCAGCGGCAAAAATGGTTCGCGCTGCGTTTCACCGGCTCGGACGACGAGATCGATCCGCTGACATCGCGCAACGGTCAGCCGCCGGAATTCGATCAGTGGCGCTGGGAGCACCTCGACCTCGTCGCCGATCTCGTCGTGCCGTTCCGGCGCAAGGTGTACCGGGCCGTGGCCAAGCAATTTGCGCCCTTTGCCGCCGGCCCGGCCTCATCACCGGGCTAGTTTGGCCTCACCACGCTCCAAGAAGCCTAATGCAAGGCCGTCGTGCTGAGTTGTTGCTGAATGCTCTTGAAATTGTCGAGCCGCGCAATTTCACGGTCGAGCTCGGAGCCTTCCTTTTCCGAAAGTTTGGCTTCCATTTCGGCGATGGAGTCGGCGAGCTGACCGCGATCGAGGTCCTCCAGCGAGGTAGCGACGTCGGTCAGCACCGTGAGACCTCGGTCGGAAACTTCCGCAAGGCCGCCGACGACGATGATCTTCTCTTTCTTGCCGCCGGCGAAGATGGTGAGGATGCCCGGCCGCATCGCCGCTATCACCGGCGCGTGCCCGGCCAGTACGCCGAAATCGCCTTCGAGGCCGGGAATGTCGACCTGATCGACTTCGCCAGAAAAAGCGAGCTTCTCGGGAGAGACGAGGTCGAAGTGGAATGTGGCCATGGTTTACCTAGCGAATAGTGAGTAGCGAGTAGCGAGTAACGAAAAAGGGAGCGCGACCATTCGCTACTCCCTATTCGCTATTCGCTCAGGCGGCTTCGGCCGCGAGCTTCTTGCCCTTTTCGACAGCCTCTTCGATGGTTCCGACCATGTAGAAGGCAGCCTCCGGCAGGTGGTCATATTTCCCCTCGCACAGCCCGCGGAATCCCTTGATGGTGTCGGCGAGCTCGACGAACTTGCCGGGCGAGCCGGTAAACACCTCGGCGACGTGGAACGGCTGCGACAGGAAGCGCTCCACCTTGCGGGCGCGTGCCACCGTCAGCTTGTCCTCTTCCGACAACTCGTCCATGCCGAGAATGGCGATGATGTCCTGCAGCGATTTGTAGCGTTGCAGCACCTGCTGGACCAAGCGCGCGGTGCTGTAATGCTCTTCGCCGACGACCAGCGGAGAGAGCATGCGCGAGGTCGAGTCGAGCGGGTCCACCGCCGGATAGATGCCCTTTTCCGAGATGGCGCGCGACAGCACGGTAGTCGCGTCTAGATGCGCGAACGAGGTCGCGGGCGCCGGGTCGGTCAAGTCATCGGCCGGCACGTAGATCGCCTGCACCGAAGTGATCGAACCGCGGTTGGTGGTGGTGATGCGCTCCTGCAGCGCGCCCATGTCGGTGGCAAGCGTCGGCTGATAGCCCACCGCAGAAGGAATACGGCCGAGCAGGGCCGACACTTCCGAACCGGCCTGGGTGAAGCGGAAGATGTTGTCGACGAAGAACAGCACGTCCTGTCCCTGGTCGCGGAAGTGTTCGGCGACCGTGAGGCCGGTAAGGCCGACGCGGGCGCGCGCGCCGGGCGGCTCGTTCATCTGGCCGAACACGAGCGCGCATTTCGACTTCACATTCGGATCGGGATTGTGCGGATCGGCGTTGACCTTCGATTCGATGAACTCGTGATAGAGGTCGTTGCCTTCGCGGGTGCGCTCGCCGACGCCGGCGAAAACCGAGTAACCGCCGTGCGCCTTGGCGACGTTGTTGATCAGTTCCTGAATCAGCACGGTTTTGCCGACGCCGGCGCCGCCGAACAGGCCGATCTTGCCGCCCTTGGCGTAAGGGGCGAGCAGATCCACGACCTTGATGCCGGTGACGAGAATTTCAGCTTCGGTCGACTGGTCGGTGTAAAGCGGCGCTTCCTGGTGGATCGCACGCATGTCTTCAGCCTTGATCGGACCGGCTTCGTCGATCGGCTCGCCGACGACGTTGATGATGCGGCCGAGCGTGCCGTCACCGACGGGCACCTTGATCGGCGAGCCGGTGTCCGAGACTTCCTGGCCGCGGACCAGACCTTCGGTCGTGTCCATGGCAATCGCCCGCACGGTGGATTCGCCGAGATGCTGTGCGACTTCCAGCACCAGGCGATTGCCGCCGTTCTTCGTCTCCAGCGAGTTGAGAATAGCCGGCAGGTGACCTTCGAACTGGACGTCGACGACGGCACCCGTGACTTGCGTGATGCGTCCGGTCTGATTGGCGGATGTGGCCATGACTCTCTCTCCCTAATTCATAATCTCGAACGACGGCTGCGATCCTCAGACCGCCTCGGCGCCGGAGATGATCTCGATCAGTTCCTTGGTAATCATCGCCTGGCGGGTTCGGTTGTAGATCAGCGTCTGCTTGCGGATCATTTCGCCGGCGTTGCGGGTAGCGTTGTCCATCGCGCTCATCTGGGCGCCGTAGAACGAGGCGTTGTTCTCCAGAAGCGCGCGGAAAATCTGTACCGCGAGATTGCGAGGCAACAGCCGTGGCAGGATCTCGTCTTCTTCGGGCTCGTATTCGTAAGCGACCGACGGGCCGTCGCTGGCGGCCGTTTCTTCCACTACCAGCGGAATGATCTGCTGGGCGGTCGGGATTTGTGCGATCACCGACTTGAAGCGCGAATAGAACAGCGTGCAAACGTCGAATTCACCTGCTTCAAAACGCGCAATGACCTTCTTGGCGATGTCATCCGCATTGACGAAGGCGAGCTGGCGGACCGAGCGAAGGTCGACCGTTTCGACGATCTGCTTTTCGAAGGTACGGCGAAGCTGCTCGAATCCCTTGCGGCCGACGCAGAAGAACTTGACCTCTTTGCCCTGAGTGACCAGCGTCTGCGCGTGCTCGCGCGCCAGCCGTACGATCGCCGAATTGAACGCCCCGCATAGCCCGCGTTCGCCGGTGCAGACTAGGAGTAGATGCACCTGATCCTTGCCGGTCCCGGCCAGCAGCGGCGGCGCGCCTGGCGATCCGCTCGCCGCGGCGGCGATGCCGGAGATGACTGCATCCATCTTTTCAGCGTAGGGCCGGGCGGCGACGGCGGCCCCTTGGGCGCGGCGCAGCTTCGAAGCCGCGACCATCTGCATCGCCTTGGTGATCTTCTGCGTCGCCTTGGTCGAGGCGATGCGGACCCGCATGTCCTTAAGTGAAGCCATTCTCAGTTCACCCCGACGGTCTGATCCATGGATCGAACCGCAATCCCGTCTCTCGTCTTGCCCGCGCCTGTCGCGGGCATCCACATCTCAGCTTTTTTCCACGCGATAAACCGTGGAGGGCCGGAAGCAAGTCCGGCCGTGGGCGTTGCTAGGCAAACGTCCTGGCAAATCCCTCGACCACGCTCTTCAGCTTGGCTGCGGTATCGTCGCTGAGCTCGCGGGTGTCGCGGATTGTATTGAGAAGATCGACGTTCTTGCCACGCAATGTCGAAAGCAGCCCGTCTTCGAACGCACGCACCTTGTTGAGCGGAAGCGCGTCGAGATAACCATTGGTGCCGGCCCATATCACGCACACCTGCTCTTCCATCTTCAGCGGCGAGAATTGCGGCTGCTTCAACAGTTCGGTGAGGCGTGAGCCGCGGTTGAGCAGGCGCTGGGTCGAGGCGTCGAGGTCGGAGCCGAACTGGGCGAAGGCGGCCATTTCGCGATACTGCGCAAGCTCGCCCTTGATCCTGCCGGCAACCTTCTTCATCGCCTTGGTCTGCGCGGAACTTCCCACGCGCGACACCGACAGACCGACGTTGACCGCCGGCCGGATGCCCTGGAAGAACAGGTCGGTCTCGAGGAAAATCTGGCCATCGGTAATCGAGATCACGTTGGTCGGAATGTAGGCCGACACGTCGTTGGCCTGGGTTTCGATCACGGGCAGCGCGGTCAGCGAACCCGAACCATTGTCCTTATTGAGCTTGGCGGCGCGCTCGAGCAGGCGCGAGTGCAAGTAGAACACGTCGCCGGGATAGGCTTCGCGGCCCGGCGGGCGGCGCAACAGCAGCGACATCTGGCGATAGGCGACGGCCTGCTTGGAGAGGTCGTCATAGATGATGACCGCGTGCATGCCGTTGTCGCGGAAATATTCGCCCATGGTGCAGCCGGTGAATGGCGCAATGTATTGCATCGGCGCCGGATCCGAGGCGGTGGCCGCGATCACGATCGAATATTCCAACGCGCCCTGCTCTTCCAGCACCTTGACGAATTGCGCCACCGTAGAACGCTTCTGGCCGATCGCGACATAGACGCAATACAGCTTGATATTCTCGTCCGGCTGCGCGTTGAGCGGCTTCTGATTGAGAATGGTGTCGAGCGCGATCGCGGTTTTGCCGGTCTGGCGGTCGCCGATGATCAGTTCGCGCTGACCGCGGCCGATCGGGATCAGGGCATCGATGGCCTTCAGCCCGGTCGCCATCGGCTCACTGACCGACTTGCGGGGAATGATGCCGGGCGCCTTGATGTCGACGCGCTTGCGTTCGGTGGCCTGGATCGGTCCCTTGCCGTCGATCGGATTGCCGAGCGCATCGACCACGCGGCCGAGCAGGCCCTTGCCGATCGGCGTGTCGACGATGGCGCGGGTGCGCTTGACGGTCTGGCCTTCCTTGATCTCGCGGTCGGCGCCGAAAATCACGATACCGACATTGTCGGTTTCGAGGTTCAGCGCCATGCCGCGGGTACCGTTTTCGAATTCGACCATCTCGCCGGCCTGGACATTGTCGAGACCATAGACGCGGGCAACGCCGTCGCCGACGGAAAGCACCTGTCCAACTTCGGATACTTCGGCTTCCTGGCCGAAATTCTTGATCTGGTCCTTGAGGATCGCGGAAATTTCCGCGGCGCGGATGTCCATCAGCCTGCCTCTTTCATCGCGTG
>Ga0306921_10002089_pt1 | contig 19931 bp, 13 predicted proteins | sample sta12Cox44000080_FD_203760 | JGI IMG/M metagenome (GOLD analysis project Ga0306921, IMG submission 203760) | Lab enrichment of tropical soil microbial communities from Luquillo Experimental Forest, Puerto Rico - statoxic.12C.oxic.44.000.080 (v2)... | ecosystem: Environmental > Terrestrial >... | reverse complement strand
CCCGCCGCGAAGGTTAATCAAATCACGTGCGGCCCGTTAGAAAAAAATCATTTCTGTTCTAGAAATGGAACGAGCGCGAGGAATCCTTACACGCGTCCGCATCCTGGTGCTGCTGCGATTAGGACCCAATGATGCCCGGGCATCACTGACTCCAGGATCTTGCTGGGCGGTGATTTCACGTGGGTGTTCGGCGTCGGCCACCTGGAACCGGTTGTCCCGCCGCTCCCCGAAAGAGCAGCTGATGTCGCAATGTTGTCAATCGTTTACTGGACTCATCACTGGACCCATCGTCACGAATCGACTTCGCAAAACGAGGAAATACAAATTAAAATCAGGCCGATTTTGCTATCGGGTTTCGTCGCCTCCGCGATCGGTTGGCTCTTCGATGCGCAGCAGGAGCGCCCAGCGCAGATACCAGGCGATCGAGGTCCTCGGGTGGGAGGCTGTGGCGATAACGACTCGAGAACCACGCAGTAGCACACGCAAAAAAGGGTGCAAGAGCCCGCAAGACTAGCTTAATAAAGAGATTCAAGGTTCCGCATCGTTATCTGAAACAATTATGCTGTTAAGTGAAAGTGGTGTACGCTGGCAGGGTCTGCGGGTCGAGACTCGACAGTCAGAGCAGTGCTTCTGGGCTATCAAAAACCAATATGGATCACGAAAGATTCGCACTCAATACGGAAAGCGGTCTTCCTCTGTACCTGCAGATTGCCCACGAGTTCGTTTACCGAATTGAAACGGGGCAACTCCAGCCGGGAGACAAGCTGCCTGGCATCCGCAAGCTCGCCAAGGAACTCCGGGTTTCATTTCTCACGGTGGATAAATCTTACCGATGGCTCCGAGCGCGGGGAGTGGTGAACACTCGACGCGGAGTCGGTGTAAGGGTGGCTCTGTCCCTGGACCCTTCCGGCGAGCAGGCCCGCATACGTGCGCAGATCAACAAGTTCGTCGAGAAGATGATGGCTCAGGCTGCGAGCCTGCACTTCGATCCTATGACGGTTGCGCAGACCGCATTGCACCGGGCTACGGCTATGCTGCGCCGGATGTCACACCGCAAAGTCACTTTTGTTGAATGCTTGCCAGAATATGTCGATGACTACACTGCAGAGTTACGGCGCGGGCTCTCGGACCCAAGAGTGCACATCAGTGGATTGCTCACGGGCGATCTTGCGCGGATGATCAAATCAAAAAGGCTCGAGTCGAAGGCTTCCCTCGATGCCGACTTCGTTATGACCACCCTTTACCACTATGATTTCGTGCACCGCGCGGTGACTCCGATGAACCTACGAGTGGTTGCTCTTTCCCATACCCTGGATGGGGAAGCCATCCGAAGGATCGTCAGTCTTCCATCCAAAACCAAGCTCGCGGTGTTACTCGGTCCGACGGACCCCCCCGCGGCGATCGTTCAGACCGTTGAGTACTATCGCGACTTGCCGTCGGGATCGATACCGTTTGCAATCGCAACCGATGCGAATGCCGTGAAAAAGTTGATGGCCAAGGCCGATGTGCTGCTCTATACGGGAGGTTGCCGATCACAGGTTTCCTCTCTCAAGAAAAATACTCGGCTCGACACCATCCTGATGCGCTTCGTCCCCGACCAGGAAGCCGTCAATAAAGTGAAAATGCTGCTCGGCGCAGAGGATGCAAATGGTCATTCCGTAAGCATGCTAAGAAGCTCCCTGCACAATCAAGGCTGATCGGGCACGATCGGAATGCGAACGAACGATGGGTACTTCGCATCGTGGTATATGGATTGTTCTGCAGTCTTGAGACTGGTCGTCTTCCCCAGAGTTTCCCCTGTGTTCTGGTTGCGATCGTATTTTGGAAACGCGCTGGACGCGATTTCCAGACGAACGCGATGCCCCTTCCCAAGTTGCTGGCAGGTGTTCCAGAGGTCGATATCATACGTATAGATCTGCCCGGGCTTGATGAGCGAGGCACGATCACCACCCTCCCGATATCGGGCTCGTACCATGCCATCGTAAAGCCGCTGCGCAAAACCTTCCGGCCAGACGTCCAGCAACTTCCCCATGAAGTCGGTATCGCTGGCCGAGGATGCTGCAGAAAGCTTCACGCGAATCGGGCCGCAGATCGTGGTCTCGCGCTCAAAAGGGTCCGAGGTGAACACCAGTACATCGTCGCGCCGCTCCACCGGCCGATAATCATCAGGACCTCCAAGTTGGGCGTAAGTGGGCTCCATCAGGAAGGGTACCGGCATTGCCGGGTCGTAGGTGTAATGGTCTGGTGGTTCGTCTGCATCGGGTAGAATCGAGAGTGTGCCGTCCCCATACAAACTGTTGGCGCGGCCCTTGCTGTGCAAATAGTAGTCGACGTACTTGGTGCGCCCGATCGGCCATTCTTTCTCGTCATGCCATTTGTTTTCGCCCATTACAAATATCCGGACCGGAGGCTCCTTCATGATGCCCGTATCAGTCCCTTTCAGCCAGTAATCGAACCAGCGAAGTTCGTAATGATTCAAGTCAATCACGGCGGAAGGGCCGAAATCGATGTCTCCCAGACGGGTTGAAGAGTTCACTGCGTGCGGCCACGGTCCCATGAGGAGTTTCTGGCTATGCCGAATCTCCTCAGTCGCGCCTTTGGTCGTCATCCCGATGTAGTTCATGGTAGCGCCGGCCTGCTCGTCGTCATACCAGCCGGAGATGTGCATGATGGGAACTCGCACCCGGTCGTACTTGTTCTGGTAAATCAGTGGATCCCACCACTTATCGATGCCGGGATGATCAACCACCTGCCGCCAATACGGGGAATCCAGTCCTGAGGCCTTATCCATCGTGTAGACCGGCAGGTGCAGGTACACCGTGGGCCAGTCAACTGGTGCCAGGTTATGGAGGGTATGGCCAGATGTGAGCAGGTGCCAGCTCATGTAGGTAGGCGATTGAAGGCCGGTGGGACTCTCCACAAATGGGTCAGGAGGGGTCGTCATCACGATCATCGTGGTCAAATGAGGTGGCTGCTGCAGGGCCGCAATCCACTGGTCATAGCCCAGATAGGAGGCGCCGATCGTGCCCACTTTCCCCGTCGACCATGACTGCTCAGCACACCACTCGATCGAGTCGTAGCCGTCGAGGCCCTCGTTGCGGTACGGCGTGAACCTTCCGTCGGAGTCACCCCGACCGCGAACGTCCATCGCTACGTAGACGTATCCTCGAGCAGCAAAGTAGCGGCCCAGCTCAAGGTGCCCGCCGCGCGGAGTGCTCTTGTTGTAAGGGGTCCGAGAGAGAATGACCGGGAAGCGTCCCTCTGCGTCGGGCCGGTAAATGTCTACGGAAAGCTCTACGCCATCACGCAACTTCACCCGGGTGCTGAATTCGATCTTCACGTTGTAGGTAGGAACGGACAGATCAGCGCCCAGGGCCCACAAGCACGGGATAATGACTGACACCGCCACTAGAACGGCGAAGCGAGTTCTTCTTGGCATTTTCTCGTTCTCCAGAACACGACAACTTCGGTTTTACGGCAAACTCATTCCGCCCCTGCAGCTTGCTGCTTAATCTGGCGTCCGTCTTTCATGACGAAATTCACCTGTCGAAGCGCCCTGATGTCCTCGAGTGGGTTCTGAGGGGTGGCGATGATGTCGGCGGCATAACCGGAGGCTATGCGTCCGCGCTGATCGGCAATACGCAGAAGCTCTGCATTGGTCGTGATCATGGCTTTGAGGATATCGGCGGGAGGAATGCCGGCCCGTACCCATTGATCGAGGTAGTCGAGCATCATCTGTCCGCGGGTTTTACCAGGAAGATCGATCACCGTGTCCGTGGAGAAAACGATTTTCACGCCAACTTTGTACGAGCGGCGCAGGCGATCGACCTCCTTGCGGTCCTGCTCCTCAGCCAGTTCCGGGGAGCGATACATGCCCACCAAGTGTGCTTTGGGGAATTCCGTGCCCGAAAGGAACGTGCCGTGCTCCTTCATCAACCGGAGCAGATCATCATCGAGATTGTGTCCATGCTCGATGGAGTCCGCCCCTCCAAGGATCACGTTGCGCGCTGCTTCTCCGCCCAGCACGTGGACAGCAACCGCCAGTCCGGCACTGTGCGCTTCGTCAACAGCCGCTTTTACCTCGTCGACCGAGTAGTGATAGATGCTGTTGTCGGCGACCAGCTTGATGCAGTTTGCGCCGTAGAAGATATTACGGCGGACGGCCGCGCGAACTTCTTCCGGCGAATCGGCATCGGCGAAATCGTGAGTCCAGGTGCGCCCGTACTCTGGCGCCACCCGATGATACTGCCCACCGTACGGCCCGATGATCTTGCCGCAGCTCTGAATCGTCGGCCCGATAAACCAGCCCAGGGCAAGAGCGTGGCGGACGTCGCTCATCGCATACTCCCCTTCGATGCCGCCGACATCGCGCAGGGTAGTAAATCCTGAATTCAGGGCTTCCCGCGCCAGCTTGATCGCCATGAGGGCCCGGAACGCGGTGCTGGTAGTCTCCAGACGCGCATAGGTTCCCTCGTCTCCCCAGCCGCTGTTCCAGGAGATGTGGGTGTGCGCATCCATCAGGCCTGGGAGCACAAACGAATGCGACAGGTCGATGACATTCGCACCAGTCGGGATTTGCGTCTCCCCGCTCACCCGCGTGATCTTGGTTCCTTCAACGAGAATGACCTGATTGCGACTGAGCGCGCCGGTGCCCGGGTCGATGACGGCTCCGGCACGGATCGCTGTCACCTGCGCGTCAGCGGGCATGACCGCGAAGAAGAACAGCAGAACGACCCAGCGTTTTAGGTTCATGGGTTCCCTCTGAAGTTGAGCTAGTTTCCAGTTACTTCCCGCAAGACGCGCAGAAAGTTTCCACCCAAGATCTTCTTGATATCTTCGTCCGTGTAGCCGCGGTTTTTCAGCGCCTGCGCGATCTTGACGATGTCAAGCATGCTGTCCATGCCTTCCGGCGTCGATGGAGCGCCATCGAAGTCGGAGCCCAGACCTACATGGTCCACGCCCGCAACTTTGACGGCGTGATCGATGTGGTCGATGAGCGTCGAGAAGGGCGGCCGGGGAACGCCATCGGTGTAGTGCTTGAGCTCGTACCAGCTCTTGCGCGAGGCCTGGTCGGGGTCCAACGTTTGGTTTCGTGCGTTGTTATTGAACTGGGCCAGCAGGTCCTTCTTCCGGGCAAGCATCGCGTCACGGAAGTGCTGGTCGACGAATTCGGAATAGAAGTTGATGCCCACCACTCCGCCGTTCTTGGCTAGGGCACGCAGCATGTCGTCGGTCGCGTTACGCGGATGGTTGTCGAGTGCCCGGCAAGAGGAATGCGAGAGGATTACTGGTTTCGTCGTCACCTGGAGCGCGTCGTAAAACGTCTCATCGGAAACGTGAGACAGATCCACAATCATGCCGATGCGATTCATTTCCCGTACTACGCTCTTGCCCAACTCATTCAGGCCGTGCCAGCGTGGGGTATCGGTCGATGAATCCGCCCAATCGTTAGTGTTGGAATGCGTGAGCGTCATGTAGCGAACGCCTAAACGATGGAACATCCTCAGGGCGGCGAGATTGTTCTGGATCGCGTGTCCCCCCTCGATGCCCATGAGCGCCGCTACTTTTCCCTCCTTCTTGAGCCGGATGACATCGGCGGCGGTGACCGCTAGACCGATGCGGTCAGGGTTGGCATCGATGGTCCTGTAGACCACGTCGATGAGCTCAAGCGATCGGCGAATGGAGTTGTGCGGAACAAAAACTGGGTCCGGCCAAATCGAAAAGAAGATACCGGTCACACCGCCGTCGAGTAGCCTGGGGATGTCGACATTCCCGTCTGCCAGTCGCTTGCCGATGTCAACACCCTCAATGGAAATCCGGCTCGGAGTATCGTCGTGCGTGTCGATCACGATGGCGTCGCGATACATCGCCTGTACTACGGGTGAGATCGTCGTTGGTCCGGTGTCGAGCGTGTGGTTAGCAGAAATCCCGGCCGGCGTAAGCAAAACAACGAACAAAGCAGTAAGGATTCGGCGTCGTTCCATACCCCTCCCCCCACCATGCACAATGACGCATTGTTACAGCAAGTTGTAGCGCGCCGATCGGCGGCGACGCGTTGCCGCTACGTGCCGTCCTGCGTGAAGAAGCCGCCGCTTAGGCGTTCTGCGCAGATCACAATCTTTGCTGCACGGGAACAATTTTTCGCGCTTGACAGTACCACAGTTATGGAGTAGTAGAACAGTGGTTTTTGAGGGGGAGGGTGCTATGTCGACCTGGTGTAGGCGTTCTCTTGTCTTGTGCGCCGCCGCGCAGCTGTTTCTCTTCTCTGTTCGGCTGTGCACTGCGCAACAAACCACAGCTGCAATTCGGGGTCAGGTAGCGGATTCAAGCGGAGCTGTGATAACTGATGCCGTACTAACCCTGATCAATGCCGGCACAGGTGCGTCCCGAAACACGAGGTCATTGGACACGGGAGCCTATGCCTTCGAGTCCGTAGCTATCGGTAACTACAAGCTCACCGCCAGCAAGCAGGGGTTCTCGACCAAGGTTGTCGGCAACATCGTAGTAACCGTGGGTACGACGGCGGCTATCAACATTTCACTCGCAGTGGGTAGCACCACCGAAGAAGTAGTGGTTCAGGGTGAGGTTCCTTTAGTCGATACGAATGAATCCCACGTTGGGACGGTCGTAGACGAGCGGGCGGTGCATGACCTCCCGCTGCAGTCCCGACAATTTCTTAGCGTCTCGGTACTCACTCCCGGAGTGACGCTGGTGCCCAACGGCGATCCGACAGCTCTAAATCGCCTGATGCCATCGATTGGTGGAAGCCGCGCTCGCTACACGAATTTCAATGTCGACAATGCCGATGACAACGAGGACCTCGACGGCGGGCTCTTGCAAACGATCAGCCTTGAAGCCGTCCAGGAATTCCAGGTCATTACGCACCGTTTCTCGGCCGAGCAGGGGCGCGCGGGCTATGGCGTCATCAATGTGCTAACAAAGTCGGGGACGAATCGGTTCCACGGGAGCGCCTTCGAATTTTTCCGCGACAAAGCGCTGAACTGGAAAACGCACACCGAGGTGATCTCCGACTCGCCGAAGAGTTCCTACCGCCGTAACCAATTCGGCGGATCGTTCGGCGGCCCGATTGTGAAGGATCGGATGTTCGGCTTCTTCGCAATTGAGAAGCTGAAGCAGACCACAATCGACATCGTGGATACGCAGGGAATTGATCCAACGCAGAATGGCTCATTCGATGTGCCACAGACTGTGTTCACGGTTCTTGGGAAATTGGATGGCGAGATATCCAAGAACAACCACGCCAGTTTGCGCTATTCGCGGGAACATAATACCGACACCAGCGGAGTCACCAACCGAATTCCAAAGTCGACATGGGGCTCAAACGTGAACACCTACAACACGGGTGTCTTCAACCTGACGAGTATCATCGGTCCTACCAAAGTCAACCAATTCACGGGCGAGTTTTCTTCCTGGCGCAACGATCTGCCGCCGAATACCTTCGGTCCCACCCTGAATTTCCCGAACGGTGTTGTCCTGGGCCAGGCGCCTTGTTGCCCGCAGAGCACAACACTTACCAAGATACAGACACGCGACACGTTTTCGCTGGTGGCCGCCGGGAAAGGAACTCACAATTTCAAATTCGGCGGAGAGTACGTCTTTACGCGCCACCCGGGTGGAACTTTCAACATCCAAAAGACACCGCAGTACACCTTTCTTGGCGACAGTTTGACGGCCCCCGTCAGCCAGATTTTCTATTTGATCGGTGATGGAGTGTTCGAGTTCAACAGTTTTCACCGCGTGGGATTGTTCGCCCAGGACGACTGGAAGGTCAACCGCAAGCTTACTCTGAACCTGGGCCTGCGCTGGGACTATTACGGGGGCGTTGCCTTCAACCAGAGCTACAGCACCACTTACAACTTCCTGCAGACGGTACTGCCCACTTTTGCCGGGCGCCAGATGCGGACGGCAGGAGACAATTTCGGCCCGAAAATCGGTTTCGCATACGATCCGGTTGGTGACGGCAAAACTGTGATTCGGGGTGGCTATGGGTACTATTACAATTTCCCGATTCTCACAACCTTTTTCACGATGGTTGAACGGAACCCGAATCCGCTCCGCCTAGGATATCTGGTGGTTGACACGAGTCTCGACAACAGTGGCATCCGAAACCCTGACGGAAGCATATTCAAGTACGGAGAGCCGCTGCCCCCGAATCAGCTCACTTCAAGTCCAATCCCGCTTGAGGATTCAGTGGTCGATCCCCGCAACGTCGATCCTCGCTATCAGCACGCGACGATTGGTTTTGAGAGACAGTTATCCACGAAAACGGTTATTGGTGCAGATTTCATTTGGTCTCGAGGTGATCACACGCCTTTTGCAAATCAGATTAATCGATTTCCGATAGGCGGGGGTGTCCGCCCGTTTGCAGAAGCGGGATACAATTTCCCGATCCGTATCGAAGACACGTCCGGCCAAAGCCGTTATAAGGCCCTCAACATATCGGTAAACCACAACTATTCACGAAATTTCCAGTTGACCGCGTGGTACACGTATTCGACCTGTGACAGTTTTGACATTATCGCGTCCGACCAGGGATTCGACACGTTTCCGGTCAACGAAAACGATCCTCACAACCGTCAGGGTTTCGGACCCTGTCAGTTTGATCCGAACCACAAGCTCGTCTTCAGCCCAATCTTCACGCTGCCCTTGGGGTTTCAGATCTCGAGTATCACTCGGTTTACCACTGGACGTGCTTACAACATCAAGGCAGGTGCTGATCTAAACGGAGACGGAATCAGCAACGACCTTCCCCCTGGCGTCGCTCACATCAACGCGGGTACAGGCGCGAACTTCTTCCAATCTGATATCCGTGTGTCCAAGATCTTCAAGCTGCCCGGCGATTTTGGCCGAATCGAGGGCATCTTCGAAATCTACAACCTCTTCAACAACACGAATCCTGCTCTTTACGACGGCAATAAGCTGTCTAACACGTTTGGGCAGCCGACCGCGTTTGCTGGGGACCCATTGCAACCGGAGGCGCGACTGATCCAGTTAGGAGTTCATTTCAATTTTTAGTTGCCTAAGCCGGGGAGCAATAAAACGTCGATACCGATTAGCGGTACTGTTGCTTCGAGCTTGCCTGCCTGCTGCGAGATGGACAGACGATGAGCACTCTACGGAACGACCTTCTCGCGTTCTCATTGATTTTCCCTGTCCTGCTTCCCCCCTTTACCCGGGCGCAGGCCCCTGACTCCAGTCGTCAGGGGGCTGCCTCCTATGGCGGAGAGATCTTGCCTTCTCAGGCTCGAAGGGTGATTGCTCCGCTGTTGCCGTACTCCACGCTTGACGCAATTACCAACGAACTCTCAGGCGAGCTGACCATGCAGCACATCCAGGTGATCAGCCTGTTCCATCGGACTGAGCCTTCCTTGGAGTTCAAAGAGTCTGCGGAGTATGTCGAGCGCAAGCTGAAGGAATTCGGGCTCGCCGACGCCCACATCGAGAGTTTCCCGGCGGATGGCAAGATCATGTACTCCACATTCCGGTCTCGACCCCAGTGGGATGTGGAGTCCTCGGAGCTGTGGCTGGAGGCACCCAACAAGGAGCGGCTCGGTAGCTATGCCGAGACTGCGGTGTCAGTTGCAAATAACAGTCGCTCCGCTAGCGTGACGTCGGAAGTTGTCGATGTCGGCAACGGGACCGCTGATTCGGATTATGCTGGCAAGGACGTGGCGGGCAGGATTGTTCTCGCCGAGGGTGACACTAATCTCGTTCATCGCAAGGCGGTGTATGAGCACGGAGCCGCGGGCATAATCGACTATCGCCTAAACCTGATCCCCACCACGCGCCAGCAGGACATGCTCGACCTGGTCACGCAGGGCGTGATCTGGCCGCTTGATCCCGAATACAAACAAAAGGCCAAATTCGTCTGCATGATTTCTCCCCGCAAGGGACGGCAACTCCACGCGATGCTCCGCGCTGGGGAGAAGGTTGTCGTTCACGCGGAGATCAAGACGCGCGTGGGCCCCGGCGAGTATCAGGTCGTTACTGCAACGATCCCAGGCGGGAACAAGAAGGCAGAAGAGTTCGTGCTGAGTTGTCACCTCGGGCACCCGAGGCCGGGCTCAAATGACAATGTGAGTGGCTGTGCAGCGATCCTAGAGATCGCCCGGGGATTGACCCGCTCCATTGCTACCGGCGCACTGCCACGCCCAAGGCGAAGCATTCGGTTCATGTTCCCCCCAGAAAACTCTGGCACGATCATGTACCAGGTGACACACCCTGACGCCAAACTGCACCAGGTTGCGGCGATGCAACTCGATTCGGTGGGTGGGAACCCAACTATTACGGGGAGTGTCCTGCACCTGTTCCGCACGCCATACTCCATGGCGACGTACCTGAACGATGTCGCTCAGAACCTGTTCCAGTTCGTATCCGATACGAACGTCGAGAAGATTCCTTACCGTGTCGCCTTCCCACACCAGTTTGAGCCACGCATCACTTCAGTCACAGGCACGCGTGACAATTTCTGGGGCAGCGTCGACGAGTTCTTTGACGGTAGTGACAGCTTTATTTATTCCGATAGCTCTGTTGGAGTCCCGGCCGTTTACTTGGAGGATTGGCCGGATCCATACTTTCACACCAGCGGCGACCTGCCGGAGAATCTGGACCCAACCAAGCTGCGGCGCAGTTGCGTGATTGCCGCATCGGTTGCCTACGCCTTGGCTAACGCCGATGACGAAGATGTGGTTCGGTTTGCCTATGAAACTGCGAATCGGGCCCGCGAGCGCGTAGCAGCTCTGGAACGTGATGCTTACGACAGGCTTTCGCTCTGCGACGCCGTGCATTTTGAGGATTGCTACACCACGGCTGCGAACGCAGTCGAACAGGCCTACAAACGCGAAGGGCTCGCCATCACCTCCGCCAGCCGGCTCGCAGACGAAGCCTCTCGGGTTCAGCCCCAACTACAAGCTCTTCGAGAGCAGTTTCTTAAAGCTCAAACGTCTTCCCAGGAACGATTGGAGGCGTATTCGAGCTGGCTCGGGGGAGTGCGGCGGGTAGGATTCTCAAAACGTCAGCCTGGCAAGGAAGAGAAAGAGGCTGCAACTCGATTCCCGAAGAGAAACCGTAACCTGATCGGCCCCATGGACAGCTTCGCCTTCGACTACCTGACGACCAAGCTCGACTCGCAATACCGGCAGCGTTATGACATCTTCAATCTTCCGGCGAACTCGTATGCTTTCGAGACTGCGTATGAGGCGCTCAATTTTGCGGACGGCACTCGCAGTGTGCTGGATATCACGAATGCCTTGCAGGCCGAGTTTGGCAACGTACCCCTAAAAGCGGTGGATCAATACTTGGCGTTGCTTGCCGACAATGGTGTAGTCCAGTGGGTCAAGCCCGAGGATGGCAATAAGCAATGATCCACGGTGTGGCGAGAAAGGAAAGCTATGATGTGCCGGCCTGGTGAGATTCAATTCACGAAGGCTTCAGGAGAGCAAGCAATGAGACTTCATTGGGCAAGCGACGTGCTCGTCGCGGTTCTGGTGGTCGCCATGGCGGTTGGTTCCGCGGCACAGGAGGCGTCCACCTCCGAGATCCCGCGAGCCGTGGAGGTTACGCCGAAGCAAGTGACAGCCGAAGTGGGGCAACAGCTCAAGTTCACAGCCGTCGCCAAGAACGCAGCGGGCGAGGTAATTCCGGGCGAGCCCTCGCTGTGGTTTGCTGCGCCCTTCGATCTGGCGGGAGCCGAAAAAGGCGTGGTCACCGTCTATCAACCGGGCGAGATTCGGGTAGGTGCAGTAATCGCCGGCAAGACCGGATACGCCACGGTCACCGTGCTGCCGCCCCCTCCAAAGACCGTAGATATCGTGTCACCGGGACCAATCGTGGTCGGTGGATCACGGGTCTTGCAAGCAACGGCCCGCAATGAGAAGGGTGATCCGCAGCAGAATGCTCCCATCGCCTGGAGTTCGGAAACACCCTCGATTGCCAGTGTCGACAAGGCTGGAGTGGTAGTGGGTCTCCGCCCCGGGCAGGCCAAAGTACGTGCCACTTCCGGGAAGGCCAGTGGCGAGGTGAGCTTTGCGGTGGAGAAGAATCCCGTTGCCAGCTTGAACGTGCAGCCGAGCACTGCGCAAGCAAAGACCGGTGACGTGGTGCGCTTCACTCCACAGGCCAAGGACGCGCAGGGCGGAAGCGTAAAGAACGCTTACGTTTCCTGGGAAGTGATCGGAGCCGGCGCGACGATCTATCCCGAGGGTGCGTTTGTGGCCGAAGAGCCCGGCACATATATCGTGAAGGCCACCAGCGGGGGACACGGTGCCACCAGTTCCGTGGCGGTGTCACCGCGCAACCAGGAACGTCAGCTCGATGTCGTCGCGCACGTGATGCCGAAGGACTCAGAGACCGCCGAGCAATGGATTATCGGCAACTATGCATATCTTGCGACCGTCAGCGACAAGCTGCGCGTCTACGACGTTTCCGATCCCTCTTCGCCGAAATTGCTGGACACGCTGACGGTCGACGCGAGGCTCATCAACGACGTCAGCACGACCCCTGACGGCAAGATCGGTGTCATCACGCGCGAGGGCGCTTCGACCCGAAAGAATGGAATCGTGTTCCTCGATACATCGGATCCGAATCATCTGAAGGTTTTGTCTGATTACACCGCAACGGTGACCGGCGGAGTTCACAGCGCATACATCAACTGTCATTACGTTTATCTGACCGATGACGCCACGGGCTCAATGCGAGTCATCGATTTCGCCGACGTGAAGAACCCGAAGGAAGTAGCCCGATGGCAGGTTGACGCCCCGCTCGCGCAAACGATCGAGGGTCATTTCGGTCCCATGTCGGCCGGCCGCTACCTTCATGATTTACAGGTGATCGACGGACTCGCGTATCTTGCCTACTGGCGGGATGGACTCGTGATCCTCGATGTCGGCAGCGGCATCAAGCATGGTAGTCCGGAGCATCCGCAACTAGTCAGTCAGCTCCGCGTCAATCAGAACGAGTTGTACGGCGACGGCTGGCTGGCGGGAACGCACACCGTATTCCGCTACAAGAACTACGTGTACATCGGCGACGAGGTATGGCCAGCAGAATTTGACCTCGCAGCCCGTACGCGCATCCCGGTTCGTGGCATTGTGCAGGTCGTGGATGTAACCGACATAGAGCACCCGAAGATTGTGGCCCACTATTCTGTTCCCGAAGCCGGAGCGCACAACATCTGGGTGGCCGACGACCTCCTCTACATGGGCTACTACAACGGCGGCGGAAGAGTGCTGGACGTTTCGGGCGAACTACGCGGCGATCTCTACCGTCAAGGCCGGGAGATTGCGCGCCTCTGGACCGGCGACCCCAACGGTTACCGTACGAACCTGCCGTTTACCTGGGGAGCCCAACCACACAATGGCCTGATCTACTTCAACGACATCAACTCGGGCCTTTGGATCGTGAAGCTCGGGAAACCAACCTTTAAAGGATCTACGACTGCCCCGGGCCTGCCGTGATGATCGTTCTTAGGCGACGACTCCTCATTCTCGTGTGGCTGCTGTTGGCGCGGTGTGTGGCACAGACGGCGGCGTCCGACAACGACTATTTTGTGTATCTGGTCTGCGAGGGCGCTGACAAGGTTGCGATTGTCAAGTTTGGGCTCGACGGCGCGAAAGTCGATCATCTCGTGAACACCAGAGTTCTTCCGGGCGGCGACATCAGTGGACCCCACGGGATTGTATTTTCGCCCGACCGACAGTACTACTACGTGACCATTGCGCACGGCCGCCCATACGGGCAGATGCTGAAATACCGCGTGAAAGACGATGCCGTGGTGGGGCAGGTCAGTCTCGGATTCTTTCCCGCCACCGTGGATGTCACGCCCGATGGGAACTTTCTCTACACGGTCAACTTCAACTTGCACGGCGATATGGTTCCGTCTTCGGTATCGGTGGTGGCGTCTGATGAAATGATCGAGGCGAAGCGGATACCAACCTGTGTCATGCCACACGGATCACGCATCAATCCGCAGGGAACCAAGCAGTATTCGGCCTGCATGATGAATGACATGCTGGTCGAGATCGATACCCAGAAGTTCGAGGTCTCCCGAGACTTTGTGCTTTCGAAAGGCAAGGAAGCGGGTATGACGGGATCTCCGCCAAAAGAGCACTCGATGTCTGCTGCCACCTGCAGCCCGACGTGGGCACAGCCGTCAGTGGACGGAAAATCCATCTTCGTCGCCTGTAATAAGTCAGACGAAATCGTCGAAGTGGGCGTGGACAGTTGGTCATTGAAGAGGCGGATCGCCGCCGGGTCCGGTGTCTACAACCTGGCCGTCTCCAGGGACGGAAAACTGGTGGGCACAAACAAGCGTGGACAGTCGGTTTCCGTTTTTGACGTGGAGAGCGGTCGCGAACTGGCGCGCATCCCGACGAAACGCAAGATTCCGGATGGCGTGGTGATCAGTCCCGATAACCGATATGCCTTTGTCGCCGTCGAGGGAATTGGCTCCGAGCCCGGGACGGTAGAGATCATCGATCTGCAAACGCTGAAAACCGTTGCTACCGTCGATGTTCCCCAGCAGGCAGTCGGCATCGACTTTTGGAAAACGGAGGTTCGCTCGCCGAAGGCGAAATAACACCGATCCCTGGGAGGCTGGTGGAATCTACGAACTTCATGAAAACGAGCCCGAGGTACTGGTCATCGGCGGGGGTGTGATCGGAGTCTGTGCGGCCTACTACGCTGCTAAAGCGGGTAGCCAGGTCACCCTACTGGAGGGGTCCACAATCTGTTCGGGGTGCTCACGAGGGAACGCAGGATGGTTGGTGCCCAGCCACTGCATTCCACTTGCCTCGCCGGGCTCGCTGACCAAGGGATTGAAATGGATGTGGTCGCAAGCGAGCCCGTTCGCGATCAGGCCAAGGCTTGATTGGGCTCTGATGAAATGGCTGATTGCGTTCGCTGGAGCTTGTAAGGAAGAGAAAGTGAGAGAGTCCATTCCGGTGCTTCGAGATTTGACCTTCCGGAGTTTGGCTCTCTACCGCGATCTCTGCAGCGTGGAAGGTGTGAGGTGTGATCTTCGGAACGACGGGACGCTCACCGTGTTCGCCACTCCAGAGGGCCTCGAGGAAGGCCGACGTGATGCCGATCTGCTTGGCGAGTACGGCATCACCACGGAGATTTGGAGGCCCGGGCAAGTGACGCAAAGCGAACCACAAATCAATCCGCAGATTGCCGGTGGAATCCTCTACCCCCAGGACGCACAAATCTCGCCGAGCGACTTTGTCGAATCACTTTCAGCCGTAGCACAGAGCATGGGCACGAGCATACTTGCGTCCACCCAGGTCACCGGCTTTCGCCAGGAAGGCAAGACCATTACGACCGTGCAAACTACACGGGGCGAGTTTCGCCCAAAGATCGTCGTTCTCGCGGCGGGTGCAGATTCCACGCGTCTTGCAGGCATGCTTGGAGTTCAACTGCCGATCGAAGCAGGTAAGGGCTATAGCTTCAGCGTCCCGTCAGATCAGTTCGGTCCTTCGAGGGCGCTTCTGCTGAGTGAGGCAAAAGTCGCAGTAAGCCCTTTCCGAGGCCGCACCCGTTTTGGAGGAACTCTTGAGCTGTCTGGACTTGATTACACAATCGATGCTGCCCGGGTGATTGCAATCCGAGAGAGTTCGAACCGGTACCTTTCGGCAAGCCTGCTTGTCAACGTTGAAGAGAAATGGACTGGTCTGCGGCCCTGCACTCCGGACGGACTGCCGATCATCTCCCGCATTCCCTCGGTACGCAACCTGGTGGTAGCTAGCGGACACGCGATGTTGGGTGTGAGTCTTGGTCCGATCTCGGGGAGCCTGGCAGCGCAGCTGGCTCAAGAGAAGCAACCAGAATTCAACCTCGATCCGCTGAGCGCATCTCGGTTTCATATGTAATCAACTGAACTCGCTTCTGAATCGAAGTGTAGATCGCAGATAACCCGTATGCTCACTTTGTCTGAAGACCAAGTCCGGCAGAACTTAGAGGTCGATGAAGTGCTGCGTGCCTTGGAGCAGATGTTCGGACGGGACTATGAAACAACCGCGATTCTACCGCAGCGCATTCAAATGCAGATGGGCGCGGGATCCACGTGCCTCATCATGCCCTGTAGCGATCGCGCGATACCGGGGACGGGCGTGAAGGTAGTTACGGTTCGGGAGGGTATGCAAGTAGACGGCGACCGTGTCCAGGCCAACTACTTCCTTCTTGAGTCCGCAACCGGAAAAGTCTGTGCTTCGTTGTCGGCGAACCACCTTACAGAAGTACGCACTGCTGCAGTTTCAGCGATCGCAACAAAGTTTTTGGCGCGTCCAGAAGCCAAGACCCTGGGTGTCTTCGGGACGGGTCGGCAGGCTCTTGCCCACCTTCTTCTCTTAACCCGTGTGCATCGCTATGAGCGGATTTTGGTATGCGGTTCGCGAAAATCCCAGAGTGAGGCGTTTAAGCTGTTAGCTGGAGAGGATCACGATCTGGTAGTGGAGGCTGTCGATTCGAACACTTGTGCTGGAGAGGCAGATGTAATTTGTACGTGCACGACTTCGAAAGTTCCGATTTTCGACGGTCGGTGGGTTCGTGAAGGGACCCACTTAAATCTGGTGGGTGGATTTCAACCGGATGGACGTGAGGTTGACGACCTGGTGGTTTCTCGATCGCGGATTGTTGTGGACACATTTGAAGGGGCGCTCGCGGAGGCGGGAGACCTGCTGATTCCCCTTCACAACAACATCATTACCAAAGAGCACATCATCGGCGATTTGCACCAGATCGTTAGCGGAAGGCTTGTCGCCCGCAACGATCAGGATGAAATCACCATATTCAAAAGTGTAGGTTTCGCGTTAGAAGATCTCGTTGTAGCGAGCCTACTGTATGACCGTCTGCGTCTGCATCAAGAGAGAGCGGCGGCGTCACCTTGAGGAGCCCGACGCTGCTTTCACTCATGGAGGAGAACACTGGATGAAGATTGTAAGGGTTCGAGTCGTTCTCGTTGTATTGATACTGCTGCTTTGCTGGGTGGCCACTACGCAGGAGCTTCAGAGGAACCCTGCAGTGGGAGTGGTCGAGGAGTTTACCTCCGCGTACAACGCCAAGAACCTTGCAAAGCTCGTTTCGCTATACCGCCGGACGCGATCGTGGTCTCCGAAGCGGGAGTCGCCGAAGGGCACGAAGCCATACAGGCTCGCCTGGGCGCTGGCGTGCAAAAAGGGAACACCATCGCGGAGATCCATCCAGCCAAGAGCGAGAGTTCGGGCAAGCTCAGCTACACCGAGGGCAGCGCCGATATCATTAGTGGCGGCCAGCATCTCCGTCGTCGATATCTCGTAGTCGTTAGAACCACGGGTTTGCGCAAAGAGATCATCCTTCACTATTCGGTGCCGATTGTCGAAAAGAGTGCTGGTCGCTAAGGTTCTACCTATCAAAAGCGGGGTTGTCAGGCACGAACCGCACCACCCGATCCGGATGTGCCGCTTTGATGAAAGGCGATGTTGAAGTCATCGAAACGGGAGGTCACGATTTGGCTCCAAATACACTTCCAGATTAGTTGGTTTTCATCCGGCGAAAAATCCAACTTTCCAGTCCCAGGCAGGAAAGCGTTTCCAGGTGCAGGAACTGGGCCGCCCGGAGCGGGGCGCTGGTGAGCCGGGATTGTCAAAATTTTCGTCGTGGCGGCGGACTGCCTGGTCTTGCCGACGAGACAGCGAACCAGGCTGATTAGCCCGAAGACGGCGCCAGCTCACAATAGTCCTCTGCGGACTCTCTGAGGAAAATCCTCGGCCCTAGTAGACGATTTTCGAACTTTTGTCTTCTGCAACCGCCCGCAAGTCGTTGAAATCATGGCAGCGGAACCGTGAGATCTCTACTTTGCCTGGGTAGCTGGCGACCTACACCATCCACGCCGGTGGGTGGGAGATTGAAGGCCAAGGTTTAGCTTAACTTCTTCCTAATGAGTCTCAATAAAACCTGTGGCGGATTCACGGATCGCAAGTTCTTTATTCTAGCGATTCCAAACGCGACTGAAGCTTTACGGAGTGCCGTACGGAAGCCCCCCGTAAGGGCAAAGGGTGGCGCCGGATAGTGTCGCGGTGTCGCTACCTGCACCGCTTGATACGGATAGTCGCCGAACCGGGGACCCTTCTCTTCACGAGAGGTCTTCGCCATGAAGTCCACGTAAATCCACTCGGGTGCATACGCTCCTTTGGCATTGAGCCGAAAAGACAGTACCCAATCAGCGTTCCGATAGTCACCCTTCCCGCAGGAGACGAACGTATATGGTGATTTCTGATAAAAGTCTGCCCTGGCGATGTCCTTGGCCTCTCGCGCAAATTCACCACGAATGTCATACCAACCCAGTTTCCACTCGGGACGGACAGGCAGTTCGAACCATTCCGAATACGAGACTTTTTCAGGCTTCCGATAACTCCGCTGCTTTCGAGCCATCAACTTCCGATGCTCGCGTTCGAGCCGGTCCATCTCGTGTTTGTTGAACGACCGTGTCCTTAACGATTCAATCACGTCGTCAATGCCAACCGAAGTCGCTGGAAGAAGCACACCGAACTCTTTCAGGTCCCCGGCGCCCAATGCATTCGTCGACAAATTGGCTGACGTGATGACGACTCCACGCTTGGCGGCCCAATAGACTTTCATGTGAAGGCGATCTGCGAATCGGATACGAGCACCGGCTTTTTTCAACCTTCGAAGCTCAAGAGGATTGGTGCCCCCAGCCTTGGGCCAGCATACGATCTCAAGACCTTTGGGGTTTCGGATGAAGGCTCTGGCCCCGTCACCGACAAACGCAGTAATCGCGACTCTTCGCACGCCGGGGGACCTGCTCATCAGATTACTGATGGCCCGGCGAACCTCTCTGGATGATCCTAAAATTCTCAACGCTTCCTCATCACGCCCAATGACTGGCTTGTCTGTTAAGCATCACCCGAAGGCAATCTTACTGCCGCCTATTCTGGCTGTCACGTCTCAGACCCAGTGTCCGAAATTCCCGGATGGACGTTGAATGCCGAGAGCCAGTGGAGGCTCCATCAAAGTAAGAAGCATCTTCCGGGCCAAAAAAGATGCTCCTTGCGTCGGGATAATCGGGCTAGCGCAGCAATGGCGATTTTGCAACCAACTACACCGAACGAATTCCTGACGCTGTCTTTGTGAGATTAATCACTGACTCAGATCTCTATTGAGGTGTAGTGTCGAACCGCACTAGAGCTGAAGAGGACCTGATGAGACCAAAGACGAGGCCGACATTGAAGGATGAGGAGAAGCTGGTACAGCGCGAGGAACGCAATTCCGTTTTAGAGAAATTGGACGAGTTGATAGAAGCATACGAGAAGAGATTGTTAGGCGAGGACACCTCAAGCTCGGTTAAGACAGTCCTTGTTGGCCGCCCGGAATCAAACCGACGTAAATTTTAGATTGCTTCGCTTTTCGCCTTCCTTGCCGCGTGGCGCTGCTATTGCCGAGCCGAAAGCCGGCTGTCGAGCGCAAGTCTGAAACCTTCGAGCGGTTCGTTCTTGCCATTCTTGAGCCGCAATACCAGCTGACCGCTGTCGGTGGGGTAAAGAAGAATATGCCAGTGCCCACCATCCTCTCTTTCGTCAGACATCTGCATGAACAAACTCGCGAGATTAGCGAAATACTCACCGAAGGTAGGGTGCGGTGACGGCTGGCGCATTCGCCTATCGCGGTCCTTTCCCAAAACTGGCGCGGTGGCTGATTCCTCGTCTCTGGTTTCTGTTACTCGTTCCGCAGATGAGTCGCCAATTTCGGAATCGTTAACTGGAAGGTGCGGCGACCGTCTCCCGACACTAACGTCGCCGCTGTTTATTCCCGAAGAGCTTACCTGCCCTTCTTTTCCGTGATTTGGTCCAGACGCCAGGGATTTTGGTACGCCTCGATCCGGATTCATTTCTCCTTGTCCATCGATAATTGGAAAGCCG
>Ga0306921_10002087_pt1 | contig 19933 bp, 18 predicted proteins | sample sta12Cox44000080_FD_203760 | JGI IMG/M metagenome (GOLD analysis project Ga0306921, IMG submission 203760) | Lab enrichment of tropical soil microbial communities from Luquillo Experimental Forest, Puerto Rico - statoxic.12C.oxic.44.000.080 (v2)... | ecosystem: Environmental > Terrestrial >... | reverse complement strand
GGCCCTTAAGTTTTTCTCGCCGAAACTAGAGCCGTTGGTCGGTCCTACGGGTCGAGAGGCGCTCTTATGCGTAGGGAGCGCCGGCCTGTACGTTCAATCAATCTTCCGAGCCGAAGATGCGCTTGAAGTCGGCATCGGCGCGCACAACGATCTCGCGCGCGATGTCGGGATTGGCGGTGGCAGTGTGGGCGAAGACGAACGAGCGCCGGCGCGCGCGCCGCTGCTCCGGCGACGCAGTAGTGTCGCGGGTGCTCTCGATCAGTTCGTCTTGGGTCTTCGGATCGCGGACCACTTGGTCCTCCTGCCAGTTGGCGGAGGACTTGGGTCTCCGCCGGTTACGCTAGGTGTAGGCCTAGGCCTTGTTTGGATATCTGATGCTCGAATGTCATACCCACGCACGAACGCCGCCAATCGCTCGGCCGATTAAACGGCCGTGCGGCGGCGGTTGAGAGCGCGGTATATGGTCTTAACGAAAGCATCTGTTCCTCGGAGCGACTGAGCGCGTCCTTTACGGCGGGCTGATATAGTGATCGGTTCAGAAAAGTCAAGCGCAAGCCGGCAACAATGGGCAACGTTGTGGCAACAAAGTCTCACTTTATCTAATAGTCGGTTACGATCAAGCGGGCGGGCGCAGTCATGCCGGGAGGGACGCTCCTCTGCGCATCCCCCATATGTGTTTGCTCCGCCCTCCGCTTACGTCGTCCCGCCCGGCAGCAAGGCGACCGCGGCTTCGGTCGTCAGCAACAGGAAAGTGAAAGTCTCCTGCAGATAGAGACGCACGGCCGTGTCGGTGTGGCTCAGATAGCCGATGGAAATGTCCTGGCCGAGGTAAAGGCCGAAGTCGCCGCCGCGGGTGGTGAGCACGAAGGCGCCCGCAATCGCCGGCGCCCAGATGATCTCGCCGTCCACCAGGCACTTGACGTGGTCAAGCACCGGGTAGCCGTGGTCGCTGGTCTCGCTGAGCCCGGTATAGGCATCAGCGCCCAGCACGGCGCAGTAGGGGCCGTTGACACCGACCAGGCGCAATTGGCTCAGCGCCTGCGCAATGGCGTCGGGGTAGCCGCGCACGTCGGCCGGCAGCGTCTGCACCGGATTGCTGGTCCCTTGCCGGATGCCTTCGATACCGGCGCCGGCATAGCCCTCGAAGATGGCGCGGTCTTCCGCAAAGGCGAGGCGTTGCGCCGCATCCTTGGCGGGCTGCCAGTCCGAGTCGTTTGCACCGCGCTCGACATCGTCGATCTGCTGGCGATCGAGATCGAACGGCACGCGCAGCTCGACCAGCGCTTTCACCTCGCGCTGGCGCGCCAGGATGCCGTCGCCCGGCGCTTCGAGCGCGCGCAGGTGGCCGGTGCCGACGGCGGAGAGGCCGATGCCGCCGGGCCCCTGCACATCCACCACCCGCCGTCCCGCGAGGTGGCGCTTGAGCGTGCGCGAGGTCTCCTCCTCGATCTGCGACCACGCCGCTTCCGAGATCGGGGCAAGCTCGCGGTGAAGGTTATTCATTGGACGGGCCTCCTTTGAGGGAACCTATGCCGAGCGAACCATCGCCTGACGGCGCGGCGGGCTGTGCGGCGCTCGATGTCTCGGCAGTGGCCGGGGCCGCCGCGGTCCCGTCACTGCCGACGTTCTCCAGGAAGGTCGCGGACGGGACGAAAAAGAGATTGCCGGTGACGGCGCGGCTGAAATCCAGCAAACGGTCGTAGTTTCCCGGCGGCCTGCCGACGAACATGTTCGTCAGCATCTGCTCGATGGTTCGCGGCGAGCGCGCGTAGCCGATGAAATAGGTACCGAACTCACCCTGCGCGGGACTGCCGAAGGGCATGTTATCGCGCAGGATCTTCATCTCCTTGCCGTCCTCCACGATTGTGGTGAGCGCATTATGGGCGCAGCTCGGCTTGACCGCATCGTCGAGCTCGATGTCGGAAAGCTTGGTGCGGCCGATGATGCGTTCCTGCGCTTCGGTGGGTAGCGCGTTCCAGCCGGCGAGATTGTGCAGGTATTTCTGCACAATCACATAGCTGCCGCCCGCGAATGCGGCGTCCTCCGCGCCCACGATGGTGGCGTCGATGGCGGTCTGACCGGTCGGATTCTCCGTTCCGTCGACAAACCCGATCAGATCGCGGTCGTCGAAATATTTGAAGCCATGCACCTCGTCGGCCGGCGAGACCGCACCCGCGAGCCGCGCCATGATCTGCGTCGACATCTCGAAGCAGAGATCCATGCGCCGGGCGCGGATGTGGAAGAGAAGATCGCCCGGCGTGGCGACCGCATGGCGGGCGCCGGCCTTGATCTCACGGAACGGATGCAGCTCCGCCGGCCGCGGCGCGCCGAACAGCATATCCCACGCGCTCGAGCCAAATCCGATTATACAGGAAAGGTTGCCCTCGATATCGCGGAAGCCCACGGCGCGCAGCAATGCGGGGAGGTCGAAGCACAGTGACAGCACGGTCGCCCGATTGGCGGCGCCGGGATTGATGGTCACGACCAGGAAGATCGCCGCGCGGGTCAACGAGCCGAGCACCGCCTGCGGGACCGGAGGCAGCCCCTGCTTCGGTCCGGGAGCGCTCAACAGATCGGAATCCATCGCTGCTCTGCTCCCGCGAAATTCAGGATCTCGCTTTGCGAGCTACTTTGCATCCATCGATGCGCCGGACTGTACGCAAGCACGCGCCATCATGAAAGTGCCCGGTGGCAGGAAAACCCGCGCGCGAGCTTGCTCAGGATTCCGGCCGCTGATCTGGCGCAGCGTTGCCAAGTTTCGTGAGGCGCTGATCGCCAGAGGTCAATGGACAGTTCAGGCATCAAGATCGCGGTGCATCGCCATCATCATGCGGTGCATCGGCATCATCATTTTGCTTCGTCAGCGTGAGATCGTCGTAGCCGGTCCGGCTGCTGTAGAAGATGAGCGCCATCAGGCCGCCTCCGAGCAGCAATCCGAATACGAGCCCGACCGCCAAAAAGGCGTAGCCCCATCCGGGAACTTCAATATTGCCGGAATGTGCGACCCATCCTTCGTAGGCGCCGAACAGGGCAGCGGCGAGCAGAAGCGCCAGCACCAGCACCGCGATCCATCCGCCTGGCACGTTCTCGTCCGGCTTTCTCCCGGCGATCGCCCGTCCTGCTGCCGGGTTTGGGCGCAAGGACATTCAAAATTTTATTGCGCAAGGCGTGAACATGTCACGGTGCCGCGGTCATGCGTTCAGCGCTTCGCTGCAATGCCATGGTTGCATTCGGCGGTCGATTCGCAGCTTTCGAAGCGTGCGGCTGCGGCCACTCCGTCTGTCCAACAAAGGCAGGCGCCGAGGTCGTTAGCGCAAGGGCGGCGGCCACGGACAGCTTTGCTGCAATGCAGTCAGCTGCCGAGCTGCGAGCGCACGTAGGCGTCGCGGTCAGTGGGGCTGTTCCCCAAGCCCCTGTTCAGCTGAAAGGATTGATCGGATTGAATGACCCGGTCGCTGGGGCTGTTGATGTGCGGCGGATTGTAAGGAGTAACAGCCAGTGGCGGCCCCAGCAAAGGCGTTCGCGGCAGGCCTCCCGCAATGCCCGCGGCCAGCGCGGCGTTCGCAGTGCCCAATAGCGTGAATGCGAAAGCAATTATGCTCATCCTGTTCTTCATCGTCGTCTCCTGTTGTTTGTTGCGGCTCGCTGGCGCTGCGTATGAAAAAAATCCCAGGCGTCATCACGCATATAAGCGTTCGAATGCTCGTGACTTGTCTCAGATTGCTGTCGCTTTGCCGTGCTTGCAGCTTGCGTAGCGGGTTGAACTCGATTTACGAGATCATCCACGGCAGGCCGACGGCGCCGGCTATGGGCGGCTGCCGCGCCGGTACGAGAGTAAGGACAAGTCCGATGGACAGGCGCAGCTTCATGAGCATGATGCTCGTCGGCGCGGCAATCCCCCTTCTGCGGCGCACAGCCAATGCACAGCCGATGCCGCAGGTCCGAAACGTCGTCCTTGTGCACGGCCTGTTTGCCGACGGGTCGTGCTGGTCCGAAGTGATCGCACGGCTGCAGTCGAAGGGAATCCAGGCGACGGCCGTGCAGAACCCTTTGACCACGCTGCAGGCGGCCGTGCAGGCAACGCAGGATGTCCTCGCGCTGCAGCAGGGTCCCACGGTTCTGGTGGCCCATTCCTTCGGCGGCATGATCATCACCGAAGCCGGCATCGATTCCAAGGTTTCGGCGCTGGTTTATGTCGCGGCGCGCGCACCCGATGCGGGCAAGGATTACACGGAGCTTGCGAAACGGTTTCCGGCGCCGCCGGCCTCCGCCGGAATCATCTGGTCCGGCGACTACGGAAGGCTCGGCGAGGAGGCATTCCTGCGCGACTTCGCCGGCGACCTGCCCGCCGACAAGGCGCGGGTTCTTTACGCCGTGCAAGCTCCGTTCAAACGGTCGCTGCTTGCCGACAGGACAACCCACGCGGCGTGGCGATCGAAGCCGAGCTGGTATGCAGTGTCTGAGGATGACCGCACCATCAACCCGGATCTCGAGCGCTTCATGGCAAAGCGCATGGGCGCGAAAACGATCGAGGTAATGGCAAGCCATCTTTCCCTGATATCGCAGCCCGACGCGATCACGAACCTGATTCTGGAGGCGGCCGGTCAGAAGCAACCCCGCTGAGACACGCGGCGCCAGATCAAGGCGGCGACCCAACAGGGCATTCGCCATTTAATCGAAGGAGCGAGCCGGATGAGCATTGTCAAAACAAAGGACGGCACGGAGATCTTTTACAAGGACTGGGGCAAGGGCCAACCCATTGTGTTCAGCCACGGCTGGCCGCTGTCGGCGGATGACTGGGACACGCAAATGCTCTTCTTCCTCAATCACAGGTTTCGCGTCATAGCTCATGACCGACGCGGCCATGGCCGTTCTGCTCAGGTAGCCGACGGGCACGACATGGACCACTATGCCGATGATCTGGCCGCGGTGACCGCGCATCTCGACTTGAAGAACGCCGTTCACGTTGGCCATTCCACCGGCGGCGGCGAGGTCGTGCGCTATCTGGCGCGGCACGGCCAAAGCCGGGTGGCAAAGGCCGTTCTGATCAGTGCAGTGCCGCCGCTGATGGTGAAAACGGCCGCCAATCCGGGCGGCCTCCCGAAGGAAGTGTTCGACGGATTGCAGGCGCAGCTCGCGGCCAATCGCTCGCAATTCTATCGTGACCTTGCGGCCGGGCCTTTCTATGGCTTCAACCGGCCGGGCATAAAATCATCGGAGGCGGTCATCCAGAACTGGTGGAGACAGGGCATGATGGGCGGCGCAAAGGCTCATTATGACGGCATTGTCGCGTTCTCGCAGACCGATTTCACCGACGATCTCAGGAGGACCACAGTGCCGGTGCTGGTGATGCACGGCGACGACGATCAGATCGTTCCATATGCCGACTCCGGACCGTTGTCGGCGAAGCTGCTGAAGAAGGGGACGCTGAAGACCTACAAGGGCTTCCCGCACGGCATGCCGACCACGCAGGCGGACACCATCAATGCCGACTTGCTGGCGTTCCTGAAGACCTGACACCGGAATGCTCAGTCCAGCGCCTGCTCCCGCATCAGCTTGTCAATCGTGATCGGCAGATCGCGCACGCGCTTGCCGGTGGCATGGTAGACCGCGTTTGCGATCGCCGCAGCGACGCCGACAATGCCGATCTCGCCGACGCCCTTGACGCCGAGCGGATTGATCTCATCGTCCTGCTCCTCGACGAAGATCACGTCGATGGCATGCACGTCGGCATTAGCCGGCACGTGATAGTCGGCGAGGTTATGGTTCATGAAGCGCCCGAACCGATGGTCGGTCACGGTCTCCTCATGCAGCGCCATGCCGATGCCGCCGACCACGGCGCCGATGATCTGGCTGCCCGCCGTCTTGGGATTGAGGATGCGGCCGGCTGCCACCGCGCTCACGACCCGCGTCACCCGGATGACGCCGAGCTGCTCGTCGATCCTCACCTCGGCAAACACCGCCGAGTGAGTGTAGTGCGAGTACTTGCCGTTCGCTTGCGGCTCGACGGTCGCTTCCTTCTCGATCCGGTCGGCCTTGCCGGCGCGCATGGCATCCGCGATCGAGACCTCGCCGCCGTTGCCGTCCTTGCGCCGAATACTGCCGTCCGCGAATATCAGATCATCAAGCTTCGCGCGTGCGAGCGGCGAGCACGGCATCTTCTTCGCCAGCCGCAGAAGCTCCTTGCGCACCGCCGCGCAGGCGGCATGGATCGCCGAGCCCACCGATGAGGTGGTGAACGATCCGCCCTCGACCGGCACTTCCGGCAGGCTGGAATCGCCGAGCTTCACCGTCACGTTCGCAAGCGGCGTGCCCAACAGCTCGGCCGCGATCTGCGCCATCATGGTGTAGGTCCCCGGCCCGATGTCGGCGGTGGCGCTTGCAATCTCGACGCTGCCGTTGGCGGTCAGCACGGCGCGGGCGCTCGCCTTCAGCTGCATCGCCTCCCAGATGCCGCTCGCCATGCCGAAGCCTACGAGCTCGCTGCCGTCGCGCATCGAGCGCGGTCGCGGGTTGCGCCTCGACCAGCCGAATCTCTCGGCACCGCGCCGATAGCATTCGCGCAGCTCCTTGCTGCTGAAGGGGCGGTTCTCGATCTGGTCGCGGTCGGAGTAGTTGATGAGCCGCAGCTCGAGCGGATCGATGCTCGCCGCACAGGCAAGCTCATCCATCGCGCATTCGATGGCGTACATGCCTTCCGCCCCGGCCGGCGCGCGCATGTCGCAGGGCGTGTTCTGATCGAGCCTGACGAGGTGCTGGCGAAGCTCGGCGTTCGGGCATCGGTAGAGCATGCTGGACCAGTTGACGCAATTGCGCTGGAAGTCCTCGAATTGCGAGGTCATGGCGACGGTACTGTGGCGGAACGAGAGCAGCCTGCCGCCGCGATCGGCGCCGAGCGCCAGCTCCTGGACGATCGCGGCGCGATAGCCCAGCGTGAACATCTGCTGACGGGTGAGCGTTACCCGCACCGAGCGCTTGAGCGCGCGCGCCGCCAGCGCAGCCAGCAGCAGCTGATATTGCGGACGCTGGCCGGAGCCGAATCCGCCGCCGACATAGGGAGAGAGCACGCGCACCTTGCCGCGCGCCATGCCGCAAGCGTCGGCGACGTAGTTGCGGCTGTTCTGCGGGCCCTGCGTCTTGTCGTAGAAGGTGATGCGGCCATCGCCTTCCCAGACCGCCGTGGTCGCGAACGGTTCCATGGCATTGTGATGCTCGACCGGGATGCGGTACTCGGCTTTCACCCGAACCGGCGCCTGCTCGAACGCCTGCGCGGCGTTGCCGCGTGTATGGGACGGGGAATCCTTCGGCTTCGTGAGCGCGCCGCGCCGGCGCTGCGCCTCGAAATCAGTGACATGCGGCTGCGGCTCGTACTCGACGCGGATGAGCGAGGCTGCAAACCGCGCGATCTCGAGCTCCTCCGCCACCACCAATGCGATCGGCTGACCGCTGAAAAAAATCTGATCGCTGTAAAGTGGACGCAAGGGCGACCCGTCGGGTGCGACTTCGTCCTTGTATTTCTCGTCCGCGGAAGCAAGCCTGGGGCGATGCTCGTGGGAGATCACGTCGAGCACGCCATCGACCGAAAGCGCATCCGCAACATGAATGCGCTTGATCCGGCCCTTGGCGATGGCGGACGAGACCACAAATCCATGCGCCAGGCCGCGCGCTTCGTGCTCGCCGGCGTATCGGGCGGTTCCGGTAACCTTGGCGCGCCCGTCGATGCGGGAGGTCGGCTTGCCGAAATGACCGGCGGCAATCATGGCCATGGCACTCTCCCGCGTTACCTGATTCGCTTGTCCGCCTGCGACTGCGGCGTCGCGCGTGCCGCCTGGGTGAGCGCGCGCACCATGGCGCGGCGCGCGAGCTCGATCTTGAAGTCGTTGTGACCGAAGCCGCGTGCATCGCGCAGCACGACATCGGCCGCTTGCAGGAAGCTCTCTCGCGTCGCGCGCGCTCCCGCAAGCTGCGCCTCGGCCTGGCGGTCGCGCCAGGGCTTGTGCGCGACGCCGCCGAGCGCGAGGCGCGCCTGCCTGATCGTATCCCCGTTCATTTCGAGGCCGACGGCGACCGACACCAGCGCAAACGCATAGGACAGGCGGTCGCGGATCTTGAGATAGCTGTAGTTGTCGGCAAAGCCCTGCGGCGGCAGCTCGATCGCCGTGATGATCTCGTCTGCCCGCAGGCTGCTGTCGACATGCGGCGTATCGCCGGGCAGGCGGTGAAAGTCGGCAAACGCGATGCTGCGTTCCCCGCCGCTGCCGGCGGCAAGCACGCGCGCCTCGAGCGCGGCGAGCGCCACGCACATGTCCGAAGGATGCGTGGCGATGCAGTGCTGGCTGGTGCCGAGGATCGCGTGCATGCGGTTGATGCCCTCGAGCGCCGAGCACCCGCTTCCCGGCGTGCGCTTGTTGCAGGGCGTCGTCGTGTCGTAGAAGTACATGCAGCGCGTGCGCTGCAGGAGATTGCCTCCGGTCGAGGCCATGTTGCGCAGCTGCGGCGAGGCGCCGGCGAGAATTGCGCTGGCAAGCAACGGATAGCGCGCCTCGATCTGCGGGTGATAGGCGAGATCGCTGTTGGGCACCAGCGTGCCGATCCGCAAGCCGCCGTCCTTCGTGTCCTCGACCCTGCTGAGCGGCAGTTGCGTAATGTCGATCAGCAGCGAGGGACGCGCGACATTCTCCTTCATGAGGTCGATGAGATTGGTGCCGCCGGCGATGAATTTCGCAGCCGGATCGGCTGCGATCCTGCGCACGGCATCGGCGACATCGCCGGCGCGCGCGTATGCAAAATTGTTCATGGCCGCGCCTCCCGCGGTTTCTGCGCGGCCTTCGTGGACAAGACCTCGTCGATCGCCGTCACGATGTTGGGATAGGCGCCGCAGCGGCAGATGTTGCCGCTCATGAGCTCGCGGATCTCATCGGCGGTGCGGGCTTTCCCCTCGGCGATCAGCCCGACTGCGGAACAGATCTGACCGGAGGTGCAGTAGCCACACTGGAAGGCATCATGCTCGATGAAGGCCTGCTGCAGGGGATGCAGGGCGTCTCCCTTTGCAAGGCCCTCGACGGTGACGATCCGCGCCCCCTCCTTCATGACCGCAAGCGTGAGGCAGGAATTGATGCGCCGCCCGTCGATCAGCACGGTGCAGGCGCCGCACTGGCCGTGGTCGCAGCCCTTTTTGGTCCCGGTGAGATCGAGATGGAGACGCAGCGCATCGAGTAGCGTGGTCCATGGCGCAATGTCGAGCTTGCGCTCGACGCCGTTGACGTAAAGCGTGACGGTCATCCTGCCCGGGACCGGAATTGCCTGCGTTGGTCTGCGAGTTGCCGCGGCGCCTTGTGCCATCATGATCCTCCGGGCGTATCGGCGGCCGCCAGGATCGAAGCGCCAGCCGGATGCGAGAGATCGTATGCGTTGGGGAAACCGTCCTTCCCACCAATTCCTCCCGGCCGCGCCGGGTTCCAGCGGCACCTCCATGTCGACGACGGTCCATCAGGCCGGCGCGCGGTTCCATGCAAGCCCTGCCACGGGCAGGGGCGGCCCCCGCTTTGGCGATCCTGCAGTCCATGTCTTATTTTGTCTGTAAAGCCGACTGGGCATGACCAGGTGGCGCGCGGCCGCGACAAGGAGCGAACGTGATGTACGATAAGAGCTTTTTCCGGCGCGACCTGCTCAAGGCAGCGGGGGCGTTCGCGGCGGGGGTCACTTTGCCGGCAGAACTCAAGGCCGCCGCGCCGGAGCCGACGGCGGTGAGCCAGGCCTTGATCGAGGCCGCCCGCAGGGAAAACACGGTCGCGTTCTACACCGCCATGGAGATCCCGCTCGCCAAAAGCCTGGCCAAGGCGTTCGAAGCCAAATATCCCGGCATCAGCGTCCGCGTGAAGCGATCGGGAGCCGAGCGGGTGTTTGAGCGCATCGGCGAGGAAGAAGGGGTTTCACTCCACGAAGTCGACGTCGTCTGCAGCACGGACGCCGCCCATTTCATCCACTGGAAGCGCGAGGGCCTGCTCGCCCCTTTCGTGCCGGAGGATGCGGCCAGGTTCCTGCCGCCCGACGAGATCGATGCGGACGGCATGTTTGCAACCGTGTTCGCCCTGCTCAGCCCGATCGCATACAACACCCGCCTGGTGGTGTCGCAGGAGGCGCCCAAGAGCTTCCTCGACCTGCTCGATCCCAGATGGAAGGGCAGGATCGTCAAGGCCCGGCCGGACTATAGTGGCGTTATTCTCACGGCGACGTTTCTGCTGGTGCGCGCGCTCGGCTGGTCCTATTTCGAGAAGCTCGCGCAACAGAATGTGACGCAGGTCCTCTCCGCGTCCGAGCCACCGAAGAAGCTCGCGCGCGGCGAGAGCGCGGTGCAGGCCGACGGCGCCGGCGCCGACCTGATGCTGGCGAAGGAGGCGGGCGCGCCGGTCGAAGTCGTCCATCCGAGCGAGGGCACGCCGCTGATCGCCGCTCCCAGCGCGGTTTTCAAAAGCGCACCCCATCCTAATGCGGCGCGCCTGTTCCAGAGCTATTTGTTCAGCCGCGAGGCGCAGCAGGCGCTGGTCGATATCTACGCTCTGCGCTCGTTCCATGCCCAGGCAAAAGAGAAGGCGGGACGCACGCCGATGTCGACAATCAAGATGATGAAACCCGATTCCGTGGCCATGGAAGCGCAGCGGGAAGAGATCAAGGCGCGCTATGGCCAGATCTTTGGAACGTGATCGGGCAGCGCGATGGCCTCGGCTGCGTCGACTGGGTGGGATGCGCGTGAAGTCGTGCAGACCGCGCGCGCAGGACGTGCTATCCGGATGGCAACAAACATCAACGCAGGGAGGAGAGACATGCTCAGCCGCCGCACGTTCTCGGTCATGCTCGCCGGCGGCGCTGCCGCACCGCACGGCTCATTGGCGCAGGCAGCCAAGCAGCACATGGCCTTCTACTCCGGGGTAGGAACCGAGCTCACACGCTACGCCGTCGACGCCGACGCCTGCACGCTGGCCAAAGGCGGCACCGTGAAGGTGCCGGGCGGCATTCAATATGCGTGGCCGAGCCCCTCGCGCAAATTTCTGTATGTGACCTCGAGCACCGGCGGCCCCGGATTTTCCGGCAATGAGCACCACCTCGCAGCCTTTGCGATCGGCGGCGACGGGGAGCTCACGCCGCACGGGGAGACGGTCAAGCTGCGCTGGCGGCCGATCCACAACAGCGTCGACCTGAACGGAGAGTATGTCCTCGTCGCCTACAATTTCCCGGCAGGCTTAAGCGTCCACCGGATCAAGGCGGACGGCGGCGTCGGCGACGAGGTGGCGCAACCGGACAATCTGGAGCAGGGCACCTACTTCCATCAGATCCGGACGACGCCGGGCAACAAGAGCGTGATCGTGGTGGCGCGCGGCAACAATCCCGAGGGCGGCAAGCCGGAGGACCCCGGCTCGCTGCACGTCTACAGATTCAAGAATGGCCTCTTGTCCAACATGAGCAAGATCCAGCCGGACGGCGGCTACGGTTTCGGACCGCGGCACCTCGACATCCATCCAAGCCAGCCGTGGGTGTACCTGTCGGTCGAGCGGCAGAACAAGCTGATCGTTTATCGGCTAAAGAGCGACGGCGATCTTGCGTCCGAGCCATTGTTCACCCGGGAAACCCTGGCGGATCCCGCTCACCGCTTTCCGGTGCAGAGTGCCGGCCCGATTCACGTCCATCCCGGCGGCGGCTTCGTCTATCTCGGCAACCGCTCGGGTGTCGCAGCAAAGACGGGGCCCGGAGTCGAGGAGGTCAACGGCGACAAGGTGTTCAGCGGAGGCGAAAGCAATATCGCGGTGTTCGCCATCAACCAGGCGACCGGCGAGCCGACCGCCATCCAGCACGCCGATATCCAAGCCGCTCATCCCCGCACCTTCTCGCTCGATTCCGCCGGCAGGATGCTGGTGGTGGGGTCGCTGGCACCGACCGCGATCCGACAGGACGGGAAGGTCGTTACAATCCCGGCGGGCATGACCGTGTTCAAGGTCGGCGCCGACGGCAAGCTCGATTTCGTGCGCAAATACGATCTCGATGTGGGCAAGCTCACGCAATGGTGGAGCGGGATGATCCCGTTGGCATGAGCGCCCATCGCCGAAAAACATCGCCTATTGCGTGCGTCCTTCTGAATCGCAAATGAAGATCGAAGGAGGAAACGAATGCCCCGGCTGCGATACATCGAGGAAAACGAGAAGACGCCGCATGCGCGCGAGCTCATCGAATCGGCCAAGCGCACAGGCGCACCCGATCCGCGGGTGGTGAGCCTGATGACCCGCAGCCCACTCGGCATTGCCTGGGTGGAGTACTGGAACAAGCTGCTCTATCAGGGCGTGCTGCCGCACAAGCTCAAGGAGATGTGCCGCATCCGGATCTCGATGGCGCATCAGTGCGGCTACTGCTCGACGGTGCGATCGAACGTGGCCAAGGCCGAAGGGCTGACCGAGATCATGATCAACGACCTCTTCCGCCATGAGGGGAGCGAGCATTTCAGCGAGCGCGAGAAGGCGGCGCTGCATTACGCGGACCTGTTCAAGCAGGGCGAGCATGCGATCGACAGCGACAAGGTCTATGCCGATCTCGCCAGGCACTTCAGCGATGAAGAGATCATCGAGCTTGGCCTGTTCTGCGCCGAGGTCGACGGGGTCGGCAAGTTCGTCAAGTCCCTCAACGTGCTGAGCTGGGAGGAAGCCTGCGAGATCAATCCCGCGCTTAACGCCGCAGCGGCGCGAGTAGCGGCGGAATAAGCGCCGGGCGACAATTTGAGGTTATCGCCACGGGACACGCATCTGCATCGCTGCCTCCCAGTTCTTTCCGTCGAACGTTTTCGGCACAATCGCGGAAGGGTCGATCCCGTCCAGGCAGCGCACGTTGACGTCGATCTTGTCCGGGTCGGAACGCGGCACATAGAACGGATGAATCCCGCAGTGCCTGCAGAACGTGTGCTGCGCGGTCCCGGTGTTGAACCGGTAGGTCGTCAGATCGTCCCTGCCGCACAGCAGCTCGAACTGTCCCGGCGGCACGAACAGGTGCAGGAATCCCTTCTTCGCGCAGATCGAGCAGTTGCATTCAATGACACAATCGAGATTGGCGGTGACGCGAAAGCGCACGCGCCCGCAATGGCATCCGCCTGCCATGGTCTGCATCGGCCCGGCCTCCTGTTCGGTTGCGGGACTTACCGTTATGCTCGCTTGAGCGACGAAGGCAAACGAGGCCTGCGGAGGTGACCCATGCTTGAGCTGCGTCCCAGTTGCGAATGCTGCGACAAGGATTTGCCGCCATCGGCCACCGACGCCATGATCTGCACCTTCGAGTGCACGTTCTGCCGCGAATGCGTGGAGGAGAGACTGCGCGGCGTCTGCCCGAACTGCGGTGGAAATTTCGCTCCGCGTCCGGTCCGCCCCGCTGCCAGGCTTGCAAACAACCCGCCTTCGACAAGGCGCATATACAATCCGCAAAACTGCGGGCAAACCGGAGTTGCGCGATGCTGAAGAACTTCGACCATCTGACGATCGTTGTTCGGGACGTGGAGCGCGCAAAAGCATTTTTCGCGGTCCTCGGCTTCAAGGAAGCGCAGTCCGTCGTCATAGCGGGAGAGCCGTTCGCCGGCTACATGGGAGTTCCGGGGATCAGGGCCGATCACGTGACGCTCGTCCTCGAGCACGCCTCGCCGCGAACGGAGATACAGCTGCTGCGCTATGCGCATCCGGAGGCCCTGCCCGATCCGCACATTCGCGACCTCCACAAGCTCGGCATGAACCATATCTGCTTTGCGGTCGATGATATCGAGTCCGAAGTCGGGAAGCTCAAGGCGAACGGCTTTCGCACGCGCAACGAGATCATGGACTTTCACTCCCGCAAGCTGGGTTTCATCGACGGGCCGGAAGGCGTCACCATCGAGCTTGCGCAGTGGCATTGAGCTTTTGCTTGTGCAGGGAATGCCGACACATCCCACGGCACATCAGGAAATGGCAGTTCAGGGAGACGCCGCAATGAAAAGACAGAATTCACCCACTCGCCGGATTTCGAGACGGACATTCATGCAGGGCTCCGCCGGCGCCGCGCTCGCCTCGACAGTGGCGGCGCCGCGACTGCTCGCGCAGGCGAACGCACCAGTCCGGATCGGGAATCTCAATTCGTATACCGGCGGGCTCGCCTACGCCGGCGAGAACAACCTCAACGGGATGAACCTCTATTTCGACAGCATCGGCTGGACCGTCGCGGGACGCAAGATCGAGATCATCAAGGAGGACGATCAGTTCAATCCGCAGATCGGGCTGCAAAAAGCAAAGAAGCTGGTCGAGAGCGACAAGGTCGATCTGGTGATGGGTATCCAGGCGAGCAACGTGGCGCTGGCCGTGCTCAACTACATGAAGCAGCAGAAGGCGTTCTACGTCGTGTCCGGGGCCGGCACCGATGCCATCACGTGGGACCGCTATCCCTACCTTTTCCGCACGTCGATCTCGACCTATCAGCTCAGCACCCCGATGGCGGGCTTCGTCTACGATCATCTCGGCAAGGAGATCGTCACCACCGCCTCCGACTATGCGGGCGGCCGCGACGTGGTCGCTCAGTTCAGGGGACCTTACGTGGCCAAAGGCGGCAAGGTGCTCAAGGAGATCTGGCCGCCGCTCGGCACCACGGATTTCAGCCCGTACTTGACCGACATCAAGTCGATCAACCCGCCGGTGACCTACGATTTCATGCCGGGCGCCGACGCGGTGCGCTTCATCCAGCAATATTCCGAGTTCGGACTGAAGGAAAAGATGCCGCTCACCGGCTTCACCATCATCGATTCGCAGACGGTGAGCGCGCTCGGCAAGTCCGCGCTGGGAATCATCTCAGCGCTCACCTACACCGACACCGTCGACAATCCGGAAAGCAGGGAATTCGCCGCGAATTTCCGCGCCCGATACAAATATGCGCCGGACCTGTTCGCGGATTACGGCTACGTGGCGGCGAGGTTTCTGGGCGAGGCGCTCAAGGCCACCGGCGGCGACGCATCCGACAAGAACCGGCTCGCTGAGGCCATGAGCAAGGTCGCCTTCAACGCACCGCGCGGACCGTTCCGCATGGATCCGGCGACCCACAACCCGATCCAGGACATCTACATCTGCGAGGTGATCGAGAGCGGCAACGGCATCTCGACCAAAATTCTCTCCACCGCCAAGGACGTCCAGGACCCCGGCAGGAAGCTCTACTAAGCCAAAGCATCTTCCGATGCTGGATCCGGCCCCCCTCACCCGGATCGCGCAAGCGCGATCCGACCTCTCCCCTGCGGGGAGAGGTGATGCGTCCGGCTGAGCCAGATGCAGCTGCTTGTCGCCCAGCTGCTCAACGGGCTGGTGTACGGCGTCCTCCTGTTCCTGATGGCGGCCGGGCTCTCGCTCATCTTCGGCCTGATGAACGTGGTGAGCCTGGCGCACGGCTCGTTCTTCATGCTGGGCGCGTTCTTCGGGCTGTCGGTCTTCAAGCTCACCGGCAGCTTCCTGCTGGCGCTTGTGCTGGCACCGGTTCCGGTGGTCGCGCTTGGCGTGCTGATGGAGCTCTTTTTCCTGCGCCCGCTCTACCGGCGCGGGCACATGGACCAGGTACTGCTCACGTTCGGCTTCACCTTCGTGTTTCTCGATCTCGTGCAGACGCTGTGGGGCCGCACGGTGGTGCGCCTGCCGGCGCCGGAGGCACTGCAGGGCACCGTTGAGATCGGGCTCGGCGTGTTCTCGGCGTACCGGCTGTTTCTGATCGCGCTGGGTTTTGCCATCGCGGTGCTGCTGTGGCTGTTTCTCGAGCGCAGCCGCGTCGGCGCCATGGTGCGTGCCGGCGTTGACAACGCGATCATGGCCGCCGGCCTGGGCGCCAACATCCCGGCGCTGTTCACGGGCATTTTCGGATTGGGCGTGGCGCTGGCGGCACTCGGCGGCATTGCGGCCGCCCCGGTGCTCGGACTCTATCCCGGGATGGATACCGAAATCCTCATTCCGGCATTCATCGTCATCGTGATCGGCGGGATGGGCAGCCTGCGCGGCGCTTTCGCCGGCAGCCTGCTGATCGGCATCGTCGACACGTTCGGCAAGGCCTATTTCCAGAGCATCGCGCTGTTTCTGATCTATCTTGCGATGACGGCGGTGCTGCTGATCCGGCCGGAGGGCCTGTTCGGCACCTCCTCTTCCGGCGTCGCCATTGCGCCCGCCGTCACCACGACCAGCGCGCCCACGACGCCGCACACGCGCGCGGCGGCGCTGCTGGCGCTGCTGGCGCTGATCGGCCTGCCGTTCCTGATGACCGACTATCCCCGCGCGCTGACGTCCGAGATCTTCATCTTCGCGATTTTCGCAATGAGCCTCGATCTGCTGCTCGGCTTCACCGGATTGATGTCGCTCGGACACGCCGCGTTCTTCGGATTGGGTGCCTATTCGGTGGCCATCCTGGGGGCGCAGCTCGCCATCAGCGCATGGGTGGGCCTCGCCGCGGGCGTGGCGATCGCGGCCGGCGGCGCGGCGGCGATCGGCTTCTTCTGCGTGCGCACCGCCGGCATCCCGTTCCTGATGCTCACGCTTGCGTTTTCGCAGCTCGTGTTCTCGGTGGCGCTGAAGTGGCGTGATGTCACCGGCGGCTCGGACGGGATCGCGCTCGCCGAGAAGCCCGGCTTCTTCGGTTATGATCTGTCGCAATCGCTGCCCATGTATTTCATGGCGCTGAGCTTCCTTGTGCTGGCGTACTGGGCCTTGCGGCGCCTTCTCAACGCGCCGCTCGGGCATGCTTTCGTCGGCATCCGCGAGAACGAGCAGCGCATGCTGGCGATCGGCTATCCGACCCGCGCCTGCAAGCTTCTGGCGTTCACCATCGCGGGCGCGTTCGCGGGTCTTGCCGGCGGGCTCTACGCCATCTTCAACGGTTTCATCTCGGCCGATGCGGTGTACTGGACCGCCTCGGGCGACATCCTGATCATGACCATGCTGGGCGGAGCAGGCACCCTGATCGGTCCGGTGGCCGGCGCCGCCGTCTTCCTGCTGCTCAAGAACGTGGTCAGCTCCTACAGCGAGCATTGGCTCGCAATCGTCGGCATCACCTTCATCTGCTGCGTCATGTTCTTCCCCGGCGGCCTGTGGGGCGCCCTGCAGAACCTGCCCTGGCGTGGAAAAGCCCGCATGAAGGCGCTGCGCCCATGAACGCCTCCCGCGATGTCCTGCGCGTCGAGCATCTGAACAAATCGTTCAAAGCCCCGCGTAGCATAGGGTGTGGCTCTATGTGGTTCTGTTAGGATTTATCGATTATTTCGGATGCCCGCGTGCGGTCCCGTAGCATCCCATTACAAGGGGTTTTGCGTCCATTGGGTCCAGAATTGGGTCCTCCCCAATGACTCGACTTCCGGCCAGAACCAGTCCTATGAATCCGGCATGTCGTCGCGTCCGCGTAAGCCGTCCAATGTGAAGCCCCCCGCCGCATTGCGCTCCTGGCGTGTGTCGCTCATCCGCAAGCACGGCCAAGTCCTCGGCTTCGTCGACGCGCCGGATCGAGCATCCGCAGAGGCCGCGGCCGTAAAGGCGTTCAACCTCAATTATGACCAGCGCAGCCGGCTCGTCGTGCAGGAGCGGGGAGCCCGCGAGAGGCGCTATCGCCGCGATACGGAAGGGACATATAGTGCTGTGGGCCTAACTTCGTCATCGAAACGAGCGTAGAACTCACAGTAGACAAGAATGGAGGAAAAACCATGCTGATTAAAAGCTGCTTAGTTGCACTTGGATTCGTTAGCACAATGGCCATAGCGTCCTCGGCGCCGGCTCTGGCTCAAGGCGGGTCCACTCATAGCCCCGGCGTTTCACTTCATTCCGGACACCAGGATCGAACCGAGCGCGGCTGGAGAAGGGGCGACCGCAGCTCGGAAAGATCCGACCGTGACAGCGGCAGCCGATGCCTGTGGTGAGTTGCCTGATCGAGGAGCCCTGGGTGTCGGCCGACGGCTGGTCTACTGCGCGCTGCCGCAACGTGATAAGGTCCTGCGTTTGCGAAATCGATTCGGATTCGCCCCGCCTTTTGAGGGGCGGGGCGACACGTAAAGAATCGCGCGGGTGGGTGCCCTTGACCGCATGATCAGGACCTCCGCTCGGGGAACGGAGAGCACCTTTCTGGAAGCCGAGCCCGAGCAGGAGCAGGCTACATCGTAAGATGTATAGACGTTGGTGGCGGGACTTCTGCACACTGACGAGCACACAACGGCAGGACCTTCCCTCTATCCGCCGGCCCTTCGAGGCATTGGACGTGGATAGACGACCGTGAGAATAGACCAACGAGGCGTCATCCGGCTCGACAGAACCGAACGCGACAAGCTGATCAAAGCAAATAACCGCTTTGTGGCGGCTTTGGATAGTGCGTTGCGGACCGGAGCAGAAACCGTCGAAGCCGTGGAGGCGACGGTCACATTGACCCGAGATGACCCGGCCCGGAAGCTAATCCGGGGCGGCTATTCGTTGGGGCGACAAATGCCGCACATCAGCCGGTCGGGATGCTAATCCTACGCAGCATCATCATCGCGCAGCTTGGCCCAGCCCTCGGCGAAATACCGTGGCGGACGGCCGGGAGACTGCATCGTACCATTCATCCACTCCGGGGAGAACGGATCCCAGTCGCTCCGCACGAGATGGTCGCCCCGGCCCCTGTCCCAATCCCGCGCCGGCAGCGTCGCGTACTCGCAAGCGAACGTGCACGCGAGTGCGTCCGCGATATCCGGCGAAGCCACGCCCCGCCGCTTCATCGAATCCTTCGGCTCGAGCAGGATCTCATCCCGTGAGTTCAGCGTGAACTCGGGACCGATGAGCTGCTCCCGCAATTCGGTGTCGCTGGGCAGGCTCAGGTATTGCAGCTTCTCCTTCATGATGCCCCAGATTTCCGCACGCTTGTTCGCGTAGCGCTCCCGACGCTGGTCGGCCTTGGATCCGAATTGCACGTCGTAGACGTTCAGCCTGCGACGTTGCAGATGATCAACCAGACCGCCACCGACCCCGGTCCCATCGACGAAGACCATATCCACGCGATGCACCACGCAAAGCTCGACAATTTTGTCCTCTAGCCGGTCGAGCGACAGATTGCGAAACTTCATCGGCGGATGCGTGCGGGCATCCATGCCCTTGCGCATGTAGATCACCGACATGTCGTCGCCGAACCGGGCCACGTCCACGCCCATCACGAGCGGGTCGCTGCTCGGCTCCGCGTCCCGTTGCATGGCGGCATCCACAACATCGGGGCTGATGAATCGGTTGAACGCTTGCCGTGGAAATATCCCGCGCACACGGGCCAGCACGAAGTCGCTGTCCTCACCGTAGGCCGCGATCCAGCGATCGAACTCCGCCTTGTTGGTGATTGGCACCGATCGGCTATCGATGTGTCGTACGATCCAATCGGTGCCCTCGGCGAAGCAGTCGCGAAATGGCCCCTCGGGGTGCAGTGGATTGCCAAACGCACACCACACAACCTCCGCCTCGCGGTCGGTGGTGATGGGCTGGATCGTGTCCCAGATCACGCGGTCAATGGCGCTCGCTTCGTCTTGGATGCACAAGATCCGGCGCCCGGCATTGTGCAGGCCCGCAAAGCTCTCCGGGCGGTTTGCATTCCACGGCAGCAAATCGACGCGCCATGTTTGCTCATGGCTCGCGTCCTTGGATATCAGCGCCGTCGCGGTCAGATCAAAGAACGCTGCCGCTCGAAATAACCTAAACCACTTGCGCAATTCGGCGCGCAAGCGGGTCGTCAGCATCATTTCGGTGGAAGCGGTAACGACCCCGCGCATATCCGGGGCGGTGCTCATCGCCCACAGGATGATCCACGCGCACAGGGCCGTTTTGCCACATCCGTGCCCGCTGGCGATCGCAATCTTGGTGGGCTGCCCAGGAACACGCAGACCATCATGAATCTGCTGTAGGACCCAACGCTGCCACCC
>Ga0306921_10002085_pt1 | contig 19945 bp, 11 predicted proteins | sample sta12Cox44000080_FD_203760 | JGI IMG/M metagenome (GOLD analysis project Ga0306921, IMG submission 203760) | Lab enrichment of tropical soil microbial communities from Luquillo Experimental Forest, Puerto Rico - statoxic.12C.oxic.44.000.080 (v2)... | ecosystem: Environmental > Terrestrial >... | reverse complement strand
GCGGCCGGTTTTCCTGGTGATCGATTTCTTTGGATCGATCTCCGATTCCAGCTTGATGCCCTCCGGTGTAATCTCAAATGCCCACGACAAAACAAGCGCGACCGGAAAACACAGCACCAGGAGTGCGACAAGAACCTTCATCGCCCAGGGCGGAGCATCAAAAGTCGGAAAAAGGATCGACGCCGCCTGGATCAGCAGCCACGCCACCACAACATAGGCAACAGCAACTTTGTAAACGTTGCGCCGCTTCAGCTCGGAAAAGAACGACGTTTTCTCGATCATTGATCGAGTCCCACTTTCTTGAGTAACGCCTGAAAACGGGGCTCATTACGCACGCTGTCGTAAATCGGATCGACCTTTAGCAACCAACAGGCGCTTTCCTGGTTCTCGTAACACTTGTCCAGCCAATCCAACGCTTTCTCTTTTTCGCCGAGTCCGAGATAAATCGCCGCGAACGCTGACGGATTGACATACTGGTGTTTTGCCAGCTCTTCGAGTTTGCCTAAGAGCTCTTCGGCTTTCGGTCGATTTCCAGAAATGGCATACGAATAACCGAGGAGTCCTTGATACCAAGCGCCAGTAACCACGATCTTGCTACGTTGAAATTCCTCGATGGCGCCGGCCGTGTCGCCCTTCCAAAGAAGGCAGCAGCCTAACAAATGACGCGCGAGCGTTGAACCTGGATCCAGCTCCAGGGTCTTTCGGATTTGGACGATTGCCTCATCATATCGACGGGCGTGATACAAGTAGTAAGCCAGGGCCGCCTGAAAGAATACATTTAGCGGATCAAGTTCGATCGCCTTCATGTCTTTCGCGATCGCCTCGTCCAATCGACCTAGCCCGCCCAAATACCACGCGTAGATTTCATACGCCCAAGCCAGATTAGGATTTAATTCGATGGCGCGTTCGAATTCAATCTGGCCATTCCGCCAATCAAAATCGCCGCAGAGCGCGACGCCCAGGGAAAGATGCGCTTCCGCCAGACCCGGGTCGAGTTCGATCGCCTTTTGCGCGAACTCCTTTTCTTTAACGGCCGCTTCTTTGCTCGGCATCACGACGCCGCCCATGTAGGCGTAGGTATCAGCGAGGCCGCAATAAGCTAAGGCATAGTTGGGATCGAGTTTCAGCGCCTGTTCGTAATAGCGGATCGAGCTGGTCCAACCGGCTTCGCTGTATTTGCCAAGCTCGTAACGTCCCAGCAAATAAAGGCGGTGAGCCTCCGGATTGTCAGTTGGCTTCTGCACCAGCGCGCGCGTCGCTTCGACACCCAACGTCACTTGCAGTGCTTCGACCACGTGCCGGGCCACGTTGCTCTGAAACGCAAAAATATCCTTCACGTCGCCGTCATAATTTTTAGACCAGAGATGATAGCCGTCGCTGACATTGATGAGTTGAGCGGTGACACGAAGCTTTTTGCCGGCTCTGCGGACACTACCTTCCAGCACGGCATTGACATGCAGCTGATCGCCGACTTTCCGAAAAATGTCTTCCTCAGCTTTGCCTTTGAAAGCGAAACACGATGTGCGGCCCGGCACACGCAGCCCTGGCACCTTGGCCAGCGCATTAATTAACTCCTCCGTCATGCCATCACTCAAATACTCGTCGTTCTTGTCTGCGCTCATATTTACGAACGGCAGGACAGCGATAGCCTTCAGCGATCCCGAAATTCTTTTCGGCGGCATGGGGTTGCCGACCTCGTCATCGTAAAAGTTGACGATGGAAATGACGTCGCCGTGTTTTACTTCGCGCTCGCCGACTTCATGCAGATACGGTCGCCAGCGAGCATAGTGTTTCAGATCGTCTGCTACATGCCGTGAGAGAAGAATATGACCCGCATCGCCGCAATCCATCACGCGTTGTGCAATGTTGATGCCCGCACCGGCTATGTTGGCCTGTCCATTCAAATCAGTGATTTCGTTTACCGGTCCGCTGTGGACTCCCATTCGGACATGCAGCTCCGGATGATCTTTTAGGCCGCGACTAATCTCCATCGCGCACAAGACCGGAGCTTCCGGAGTGGTCCGAAAAATTAATGCGCCGCCATCACCAGTCGGCAGGCGCAGAAGCTTACGTTCGGCATCAGCGAGCCGGAACTGATCGGTTCCGCGCACAATTTTCTTCAACGTCTCGAGCTGCGCGCTCTGTTCATTGATCAGCAATTTCGAATAACCGACTATGTCGAGGAACAAGACATGACCGATCTCGAACTTAACTTCCGATCCAGTATCGGACGACATCTCGAATGCTAGCTCCAAGGTATCACATTCATTTGTTCGAACTGTCTTTTGGCGCGAGCGAAGCGACGATTTGCGCGAAACGCGGATCGCCCCGCAAGGTGTCCCAGTCAGGACTTTGTTTTAATTCGCCATATGTGACGCCGGTGGGAAGTTCGGCGGACGTCTTCAGTTGTTGCAGCGCCGCATCTTTTTCGCCGCACGCGGCGTAAATCACCGCCAGATAATTGATGAATGTCGGACCGATCCAGGAATCTTTAGCGTAAGGCAGGATTGCGCAGGCGCGTCTTCCTTCCTGGATCGCTTCATTGCACCGGCTGAGCATGGCATCGGTTAGGCCGAGATATGCCCAGGCCTGCGGATAGTCGGGCTGTTCGCGGGTGGTGCGCTCGAAAATCCCCCGGGCTGCGGTGAGAGCGGTCTGCGCCAATTCTTTGTTGCCGAACAACCACGCCGTGCGTCCAACGCAGTACTCGCGAGGCACAGCTGCTTCATCGAAGCTATTGGAAACACCTTCAGCCGGAATCAGTGCAACCGCCCTTTCGGCCGCAGCTTGATCTCGCCGCATCCAACTGCAAACCAAAAGCGGAAATGCAACTCCGCGCGCCGCTTCAGGACCTTGCTGCGCAACCAGGTCCAATTGTTTTCGCCACGCTTCGGTGTCGCCTGTCTCGGCAAAAAAACCAAACCCGAGCAGATTGCGGGCGAACGGGTCGTTAGGCATAATGCCAAGGCATTGCTCATACAAGCGTTTTCCTTCTGCGTAACGACGCGTGGCCTGGAAAAGCGAACCTGCTTCCATCAGTACGACGAAGTTGCGCGGGTCCAGTTCCACAGCGCGCCTGAAATTCGCTTCCGCCTCACCCCAGCGGGCAGTTCGGCGATCGACTGCGCCTACGTTCACATGGATTCGAGCTTCGTTAGGCACACGCTGTTTAGCCAGCTCAAACTCTTTTAAGGCTTGATCGTAATCACGGAAGCCATGATACGCGTAGATACCTTTCTGCCAGTGGACCTCTCCTGCATCAGGCTGGATCTCCTCCGCGTGCTGCAGTGCAATTTTTGCTAATTCCCGACGCTGATCTGTATGATCGAAGCCTTCCCAATACAGATCCAGATGAGTCTCAGCCATCAGACAGTAGGCACGGAGGAATTTCGGATCGCGCCTAACCGCTTCTTCGAGCAAGCTGATTCCCTGTAGCAGGCTTCCTTTTGCGTCTGGATCGTTCGACAGATCGTCGAGTTGTCGCGCGCGGAGATAAAGGTCGTACGCCACCGGGTCAGTGGTGGAAGGTTTCGCCATCCGCGCCTTTTCGCCAGGAGACAGATGCGCTTGCAGTTGTTGAGCGATTGCTTCTGCGATTTCGCTTTGGATTCCGAACACATCGGCAAGATCGCGTGTGTAGGTTTGCGCCCACAGATGCGCGTCGTTCCGAGCGTCGATCAACTGCGCATTAACTCTGACCTTGTTTGCGATGCGCTGGACGCTTCCTTCCAGCACATGCGCGACTCCGAGCGCCCGGCCGATGTCCTGCAGATTCCGGGACGCCGCAGCCTTGTATTGCGCCACGCTAGTGCGGCTGATCACCTTTAACTCTGCAACCTTGGACAGGTCAGTCAGAATCTCATCCTGAACTCCGTCGGCAAAAAAGGCGTTCTGCTTATCATCGCTAAGATTTTGAAACGGAAGGACCGCAATACTTTTTTCGGGAATGATATTAGAAGACGCACCGGGCGACGGACCCGCTGCTGTTTGAGAACTAGTTTCGCGAAGAATGGCCGGCGCAAAAATGATTGTGAGGACGGCAATGGTGAAGAAAAGAAATCCGCCAATCAAAATTGGGATCAAAACTCGGGAGCCTTTTCTCGGCACAGTTGCTGAGGAGGCGCCTGCTTTCGCGAGTTCGATTTTCTTCGGCGGTTCGGGGTTGCCAATAACATCGGCGTATAGATTGACCACCGAGACGACCACGCCATGCTTCACGTCCACGTCACCCAGATCGTGGAGATACGGTTGCCATCGGCGTGATTGGGCCAAATCGTCGGCAACTCGTTTGGAAATGAGGATGTGTCCGGCATCGCCGCAATCCATAATTCGTTGCGCGATGTTGATCCCGGCTCCGGCAATATTCTCGCGTTGATTGACATCCGCGACGTGATGGACAGGTCCGCTATGAATGCCCATTCGCACCGGCAGACTCGGTTTCGCCCGCAAAGCTTGAGCAATCTCCAGCGCGCATTCGACTGGCTCCTCTTCGGAGTGGGTGAAGACCAGGGCCATCCCGTCACCTGTCGGGAGGAAGACAAGCTGACCACCAGCTTCCGCGTCACGCGCCGCTTCTGTGTTCCGAACGATCGCGTTCAATTCGTGGAGAGCTTCCGATTGTTCTTCGGTCGTCAACTTCGAGTAACCGACAATGTCGATGAAAAGGACATGCGCGATCTCTAGGCGTACCTTTGTTTTTTGTTCATCCGACATACCCCGTTACGACATGCTGTGGCGCTTCGGCTCGGCCAAGAAAATGCGCGAGTTCACTTTGGTTTTTGTTCGCACAGCCTTTGGAAGCGAGGATCGTTGCGCAGCGGATCCCAAAAAGGGTTGAATTTCAGATCAGCTGTCGTTACGCCGGCAGGTACTTCGAGGAGATGTGGCAACGCGGCAATGGCGGCGTCGTGATCGCCTAATTGCGCTTGAATTTGCGCAACCGTGGTTTCGGTCTGCGCTTTTCCGATGGCGTCGGTCTCGTACTCCTTAAGCGCCTGTTGCGCCTGCCTCAGCGCGTTCTCCTTCTCACCCAAACCTGCGAAAGCCTGAGCTGGCAAAATCGGGCTACCGTTAGCGTCCGCTGGTACAACTGTGTTCGGCGTTGGTTGTAGCTCGTTGATCACGCGCGTGAAAGCGCGCCGGGCTTCCTCAGATCGCCCGGTCCATGCGTAGCAGTAACCGGCATCGGCCAACGCGCTAATCGCGAATGAGTCGAGTGGTTGTCCAGCCGTAGTCGCATTCATCCTTCGCTCAGCGATCTGGATCGCCGCATCGTAGTTACGTTCGTAGAGCGCCCGTACGACCCGGACCGCGACTACCCAGTCTTCCGTGGAGTTGGCCGGAATGCGGGCAAGTTCTTCGTCCGCTTCATGCAGCCGGCCTGCCGCTAGCAACACATTCGCCTTGTTTGCGCGCGACTGCTCAGAATCGGGCGAAATCTCCAGCGCGCGATCGAGCATCGCGAGCGCATCGTCAAAGCGGCGCAGGTAATTGTAAAACTCGTTACCCATCGAGCTGAGAAGCTGAATATCCCGCGGGTCAAGCTCGAGCGCTTTTTTGTAATTCGCTTCCGCATCCTGCCAGCGACCCAGACGCCGTTGGACATAGGCCATGTATTCGTAAACCAGGGCGTTGTTTGGCAATCTCTTCTGCGCCTCCTCATAAGCTGCGAGCGCTCCCGAAAAATCGCGCAGCACGCGATATCGATACGCGCCTTGCGCAATCCACGATTCTCCTGCTTGTGGCGCAAGCGCCATGGCGCGATCCGCTGCTTGTTTTACAGCTGCGGCCGTGTTCGTGTTCGATTCGATGCGGTTGAAGTAGAGAAAACTGCGGATCGATGCGAGCCGCGCCCATGCAAGCGCGAAGTTCGGATCGACTCGCACTGCTTCTGCGTAATCGGTCGCAACCTGCAGATACGCGCCGTAGCTGTATTCGTTGTGCTCAAGCGATAAGCCGCGAAGATAAGCATCGTAGGCCGCGGTGTTTTGCGTCGGCTTGGCACCGACGGCCTTCTGCTCCGTCCCTGTTAGCTTTGCATTAAGCTGATCGGCAATGGCGGTTGCGACTTCACCTTCGACCCCAAAGACGTCGTTCAGAGTACGGTTGTAACTTTCAGCCCAGAGATGCTCGTCGCTCGCGGCACAGATGAGCTGCACGTTCACGTGCACCGCATTCGCGATCTTCTGTACGCTGCCTTCCAGAATGTTAGCCACGCCCAATTGCCTCGCGACGTCGCGAAGATTGTCCGGAGTACTTTTGAATTTCTGCGTGGAAGTGCGCGAGATCACTTTGAGATCGGCGATCTTCGACAAGCGCGTCAAGATTTCATCCTGAATGCCTTCCACGAAATAAGCATTGTCGGGATCACGACTCAGATTTTCGAATGGAAGCACGGCAATGCTTTTCGCCACTGCCGGCAAAGTCTCGGGAGTTTCGGCTTTTACGTTTTCGCGAGAACGCAACATTCCGGGCAAAATGAACGCCGCCAAGATTGTCACGATCACGAGTGCCGCAATTACAAGCGCAACAGCGAACACCGGTTTAACTCGTTTTCGGCGTACGTCAGTAACAGCCGGCTGAACAGTTCTGAACTTTTCCGGCAATGCAGGATTGCCCACTTCGTCGGTGTAAAGATTCACCACTGAAACGCGCACCCCGTGCTTTACTTCGCATTCACCAAGCTCATGCAGATACGGCTGCCACCGCGGATAATGCTCGAGGTCTTCGGCGACGTGCTTTGACAGCAGAATGTGACCGGCATCCCCGCAATCCATCACCCGTTGCGCGATGTTTATTCCTGCTCCAGCAATATTGGACTGCTCGTCTAAATCGGTGATCGCGTTAACGGGTCCGCTGTGAATTCCCATGCGCACGCGAAGCTCGGGATGGTTTTTTAGGTCTTTACTAATCTCGATTGCGCACAAGACAGGCACTTCCGGCGTAGTTCGAAATACGAGAGCTCCGCCATCGCCCGTGGGTAGACGCAGCAATTTGTTTTCTGCCTCGGTCGTGCGGAACTGCGCCGTGTTGCGGACAATCTTGCGCAAAGTATCTAGCTGTTCGCTCTGTTGGGTAATCAACAGCTTCGAATAGCCGACAATGTCGATGAAGAGCACATGCCCTATCTCAAGCTTAACTTCTGACGCGGTATCGGGGGACATACCTGGTTTAAAACGCCACCTGCTCCGTCATTCGAACAGTTGTAAAGCCGGATTGCAAAGGTTCCAGGGGTTGGGTCCGCCCAAGTAAGGGTTGGGAGTCATCGGTGTCGCGCTGGCATAAGGGCTGAATTCGGAACAAGATCAAGCATTATTTAACGGCAAGCCCTTGCAGCAAACCGGCTTGAAAATCTAAACGAGCCGACCAAGGTCATGAACCTCAAACATCCATAATCACATGGCACATCAATCTACTCCGACAAAACGACTTCTTTCATATGACATCGCGGAATGGGCTTGCTCTCTGAAATACGAGCATCTTTCCCCGGAGGCGATCCAGGCCGCGAAATTATTCTGGTTTGATTCCATCGGTTGCGCGCTGGGTGGGAGCCAACAGGAAGACGCCAAGATCCTGCTCGAGCATCATCGCGCCATGGGCGGGGGCAACGGCAAAGCCACTGCATTTGTCTCCGGCTTCAAGACAAATCCGGTCGATGCAGCGTTCATGAATGGCCACATGATTCGGGCCATGGATTACAACGACATCTACTGGAAAGCCGATCCATGTCATCCGAGCGACCTCATCGCTGCGCCACTCGCGCTTTGTGAAAGCGAAGGTCTGAGCGGGAAGGATCTAATTCTCGGCACGATTATCGCCTACGAAATCGAAATGCGTCTTTGCGAAATCGGGCGTCCTGGTGTGCGCGAATACGGCTGGCACCATGCCACGCTAAGCGCTTTTGCAGCGCCGGTTGCGGCGGGACGCGTTCTGAGTCTCACACGGGATCAAATGGTGTCGGCGATCGGCATCAGCGCCGCCCGAACGTTTTGTCCGGGCGCAGTCACAGCCGGCAAGCTGACCAACATGAAGAACACTGTCGATCCATGGGCCGGTCGCATGGGTGCCGAGAGCGCGTTACTCGCGCGAGAAGGATTCTCCGGACCCGAACACATGATTGATGGGAAAGAAGGTCTGTTTGCGGTGTTCAGTCACGTCCAATACAAAGGACAACCGGCAAGCTTCGACGGTCCGGGGTTGGTTAAAGATCTGCCGACGTCGCCGACGTCGCACTATCGGATTCTTGATTGTGGGATGAAAAGTTTCCCGATCGAAGCGCTCAGTCACGCGCCGCTCACTGCCATGATGAAAACCGTCAAAGAAAACAAGATCAAGGCGGACGAGGTGAAGGAAATCAAAGTCGAAGTGATCGCGCGCGCCGCGGATATCCTTGGTGATCCGCACAAGTATCGACCCGACTCAAAGGAAACGGCCGATCATTCACTCCCTTATTGCATGGCGGTCGGACTCGTCGATGGAATGGTTACGCCGCTGCAATTCAAAGAGGAGCGGGTGCTCGATAAATCGCTGATCCCGATCATGGACAAAGTGAAAGTCGTTGCGAACGATGAGTTCGAAGCGCTCTTTCCAAAATTTCAGCCAAGTCGGGTAACGATCACGAAGCATGATGGCAAGGAGTTTTCGACGCGCGTCGATGTACCAAAAGGTGATCCGCGCGATCCAATGACTGAGGAGGAAATCGCGGTGAAATTCACGGCGCTTGGCGGCGATGTGATCGGGAAAAGACAGTGCGAAAATTTGCGGCAGTCCATCATGAATTTGGAAAACGCCAAGAAGCTCGATGAACTTCTGGCGCTGACGATCACGCGCTAAACCACATCGCCGGAAAAAGCGACGCGAGGGCGTCGCACTCCCAAAGCTTCGCGAAGTAGAATTAGCCGGCGCACAAGTTTCGCACGAACTGCTTTGGGAGTGCGGTGAGTCCTCGCACCGCTTTCGGAAACGGACTACGCCGTGGCGCTCCCGTCGCCGCCGAATTGAATTCCCTGCGCCAGCGGCAGCTCGGTGGAGAAATTGATCGTGTTCGTCTGACGCCGCATGTAGCTCTTCCAGCAATCGCTGCCGCTCTCGCGGCCGCCGCCGGTTTGTTTTTCGCCGCCGAACGCGCCGCCGATCTCCGCGCCACTCGTGCCGGTATTTACGTTAGCAATGCCGCAATCGCTGCCGACGGCGCTCACAAATTTTTCCGCTTCGCGCACGTCATTAGTGAAAATCGATGAGGTCAATCCCTGCGGCACATTGTTGTGAATCGCAATTGCCTCGTCGAAGTCGCGATACGTCATCAGGTAAAGCAGCGGCCCAAATGTCTCGTGTTTCACGATTTCAAAATCCGGTTTCGCAGCAGCCAGACACGGCTTCATATAAGCGTCGCCAGGAACAGTGAGCCGCTCGCCGCCGTAAAGCACTTCGCCTCCTTCATCTTTCAACCGCTGAATGGACTCCTGCACCATGTCGACAGCGTGTCTGTCGATCAGCGGACCCATCACAGTTTTCCGATCCAGCGGATTCCCAATCGGTAGGCTCTTGTAACCTGCAAGGAGCCTATCGCGAACTTTCGAAGCAACTAACTCGTGCATGATAACGCGCCGAGTGGATGTGCAACGCTGTCCGGCTGTTCCCACGGCGCCGAAGAAGATCGATTGCACCGCCATGTCGAGATCTGCGCTCGGCGTGACGATGAGCGCATTGTTGCCGCCGAGTTCCAGAATCGTCCGTCCCAGCCGTCCGTTAACAGCTTTGGCGACATTAAATCCCATGTTGGTCGAGCCGGTAGCCGATACCAATGGGATCCGCGGGTCATCCGCCAGTTTTTGTCCGACGGTTTTACGATCGCCCACCAGCAGAGTGAAAATCGCCGGATCAACGCCGGTTTCACGACAGACGCGCTCGGCAACTTTTGTGACTGCGATGGCCGTAAGCGGCGTTTTCTCCGACGGCTTCCAAATCGTGGCGTCACCGCAGACCGCAGCGAGCGCCGCGTTCCAAGACCAAACGGCGACCGGAAAGTTGAACGCGGTAATCACTGCGACTACGCCGAGCGGGTGCCATTGTTCCATCAAGCGATGGCTTGGTCGCTCGGATTGAATCGTTAGGCCGTAAAGCATGCGCGACTGACCAACGGCGAAGTCACAAATGTCGATCATCTCCTGCACTTCGCCTTCGCCCTCCGCGATGATTTTCCCAGTCTCCAGCGTTCCGAGTTGTCCAAGCTCATGTTTTAATTCGCGCAACGCGTTGCCGAGACGGCGGACTGTCTCGCCGCGCACCGGCCCGGGTGTGACGCGCCATTTGGCAAAGGCTTCGTGTGCGCGAGAAATTGCTTTCTTATAATCGTCGGCGGAAGCGGTGCGGACGCTGGCGAGCCGCCGCCCGTCGATCGGCGAGATTTTGTCAAACGTCGGACCGCCGCCGCGCCATTCGCCATCGAACACGCCGGCGTTTTCCTCGATCAGACTCAATTTTTCCAGAGGTGTTTTCATAAATATTAGGCTGCTGTCATTCTGAGCGAAGCGAAGAATCTCCGATCATTTCTTCCATCCTGTATTGACGCTCATACACATTTGGCTGCCGTTCCCAGTCGTCGCTCAGATCCAGCCAGCGTGGGTTCGTTTGCTCAACAAGAGCAATTTTCCTACTGCGGCGCCATCTCTTGAGCTTCTTTTCGCACGCGATCGCGTCCTTGACGTTACCAAAGTGCTCAAACCAAACGAGCCGATTTAAGTGATATCGTTTTGTGAATCCTTCTACTTCCCCATACCGGTGTTGGTACAAACGACGCTGAATGTTATTTGTGATTCCGATGTACAACGTGGTGCGATGTTTGTTGGTAAGAATGTAAAGCCAGTAGTCGTGGTCGCTTATTCGTCTCAAAAAGAATCAGAGATGTTTGAAAGCCTGGCCTCATGCTTCGCATTTCGTTGCAGCGCCTCGCTCAACATCACAAAATCCAACGCTTCAACCATATTACCTGCGCCTTTGTCGGCAGAATTTGCGCATCAAGTCCGTCGCTTCATCAATCACTTCCGCAGTGATATCGAGCGTCGGGCGGAAACGGATTGAGTTTTCGCCGGAGCGAAGCGTCAAAACACCGAGTTTAAAGAAGCCATGCCAAAATTCTTCGCGCGTTTTCGCATCTGGAAGATCGAACGCGAGAAATACCCCGCGGCCGCGTGCGGCGGAAATCAGCGGCTCTTCAGTTTGTAGATCACGCAGTCGATCGAGGAAATAGGCGCCGACCTTCGCGGCGTTCTCAACCAAACGTTCCTGCTCGATGATGCGCAGGAAATGGGTCGAACGCACCATATCGGTAAAGTTCCCGCCCCACGTTGAATTTAGACGGCTGGGTAACCGAAAAGCGTTGTCTTTCACTTCGTCGACACGCGGGCCGGCCATTACACCGCAGACCTGCGCTTTTTTTCCGAACGCCATCAGGTCGGGCAAGACACCGAAATGTTCGCAGCACCAATTGCGGCCGGTGGCGCCCATGCCGCACTGCACCTCGTCGAAAATGAGCAGGATATCGTTTTCGTCGGAAATCGTTCGCAGCTTTTGCAGCCATTCGCCACGGAAATGGTTGTCGCCCCCCTCGCCCTGGATCGGCTCGATGATAATCGCGCAGATGTCGATGTTGCGCTGCGCGATGAAATCGCGTATCTCGCGCTCGGCTTTCTGTTCGCGCTCGATAACGTCCGCCTCGCGCTTCGATTCCGGCAGCGAAAAATCGATGCATGGACAGGAGACGCGGGGCCAATCAAATTTTGCGAATAAATCCGTCTTACGCGGATCCGTATTCGTCAGGCTCATGGTGTAACCGCTGCGTCCGTGAAAGGCATGCCTGAAATGCAAAACCTGAGTGCCGCGTTCGCCGTGACCTGCAGCGATGTTCTTCCGGACTTTCCAATCCATTGCAGCCTTCAAACAATTCTCCACCGCAAGCGCGCCGCCCTCGATAAACAGATAATGCTGGAGCGGCGGCAAACCGACCACGCGCTCAAAAGTCGCCACAAATTCGGCATAGCCGGCTGAATAAATATCCGAGTTTGCGACCTTTACTTTCGCCGCACGCAACAGATCGCGCTGTACTCGCGCATCATCGAAATACGGGTGGTTAAACCCGACCGGCATTGAGCCAAAGAACCCATAGAGATCGATGAGGCGGCGATTATCGACTCTATTCTGCAGATATGAGCCGCGGCTTTTGTCCAGGTCTACAACGATTTTGAAACCGTCCAGCAAGACATGCTGTTCAATCGTGCTGAGGACTTTCGCAGGCGCTATTGGCTTTTCTGCTTCCCTTTTTGGCGTGCGGTTTCGAGTCGAAGGTGTCTCCGCGAGGAGGGGTGCGATACTCATCCAAGATCGTAATCTGTTGCGTGAACGCGGTCAATCAGGGTGGGGCGATTGACCTCAATCGCGCAGGCGCTCAGGGAACCGCCGCTACCTACACAATACCCTGACGCAGCAGCTCGTGTTTTCCGGCCAGCAAATCCTGCACCAGATCGTAACCGCGTTTATCGGCGTTGCGCGCAGTGCCGGCGAAATGATGATCGATTCTCATCCGCGCCGACCGGCAGAAATAATTCGCAACGGAAAAGATCTCGTCAGCCGGTTTACCCTGGTCAAGCAACCACTGCGCGTACGAACACGTGGCGCTGATCGCAAACAACTCCGTCGCGACCCCGACAAATCTCGAAAGGAGCAGTTGCTCACGGTCGAGCGTCGGGCCGAAACGAGCCATCGCGTGAAACAATCCGCGAGCGAGCCGTTTGCTTGTGCGGGCGGCGTAATTCACGTGGCCCAAAAGTATTTCGTGCAAATTATCGATTTTAACCGAGCCATTCGGCAACCATTGGCGCGGATACCAGCCGGCATAAAATTTTCCCGAACTCAAAACAGCTTTCGCGCGATCGGACATTGGCAGCTGCGTATTGAAAATAGCCCCGCCCACTTTCAAATGCGGATCGAGCGCCTCGCGTGCGATGAACAGCCGCATGATTTCACTCGATCCTTCAAAGATTGTGTTCACACGACAATCGCGCAAAAATCTCTCTACAGCGATCGGTGGCTCGCCGCGTCCGGCCAGCGAAGCTGCAGTTTCGTATCCGCGTCCGCCCCGCACCTGCATTGCGTCGTCGGCAATCCGCCACGTGGTTTCCGTTGCCCACATCTTGCACATCGCAGTCTCGATACGCAGGTCGCCGGCCTTGCAATCGAGTAGCGACGAAGTGAGAAACGTCATCGCTTCCATGGCGAAAACGTTGCCCGCCATTTCTGCAATTTTCCCGGCGATGGCTGCGTGTTTGCCGATGGGCACGCCCCATTGAATGCGTTCGCCGGCCCATTTGCGACAGATCTCCAGCAAGCGCTTCGAAACCCCGACGCACGCCGCAGGAAGCGTGAGTCGTCCAGTATTAAGCGTAGTAAGCGCAACCTTGAGTCCGGCACCTTCCTTGAAAATAATGTTCTCCCGCGGAACGCGCACATTGGTGAACCTAACGACTGCATTGTAAAGCGCGCGAAGTCCCATGAACCGGCAGCGGTACGCGATCTCCAATCCCGGCGTGTCTACATCGACGATGAACGCTGTGATTTGCTTGCGTTCTTTTCCGCCGACCATCTTCGACGGCGTGCGCGCCATCACGACAAGTACGCCGGCTTTCACGCCGTTGGTGCACCAAAGTTTTTCGCCGTTGAGGATGAACTCGGAGCCGTCTTCGCTTGGCTCAGCCTTCAGGCTCAGTGTAGCGGGGTCAGATCCTGCATGGACCTCCGTCAGCGCGAACGCTGAAATTTCGCCTCCTGCAACGCGCCGAAGATATTTTTGTTTCTGCTCTTCAGTACCAAACAAAAGCAACGGTTGCGCAACGCCGATTGATTGATGCGCAGAAACGAGGGCGGCGACGTTTCCATCCCAACTGCCAAGTAACACTGCTGCGCGCCCATAATTCGATTGGGATAATCCAAGCCCGCCGTATTTCTTCGGCACCTTTATCCCAAAAGCGCCGATCTCCGCGAGGCCTTTGAAATTTTCTGGCGGAATCTCCCCGGTGCGATCGATCTCATCGGCATCGACCTGTTCGCGCAAATACGTTTCAAGCTTGCGCAAGAACTCCTCGCCAGAGGCGCGATCTTCTGCGGTCTGCGCCGGATACGGATGGATTCGATTAAAATCGTAACGTCCCACAAACAGGTTGCTCGCGAAACTGCCGCGGTCTTCGAGCGGATCGCGCGCGGCCTCCGCAAGCTCGAGCGCCTCGCGCTGGCCTTTGGCCATCTTCGATGTGTCGATGACGGCAGGAGCTACCGGCTTTTCGGGCTCGCCACGGGACGAGTCCGTGTCGCCGCGGCGACCGGAGTTTGCGCTTATTTCCTCGGTCCCGCTACTGCGGGATTTTTCCGGTGCTTCGAGTGGCGATTTCATAGCTTCGCGCCGTTACCTCGTTGAATCGTTAAATCGTCGAATCGCAGACCCGATGTAACGATGTAAGGTTTTAACGAATCAGGCTCGTTCATTTGCCTATTCCCGATAGAAGTTCGTCCCATCACGCGCATGCTTCTTCAAAATCTCGCATGGAGTAAATTTCTTTTCAGTTCGGGACATCCGTTCCAACTCCTCGACAGTCTTCTTTAGCCCAAAGTGTTGTGCGAATCGCAACGGCCCGCCGCGAAACGGCGCAAAACCGGTTCCCAAAATCATTCCGTAATCCGCATCCTCGGGAGAATCAACGACTCCCTCTTCCAGGCAACGAGCAGCCTCATTCACCATTAGAAAGATGAGCCGGTGCGTCAGCTCCTCTTCGTTCAATCGTAACCGCGGATCGCGGTGCCGGTCCGATGGAATGTTTGGTCCTTCAGCGCCCTCCGGTCCACCGTGCAACCCGCGCCGCCACTGCACCAGTGAGTCGTTAGGCGTCTGCGTTCTACCTTCGTATTTGTAAAAACCCGCGCCTGTTTTACGGCCCATCATCTGCTGGTCGTGCAGCCAGAGCAGGACAGTTGAAACGTGATCGCGCTGCCCGTATGCCTTCTCGAGGGTGTTGCCGATATCAATCGTGATATCCACGCCGATTTCATCGATCAATCGCAATGGCCCCATCGGCATCCCCCATTTCAAAAGCGCACGATCGATCCGTACCGCGTCCGAGCCGCTCTCGTAAAGCTCGGCAGCGTCGAGCAAGTACGGAAACAAAACGCGGTTCACCAGGAACCCGGGGCTATCGCGCACGATTACGGGCACTTTTCCGATCTGCCGTACAAAGGCCAGACTCCTGTCGCGCGTTTCGTCTGATGTTTGCTTCGCAACAACAACCTCCACCAGTTTCATCCGGCTCACCGGATTAAAGAAATGCAATCCGATCACATGCTCGGGCGAAACCGTCACATCAGCCAGTTCGCTGACCGGAAGCGCTGAAGTATTTGTCGCGACAATAGTTTTCGGGCCGGCTTCCATCGCCAGTTCGCGGAAAACTTCTTCCTTGATCTCCATCTTCTCCGAAGTCGCTTCGATCACGAATTGTACGTCGCGCAATTCCATGGGCGCGGTGGAGCCACAAATCCGGGCGCGACCCTGTTTGGCCTTTTCCTCGCTCATGAAGCCACGTTTTACGGCGTCGCCGTAGATTTTTTCGATGTTCGCCAACCCGCGATCGATCTGTTCGCGCGCGACGTCGCGCAGGATCACGGTGACGCCACGGGAGCTGAGCCATTGCGCGATGCCGGAGCCCATTACGCCAGCGCCAATCACAGCCGCGTGCACGATTTTTTCAGTCGGCGTTCGCGACGTTCCCTTCTTGAATTTCTCCGCGAGGAAGAAATTACGAATCAGGTTTTGCGTCGACTCCGTCTTGCCAAGCTCGACAATCTTCTCCAGTTCCATCCGCAACGATTCGTCGGGCGAAATCGACAAGGTTTTATTGATGATTTCGTAAGCACGTTCGAGCGCCGGATTTCCGCCCGGCTTTGGAGGGGCGAGCTCCTGTGAGCCTGGTGTCGCGGCAGCTCGACCTTCGATTTTGCGTTTTCCAGCGCGCAGCTTCTGACGCGCGCGATCGAGAAGCTGATCGCGCGAAGCAACTTCATCGACGATTACTAGTTTCAAAGCCTCCTGAGCGGAATAAAGCTTGCCTTTCAAAATGACTTCAGCGGCCTTTTCAGCGCCGATCAACCGCGGCAATCGCGTACAGCCGCCCCAGGCCGGAAGAAGTCCAAGACTCGTTTCGGGCAAACCGATCCGCGTGGCTGGATCATCTGATGCGACGCGATAATCGCACGCGAGCGCCACTTCGTAGCCGCCTCCGGCCGACGCGCCATGAATCGCTGCGACTGTTGGAATTCCAAGATCCGCCAGTTGGTTGAAGACCTGTTGGCCGCGCTCGATGAATTCGCGCATTCCGCCGGTTTTCGCTCCTTGCAACAACGTCTTCAAATCCGCGCCCGCGACAAAGGTGGATTTTTTTGCCGATGCGATGATCAGGCCACGCAGCGACGCGTCTTTCTCGACGGCGTCGAGGTGCTCACTCAACTCATTGAGAGTAGCGGCGTCGAAAATGTTCGCGCCCGAGTTGGGGCGATCGAACGTGAGCATGCAAATGTGATCTTCACTAGTCTCGCGCCGGATTATCGGATCTGTAGCAACTACGGGCATCCCCTTCATTTTGGAACGTTTCCGGCAAATGCCAAGTGTAGAAGACCAGAGTCAAGCACCAGGCAGGCACCTTTGTAACGTTTTGAAGAAGCCTTCGCGGGTCGTTGCTTTGAGCTAGTGCGAGTGCTAGAAACGCCACGTGGTCGGGAAGATCTTAGAACCAGAAATCAGAAGCATGATCGAAGCGCGCGATTTCGCGGCGCTCCGTGAAGTGTTTGGTGAATGGCCCCCGGCTGATGTGGCCGAAGTCATTCTCGATCTGCCAGAAGACGAACAAGTGATCATCTTTCGCGTGCTGCCCCACGATCTGGCCGCGGACGTGTTCGAATACATCGGGATTGAGGAACAACAGAAGTTACTGCGCGCCATGGCACACGAACAGGTCGTGGGCATCCTGAACGAAATGGCGCCGGACGATCGCACGGCGCTGCTCGAGGAATTACCGAGCGACGCCGCACGGAAGTTGATCCGATTCCTTACGCCGGAGGAACGCCGCGTAGCGACAGCGCTGCTCGGTTATCCGGAAGACAGCGTCGGCCGGTTGATGACGCCGGACTTCATCGCGGTGAAGGAAGATTGGACCGTACAACAAGTACTCGACTACATCCGCGCGTACGGCCAGGACAGCGAAACACTTAACGTCATCTATGTCGTCGATGATCGCGGCAAACTGATTGATGACATCCGCATGCGCGAGTTTCTGCTGAAGTCGCTTACGTCAGCCGTGCGCGATTTAATGCAAGAGACCTTTGTCGCATTGAACGTAACTGATTCCCAGCACGATGCGCTGAATGCTTTTCGCAAGTACGATCGCACCGCGCTGCCGGTCGTTGACTCAACGGGCGTCCTTCTTGGGATTGTTACCATCGACGACATGCTGGACGTGGCCGAACAGGAAGCGACCGAGGACATCCAAAAACTCGGTGGTATGGAGGCGCTCGATGAGCCGTACACGACCATCCCGTTTTTGCGAATGGTAAAGAAGCGGGCCACCTGGCTGATCATTCTATTTCTGGGTGAAATGCTGACCGCAACCGCGATGCAGGGATATAATAGCGAGATCGAAAGGGCGGCGATTCTAGCGATGTTTTTGCCGTTGATCATTTCCAGCGGAGGCAATTCCGGGTCACAGGCCACCACGCTTGTGATTCGCGCGATGGCTCTCGGCGAATTGCGTTTGCGCGACTGGTTCCGCGTCGTCCGAAAGGAATTGCTCTCGGGATTAGCTCTCGGTCTAATTTTAGGGACCATCGGTTTCTTCCGCATCACATTGTGGCAATATTTGCACATATTCGACTACGGTAGGTACCACTGGCTGGTTGCCTTTACCGTTGGCGTCGCGTTGGTGGGAGTGGTGCTATGGGGAACTATAAGCGGTGCAATGCTTCCATTTTTGCTGCGTCGATGCGGGCTTGATCCAGCAGCGTCGTCCGCGCCATTCGTCGCGACTTTGGTCGACGTGACCGGATTAGTAATTTATTTCAATGTGGCGCTCCTCATTCTTCGTGGCACGCTCCTGTAGCGTCGAAAGCTCACTGCGGGGCGACTAACTCTTTAGAGACCGCGGGTCAGTGCTGTCTAGCGCTCGGACTGGCCGAAACTGATGGTGCCGCCGAATTTTGAGGCGAAGAACCAAGCGCCGGAGTCACAACATTGACATTCATTTTCACAGCAATGAGGTAACCGTAGCGAGCATCCAACTGGACCTTCGTGCCATCTTGGGAATAGATCGGGCCAGAGAATTTATAAAGCACGGCCTCGTCGGGGCCCGCGTTTTTGTATCGCAGGAAGGTGTACCTTGGATAATTCACATTGGTCTGGTGCTCGCGGCCCGTTTCGAAGACGAGTTCTTCATCTCCTTCTTCGTCAGTGTGTTGATCGATTAACCTAACGACAATTGCTCCCTGACTCTTGTCGCGAGTCGCCCCCTTGCTCTTGAGGGGGATAACAGCATAGCCAGCAAACACATTCAACTCGTTCGAAAGCTCGCTACCAACGGGTTTTCCCGATTCGCCCCAGTCGTCCGACTCGAGCCATTTCCCTCCCTCCTTCCTGGCAAACGTACGGCCATCAGACAACCGAATGCGTTCCACTTTCCGGAAGTAGCGATCATAATGACACTCCGCTGGTGGAATCTTGTTGTCGTACGACGACAACTGCAGGTCGACCACCATGTGATTGGTTTCAAAAATCTTTCGCGATCGCTCCATGAACTTCGCAAAACGTGAATCGCTTTGTTCTGCACCGGATAGCGAAAGAGCGGCCAACAGCACGAAAGAAGGCAAGATCAGCCTCATGCCTCAGATTGAATCCCGCCTTTCCGCCGAGTCAATCCTGCATGAACGTGGAATAGTTGGTGCGCTAAAGCCGATTTCGCTGGGATTTTGAAATTCTCAATCTGCGCGGCGTGATGTTGTAGAGTGCGCTGTACTCAGCGCAGAAAACTTTAGAGAGCGCCGAGCTTATGGCCATGGCGGTTGGAGATCCGCTGAGGACAGCAGACGCTGCAGCATCAGCGGCTACAACCTGTCTAAATCTTGAATCACTTTCTCCATGCCGCTGACCACGAGAGTGAAACGATCGTAATCAAGCTTGTCGGGCGTGTCGTTAGACGAGTGATAGTACGGGTATCGAAAAGGCGCGGTGTCGGTAACCATGATGGCTTGGTAACCATGCTGCCAGAATGACCATTGGTCCGACCAACTCACCCCGGGGATAAACGCAGGAAGCGAAGCGCCTTCAGATGGGATCTTTGCGTGTTTGCGAAACATCGTGATCACGCGACGTAGCAAAGCGCGAGAACGAACGTTGCTAACGAAACCGATGAAGTTGCCGACCTTCGGATAAAACATGCCGAGACCCGGCGACGGATACGTTTGTGAGTTCGGCGCATCGGAAAAGTAACCGATTGTCTCCAGACTGATCATTGCGGAGATCTTGTCGCCCCGCTCCTTGCATCTGCGGGCATAAATCAGGCTGCCCATCTCCCCTGACAAAAAATAAGGCGGCTCCTCATTCACGAATGCGACAAAGCGTAAGGTGTGCTTCGGTTTCGCGCTGGCGAACAGGCGCGCCAGCGCAAGCGTTGCAGCGACGCCGGTGCCGTTATCGTTTGCGCCAGGCGAACCAAACACTGAATCATAGTGCGCGCCGATCACGATGATCGCCGGGCGATTCCCTGGAATTTCCGCCTCGATGTTGTGGCACAGCTGTCCCCGCATGTCGTAGCTGTCTCGTCGGCTCCGCAGCGCGGCTCGCGAAAAAGAATCTTCAATAAAATCG
>Ga0306921_10002083_pt1 | contig 19947 bp, 17 predicted proteins | sample sta12Cox44000080_FD_203760 | JGI IMG/M metagenome (GOLD analysis project Ga0306921, IMG submission 203760) | Lab enrichment of tropical soil microbial communities from Luquillo Experimental Forest, Puerto Rico - statoxic.12C.oxic.44.000.080 (v2)... | ecosystem: Environmental > Terrestrial >... | reverse complement strand
GGACGCTCGTCCGCGGCGTGGAAAGACGACGTCGCGCTCTCTTCCATCCGGACTTTGACCGTCGGCTTCGGAATTGCACCGAATCTGCTGACCCCGCCTCGAGGAGACGGGCGCTCGCGGGCTGATGCGATCGCTCGCAATCACCGCCGGTGGGGAGTTTCACCCCGCCCTGAGAACGCCTGCTCCAGGACCATCCGGAGCGGAATCACGGTCCGGCGACATGTCAGCGTTTGCAAGCTCGGACAAAAGGCCCATGCGAGACACGAAGAGGCACGCTCGCTATGCGAAGCTTGCCGGCCTTCTCGCTCCTGCTTCGTCGTGACAGGCGAAAATCTTGGTCATGCTCCCGGCGGCTTTACTACGGCCTGGCGCGTCGAGCTGCTCGGCACCCACGGTCGGTCGCCGCGCACGGCGTTGCCTGTGACGCGGCGCACGCCGTGCTCATCCAGCCACAGCGCCTGCGCGCCCTCGCGCCAGGCGTCACGCCGGTCGATCACCAGCCGCGGGCCGCGGCAGCGGCCTTGCGCATCGACTGTCGACAGCACGATGTCGGCGCTGGCGCAGGCTTCGGCGAGCCGCTGGTCGTCGCTCACCATCGCCACCCGCCACGGCCCCTTGCGCCAGCGACAAAGCCCACTGCGACAGCCGAGGCCGCTCGCCTCTTCCGCCGCACTCACCGTCCATTTGCGGGCGCCCTCCTGACCGCTGCGGCGTGCCCAGGTGTCGCTGACGAAGCGGTCGACGCGCGCTGAGGCGACGTAGACCACGCCCTGCTGATCGCGCAGGCCGAGCACGCGGCCATCCTCGCTCATCAGAAGGTCGGGCGGCGGGCCGGGCCCCAGCACCAAGGCGATCGCCACGACCGGTATCCCCGCCAACCGCCAGCGGCGGCGCCACAGGCAGCACCATAGGCCGCCCAGGGTCATCAGCCACAGGCTGGCGCCCGGCAGAGACGGCACGAGGGCCGACGCCTGCGGCCAGGCCGAGACGTGGAAGGCGATGGCATCGAGCCCTGCCACGCCCCAGCCCATCGGCACCAGCGCGAACTGCTCGAGACCGAGCGGCATCAGTAGCATCGCGACCAAGCCCCACGGCATGATCCAGAAGCCGGTCAGCGGCACGCCCAGCAGGTTGGCCACCACGCCGAGGAACGACAGGCGATTGAAGTGGTAGGCAGCGAAGGCGCCGGTCGCCACCGAGGCGATCAGGGTCGTCGCCAGGCTCGCGCCAAACCCTGCCACCAGGCGCCATAGCCAGCGATGGCGTGAGAGCTCGGCGCGGTCGTGCAGCCGGCGACGCCACCCGGCGGCCGCCTCCCATGCCGCGATCAGCGCGATCACCGCGGCGAACGACATCTGGAACGAGGCTCCGGTCAGCGATTCGGGTGCGGCGATCAGCACGATGATCGCCGACCACGCCACCAGCCGGAGCGACAGCGCCGTGCGGTCGAGCAGCACCGCCAGCAGGGCGAACGCCGCCATGGCGCAAGCCCGCTGCGCCGGCACCGGCGCCCCCGAGAGCGCCGTGTAGAAAAGCGCCACCAGCAGCGCGATCACGGCCGCGATCTTCTTGGCGTCGATGCGCAATGCCACCGCCGGCACCAACGCTAGGCCGTAGCGTAACAATGCCATCACCAGGCCGACCACGAACACGATGTGTAGGCCGGAGATCGACAGGATGTGCGCCAGGCCTGAATCGCGCATCGCCTGGGTGATGTCCTTGTTGACGGCTGTCTGCTCGCCGGTCAGCAACGCCGCTGCCACGCCGCCTTCCGGGCCGGGCAGCGCCTTGAGGATGCGCGCCGTGATGTCCGCCCGCAGGCCGTCGATGAAGCGCACGATGCCGTCGGGTTGGCCGCGTTCGGTCACGGCGGCGGGTGCCAGCGCATAGCCCACCGCACCCAGCTGCTGGTACCAGGCGACTCGCTGGAAGTCGAAAGCGCCTGGCGCAGCCGGACCCGATGGCGGCGACAGGTTGGCCAGTACCAGGAGCCGGTCGCCGACATGCAGCGGCGGCGCACCCTTGCTGAGGGAGACGCGCAGCCGTGCCGGTGTCATCTCCGGCACAGGCGCACCGTTGCCTTTCAGGCGCACCGCCTCGAGCACGACGCGCATGCCTTCGGGCAGGCGCTGGATGTCGGCCACCCGGCCTTCGACGTTGATGCTGAAGAGTGGCCGGGTGAGTGTCGGCGCCGCGAGGCTGGCCGTGCGCCAAGTGGCAAGGCCGAGGCCCACCGCAGCCGCGGCAAGGCCGATGCACAGAGCACGCACACGACTTCCGCCCGGCGCCATGAACGCGGCCGCCGAGGCTGCGGCAACCAACGCCGGTCCGAGCCACATCGCGGGCTCGCTCGGCAGCTCGAAGTAGATCGCGATACCCAGCCCTAAGGCGACCGGAAGCCACAGCATCCAGCGGCCGCGCTCTGCTTCCAGTTGCTGCAGGATCCAGGAACGCAGCCCCGCCACTCTCCCCTCGTTTGACAGGCAAGCGACGCTCCCCTACCTACGGCGCGCTTTTTGGCCTGAATTGCGGCGAAAACCGCGCTTGTTCACATGACCCCGGCCCGATGACAGTCGTCACCCGCTTCGCCCCCTCACCGACCGGCTTCCTGCATATCGGCGGCGCCCGCACTGCGCTCTTCAACTGGCTGTTCTCCCGCCATCACGGCGGCAAGTATCTGCTGCGCATCGAAGACACCGACCGCGCGCGCTCGACCGAGCCTGCAATCGAGGCGATTCTCGATGGCCTGTCGTGGCTTGGCCTCGATTGGGACGGCGACGTCACCTATCAGTTCGCGCGGGCGGCCCGGCACGCCGAGGTCGCCCGCCAGATGCTGGCCTCAGGTAATGCCTACTACTGCTACGCCTCGGCCCATGAACTCGACGAGATGCGGGCGGCGCAGAAGAAGGCCGGCATGCCGATGCGCTACGACGGCCGGTGGCGCGACCGCGATCCCAAGGACGCGCCGCCGGGTGTAAAGCCGGTGATCCGGCTGAAGGCGCCGCAGAGCGGCCAAACGGTGATCCAGGACGCCGTGCAGGGCGAAGTGAAGGTCGAGAACGCTCAGCTCGACGACATGATCCTGCTGCGCGCCGATGGCACGCCGACCTACATGCTGGCGGTCGTCGTCGACGACCAGGACATGGGCGTGACGCACGTGATCCGTGGCGACGATCACCTCAACAACGCCTTTCGCCAGCTCCAGATCATCAAGGCCATGGGCTGGCCCGAGCCGGTCTACGCCCACATCCCGCTGATCCATGGCCCGGATGGCGCCAAGCTCAGCAAGCGCCACGGCGCGCTCGGCGTCGATGCCTATCGCGACATGGGCTTTCTGCCGGCAGCGCTGCGCAACTACCTGCTGCGGCTGGGTTGGGGCCATGGCGACGATGAGATCATCTCGACCGAGCAGGCGATCGAGTGGTTCGACCTGCCGGCGGTCGGACGCTCGGCGTCGCGTTTCGACATGGTGAAGCTCACCAACCTCAATGCGCACTATCTGCGCGAGATGCCCGACGCGGAGTTGCTGCCGCTGGTGCTGCCGCGAATCGCCGCCAAAGTCGGCGGCGCGATCGAGTCCGGTGGCCTGCAGCGCATCGAGCGCGGCATGAACGGCGTCAAGCAGCGCTCGCGCACGCTGGTCGAGCTTGCCGACAATCTGGTTTTCTACGCCAGGGACGGCGCGCCGCCGATCGGCGACGACAAGGCGCGCGGGCTGCTGACACCCGAGGCCATGGCCCTGCTCGGCAAGCTCGCCGAGACGCTCGCGGGCGAGAACGACTGGAGCGAGAAGGCAATGGAGGACGCCATCCGGCGCTTCGCCGAGGCCCAGGGCGTCAAACTGGGACAGGTCGCCCAGCCGTTGCGTGTGGCGCTGACCGGCTCGACCGCGTCGCCCGGCATCTTCGAAGTGTTGTCGGTGCTGGGGCCGGCAGAAGCCCGGCAGAGATTGACGGCGGCCGGCGGATAGACGCTCCTGCGAAGGCCGGCGCCTTGTCGCCGGATGACATTCCGGATCTGGATCTGGCTGCTCTCGCTCGCCGCCCTTTGGGGCGGCTCGTTCTTCTTCGCCAAGGTGGCGGTCGGCGAGTTGCCGCCCCTCACCGTGGTGCTTGGACGAGTCGGGCTCGCCGCGATAGCCCTCAACTTGGTGCTCGCGACCACCGGCCAAAGCTTGTTTAGAGCCGACACACCGTGGCCGGCCTTCCTCGCGATGGGGCTGCTCAATAATCTCGTGCCCTTCGCTCTCATCTTCTGGGCACAGACGCACATTGCCTCAGGCCTGGCGTCGATCCTCAATGCCACGACACCGCTGTTCACCGTGTTGGTTGCGCACATCGCCACGGATGACGAACGGATGACCAAGCCTAAGATGCTCGCCGTGCTGATCGGTTTCGCCGGCGTCGCCGTTTTGCTCGGCCCCAGCGTCGATGCGATCGGCCGGTCAGATGTGTGGAGCGAGTTGGCCTGCCTGGGCGCGGCACTCTCCTATGCCTTCGCCGGTGTCTATGGCCGCCGCTTCAAGGAATTGGGCGTCGCGCCGATCGCCGCTGCCGCCGGCCAATTGACGGCGAGTGCCATGTTGATTCTGCCGGTCATGATGGTGATCGACCGGCCGTGGTCATTCGCCTCCATGCCATCCCCTGCCGCCTGCGCCGCCTTGGCCGGTCTTGCCCTGCTGTCGACCGCGGTGGCCTATGTCCTGTATTTCCGCATTCTCGCGGCGGCGGGAGCCACCAACCTTCTGCTCGTCACGTTCCTGATCCCGATCACCGCCGTCCTGCTCGGCGCGGCCTTCCTGGGCGAGCGCCTGGAGCCGCGACACTTCGCCGGAATGACCCTGATCGGCGCGGGTCTGGCGGTCATCGACGGTCGTGCCACCAGGTTCCTGCGCCGCGCGAAATAGCGGCCGGCCTGCACAATTGCGCCCTCGGGGAGGGCTTGTTAGGGTGCCGTCGAACCCGCCAATTCGAGCTGAAAGACCCGTACAATGGCCAAATCGACCGCCACGCTGACCGACAACGAGACCGGCAAAACCTACGATTTTCCCATCATTCACGGCACGGTTGGCCCGCGTCTGGTCGACATCCGCAAGCTCTACGGCGAATCCGGGATGTTCACCTACGACCCCGGCTTCACTTCGACCGGCTCGTGCGGCTCGAAGATCACCTATATCGACGGCGACGAAGGCGTCCTGCTCTACCGCGGCTACAACATCGCCGAGCTCGCCGAGCAGAGCGATTTCATGGAGTGTTGCTACCTCCTGATGAACGGCGAGTTGCCGACCAAGACGCAGAAGGAAAAATTCGTCAAGGACATCACGAACCACACGATGGTTCATGAGCAGATCAGCACCTTCTATCGCGGCTTCCGGCGCGACGCCCATCCGATGGCGGTGTGCTGCGGCGTGGTCGGCGCGCTCTCGGCCTTCTATCACGACTCGCTCGACATCCACGATCCGCACCAGCGCATGATCGCCTCCTATCGGCTGATCGCCAAGATGCCGACGATCGCCGCCATGGCCTACAAGTATTCGGTCGGCCAGCCATTCGTGTATCCGCGCAACGATCTCTCCTACGCCGCCAACTTCCTCCGCATGATGTTCTCGGTTCCCGCCGAGGAGTACGAGGTCAACCCGGTGCTCGAGAAGGCGGTCGATCGCATCCTGATGCTGCACGCCGACCACGAGCAGAACGCCTCGACCTCGACCGTGCGGCTGGCCGGCTCCTCGGGCGCCAATCCGTTCGCCTGCATCGCCGCCGGCATCGCCTCGCTGTGGGGACCGAGCCACGGCGGCGCCAACGAAGCCGTCATCAACATGCTGAACGAGATCGGCGGCAAGCAGAACATCCCGGGCTTCCTGAGCCGCGTGAAGGACAAGCAGGACCACACCCGCCTGATGGGCTTCGGCCACCGCGTCTACAAGAACTACGATCCGCGCGCCAAGGTGATGCGCCAATCCTGCCACGAGGTGCTGACCTCGCTCGGCATCGGCCACGATCCGCTGCTCGAGCTCGCCATGGAGATGGAGCAGATCGCGCTCAAGGACGACTACTTCGTGTCCAAGAAGCTCTACCCGAACGTCGACTTCTATTCGGGCATCATCTTCCGGGCGATCGGCATTCCGACCTCGATGTTCACCGTGCTGTTCGCCGTGGCGCGCACGGTCGGCTGGATCTCGCAGTGGAACGAGATGATCGAGGATCCCGACCAGAAGATCGGCCGCCCTCGCCAGCTCTACAACGGCCAGACCGAGCGGCCCTACAAGCCGCTTCACCTGCGCGGCTAGCCGTGGCGAGGTCATCGCACGGATCGCGCCGAGCGACGACCTGGGCGGTCGAGCGCAAGCCTCGGCCGATGCCGCGGGTCGTGCGCCTCGGCCGGCCAGCCAACGACAATGCCCGGCCGACCGGCCTCGTCACCCGCCTGTTCGTCGTCGCCTTGGCGACGGCGCTGACGATCCTGGTACTGGTCGATTGGCGGCTGATCTAGGCAGCCGCTACTTCCGCTCGATCAATTCGATCTTGTAGCCGTCGGGGTCCTCGACGAAGGCGATCACGGTCGTGCCGAACTTCACCGGTCCGGGCGCGCGGGTGACCTTGCCGCCGGCCTTGGTGACGTGCTCGCACACCGCCTTGACGTCGGGAACGCCGACCGCCAGATGGCCGAAACCCGAGCCGATCTCGTAAGGCTTCTTCTGGTCCCAGTTGTGGGTGAGCTCGACCACCGCCTGCGACGCCTCGTCGTCGTAGCCGACGAACGCCAGCGTGTATTTGCCGTCCGGCACTTCGCGCTTGCGCAGGACCTTCATGCCCATCGCCCCGGTATAGAAAGCGAGCGACTTGTCGAGATCAAGCACGCGAATCATCGTGTGCAGCATGCGAAAATTGGCGGCGCCATCGGCCATCGGTATCCTCCCTATTCTGGCGGTCTATTCAGCAGGCTTGTCGCGGATCATGGCGGCAAAGGTGGCTTCCGCCGCGACCTTGCCGTCGACGATCGCCTTGCCTGAAAACTTCCAGACGCTCGCCCTGCTTTGCACTTTCTCGACGTGAAGCTCCAGGCGATCGCCGGGAAAGACCGGCCGGCGGAACCTGACGCCGTCGATCGACATGAAGTAGACCAGCTTGCCTTCCGACTCCTGGCCGTAAGTCGCGACCACGAGGACGGCCGCAGTCTGCGCCATCGCCTCGACGATCAGCACACCCGGCATCACCGGCTCGGATGGGAAGTGGCCCTGGAAGAACGGCTCGTTGATGCTGACGTTCTTGATGCCGACGGCGCTGTGATCGAGCTGCATCTCGACCACCTTGTCGACCATCAGCATGGGGTAGCGGTGCGGGATCATCTGCAGGATCCGCTTGATGTCCACTGCCTTGGCGGTGGTGCTGCCGACGCTGGTCTTGTCGGTCTGAATGTTCATGTCAGCGCCATCTCCACTCAGAAGCGCGTGCCGAAGCTGAAACGGAAGTTCTGCGTCTTGTCGAAATTAGTCTGCTGAATGGGCACCGCATAGTCTACACGGATCGGGCCAAAGGGGGATATCCATTGCAAACCGACACCCGCACCGATCCGCATTAGGGTGCTGTCGAGAATGCTGAACATCTGAGTGTTGTCCGCCGTGCCCCACGCCGAGCCGATATCGATGAAGGCTTTGCCCAGGATACCGATTTCCTTGGGAACGAAGGGTATCGGATAGCTGAGCTCGGTGCTCCCGGTATAGTAGTAGAGGCCGCCCAAGGCGTCCGTGGTGTTGGCATCGCGCGGGCCGACGCCGCCGACGGCAAAGCCACGCAGTGTGTCGCCGCCGATGAAGAACAGGGTGTTAAGGCGCGGCACGCTGTTGTTGTAAGGCAGGATGACGCCAAACCCGCCGCCGATCGAGGCAACCACGTCCTCGAACAGCTGCTGGAAGTACACCGCGTCCGTGGTTATTCGAACGTAGTAGTTGTCGCCGCCAGGGCCGCCCAGGGCCACGGTGTTGCGCAGCAGATGCCCCTTGGTGGTGTTGAGACGCTGGTCACGCGTATCCCAGGAAATGCTTTCGGCGATTTCGGACGTCGTCGAGTAGCCCGCCTGGGATTGCACGATCGGCGAGGCGAAAGAGGGCACGTTGTAGATGTTGGTCTGGCGCAGCGAGTAGCGCAGCGTTTGCCGGGTGTGCTCGGTATAGGCCCAGGCGGTACGCAAAGCGAAGCCGATGCTGCTGTCGCTGTAGGAGGCGATCGACTGGCGGTCGTTCGACGTCCGGAACAGATCGAAGCCCGCCGCCACCGCGCGATCCATGAAATACGGCTCGGTGAAGCTGAGGTCGATCAAGGTGCTCAAGGTACCGAGCGACAGGCCGAGCCGCAGATCCTGGCCTTTGCCCAGCAGATTGCGCTCGCGGATGGAGATGTCGCCCAAGATGCCCGATGTCGTCGAATAGCCCGCGCCGAACGAGATTTCGCCGGTGCTCTGCTCGACCACCTGGACCTCGAGGTTGGTCTTGTCGGGCGACGTGCCGGGCGCGGCGGAGATATCGACCTTCTCGAAGAAGCCCAGGTTCTTCAGGCGGTCCTGGCTACGCCGCACCTTCGCGGTCGAGAAGGCATCACCCTCGGCGAGACGGAACTCGCGCCGGATCACCTTGTCCAGGGTGCGCGTGTTGCCCGAGATGTTGATGCGCTCGACATAGACGCGCGGCCCCTCCTGGACGTCGAAGGTGACGTCGACCGTGAGGTTGTCCTTGTTGCGCCTGATATTGGGGCGGACGTCGACGAAGGCGTAACCCAGGGAACCGACGGCGTCGGCGATCGCCGTCACGGTCTTTTCGACCTCGTCGGCGTTGTACCAGTCGCCCTCGTCCATCGTCAGGTAGCTCTTGAGGGTGTCGACATCAAGTCCCTGGAAGCGCGAGGTCACCTCGACCTTGCCGAACTTGTAACGCTCGCCTTCGTTGATCGTGAAGGTGATGAAGAAGCCGTCGCGATTGGGCGCCAACTCGGCGACCGCCGAGATCACGCGAAAGTCGGCATAACCCTCCGACAGGTAGAACTTGCGCAAGAGCTCGCGGTCGAGGTTCATGCGATCGGGGTCGAAACGATCGTCGGAGGACAGGAAACGCCACCACGCGCTCTCGGTGGTGCGGATCTTGCCGCGCAGCGTGCCGTCGCCGTAATGCTCATTGCCGACGAAGCTGATGCGCTTGATGCCGGTGATGTCGCCTTCGTTGATCTCGAACACCAGATCGACACGGCCCTGCTCGAGGCGGATGATCTTGGGCTCGACCACGGCGTTGTAGCGGCCGCTCCGCCGGTAGATGGTGAGGATGCGCTCGACGTCGGACTGCACGCGGGCGCGCGTGAACACCTGCCGCGGCTTCGATTGCACTTCATCCTTCAGCTTGTCGTCTTCGATCTTCCTGTTGCCCTCGAACACCACGCGATTGAGGATCGGGTTCTCGGTGACCTTGACCACCAGGGTCGAGCCCTGCATGTCGATCACGACGTCCGAAAACAGCCCGGTGGCGAACAGCGCCTTCAGCGAGCGGTCGGCCGCCGCCGGGTCGTAGGGCTGGCCCTCCTTGAGCTGCAGGTAGGAACGGATCGTCTCCGGCTCGGCGCGGACGTTGCCGGTGATCTGCACCGCGGTGATGGTGCCGCCGGCCGGGGCCACCCGTCCCTGCGGAATCGCCGGCTGGCGTTGCTGGGCATGCGTCGGCGCGCCGGCCGCAATGAGGGCGGCAACGGCCAGAACGGCCCACCGAAAAATCAGCCTCACCCCTGCACCTTCACGACCCTACGGTGACAATTTCAGGAACGTGAGTTTCATAAGGCCGCACGTAGGTGTCCGCCACCCTTTTTGTCCCCCGATCTTCCGCCCGCCTCATCGCGGCAACTCAGCGCAGAAGTAGCTTGATGTCGTTGAAAGTTGCGATCAGCGCCATGCCGACCACCAGCGCGAAGCCAACCTTGAGGCCGAGCTCCTGCGCCTTGAGGCCAAGCGGCCGGCCGCGGATGGCCTCGTAGAGGTACATCGCCAGATGGCCGCCATCGAGCATCGGCACTGGCAGGAGGTTGAACACGCCCAGCACCACCGAGAGTGCAATCACCAGATTGAGGATGCCGATCCAGCCGCCATACGACGCTTCGCCCGCCGCCTTGGCGATGCGAATCGGCCCGCCGAGCTCGTCGACCGGCCGCGTCGCGGTCACGATCTGGGCCATCGACGTATAGAACATCGTCGTCATGCCCCAGATTTGGCGAACGCCCGCGAGCACGGACCCGCCGATATCGTGGCTGCGGAATTCGGTGACGCCGGCCGGCCGGATGCGCAGGCGGCCCACCGTCTTCTCCTTGCCGGTGCAGTCGGTGACCTGATCGGCCTCCGGTGTGACCGTTGTCTCGTAGCGCCGCCCATCGCGGTCGTACTTGACCGTCACTGGATGGCCGGCGCGGTTGCCGATCAATTCGGGAATGCGGGTGAAATGCTCCACCGGCTTGCCGTCGATCTCGAGCAACAGATCGCCGATCTTGAGCCCGGCGGCCTCGGCGGGACTGTTGGCAACGAAGCCGCCGACCACGGGGCGGATGAGCTGGTCGATGCCGAGCTCGCCGAAGCGAATCTTGTTGCCGTACTTGTCGGTGCGCTCGCAGAACGTCGGCAAGATCTCGCCGCGCAACAGCGCATCGCCGCGGCGGTACTCGACCGTCATCGGCTTGGCGAGATAGAGGAACTGCGTGTCCTGGATATCCTCGAAACGATCGACGCGCTGGCCGTTCAGGCGCAGCATCTGGTCGCCGGTGCGCAACCCTGCCTGGGCGGCTGGACCGTCAGCTTGAACGGCGACGATCGCCGGCGAATAGGGCTCGCCCGCGACATAGAATACGGCCGTGAGCAGCAGCAGGGCGAACAGCAGGTTTGCCAATGGCCCGCCCAACACGACCGCGGCGCGGGCATAGAGCGGCTGGGTGAAGAAGGCGCGGCGCTGCTGGTCCGCTGACAACGACTGGTCGGAGGGCGTGGCGCTGCTGGCGTCGTTGTCGCCCAGGAATTTCACATAGCCGCCGAGCGGGACGGCCGAGATTTTCCAGCGCGTGCCGTGCCGGTCAGTCCAACCGAGCAGCTCAGGCCCGAAGCCGATGGAGAAGACCTCGGCGTGGATGCCGAACCGTCGGCCGACCCAGTAATGGCCGAACTCGTGCACGAACACGAGCAACGTCAGCACCAAAACAAAGTACGGCAGGTATGTCGTAAACAGGCTGACGATGGCGTGCATGGCTCACTAGACCATAAATCTTGTTCTTCTTCAAATAGTTAGCTGGTGGCTCTTAACGGCCTCTTCAGCCCGGCGGCGGGCCTCGGACTCGGCCGCATGGACCTGCTGCAACGACGCGACTGTTCCCGTCATCGCATCGCCTGCAGCCAGCACATCCTCGACGATGCGAGCAATGTCGAGGAAACCGATGCGTCGCGCCAGGAAAGCCGCGACAGCCACCTCGTTGGCCGCATTCAGCACGGTCGGTGCAAGCCCACCAAGCCCCAGCGCCTCTCGCGCCAACCGTAGGGACGGAAAGCGGCTAGAATCGGGCCGCTCGAAGGTGAGCGGGGCAAGATTCGCAAAGTCCAGCCGCTCGGCCGGACCGTCGATGCGTGAGGGCCAGCCGAGCGCGTGACTGATCGGCACGCGCATGTCGGGCGTGCCGAGCTGGGCCAGCACCGAGCCGTCGCGGTAGGCGACCATCGAATGGATCACCGACTGCGGATGCACCACGATCTCGATCTGCTCCGACGGCAGGCCGAACAGCAGGTGCGCTTCGATCAGTTCGAGGCCCTTGTTCATCATGGTGGCCGAGTCGATCGAGATCTTGGCGCCCATGTCCCAATTGGGGTGGGCAAGCGCCTGCTCCGGCGTCGCCTCGGCCATGTCGGCCAGCGACCAGTTGCGGAACGGCCCGCCCGACGCGGTCAGGATCAGCCGGTCGACGGCGGGACGTTGACCGGCATCGAACACCTGGAAGATGGCGTTGTGCTCGGAATCGACCGGCAGCAGGACGCCGCCCGATTCCGTGATCGCATCGGTCAGCAGCCGGCCGGCGCACACCAGAGCTTCCTTGTTGGCGAGCGCCACCATGGCGCCGCGTCGGGCGGCGCAAAGGGTCGGCGCCAGTCCCGCGAAGCCGACGATCGCCGCCATCACCCACTCGGCCGGACGCGATGCCGCCTCGGTCACTGCCTCGGGCCCGGCAGCGGCTTCGATCGACGTGCCGGTCAGCGCATCCTTCAGCGCGCGATAGCGCTGCGGATTGGCGACCACCGCCATCTTCGCCTTGAGCCGGCGCGCCTGCTCGGCCAGCGCCTCGACGGAATTGGCGGCGACCAACGCCTCGACGCAGTAGCTCTCCGGGTCACGCGCGATGAGGTCGGCCGTGCTCTGCCCCACCGACCCGGTGGAGCCGAGGATCGTCACGTGACGCGGCGCGCCATGCGAGGGTGCCGTCCAGGCGGTCATAGCCATGGCCATTCTCCTCCGATTGCCAGCCGCAAGGCGCCGACCGCCACCAGGGCGGCGATCAGGCCGTCGATGCGATCCAGCATGCCGCCGTGGCCGGGGATGATCCAGCCGCTGTCCTTGACGCCGGCGCGGCGCTTGGCGGCCGATTCGAAAAGGTCGCCGGCCTGGGCCACCACGGCAAGGCCGACACCGGTCAGGGCCAGCGCCGGCGTCTCGCCGGCGTTGAACGCCAGCCCGCAGGCCGAGCTGGTCACCGCGGCAAAGCACATGCCGCCCACCAGTCCCGACCACGTTTTGCTCGGGCTGATGCTGGGCGCGAGCTTGGCGCCGCCGGCCAGCGAGCCCAGGAAATAGGCGCCGATGTCGGTCGCCCACACGCACAGCATGATCCACAGGATGGTCTCGCGGCCGAACGACGGCTGGTGACGCAGCCAAAGCAGCGCCAGCAGCGCGGCGATCGAATAGGCGAAGGTCACGACGCGCATGACCGGCCGGCCGCGCGTCAGGTGGATCCACTCCGAGACCATGATCGGGGCGGCCAGCGCCGCCAGGAGGTCGATCCAGGGGAAGCCGAACCAGATCGCCGCAAGGACCAGCGGAGCGAGGATCGCCGCAGACACCACCCGCAGCAAAAGGCCACGAAAGCGCGCGGTGGGCGCCAACGGCGCGCTAGCTACCGACGCCGCCATAGCGACGTTCGCGGCGGCGGAACTCGGCAATCGCCTGCTCGAGATGCTCCTTGCCGAAGTCAGGCCACAAGGTGTCGACGAACACCAGCTCGGCGTAGGCGCACTGCCACAGCAGGAAATTGCTGATGCGCTGCTCGCCGCTGGTGCGGATCAGCAGATCCGGGTCGGGCACGCCGGCCGTCAGCAGCTCGCGCTCGAAGCACGCCTCGTCGATGCGCTCGGGCGGCAGTTCGCCGGCGGCGACGCGCCGCGCCAGGCTGCGGGTGGCGCGCAGGATCTCGTCGCGCGAGCCGTAGTTGATGCAGACATTGACGTCGATGCGGGTGTTGGTCCGCGTGCGGTTCTCGGCATCGGTGATGTCGCGCACGATGTCCGGGGCCAACCGCTCGCGGTCGCCGATCACGCGCAGTCGCGCGCCGTTGCGGCCAAGCTCCTCGAGCTCGTTGCGCAGGTAATGGCGCAGCAGGCCCATCAGGTCGCTGACCTCGTCGGCCGGCCGCGCCCAATTCTCGGTCGAGAAGGCGAACAGGGTCAGCACAGGAATGCCGAGCTCGCCCGCACCGCGGATCACCCGGCGCACTGCTTCGGCGCCGCGTCGATGGCCGGCCACCCGCGGCAGCCCGCGCGCCTTGGCCCATCTGCCGTTGCCATCCATGATGATGGCGACGTGCTGGGGACCCGACGACGGATCAGGACTTGCGGGCAGCGGCGCTGTCGACATCAGACCGTCTTGATCTCTTTTTCCTTGTGCGCCAGCGTCTCGTCGACCTGCTTGACGTAGCGGTCGGTGAGCTTCTGCACCTCGTCGGACTTCTGGCGGTGCTCGTCCTGCGAGATCTTGTGGTCCTTCTCGGCTTTCTTGAGCGCCTCCATGCCGTCACGCCGGACGTTGCGCACCGCCACCCTGCCCTGCTCGGCGTACTTGTGCGCAAGCTTGGCGAGCTCGTTGCGCCGCTCGGATGTGAGTTCCGGCAGCGGAATGCGGATCAGCTGGCCGTCGGGCTGCGGGTTGAGGCCGAGGCCGGCATCGCGGATCGCCTTGGCCGTCGGCGTGACAAGGCTCTTGTCCCAGACGCTGACCGACAGCATGCGCGACTCGGGTGCGCTCACCGTGCCGACCTGGTTGAGCGGCATGCGCTGGCCGTAGGCCTCGACCATCACCGGGTCGAGCAGGTTGACCGAGGCGCGGCCGGTGCGCAGGCCGGCGAAATCCTTTTTCAGGGCGTCCATGGCGCCCGTCATGCGCTTTTCGAGTTCCTTGAGGTCTGTGCTCATGTTCAGCCCTCGTCCTTGATGATGGTGAAGGTGCCCTCGCCGCGCATCGTGTCGGCGAAGGAGCCCGGCTTGTGGATATCGAACACGATGATCGGGATGCGGTTCTCGCGCGCCAGCGAGATCGCCGAGGCATCCATCACCTGCAGATCCTGCGACAGCACATCCATGTAGCTGAGCGCATCGTAGCGCTTGGCCTTCTTGTCCTTGCGCGGATCGGCGGAGTAGACGCCGTCAACCTGGGTGCCCTTCAGCATGCAGTCGACGCTCATTTCGGCCGCCCGCAGGGCGGCCGCGGTGTCGGTGGTGAAGAAGGGATTGCCGGTGCCGGCCGCGAAGATCACCACCCGGCCCTTCTCCATGTGGCGGGCGGCACGGCGGCGGATATAGGGCTCGCAGACGGTCGTCATGGGAATGGCCGACTGTACACGGGTCTGCAGCCCCTGGCGCTCCAGGGCACTCTGCATAGCCAATGAATTGATCACCGTGGCCAGCATGCCCATGTAGTCGCCGCTGGCACGGTCCATGCCCGAGGCCGCCGCCGAGACGCCGCGGAAGATGTTGCCGCCGCCGATCACCAGACAGACCTGCACGCCCATGCCGTGCACTTCCTTGATCTCCTGGGCCAGCATGCCGACCATGGCGGGGTCGAGCCCGTATTCGCGCTCCCCCATAAGTCCCTCGCCCGAGAGTTTCAGCAGGACGCGGCGATAACATGGAGCCGGCGGCATTCAGCGTGCCTCAGATGCGTTCTTGGGCGACGTGGACATCTAGCCCGCGCCGACCCCGGTTCATACTACTTCTTGAGCTGTGCAGCCACCTCGGCCGCAAAGTCCTCGGATTTCTTCTCGATTCCCTCGCCCAGCTCGAAGCGCAGGAAGCCCGCGATACGGACCGGCGCGCCGACCTGCTTGGCCGCCTCGTCGACCACCTTGGCGACCTTGGTCTTGCCGTCGATCACGAAGGCCTGCTCCAGCAGCACGACCTCCTGATGGAACTTGCGCAGGCCGCCCTCGACCATCTTGGCGATGATGTCGGCGGCCTTGCCGCTCTGGCCCGCCTTTTCCGCCAGGATCGCGCGCTCGCGCTCGATTGCCGCTTGGTCGAGGTCAGCGACCGTGAGCGACTGCGGCCTAGCCGCCGCCACATGCATGGCGAGCTGCTTGGCAAGCGGTGCGAGCTTGGCCTTGTCGCCGGCGGACTCGAGCGCCACCAGAACGCCGATCTTGCCGAGGTCCGGCGCCACCGAATTGTGGGTATAAGCCACGACCACGCCGTCGGACACCGAGAGCGACGCTGAACGGCGCAGCGACATGTTCTCGCCGATGGTGGCGATCATGTTGGTGAGTTCGCCCTGCACGTCGCGGCCCGAGCCGGGGAACGGCGTGGCGGCGATCTTGGCCATGTCGCCCGCGCCTTCGAGCGCGATCTTGGTCACCGTGCCGACGAACTTCTGGAACTGCTCGTTGCGGCCGACGAAATCGGTCTCGGCGTTGACCTCGACCACGGCGCCCTTGGTGCCGTTGGCGCTGACGCCGACCAGGCCCTCGGCGGCGACGCGGCCGGCCTTCTTGGCGGCGGCCGACAGGCCCTTGGTGCGCAGCCAATCGACGGCCTTCTCGAGGTCGCCCTGCACTTCGTTCAGCGCCTTCTTGCAATCCATCATGCCTGCGCCCGTCTTCTCGCGCAGCTCTTTGACCAGGGAAGCGGTGATCTCAGCCATCGGTAGCTCCATTCGGTGCGGCGATTGACGCCAATGGGGCCGGTCTTGCGACCGGCCCCGCTATTGGTCTGCCAGAGGGGCCGGCTATTCGGCCGGCGATGCCTCGGCGCTCGGGGCTTCACCCTCGGAGGAGGGAACGTCTTCCGCCGGCGGCTCGGTCAGCTCGCCGACGTCGCCGCCGGAAGCAGCGATCTCGGCGCGGATGCCGTCGAGCACCGCGCCCGACATCAGCTCGCAGTAGAGCGACACGGCCCGGATGGCGTCGTCGTTGCCCGGGATGGGAAAGTCGATGCCGTCGGGATCGGAGTTGCTGTCGAGCACCGCCACGATCGGAATGCCGCGCTTGCGCGCCTCTTGCACCGCGATCGCTTCCTTGTTGGTGTCGATGATGAACAGCATGTCCGGCGTGCCGCCCATCTCCTTGATGCCGCCCAGCGAGCGCTCGAGCTTGTCGCGCTCGCGCGTCAGGTCGAGCTGCTCCTTCTTGGTGAGGCCGACCACGTCGCCCTTCAGCCGCTCGTCGAGCTCGCGTAGGCGCTTGATCGAGGCAGAGATGGTCTGCCAGTTGGTGATCATGCCGCCCAGCCAGCGGTGGTTGACGTAGTACTGGCCGCAGCGCTTGGCGGCGTCGGCGACGCGCTCGGCGGCAGCCGCCTTGGTGCCGACGAACAGCACGCGCCCGCCGTTCGACACGACTTGGCGCGCCTGCTGCAGCGCCTGCTCGAGCAACGGCACGGTCTTGGTGAGATCGATGATATGGACCCCGTTGCGCACCCCGAACAGGTACGGCTTCATCTTGGGGTTCCAACGCCGGGTGTGGTGGCCGAAATGGACACCCGCTTCCAGCAACTGACGCATCGTGAACTGCGGCATAGCCATGCCGTCATCTCCTTTTCCGGTTGAGCCTCCGCGGGCGTCGTCTCCCAGGTGGGAAACACCGGAGCGAGCGGCGGGATGTCTCCCCGTCGACCGCAAACCCGCGTGCGAAGTGGCGCGTTTCTAGGGGGTCGGCGCCTCAAATGCAAGGCTTCTGCCGAGTTTTACCGCCTCAGTGGGACTCATAAACCTTTGATCTGGCGGGCCTTTAGGCCGGTTTTCCCAGATTCCCACCCACCCCTCGGGGTATTTTTATCCGGGTAAAAATAGCCTCACAACTGCCCGGCGATCTCCCCGGCGAGCTTGAGCAGGGAAAGCGGCGCGCTGCCCTCGGCCTTGTTGTTGGCGGTGATCCACACCCGGCGCTTGGCCTTGAAGGCCGCCGCCGCCATGCGGGCGAGGACGTGGCGGCTTTCCGGATCCTCGTCGACCAGCTTGTCGAACGGCTCGTAGCGCTGCTTGGCGGCCTGGTAGAGGAAGCCGCGGTGGAGGTTCCAGCGCACCACCAGGTCGCCCGGCGTGTCGCCATCGAGGGCGCGCAGCGCCGTCTCCTGGCGCTCGACCTCGGGCATGCGGTCGTGCAGGCCGACGCAATAGCGCACGCCGGCGCCGGCCAGCATCTTCATCAGCCGCGGCGTCAGGAGCTCGGCGTTACGCAGCTCCAGGGCGTAGAGCGGCCGCTGCTTGCCGAGCTCGGCCGGCAGCGCGGCGAAGAAGGCCGCCAGCCGTTCAACCAGTGTCGCGGCCTCCTCGACCAGGCTGCGCGGTAGCGGCGAGACCTGGAACACCAAGGGCCCTGCCTTGCCGCCGAGGCCCTCCAGGCAGGGCACGACGAATTCGCGGGCGGCGATGGCGGCATCGAGGAAGTGCGGATTGGGCACCCTGCCCCGCCCCTGCTCGTCGCGCATCACCGCGTCGCACACCATCGCCGGGGCCTTCACCACGAAGCTGAAATGGTCGGGCACCTGGGCCGCATAGCGCGCGTACTCGATGGTCGTGATCGGCGCGTAGAACGTGCGGTCGAGGCTGACGGTGCGCAGCAACGGGATCTGCGCGTAAGCCGCCAAGCCCTTCTTGCTGAGGGCGGTCTGCGGATGGACGCCCTCGTAGACCAGGCCACGCCAGCCGGGAAAGAACCACGATGAGGTGCCGAGACGGATCTCCGGCGGCAGGGTCGGCGCCTGCAGCAGGGGAGAATTCCAATCCGGCCGCACGTCGCCCGCCGTCGGCGGCCGCCGCTTCGGCGCAGGGCTGGTCTCGAACAGGCCGCGCTGGTCGCTCAAATCCTCTCCGCCATGTCGCTCGGACATCGACGTTTACCGCCTTTCCCGGCGGCTTCCAATCGACGGCCCTGTGGCCAACTTGACAGCACGCGCCGCCGGCCTCGACAATTTCTCGAAGATTATTCGAATTTGTGGAACGCCGATGGATTTTGCCCTTCCGCCCGACCTCGAGCGCTTGCAGCAACGCGTCCGCGCCTTCGTGAGCGAGGAGCTGCAGCCGCACGACGCCGCGATCGAGGAGACCGGCCGGGTGCCGCCGCACGCGATCGAAGGGCTGCGCCGCATGGGCCTGTTCGGCACCAACACGCCGACGGAATATGGCGGTCTCGGCCTGTCGATGCTGGGAAGCTGCCTGGCCATCGAGGAGATCGCCAAGGCCCATACCGCCTTCTACTACCTGAGCGGCGTCAACGTGCATATCGGCTCCAAGCCGATCGAGCTCGCGGGCAGTGAGGAGCAGAAGCGGCGTTGGCTGCCCGAGCTGGCGTCGGGCCGCACGATCGGCGCCTTCGCCCTGACCGAGCGCGATGCCGGATCGGATGCGGCGCGGCTCGCCACGACCGCGCGGCGCGACGGGCCGTCCCACTACGTGCTGAACGGCAGCAAGATCTACATCACCAACGCGCCCGAGGCCGGCCTCTTCACCGTATTCGCCACGCTTGATCCGGCGCTGGGCAGCCGCGGCATCGCCGCCTTCCTGGTTGAGGCCGGCACGCCCGGCCTTGCGGTTGGGCGCAACATAGAAATGGCGGCGGGACGCGGCTCGCACCATGCCGAGCTGGTGTTCGACGGCTGCCGCATCCCGGCAGCCAACATGCTGGCACCGGACGGCAAGGGCTTCGCCCTCGCCATGCGCTGCCTCGATGCCGGCCGGACGCATTGGGGCGCCTATTGCGTCGGCGCCGCGCAGCGGCTGCTCGATCTGGCGGTGGCCCGCGCCTCCTCGCGCGAAACCTTCGGCCAGCGCCTGCGCGACCACCAGGGCGTGGAATGGATGCTGGCCGACATGGCGGCGGCCCTCCACGGCGCACGGCTGGTCGCCTACGAGGCCGCCTGGCGCTACGACCAAGACGACGCCGGCGCGCGCACGCGCGCGGCCGCCCTGTCCAAGCTCATCGGCGCCGACATGGTCCACAAGGTCGCCGACACCACGCTGCAGATCTTCGGCGGCGCCGGCTATTCCAAGGAAGAGCCGATCGAGCGGATCTGGCGCGAGACGCGCGTGGTGCGCATCCTCGACGGCACCTCCGAGATGATGCGCCGCATCGTGGCGCGCGACCTCTATCGCGCCGCCGACCGGCGCAACGCCCAGCCCTAAAACCTGTTCAGGAGACAGCCCGCATGAAAACCGTGCTCTGCGATCCCAAGGCCGATGCCGTGCTGGCGCGGCTCGACCGCGAAGCCCAGGCGCAGACGCCGGAGATGCGCCGCTACTACGACGCCAAGAAGCAGCAGACGAAACGCACCACCGATCCGGACTCGGCCGCGGACATGGCCTTCGTGCGCGACAAGTTCGTGGCCCTCGACCCGGAGAAGTGCGACCTCTGCTACATGCTGTGCCGCTCCATCAAGGCGCGGCGCGTGGTCGAATTCGGCACGTCGTTCGGC